>Ga0209347_1000174_pt1:167500-179591 | contig 179591 bp, 141 predicted proteins | sample AutmiccommuBRH23_FD_187382 | JGI IMG/M metagenome (GOLD analysis project Ga0209347, IMG submission 187382) | Deep subsurface microbial communities from Mt. Terri, Switzerland - Autotrophic microbial communities BRH/23 (SPAdes) (version 2) | ecosystem: Environmental > Aquatic >... | reverse complement strand
GGTGTCAATTAATGCGTGATAAACGCCTCACTAAGCCATTGATGTTTCTAGTGGCCCTGATGTCGCGCCAAAATCGGACGAGGTTGCCGCTATGATGCGATTTTGGCGCGACGGGCCACTCGTGAGGCGTCACGCCTTAATTGACCGGCGGTGCGGCGAGGCCGGTGTCAATTAATGCGTGATAAACGCCTCACTAAGCCATTGATGTTTCTAGTGGCCCTGATGTCGCGCCAAAATCGGACGAGGTTGCCGCTATGATGCGATTTTGGCGCGACGGGCCACTAGAGATCCAGTCGTCTTTTCAGGCACGTCAGCCGTTCCGGGATGGGCGATCTGGTCGGCGCGCTTGCGGGCAGCGACGCCGAATACGACGATCGCGAATCCAAGCGCGGCGATGAACCAGGTTTGCCAGATGCTGTAGCTGAACGCGATGAGCAGCGATGTCGTGACGAACAACGCAATTGCAGAGGGCTGCAGAGCCGTTTTTAGCCGCGCAATGACCCTCAAGGCAAAAAGCCCGATCGCCAGGAAAAGAGCCGCACCAATGGCGCCAAGCTCATACCAGACCTGAAGGTAGGCGTTATGGGCATGATTGGCGTAGCCGACCATCATGCGCCCAAGCGTCTCTTCGCTTTCTGATCGCTTCATGGCGGCGTGCATCGCCGTGCGAGTGGCGTCAGCACCGACCCCCAGAACCGGCGACTTCAGCGCTTCCTCGGCCGTGGTCGACCAGATCACCACGCGGTGGCGCGCGGACTTGAACAGCCAGTCGGCGTTATGAAGGTTTGCGCTGGACATCATCAGCGCGATCGGAAGAGCGAAAACGACCGCGATGCTCCAGACACTGGCCAAAGCGATGCGCGTCGCAGGCAGGTTGATCGAGGCCAATCCATAAACGACGACTCCGCCCAAAATTGCGATCTGGGAAGACTGGTGCGACCCGAACACGAGAATGATCCCGGCTCCACCAATAACGGTTACAAGCGCAATCCAGCGGCGGATCCTGCTCGGATCGTGCAGGGCAAGCATGATTGCCGGCCACAGCAGCCAGGTGAGGATCGCCATACGGCGGTTGAGGTTGGCATTCGTGACGTCGGTGACGGTGCCGTGCACATCGACAGTGACATGTTTTGAAATGTTCTCATGCGTGGCTGGGATTGCCGACATGATCGTGCGCGTGATGAGCTGATCGGTCACGATTTCAAAGCACACGAGAAGATATCCGACGGCGATACCCGTTATCGCGCCTTCGCCGAAGTAATGGGCAAACGGGCGAGAGGCCGTCGAAACCGTGCGCAGCGCGAACCAGACTGCCACGGCGATCAGAACCATGAAAACCGGCTTCAAGAGACTGTGCCAGGGCGCCGGCGACCAGAGTGCCGAAAGCATTGCCCATCCGGCAAAGGCGACCACGACGAGGAACGCAGCCTCGAACGCCGGCGGATGGCGGGGGAGGCCGCGGCGTGCATAGTGCTCGATGACCGCCAAAAGCAACAGCAGCAACATGACGAATGTCGCAATCCGAGGTGCGATGATCATCGTTGTGAGGATGGTCCCCGTCGCGATCCCCGTCCACCACGCTCTACCGAATGGTTGCATTCGTACCGTTCCGCCCCGTGCCGCTCGCCCCTGGTCAGCGACCTATACGCCAGCCGACACTTGCTGAGTCAAGCGGCGGCGGGAGGAAACGCATGAAAGAACGGCCGGTTTTTCGCAGAATCGGGGGCCGTCGCGGCGGCCTTGCAATTGCTGCACGCTGCCTGAAATGGCTGCCTGCGCCCCGGGCTATTCCTCGAAGAAGCGGGACCAGGAGGTGCTTGCGAAGGCCGTCTTGAGCTCGTCGTAGTTCTGGATGAGGTCGCGCAGGTTTTCGGTGTTCTGCTTGGTGTGGAAGGACGCCAGGGGTTCCGGCTCGACGCCGAGAAATTTCTGGATCTCAACCAGGGCCGCTGCGGGTTCCGTGGTGAGTTGTTCGTATGTCAAATGGTGCATCAGGTGATTGCGGAACATCTTCTGCGCCCGGTTCTGCCAGCGCTCGGTCCTGATGAAAGCGTTCTCGCAGTCCTCGAAACCGAGCCTTGTAAGCTTTTCAGCGGTCTGAACGGCGTTTATCGGACCGGCCTGCGTCCACTTCAACGTTTTTGCCGCAATCACGTTCGACAGATGCGTGCGCAGGATGTTGTCTCTGGTCAGATGGATAACTTTCACGCTCCTGTCCTCGACGAGGATCGGCCAGATCTGGCGTACCTGTTGGGGCGCACGGCGCGCATGGTAGTAAAACAGCTTGAAGCCGACGGCGGCGACGGCTTGGGGATAGACGGAAAACGCTGCCGCATTCATGTGACCCTCGGGGTCTTTTTCGGCGGCAGGTCCAGCTTTTCTGAGTTGCTTTGCGCCGAAAATCTCGCCCTTGACGACTATCCCGGGGTGGGAATTGAGATAGGACGACAACAAGTTCGAGCCGACGCGTCCGCGCGCAAGAATGATAAAGCGGACATAATCGCGATGACCGGGAATCAGTCCGCGGTTCATCGCGATCTCAGTGAGTTCCAGCCAGCGCTTCTGCAAGCGGTCGCGAGCCAGTAAGACAATCGGTTTCAGGGGCATGATACTGGCTGTTTTTGCGTTGCGAAAAGCGCGATAGCGAAGCGAAGAAGCAGGCCTGCGTGCCCGGCACGGCGGCAGGCGAAGCTACCGGACGAGAGCTGGAATGGGAACGAAAAACCCTATCGTCTCGCACAGGATCGGGCAAACAGAAGTGCTGCGGTCGGCACGGCCAACTCAGTGACTGCCGCATACCTTCGAGACGCCGCAATTTTTGTCTGAAGTAGCACGTTGATCGCGCGCCAACGATGCAACGGCTGCAACGCCTTGGGCTCGCATCACGGAGCCTGCATCCGGCCTTTGGAACGATTGCCGAAGAGCCACGTTTTGACCGCGCGACTTCGACGCAGTGACGTCGGCCCGGAGTAGAGCCATTGTTCTGAGGTTTATCAGCAGCCGAGTGCAGAAGCGCAAAAAAATATTGCAAATCAATAGCGTTTGCGGATTACCCTAAGTTCCGCCCGCTCTCGTTAGAAGCCATGAAAGCTGGTTTTATGGACACTGTCACAACCGCTTCGGAGACTCCAGCCAAGCCGCCGGCCGGGCGGCTGTCCCGCGATGAGGTGCAGGCCTTCAAAGCCCGCGATAACGTCACCAACCTGCGCTACATCGCCGGCATTTACGTTGTAATTGCCGCCGCCATCGCCAGCGGAGTCTGGGCCTGTGAGACTTATCTTAATGGTGGAATTGGTTTCGCTGCGCTGGCGCCGATCGTCGCAATCGCCGTCCTCGCCATCGGCGCTTCACAGCATCAGCTCGGTGCCGTCATTCACGAGGGCACGCACTACACACTGTTCTCGAACCGCACGTTCAATGAACTCGCGTCCGACTATCTGGGCGGCTTCCCGATCTATACCTCGACCCAGTCTTACCGGCTGCACCACTTCGCCCACCACCAGTTCGTCAATGACCCCGACCGCGACCCGATCGCGACGCAGGCCTCCGAAACGGGGCACTGGCTGGATTTTCCGGTGACGCATGTGCAGCTTGTCAAAGGCTTCGTGCGGCTCATACATCCGCTCAACCTGATGCGCTACATGATCTCTCGGGCCAAGCACAGCGCGCTGCCGCAGGGGACTAACCCGTTTTTCGATGCTGACCACGCGGCCAATCCTTGGGCGATCCATGTCGGCATTCTGTTTGCGGTCGGCCTACCAGTTGTGATGGTGCCTCTGATTCTGCTGCACCAGCAGATTGCAGCGCTGGCGTTCCTGGCTGCGGCGTGGTGCGCGATGGTGGTATTTTACCTGGTGCTTCCCGACGAGCAGTGGCCGCGCGCGCGCATCACACCGACGATCTCCGACCGGGCCACAATCATCGGGCGGATGAGCTACCTCGGCTTCATCTATGGCGCGCTCACCGTCGTCGAATTCACGACCGGCGTCGGCGCCTGGGGCTACTACGGATTGTTTTGGATCTTGCCGCTGTTCACGGCGTTCCCGATCTTCATGGTGCTGCGCGAATGGATCCAGCACGGCAACGCCGATCGCGGCCGGTTGACCAATTCGCGGGTGTTCCTGGTCGATCCGGTGTCGCGATATGCTGTGTTCCCGCTGGGGATGGACTACCACCTGCCGCATCACCTTTACGCATCCGTGCCGCACTACAAGCTGAAGGCATTGCACGAAGCGCTACTGCGCGATCCAGAATACGCAGAAAAGGGCCAGGTCGTCGAAGGCTGGATCGGGGCAAGCCGCAGCGGAGAGCCCTCGATCGTCAAGGTGCTCGGCCCCGATTACGCGGTGAAGGGCGACGAAATTCACATCGACGAGGCGACCGCCGAAGAGGCCGAAGTCCTCGATGCCGACAAGCTGAAGGCGCACTCGGCCGCGTCACAAACCGGACGGGTGTGGTAAGGGTAGCTGAACACCTTGCCCCTCACCAACGTCAGGCTTGCCTATGAACCTCGTTGCGCTTCTCCACGCTCGCTCCATCGAGAACCGTCCGGTTCGCGCCGGGCTGATCGGCGCCGGAAAATTCGGTTCGATGTTCCTTGCACAGGCGCCGCATATCGCCGGCCTCGAGGTCACCGCGATCGCCGACCTTTATCCCGAGCGAGCGAAGGCCGCGTGCCTGACCGTTGGGTGGCCGGAGGTACTCATTGAAAAGACTGTGTTTATGGACGACGGGTCGGCGCTTGCCGCGCGCAATGACGTGGAAGTCGTCATTGAGGCGACGGGAAATCCGGCAGCCGGAATCGGACATGCGCTGGCGGCCTTTCGTTGCGGCAAGCATATCGTCATGGTCAACGTCGAGGCCGACGTTCTGGCCGGTGCGGCGCTGGCAAAACGCGCCAAGTCGGCCGGCGTCGTCTACTCCATGGCCTATGGCGACCAGCCGGCGCTGGTCGCCGAGATGGCCGACTGGGCACGGGCGTCAGGTTTCGAGGTCGCAGCGGCGGGTAAAGGAACGAAGTACCTACCCGTATTCCACGAAGTCACTCCAGATAACGTCTGGGAGCACTACGGGTTGACGCCGGAAGAAGCGAGAGTCGCCGGAATGAACCCGCAGATGTTCAACTCGTTTCTCGACGGTACCAAGTCGGGAATCGAGATGTGCGCGATCGCCAACGCCTGCAATCTGAACGTGCCCGACGATGGGCTCGCCTTCCCGCCCTGCGGGGCCGACGATCTGGCGATGGTACTGAGGCCGCGCGCCGTTGGCGGGGTGCTTCCTGGAGATGGCTTCGTCGAAGTCGTCTCATCGCTTGAGCGCGACGGGAAGGAAGTCTCGCGCGATCTGCGCTGGGGCGTTTACGTCGTCATGAAAGCGCAGAACGACTATGCGGCGGCGTGTTTCAAGCAATATGGGCTAAAGACCGACGCAAGCGGCCAATACGCCGCGATGTATAAGCCATTTCATCTTATCGGCTTGGAACTGAGCATCTCGGTTTTGAACGCGGCACTGCGCGGAGAACCGACCGGCTCTTCGCGATCGTTTCGAGGCGACGCGGTGACGGTTGCAAAGCGCGACCTCAAGGTCGGCGAGATGCTTGATGGCGAAGGCGGGTATACGGTGTGGGGGAAAGCTTCGCCGGCCGGCCTCAGCCTTGACAACGACTGCCTGCCGATTGGGCTGGCGCACGGGGTGCGCGTCACGCGGGCCGTTGCGAAGGGTGCGCTGGTGCGTAAGGCTGACGTTGCGCTGGATGAGGGATCGGAAGCGATGCGGATCAGGGCCGAGGCGGAAGCGTTGGTGGGGTGAGGGGCTGTGCAGCCGTCCGGAAGTCAGCAGCCGTCAACCGTCGACCTTTTTCGATCCCAACCATGGCCCGGCAGAGAACGTGACGGCGCAGCAATCAAACCGGTCGGCAAACGTAATGACTGCGGATGACTTTCTCGATGGGCTCACCGTAGTAGACCGTCTCCCACTTCGCGTCAGAGATAAATTCGTCAAGCGCAGACTTTCGATATCTTGCGTGCATGAGAGGCTTGTCGGGAAACTCATCGTAGAAGGGGACTTCCTGGTTCTCGTCCGCGAAACAAGAGAACACGAGCCGTGCGTCTGGTGCTGCGTATTTCCTGAGGATCTTCAGGATGGCGCTGGTATGATGCGGCTCCATGTGAGTGACGACGGAAAACATCGTCAGGAGATCGTATTCCTGCACCGGCACGGGCAGAACTGACTCGGACGTCATTGGCTCGCCCTGCTTGTTGTACATGTTGTTTTGAAATGGAACCGTGGCGAAAGCGAATTTCGGCTCGCCCGCCAGGCGTTCCTTCAAATGCTCGATTTGCGCTTCGAATACGTCGAGTCCGACGTAGATATCTTGCGGGTTGTCGTGCTCATAGAGTGCTTGAGCCATCTTGACCCCGCAACCGAAATCGAGCCATCGCGAATTCGCTACGGGTTTGAACCGTTCTATCAGCTTCATGATCTCGAATGCCGACCACAGTGAAGCTTCTTCGTCGTGTCGCAAGTCGCCGCGGCGGAGTTCTAATGGAATTGAAAGTTTGACCATTGCTGTCCGTCCTCGATTGACCGCCTCAAACCGGCTAACTGATGAAGGGCAGGTGTCCTAAAGTCAACCCGACCGGGTCTGACTGCAATCCGTGAAGTGACCGTGCCGATTCATGGCGTTGGGAACTTACAGCGGGGCCGCCAAGACTGTTGTCGGCCTGATCTCCAGCCCGTCAATGCTCGCCAAATCTTGCCATCTGGAGGTTCTATGGAAACGACGTTCGAGAAGGGCTGCCGGTTCCGCGCACTGCATCAGAGCGGCTGCTTCGTCATGCCGAATGCCTGGGATGCTGGATCGGCGCGGCTACTTGAAAAGGCAGGATTTGCTGCGATCGGCACGACCAGCGCAGGGTTCTGCTGGAGCGCCGGGCTGAAGGACGGTGTGGCGAGCCGGGAGACAGTGCTGAGAAATGCCGCTGCTATCGCGGAAGCGACCTCGCTTCCGGTGTCAGTCGATCTCCTCAACGGGTTTGGGAGTTCGCCGGAGACGGTGGCGCAGACCATTCTTCTCGCCGGCGAATTGGGGCTCAGTGGCGGGTCGATCGAGGACACGACCGGAGACCCTGCACGGCCACTTTTCGAGCTGGCACTTTCGGTGGAACGCATAGAGGCCGCGGTGGAAGCTGCAGGTAAACTTCCGCAACCATTTGTTTTATGCGCAAGAGCCGACGGGCTGTTCGCCGGCCTGAAAGATTTCGACGATATCATCGTTCGCCTGCAGGCTTATGAGCAAGCAGGCGCAGACCTTCTTTATGCACCGGCTCTGATGAAACTGGAGCAAGTGAAGACGGTTCTCGATAACCTCAACAAGCCGATCAACGTTCTCTGCGGAATTGGCAATGAGGCGAGCCTTGCAGAGTTGCGGGAACTCGGTGTCAGGCGGATCTCGCTCGGGTCGACGCTCTACCGAGCGGCTATGGGAGCGATGGAGAGGGCGGCAAATGAAGTCCGCGATGAGGGAACGTTTGCAGAGCTCGCTGGAGGTTTGTCGTCGGGAGAGCTCAATGCATGGATGCGCGAGAAATAGTTGGAGGCGGCCGAAGCCCCGCAATCGGGAATTATATACTTGACATAGGAATTAGGGCCGGAGTTGAAGCTTACGAACGGTGGGATTACGAGCAGGAGGAAGTGGCGGCGCTCGTCGCCGCCATATATTTCGCCTGTGAAGAATCTAGAACTAAGAGAATTCTTGACGAATAGCTTCCTCCAGCCTGACCACATCCGGTGATTGCACGAAGTAGTAAGCGGCCGATACCACCTCGACCAAGACAAAATCCAGCCTGTTTGGATCTTACTTGAATTCGAAATCACCACCAGGAGCGTTGTGAAGCGGGTTTCCAATAGGATTGCAGGATGATTCCTTGGAGCCACCGAGAGAAGTTCCTGCTGGTGTCTATAATTATCTGATCGGGAACAACTTGGCTGCGTTGGAAGCAGCCAAGGCGATCGCCGTCAGGGAAGGTTTTGAAACCACCATCCTGACCAGCCAAAACACCGGCGAAGCGAAAATCATCGCCAAGGCCTTCATGGGGATCGCCAAGGAAATCCAGGACTCGCAAAACCCGGTGAAGTCAATGTCAACGACATCATCATCCTCGTCGGGGAGAAGGAGTAGTCTCCGCCGACTGAAGCATCAATAGCAAAGTTCGGCGCTACTGCAATGGGCCGGACTTTAACGCTTGCTTTCCAAGCGGGGGCTTGGGGTCAATGAAACACCGACCAGGGCTCGCCTTTTTCATTCCGCAAGCATGCCCGCATTGAGCCATCCGGCAAGATAACTCGCGACCCTTGCCGCCGCTTCGTGCGGCCGATCGAAGGTTGCAGACATCTCACACAAGGTACCGAAGGGAATGCCACGAGAGCCTTCCTTCCATAGCATCGCCTCCTCGGCATCGAAGTGGCGAACCATCGGCGTCAGTTCCTGGCGCCAGACAATCACCGGCAGGGGTTGTCGGCGAATTTCAGGGGCTGGGACGTCATTGTTCGATTTAACAGCCTTCCAGATGGCAAGCGCATTGGTCCTCGTCTCGAAACAACTAACCGAGGGATGAGGCTTGAAGCGGAGTTCGGCCCAATCCTCGGGCTTGACCGCGGCCAGATCTTCGAGGCGCATCACTCCTGCATCTTCGCAATCGAAGGCATCATTCAACGCTGCCGCGAGACATGCGATCTCTGCCATTTGCGGCCAGCTTCGATACGGATCGGTACGTGCCAGAAACAGCGGCAGCCTGGCGGAGTACCAGCGCGCGTTCGGTGTCGTCGACGGATGGGACTCGACATACTCGCTCGCCATGCGATCGAAGAGCTGCTCGCCCATATATGCGCGCAGGTTCTCGTGATCATTTGCCACGATCTCGATCAGTCTGGCCTTGTAGGCGTTCGTGTATACGCCGAGCCGCTCGACAACCGGGGCGGGGGCGCTGTCGCTCAGGAGAAGGATGACTTCATCGCAGCCAGGAGTTCCGCTCAGAATGCGATCCTGGAACAGTTGCTGGAGCTGAGCCAGACGCGACATCAGACACTCCCGATGTTGCCATCTTGGCGGTCTTGCGCGCCAGGCAAGGGCCTGGCTGGAAGCAAATCCCCGGCAATCCGCCGGGCGCGGTCCAGCTCCGCGACAAGTTCGCGAAGCGGTGGGATTTTGTCGTCGCGCTCGATCATGGTGGAAACGGGACCAAACCGGTGTAGCGCCATGCGATAAAGCTCGAACACTTCCTCGCACACCGGGTGATCGTGGGTATCGATTAGATAATCGCCCATGTCGCTGTGCCCGGCGAGATGAAACTGGACGACCCGATCGGCCGGAACACCATCGAGAAAGCGAACCGCATCATAGCCGTGATTGCGCGCATTGACGTAGACGTTGTTGAGGTCGAGCAGCAGCCAGCAGCCGGTAGAGCGCGAGAGTTCGGCCAGGAATTCCCATTCGGGCATCTCGGATTCGGAAAATTCGACATAGGTCGAAACGTTCTCGAGAACCAGGGCGCGCCCGAGATAATCCTGCACCTGATGGATGCGGGATGAGATGTGCCGCAAGGCCTCCTCGGTGTAGGGGATCGGCAGCAGGTCGTGCAAGTTGACGTCATGGACTCCCGTCCAGCAAAGATGATCCGAGATCCACGCTGGCTCGAGCCTGACCGCGAGCGATTTCAGGTCGCGCAGATAGTCCCAGTTGAGCTCGCCGGTCGAGGCAATCGAGAGCGAGACGCCGTGCATCACGACGGGATAGTCTAAACGAACCCGGTCGAGATTGCGCAGGGGGCTGCCGCCGGGAACCATGAAGTTCTCCGAAAGTACCTCAAACCAATCTACAGGCGGATTGTGTTCGAATATTTCGGAATAATGCTCGCTGCGCAGCCCGAGCCCGAAGCCCAGAAACGCCGGTTTGGCAAAATCGATGGCGGGCCCTTGTTCGCTGCGAGAGGACCCTGCGTCTTTTTCACGGGCGGCTCGAAGGGACCGTGACATCGCACCCACCTCCTTGTTGCGAGTATTCTCGGCATGCATTGCCTAAACATGCCACGAAAGGAGGCCCGCGAACACGGGCCTCCTGCGTATTCCATGTGTGCGCGAATGGCGGGCTATTTCTTCGCTTCAGACGGCTCGAACTTTGCCCCTTCGATCTTGGCGCACTCTTCTGCGGTCGTTACCGTGAAGCCGGTACCCTTGCAGGCGTTCTGGCCGTTACATGCATTGGTGGCCGTCTTGCATGCGCTGTGGCCTTTGCAGGCATTCGCGCCGACGCAGTGGCCCTTGTCGCCAGCGAACGCTGCCGGTGCGGTCGCTGCCCCGGCAACCACGAGGGCTGCGACTGCGGCGGCGATGGCGGCACCGGATTGTGCATTGAACTTCATGGCGTTTATCTCCTCTGTCGATTTCAGGTTCCGATCAGAACGCCATCGGCGGTGACCGGTTGATCCGCTCCGCTCCGCCCCGGCCCTTTCGGGTTCATGACGACGCGAAGCCGTTTGCGCGGGAAAATTCCCTTTGCAAACTCGAGCGAGATTACAGGTGCCAGCGAACGAAGTGGTGGCAGATCACAGCCAAGTGACGGCCTTCGATTCACAGTCGAGTGAAAGTTCGTGATGAGCCGGCATGATGGCCCGCAACGGGGGGCTTCGCTTGAGACGCGGGCCTGTTGCGGATCGTCAAACGAAAAAACCGCCTGGGCGGTGAAGCCGCAGGCGGTTTTTTGTATTTTCAACACCCGGCAAACCGGTGTTGGGAAAATGATTGTGAAGAGGGTGAATGAAGACTTGTCGGTTTGCGCTTCAGATGCCCATCGCCTCGGGCACACACTTCCTAAAGTCGTGTGTGACGGGCATCCGCGCATTGAATTCTACACGTCTCGGCAGACCTGGCAACGACCTACTCTCCCGCGTCTTAAGACGAAGTACCATCGGCGCTGGGGCGTTTCACGGCCGAGTTCGGAATGGGATCGGGTGCAGCCACCCCGCCATAATCACCAGGTCAGCGGAGACGTGTAGTTTTTGGCTCACGGTACTAATCCGGTCGCGAGCGACCGGGCAACCTCCACATGGGCGCCGAAACCGGCGGGTCGCTTTGCTTCCCGGCCTGCGGCCGAGTAGCAGAAGCTTGTCCATGCTGAGTCAAGAAGAATTCTGTTTCTGGACTTTCTTATTTGACCAACACATCGGCAAGCCGATGTTGGTGGTCTCACAGTCACAAAGGCTCACTCGAAGCGGCAGAAAGCGCAGCGAGTGGGCATTGCTTAATGAGAGTAATCAAGCCTATCGAGCTATTAGTACTGGTAAGCTCCATGCGTTGCCGCACTTCCACACCCAGCCTATCAACGTGGTGGTCTTCCACGGCTCTCAGGGAGAACTCGTTTCGAGGTGGGTTTCCTGCTTAGATGCTTTCAGCAGTTATCCCTTCCGCACATAGCTACCCTGCTATGCCGCTGGCGCGACAACAGGTCCACCAGAGGTGCGTCCATCCCGGTCCTCTCGTACTAGGGACAGATCCTCTCAATTCTCCTACACCTACGGCAGATAGGGACCGAACTGTCTCGCGACGTTCTGAACCCAGCTCACGTACCTCTTTAAATGGCGAACAGCCATACCCTTGGGACCTGCTCCAGCCCCAGGATGAGATGAGCCGACATCGAGGTGCCAAACGATTCCGTCGATATGGACTCTTGGGAATCATCAGCCTGTTATCCCCGGCGTACCTTTTATCCGTTGAGCGATGACCCTTCCACACAGAATCACCGGATCACTATGGCCGACTTTCGTCTCTGCTCGACTTGTCAGTCTCGCAGTCAGGCGGGCTTATGCCATTGCACTCGACGGTTGATGTCCGACCAACCTGAGCCCACCTTCGCACGCCTCCGTTACGCTTTAGGAGGCGACCGCCCCAGTCAAACTGCCCACCATGCTCTGTCCCGGGACCGGATAACGGTCCGCGGTTAGACAACCATGATCATAAGGGTGGTATTTCACATTGCGGCTCCACTCGAGCTGGCGCCCAAGCTTCAAAGCCTACCACCTATTCTACACATGCAATC
>Ga0209347_1000174_pt1:0-162500 | contig 179591 bp, 141 predicted proteins | sample AutmiccommuBRH23_FD_187382 | JGI IMG/M metagenome (GOLD analysis project Ga0209347, IMG submission 187382) | Deep subsurface microbial communities from Mt. Terri, Switzerland - Autotrophic microbial communities BRH/23 (SPAdes) (version 2) | ecosystem: Environmental > Aquatic > Deep... | reverse complement strand
ACTGCGGAAAAGGCCCGCAGACTCCCAAAAATGACAAACTTCGGGCATTGAAGTGCCGCACAACGACATATTCGCCAGGACCGAGAATAAACCGGGGGGTTGAGCTTGGTCGACCGACGCCGATTTCCACCCAGCGCCATCAAAGGCGCACTCGCATTCGAACAGCGATCGCGCGGGCTGACACAGGTCTCGCGCGGGCGCGGGCGGAATGCCGGGCTGAACATGTTCGACGACGACCATGCCGTCGGCAGCCATGGTGGACGCTTTCGCTGGCTGATCAGCACCTTTGTCGCCGGCGCGATCGGGGCCATCGCGATCTTCGTCGTCATCGCCGGATCGACCGACCATAAGCGCGGTGACGGCTTCATGCCGGCTTTGCAACGGTTGCGTGACGGGGCAATGACACCGGAACTCATTCCGCAGACGCAGAAAACGACCGGACTGAACTGGGCCGTTCCAAAAACGGAAAAACTCGAGATTTCCGCAGGCCTGACATCAACCCGATATGTCATTCACGAGACGCTGCGGCAGCGCCGGGAAGATCGATATTATATCCACGCACAACCCTATATGCGGATTGTCGCGCGGTTATCGCCAGTACCGCAAGACTATCAAGACGTCATTCCACCCTTCAATCCCCTCCAGCTTTATGCCGACAACGATCCAGTCGGCGCTGGAAATGGGGCTGCTGGCGCCAGCCGGCAGGACGTGAAGATCGCCATCGTCGAATTGATCGGCGGGGCATTGCCCGATGAAGACGGACAAACGCTGGACGACCGGGAAGTAACAGACCTCATCGCCAGATTCCGCCTCGAAGAATCTTTGGCGGCTGCCGAAGCGGGAAGCGACAATTCGCAAAACGGTGAGAATCCTTTCCCCAAACCAGACGACGAATCGGCTTTCACGTCGGTGCTTGCGAAAAACGACTTCGAGGACCAGCTGAAGGCGCGCGACCTTGTCAACACCCAGCAGGCAGAAGTTACAGTTGCCGCCGGCGACACGTTGAGCAGCTTGATCGAAAGGCAGGGGGCGCCGGCCTGGCAGGCAAGCGAGCTGATCGGGGCGATGCGCAAGTACTTCACGCCAGAAGCCCTGAAGGTGGGGCAGCGGCTGAAATTCACGCTGACACCGTCGCCGACCGATGTCGATAGATTGGAGCCGTCCACCCTCAGCATCCATTCGAGCGATGGCGAACATATCGTGTCTGTCGTGCGAACTGATGCGGGCGACTTCAGATCCATGAGTACACCGCCACGCGACTACGCCGCTCTGCGCGGGTTGATCGAAGAAAAGGTCAGCGGCCCAAAATCATCAAGCCTATATGCCAGCGTTTATCATGCAACGTTATTGCAGAACGTTCCGGCGGAGACGATTCTGCAGATCTTGAAGATCAATGCTTATCAAACCGATTTTGGCCGGCGAATCCGGGCCGGTGATACGGTCGAGCTGTTCTTTGGATTCGACAACAAGGACTTTGCAGAAGGACCTCCTGGACAGCTGCTTTATACCAAGATTACCTCCGGTGGGGAAACGGCACGATTCTTTCGCTTTCGCACGGCGGACGGCGAAGTCGATTTTTTTGACGAACAGGGCAATAATTCGAAACGATTCCTGACGCGAAAGCCTGTCCGAGGTTCCAACGTCCGCCTCTCGTCGGGTTATGGGATGCGCTACCATCCCTTGCTCAACCGCCGGCGGATGCATGCTGGCGTCGACTGGGCGGGACCCGTCGGCACCCCGATCCTGGCAGCCGGGCGCGGGGTTATCGAGATGGCAGGACGCAACGGTCAGTACGGCAACTATGTGCGCATTCGTCATGCCAACGGTTACCAGACCGCCTATGCACACATGGTTCGGTTCGCGCGCGGCGTTTCCGAAGGCGCAAAGGTGCGGCAGGGCCAGATTATCGGCTACATCGGCTCAACCGGCCTTTCTTCCGGGGCCCACCTGCACTTCGAGGTTCTCGTCAACAACCGGCACGTCGATCCGATGACGATCAAGGTCCCCCAGGAGCGCCAGCTGAAGGGCCGGGAACTGGTAGAATTCCATCGCGAGCGGGCGCGCATCGACGAGATCATGCGCCGTGCCCCGGTGATGACGATCAACAAATGAGCCGCGCCTGCTTGCTGACGCCATCCGCAGCCCCAGGGCTGCTCGGTTGCGTGTTTCAAAAATGACGGCCGCATGCCCAAAGCGCCTGGAGAGGCCGGAACCGGGCGACAACTGACGCATTTTTCGGTTAAGTGCGGAGGAAGCCTCAAGCGTATTGCATCATTCAGGGGGGGCGTAGTGGCCGAAACATCCAGCTCAACGAGCGAGACGACCTTAAAGGACCGGATCGCTGCCGCCATAGACTACACGTTCGGGCGCAACGCGTTGATCGGCTGGGCATCGCTCATGCTATTGGCGATTTCCGGTTACGCGACCTGGAGTGGCATGAACGACTTCATCGTCGGGGTTTCGCAGTCGCCCGCAGCACAGGGCCGCGAGATCCCAGGAGGGCTTTCGGTCACCAATGAAGCGCTCGTAATCGCCATCGTGGTGGCGCTGACTTTCCTGATGTGGCTCGCGTTGCGCGAGACTTTCGGTGAGAAGCGCACCTTCGGTCAGCGCCTGATAACCTTTCCGCTCTACTTCTTCCTGGCCCTGTGGTCGATCGGATTTGGCTATGGCTTCTGGTGGAGCCTTATTGCCGGCGAGGAAGCAACCCGCACCAGCCTTTCGAACCTGCAGGAGGATGCCCGGGATGCCGGGGCTGCGGTGTCAGCGCGGCTAGAAGCGGTGAAGGCGCAGCTTGACGGAGTTGTAAGCTGGTCGGAAACGCAAATGACCCGCGAAGAGGCGAGCGGGGGAAGCTGCGGCGTTCCCTCGGGTGCGGGACAGGGTCCACTCTACAACGCGCGCAAGTCCGTACGCGATGCCGTCGCCACGCTGCGCGACGGAATTCAAGTCTCCTGGATCGCTCCGGTTGAAAAAGAAGTTGCCGACCTGAGGGCTGCCGCACAAGGCCTGGAAGGAGCCACGTTCGAAGCCCGGCAGAAAGCCTTCGAGGAGAAAGCATCTGCGGTGCGGTCGGGTGCACGCAGGATCGCCCAGCGTTCCAACGAACTGGGCACTTCGACAGCTTCCGAGATGCGGGCGCTTGCCCAGGTTGTATCGGTGCAACCGGGTAAGGTCGGTTTTTCTTGCTACGATCCGACCCTGGCGCAGAGGCTCACACAGGCCGCCGATCAGGCCAATCAACCCGTCGTGCTCGAGCTTCGCGCGGCCGAGTTTACGGAAGGACCGGCTGGCGTTGCAAACGCCGTCAAACGGCTCTGGGAGAACATGGGAGCCTACGCCGGCGGCCTCGTGGCCTATGTCGCCAACGGGTTCCAGGCGACCGGGGTGGCTGGCCAGAGCGAGGCTATCAGCGGTCGCGACCTGATCGCGCTCCTCGCAACGCTCGGCATCGATCTAGGCCTGTTCGTCCTTGCCGCTCTCAACCCTCCACCGGCAGCGCCTCAGCGCAGACGTCTCAGCCCTGCTGTAAAGGCGCAGACCCGCGAGGCAATCAATACAGCCGTCGCCCGGGCGCCGAACGCGAACATGGAGTGGGTCCGCCGCCACTTCATCTATCACAACAACGCTTCGTATTTCGTCATCCCGAACCTCTTCAGTTGCGACCCGGCGAATGACGAGGAGTCATCGAGAGCGCTGGCGATGAACCAGCTGGCAGGTGTGCTCGACGATCTCGACCTCGTGCGCTGGCCGGATCCCAAGGAACTCGACAGGCTCAAGGAAGAAGAGAAGGGCGACAGCAAGACCGACCTGACCGAAATCAGACGGGAGCGTCTTCAGGAGCTTGAGAAACGTGGCGGGATCAATCTCGACCAAGCCAAGGCCGAAAGCATACGCAGCGCAGAGCCTGTGCGAAATCACGGCCTATTCTCCAAGGCCGAACGCGTCCTCACCATATCCGGCTGGAGCGAACAAGCCCGTCGAGACCTCGAGATCTACAAGCTCGTCGATATAGAGGGCCTGACCCCGATTCTTGATGTCCTCAACGAAGCGAATTCGCGGCGTGCGGGCGACGTGCAACCAACCGCGTTCGGTGGGGAAATGAAGGACGTCACGCCTTCAAAACAGATTCAACACGAAAAGAACTCATGACGTCAAAACGGGAGGCGAAGCGTTCGCCGCCTCCCGTAGTCCGGCTCGGCCGGCTCACTCGTCGCGGTCGCGGACCAGTTCGCCGTTAACGGTGAGATGACCGCCTTCGACGCCGACGACGACTTTTTCTCCGTCATGGACACGGCCGGCCAGAATCTGCTCGGCGAGCGGGTCCTGCACGTTGCGCTGGATGACGCGTTTCAACGGCCGCGCACCGTAGGCCGGGTCGTATCCGCGGTTGGCGAGCCAGCTGCGGGCATCGCCTTCGAGGACGACCTCAATCTTGCGGTCGGTCAAGAGCCGCTTGAGGCGCTCCAGCTGGATGTCGACAATGGCACCCATGTCCTCCCGGCGCAGCCTGTGGAACAGGATGATGTCGTCGAGGCGGTTGAGGAACTCGGGACGGAAGTGAGCGCGCACCGAGCCCATGACTTCGACACGAACCGAAGAGACGTCAGCGCCTTCGGGCATGTTGACCAGATACTCCGAACCGATGTTCGAGGTCATGATGATCAGCGTGTTCTTGAAGTCGACGGTGCGGCCCTGGCCATCGGTCAGGCGGCCGTCGTCGAGGACCTGCAAAAGCACGTTGAACACGTCCGGATGCGCCTTCTCGATCTCGTCGAACAGGATCACCTGATAGGGCCTGCGGCGCACCGCTTCGGTAATGGCGCCGCCCTCCTCGTAACCGACGTAGCCGGGAGGCGCACCGATCAAGCGGGCGACCGAGTGCTTCTCCATGTATTCGGACATGTCGATGCGCACCATGGCGTGCTCATCGTCGAACAGGAACGATGCGAGCGCCTTGGTCAACTCGGTCTTACCGACTCCGGTCGGCCCGAGGAACATGAATGAACCGATCGGGCGATTTGGATCCTGGAGCCCGGCGCGGGCGCGGCGGACGGCGGTCGAAACGGCGCGCACGGCTTCACCCTGGCCGACGACGCGCTTGGCCAGTTCGTCCTCCATGCGCAGGAGCTTGTCCTTTTCGCCTTCCAGCATCTTGTCGACGGGCACACCGGTCCAGCGCGATACGACGCCGGCGATATGATCGGGCGAGACGGCTTCCTCGACCATGACGCCGCCGGCAGCGTTATCGTCGCCTTCGGCTTCCAAGGTAGCGATCTGCTGCTCGAGCTGGGGGATGACCCCATACTGCAGCTCACCGGCGCGGTTGTAGTCGCCGCGGCGCTGCGCCTGTTCCAGCTCATTACGGCGCTGGTCCAGCTCTTCCTTGATCTTTTGGGCAGAGCCGAGCTTTTCACGCTCGCCTTCCCAACGCTGCGTCAGCGACTGACTTTCCTCCTCGAGGTCGGCAATGTCCTTGTCGAGCTTTTCCAGGCGATCCTTGGAGGCCTCATCGGTTTCCTTGCGCAGCGCCTCGCGCTCGATCTTCATCTGCATGATGTCGCGATCGATGCGGTCGAGTTCCTCGGGCTTGGAGTCGATCTCCATCTTGAGGCGGGACGCAGCCTCATCGACAAGGTCGATGGCCTTGTCGGGGAGGAAACGGTCGGTGATGTAGCGGTTCGAAAGCGTTGCGGCCGCAACCAGCGCGCTATCGGTGATGCGTACGCCGTGGTGGACCTCGTAGCGCTCCTTGAGGCCACGCAGGATCGAGATGGTATCGGCGACCGTCGGTTCGTTGATGAAGACAGGCTGGAAGCGGCGGGCGAGGGCGGCGTCTTTTTCGATGTGCTTGCGGTATTCGTCCAACGTCGTCGCGCCGATGCAGTGCAGTTCGCCACGGGCGAGAGCCGGCTTCAGGAGGTTGGACGCATCCATGGCGCCATCGGCCTTGCCGGCGCCGACGATAGTGTGCAGTTCGTCGATGAACAGGATGATGCGGCCGGCTTCGGAGGTAACTTCCTGGAGAACGGCTTTGAGGCGCTCTTCGAATTCGCCGCGATACTTTGCACCGGCGATGAGCGAACCCATGTCGAGCGACAAAAGCAACTTGTCGCGTAGCGAGTCGGGAACATCACCCTTGATGATGCGCAGCGCCAATCCCTCGGCGATCGCGGTCTTGCCGACGCCGGGTTCACCGATGAGGACGGGGTTGTTCTTGGTGCGCCGGGAGAGCACCTGGATGGCGCGGCGGATCTCCTCGTCACGGCCTATCACAGGGTCGAGCTTGCCGCTGGCAGCGTCCGCCGTCAGGTCGCGGGCGTAGCGTTTCAGTGCGTCGTAGCCCTGTTCGGCGGACGCAGTGTCAGCCGTGCGGCCCTTGCGGACCTCGTTGATGGCTTCGTTGAGACCCTGCGGCGTGACCGCGGCCTCTTTCAACACCTTGGAAGCCTCCGAACTCGTTTCCATGGCGAGGGCGAGCAGCAGGCGCTCTGCAGTTACAAACTTGTCGCCCGCCTTGTCGGCGATTTTTTCTGCCTGATCGAAAACACGGGCGGTTTCAGCAGCCATGTAGAGCTGGCCGGAGCCGCCGCCGGAGACTTTCGGACGACGGGCGAGCGCGGTCTCGACCGCCTGAAGTGCCTGTGAATGGTGACCACCGGAGCGGGTGATCAGATTTGCGGCGAGCCCTTCGGGGTCGTCGAGCAAAACTTTCAGGAGGTGCTCGGGGCTGAAATGCTGGTGGCCTTCGCGCAGTGCGAGGTTCTGTGCGGCCTGGACAAAGCCTTTGGCGCGGTCGGTATAGCGTTCGATATTCATCGGTATTCCCTTCTCAGCGCGACAATCCTACCCTTAAGGCGCAGGGATGCCGCCAGTATTGAGCGGTGTCAAAGAGGACCATTGGCGACCCCTGAAGGCATCGCGACACGGAGCACAGCTGAGATATAGTAGCGGCACGTTTGCGGAAAAGGGGCGTTGGTCCTAACAGTCGGTTTGGACGATTATCTCGGGGGAGACGATGACGAGTGATGCGGCAGCACGCGTGACAGCGCTTTACCGTTATCCGGTCAAGGGGCTTTCGGCTCAGCCGCTGGAACAGGTCAGGCTGACTGCGGGGGAGACGATTGCGTTCGATCGTGCCTGGGCGATCGAAAACGGGCCGGGGCGATTTGACCCGGCGGCACCTAAGCATCTGCCGAAAGTCGCCTTCGTGATGCTGATGCGGGACGAGCGGCTGGCGGCCCTCGGAGCCGAATTCGACGAAGCGACTTCAACCCTGACGATAAAGCGGGACGACCGGCAGGTCGCGCGCGGCAACCTTGGGACGCGACTCGGCTGCCAGATGATCGAGCAGTTCATCGCAGCCTACCTGAAGGGGTCACTGCGCGGCCCGCCAAAGATCGTGTCGGCGCCCGGTCACAGCTTTTCGGACGTCGCCGCCAAGTGCCTGCACATCGTCAATCTGGCATCGGTCAGGGAACTCGAGCGTGTGGCGGGGCGGGCCGTCGATCCGCTGAGGTTCAGACCCAACGTCATTATCGACGGGGTGCCGCCGTGGGCGGAATTCAGCTGGATCGGCAAACCGCTCAGGTGCGGAGATTTAATCCTCGACGTGTTCGACCGCACGCAAAGGTGTGCGGCAACAAATGTCGCGCCGGGAACCGGCCAGCGCGACATGGCGCTGCCGGCAATCCTGGAGCGGACCTGGAAACACACGGAATTCGGCGTCTATGCAAAGGTAGCCAGCGGCGGTGAAATGGCTATCGGGGATGAACTGACGCCGCCGGCTTAGAGCGCGTTCACTTTTCATGGACTCGCAGGCGAGCTTCTCAAGCCTTCGTTTTGTCGCATGTTCGAGCCGCATCCTTGCCGCTCGCCTTCGGCAAGACGCCGCATACACCCCCGCCTTCGCGGGGGCAGGCTTTTGCTGAACATGCTCTCATAAGTAAAAGCCGGCGAGGATCGACTCCTCGCGGCGGAACTCATCGGACAACCAGACCGCCTTGAGATTCCCGTTAATCAATCCTGGTCGGAGGCAACATCTATCGCCGGTGCCGGAGCGTCACCGGATTCGGCGGCGGACTCGCTTTCCTCGCTGCGCGGGCGCCGTACCGGGCGTCGCAGGAAATCCGGCTGTTGGTCGGATTCTCCGAAACGTTGACGTTCGCGGCGGCGGGGCTCGCGCTGCGGCGCACCACCTTCGCGACCTTCACGCGGTTCTCGTGGCTCGCGCTGCTCACGTGGCTCTCGCGGCTCTCTCTGCTCGCGCGGCCCGCGTGCCTCACGATTTTCCCGCGGGCCCTGGCTGCCGTGGCCACGAGCACGTTGCGACCGCTGGCCGTCGCCACGACCGCCCCTTGGCGCGTCGCCGGTGGACATCGTCGGCTGAGGGTCGCCGGGTTGGATAAAGCGGCCCTGATCGTCGCCGCTGGCTTCGTCCGCAAAGCCGTCTTCAGAATCGTCGCTGCTATCGCGTGGGCGCCCGCTGCCGTTGGGAGCATCGCCCGGCTGGACCTGCTGCTCGCGGAACGCCAGGATGATGCGATTGTAGTGCTCGGCGTGCTGCAGATAGTTTTCGGCGAGCACCGGGTCGCCGGCGGACAAGGCATCACGTGCCAGTGACATGTATTTTTCGGCGACATGGGCCGGGGTGCCGCGGATCTTCACGTCCGGCCCGCTGCTCTCGAAGTTGCGCGTCAGCGGGTTCTGACCCTTGCGGTTGTTATTATTGTTGTTGCTGCTGCGATTGCGGCCGCGACGGTGTTGCTGTTGTCCCTGCCTCATGGGCTCTCGTTCTCTCGTTCTGTTCTAATTAATATTCAGGTGTGGAGTTGACTTGTTCGATGCGATGACAGAATCGCTTCACCGGACTGGAGTCCTCCACTTCGTCACCGCCGGGCGCCGCGATTACGCGAACGCATTCCTGCTGACTTCGTCCGATTGTTCCTATTTCAACCTATTGCCGAGCCCATAGGCCCCAGCCCCGTTGCACAGGCATTTTTCGTGCGCCGTGCATCTCATGAAAGCGCCAAACGGCGTCATATCTCCAAATCGACCGTAACGGAGCCAAACATTGTCCGAGGAAGTCCGATCAGTTCAAAACGCGTATCTGCCTAGTGTGATTCAGATTCAGAAGTTCGTTCTGAACGTAGCCGCAGGTGGTAGCGAGCTTCTGAATCATCACACTAGCAACTTTCTGATTCTAGTGTCCCTTTGTCTCTGAAGTTCGCTCGAGTGGTTGCCGCAGAGTGGAGGCGAACTTCGGAGACGGGACACTAGCGTCGCTTCGCAAATTGATGAATGGCCAAAGCCGCATCAATTCGCTGTTTCGTTCCCTTGGCAGTGCGCTGCAATCTCAAAGCAAACGCTACGCAACCTCAGATCGGAAACTCAAGGTCTCAACGGACCGGTACCATCCCACCGACGCAAGCCCGCAATGTGGCCCTTGTCGGCCCGACGATCGATCTCGCGCTGAAACCCGCCATCACCTTTGTTGTTTGACGTTTCGGTCCGACCCCGCTGAACCACTTTGGATTACCCAATCCGGTTCTTTGGACCGTCGCTGCGAATGCGCCTGCAAGAAACCATTGGCTCTGAGGCTGTTCGATCGCGCGTAATTACCAAGGACAATAGCTTCGTAGCCGATGTAAGCCAAGCATTTTTCTCGTTGCACTTAACGGAGTGACTGAACCGCAACACAGCGGGTGTGGCCGCCAAGATCCACCCAGGTCCGTGCGTCGGCGAATCCCCGACCCGCCAATATGGCGGCGACGTCGGCTGCCTGTCCCGCACCCACTTCGAAAAGCGCCCACGCCGGGTCGGGACGAAGCGCCAGCACACCGCTCAGGCGCCGGGCAATGTGTCTGTAGGCGCCAAGGCCATCGGGGCCGCCGTCAAGGGCTCTACGGGGATCAAATGCAGCAACTGCCTCATCGAGGCGAGCGATTTCTTCAGTAGGTATATATGGCGGATTGCTGATTAGAACATTGTAACGCTCAGACATTCCTTCAAGCATGTCGCTTTGCCGCAGCCGAAGCCGACCGGAGACGCCGTGACGCTCGGCGTTGCGCTGGGCGACGGCGAGTGCGGCAGGACAGATGTCGGTGGCGAGTCCGGTCGCGACCGGCAGTTCGGCCAGCAAAGTCACGATCAGGCAGCCGCTGCCGGTGCCGATGTCGATGAGGCGCAGCTGGGCGCCCTCGCGCAGGCCGGTTTCATCGAGTAGCTGGAGGGCGGCGTCGATAAGGATTTCACTATCGGGACGCGGATCGAGGGTCGCGGGCGTGATTTCGAACCTGCGGCCATAAAACTCGCGTTCACCGAGAATCCGGGAGACCGGTTCGTGGCGGGAGCGGCGACCGGCCATCTCATTGAGTCGAAGGGCGGCAGCCGCATCCAGCACGGCTTCGGGACGGGCGATCAGATCGACGGTGCGGCGGCCTGCCGCCATGGCCGTAAGGATTCTCGCATCGCCTGCCGCGCCCGCGATACCCGCAGTCGTCAACGTCCGCGTCACAAGGGTGGTAGCCTCTCGCAGCGTGGTGCCCGCCGTAATCAACTGAGCGGGGCCGGTGGGGACGCCAGCCACCTCAGGCTCCTGCTTCATCGTGCAGCGCTGCCAGCTGTTCGGCCTGATGGTGGGAAATCAGCGCGTCGATAATCTCGTCGAGGCCGTCTCCGGCGATAACTTCGCTGAGTTTGTGCAAGGTGAGATTGATGCGGTGATCGCTGACGCGGCCTTGCGGGAAATTATAAGTGCGGATGCGCTGCGAACGGTCGCCGCTGCCGACCTGGTTCTTGCGTGCCTCGGCGCGCTCTCCGGCTCGCTTCGTGGCCTCCTGCTCATAGATGCGCGAACGCAGCACCATCATGGCGAGCTTGCGGTTCTGATGCTGGGATTTTTCCGCGGAGACCACCGTGATGCCGGTCGGTATGTGGACGATACGCACGGCGCTGTCGGTGCGGTTGACGTGCTGCCCGCCGGCGCCGCTGGCGCGCATGGTGTCGATGCGGATGTCTTCGGGTCGGATGTCGACATCGACGTCTTCGGCTTCGGGAAGTACTGCAACCGTCGCAGCTGAGGTATGAATTCGCCCGCCAGCCTCGGTTTCGGGAACGCGTTGAACGCGATGGACGCCCGACTCGTATTTCATGCGCGCGAAGACGCCGCGTCCGGAGAACGAGGCGATGATCTCCTTGAAGCCACCAAGATCGTTCTCCGAGAGTGAAATTATCTCGGTCTGCCATCCGTGCAGGTCGGCGTAACGCTGGTACATGCGAAAGAGATCGGCGGCAAACAGCGCAGCCTCGTCGCCACCGGTTCCTGCCCGGATTTCGACAATGGCGCTGCGCTCGTCGGCGGCGTCTTTCGGGAGCAAGAGGACCTGCAGCTGGTCGCGAAGTTCGGCGACGCGCTTGCGAAGGTCCGTCATTTCGTTATAGGCGAGGTCGCGCATTTCGGCGCCGGCAGAGGAATCGCGTGAGAGTTCCTGCAGTTCGCCAAGTTCGTGCTCCGCCTGCGCCAAGCGGCGGATGGAAGTGACCAGGGGATCGAGTTCGGCGAACTCCCGGTTCAGCCTGGCGTACGACTGGGGATCGGGACCGGCGTTGAGTTCTGCCTGGATGGCTTCCCAGCGGTCGACGAGTTTGTCCAGTTTTTCTTGTGGCAGTGCGGGCATCGCGGCTTGTGTTCCGGGCTCCGGTACGTGGAGCGATCACTTTGAGTTAGGTTGCGCCCGCGGTTTTCCGTCAGGCGGGAGTTCAGAGCTAAATCCGGTGGCGGGCGGAGCTAGTGTAGCGCACCTGACGTTTGGTACCCGCTTGCGGCTGGACTCGAAACCAAACGTCAGGTGCAAATGCTACACTAGAATCATAGAGTTGCTAGCGTTCCTTATGGTTCTGACATTTGCTGGGAACCTAGCAGCACGGGGAAGCAAGTGTCAGAACCGGAACACTAGACCTCCACGTCGTGGTCCTTGGCGAAGGCTGCAAGCTCGGCGCGAATATCGCAGGACGGATCGTCCAGCCAACCGGGGAGCCTGTCGCGCAATTCGACCAACGGCAGAGAGCGCACCATCGCCTTGACCGGCCCAATATTGGCAGCGGTCATCGACAACGAACGGCAACCCAGCGCCAGCAGCGCCATGGCATTGACCGGGCTGCCGGCCATTTCACCGCAAACCGTGACGGGAACGCCGTGGCGGTCGCCGGCTTCGAATACGGTGCGCAGCGCACGCAAGGGCGCATGCAGGAGCGCGTCGTAGCGGCCGGAAACCTGCGCGCTGGAGCGATCGACAGCAAACAGGAACTGCAAAAGGTCGTTTGACCCAACGGAGATGAAATCGGTTTTCGGCAGGACGTTGTCAAGATCGAAGAGGAGACTTGGAACTTCAAGCATTGCGCCGATCGCCAAGGAAGCGGGAACGGGGTGGCCATGTGTGTGTGCGTGCTGGAGCTCCTTGTCGATCAGGACGCGCACGGCGTCCATCTCCGAAGCCGTCGTCAGCATCGGCACCATCAGCGCCATCGGCCGGCCGGCGTGGGCCCTCAGCAGCGCGCGCACCTGGGTGCGGAACAGGCCTGGACGGTCGAGCGACATGCGCAGCGCACGCCAACCCATCGCCGGGTTCTCCTCCGGCACGCGGTGCAGATAGGGGAGCACCTTGTCGCCACCGATATCGAGCGTGCGGAACACGACGCGGCAACCTTTGGCCTGATCGAGTACCGCCTTGTAGGCCTCGGTCTGGCGGTCGAGCCTAGGCAGCCTGTCGGACAGCATGAATTGAAGTTCGGTGCGGAACAATCCAATGCCCTCGGCGCCGGATTCCTCAAGATGCGGCAGGTCGACCAGCATGCCCGCATTGAGCAGCAGGTTGATGCGCTCGCCCTCTCGAGTGACACCTGGAAGCCCGCGCAGTTCGCGAAAACGCTCCTGGCGCTTGGCGCGAAAGCGGACCTTGTCCTGGAAAGCAGCGATGACATCGCTCGAGGGCCGCAGGTGGACTTCGCCGGCCTCCGAATCGACGATCACCGCCTCGCCATCGGCTACGTGTTCGACTATGCGGTGCGCCTGGCCGAGGGCAGCGATGCCCAGCGCCTTGGCAACGATCGCGACATGGCTTTGAGAGCTGCCGTCTTCGACGACGAGACCGCGCAGCTTGGTGCGATCGTAGTCGAGAAGCTCGGCCGGGCCCATGGTGCGGGCGATGAGAATCGTGTCGTCAGGCAGGTTCGCACGCTGCCCGTGGTGGTCGGCGCGGCCGGCAAGAATGCGCAGGAGCCGGTATGAAAGATCGTCGAGGTCGCGGACGCGCTCGCTCCAGAACGGGTCGATCTGGCGCAACATGCGGGCCCGGGTCGAATTCTGGACACGCTCGACGGCGGCCTCCGCGGTGAGGCCGTCCTGCACAGCGCCGCGCAGGCGGTGGTGCCAGCCGCGGTCGTGGGCGAACATGCGGTATGCTTCGAGCACGTCGCGATGTTCACCGGCGCCCGACAGGCGCTCGTGCGACAACATCTCGTCGACGCTGTCACGCAGGCGTTGCAGCGCGGCTTCGAGGCGTGTGAACTCGACGGCCGGATCTTCTGCCAGAAGCGTCGTCACGACGATGCGCGGCTCGTGCAGGACCGCGTGCCCGAGCGCGATGCCTTCAGCAAGCGACTGACCCAAAATTACCGCCGAGGCTGCCCGCGAAAGCTCGATCTCGGCTTCCGAACCGGCAACGCCGCCGGACGCCAGCAATTCAGCGACGATCATGGCGGTCGCCTGCAGGACTTCCATGTCTTCTTCGGCGTATTCCCGGCGGGTGTGGTTCTGGACGACGAGAACGCCAACCACCTTGCCGGCGCGCAGGACAGGCACCGCCAGCATCGAATGGTAGGCTTCTTCGCCGGTCTCCGGGTGGTAGGAAAAGGCCGGGTGGGATTGGGCGTCGGGTTCGTTTATGGGTTTGGCCTGTTCGGCGCAGCGGCCAACCAGCCCCTCGTTGCGGTTGAGACGGGTGGCATGCACGGCCTCCGCCTTCAGGCCCTCACTCGCGTAGAGTTCCAATGTGCCGTCGCGGCGCTTGAGGTAGATCGAGCAGACTTCGGCAACCATGACGCCGGCGATCTGACGCACGATGCGGTCGAGACGCGCCTGGCCCTCGGCGGGCGCTGCCATGATCTCACGGAGCCTGCGCATGATGACGCGCAGCGCCGGCTCCGACGCCAAGACCCCTGGCTCATCTCCGCGTCTCTTGTGCATTTCAAAATGCCGCCTTTTCGGCCTGCGCACACGATCTTCCGGTGCGGCTCGGCTGACGGCTCCTTTTCAACTCGTCCTGCGGGAATTCCACCTGCGCGTTGTGCGCGGAGAAGGCTTCGCTGCTCAGTAGGGCCTAAAGGCGGCGAGTGCCAAATCGCTAAGGCTGCATTCCCGAAAAATCGTCTTTTAACACGGCGCCGGACCTCCGGCACGCGCGTGCATCGTTCACTTATTGTGCATCAAGTCCGTAGACTTCGTGAAGGGCGCGCACGGCGAGTTCGGCATAATCGGAGTTGATGAGCACGCTCACTTTGATTTCCGAAGTTGAAATAGCGAGGATATTGATGCCCTTATCGGATAGCGTCTGGAACATCTTGGCGGCAACGCCGGCGTGCGATCTCATGCCGATACCGATGACCGACACCTTAACCACATCATCGGAGCTGCGGATCTCGAATTCACCAAGGTCAGCCCGAACGCGCTCCAACACCTTGAGAGCACGGGGTAATTCGGCCGCCTGAACGGTAAACGTCATGTCGGTGTGCTGCCCATCAGGAGCTACGTTCTGCACGATCATGTCGACGTTGATCGAAGATTCAGCCAGCGGGCCGAAGATGCGGGCGGCAACGCCCGGCTTATCCTCGATATTGAGGATCGTGACCTTCGCCTCATCCTTGGCAAAGGCAATACCACTGACAACCTGGGTTTCCACGATTTCATCCTCACTGCAAACGGTGGTTCCGATGTCTCCAAGGGCGCCGACATCGACGGCGGAAAGCTCGCCGGGGTCGGCAAAACTAGATAACACGCGCAAACGCACGCCGTAGACCATCGCAAGTTCGACCGACCGGGTCTGAAGGACCTTCGAGCCGAGAGACGCCATTTCGAGCATCTCCTCATACGAGATGCGGGCAATCCGCTGGGCTTCGGGAACGACTCGCGGGTCGGTCGTGTAGACCCCGTCGACGTCGGTATAGATATCGCAGACGTCGGCTCCGATAGCCACCGCAATGGCGACGGCGCTGGTGTCGGAACCACCGCGGCCAAGCGTGGCGATGCGGCCGTGGTCGGGCTCGATGCCCTGGAAACCGGTGACAACGGCGACCTCGCCCTGCTCGACCCGGGCACGCAGACGTCCGCCGTCGATCTCGGCAATGCGCGCGGCGCCGTGGGTAGAATCGGTGCGGACCGGGATCTGCCAGCCCTGCCACGAGCGCGCGGAAATCCCCGCCGATTGCAGCGCAATGGCGAGCAGACCGGCGGTAACCTGTTCGCCGGACGCGACGACTGCGTCGTATTCGCGGGCGTCGTAGAGCGGGGACAGTTCGCGAACCCAGGCGACGAGTTGATTGGTTGCGCCGGCCATGGCGGAGACAACGACGGCGACCTTGTTGCCGGCATCCACCTCACGCTTGACGTGGCGGGCCACGTTCTGGATGCAGTCGATATTGGCGACGGAAGTTCCGCCGAATTTCATCACAACTACGGCCATGTCGCCCCTAGATGCCTCGTCTTATTCGTTCAGCAACCCGGTGCGGGCCGTCGCGGTGATTGCTCGCACGCCGTCGATCGTGTCAGTCTTCCGGAACTGCCCGCCACGGGCAATCGCGCATACGCTCATACAGCCCCGATTGGCGCGATGTCATAGCGGCAGAAGGGCGCGCGGGCAACTTTGGCTAACGGATCGCGGCCGCGTAGGCTAACCTCAAGCACAAAGTGGAGCGTCACGACAGGGATCAGCGCGCATGCAGGCTGGCGGAAAACACGATCCGTACGGGAATAACATCGATTCCCGCGAGGTAGCCCGATTCGCCGCGCTCAGTTCCAAGTGGTGGGACAAAGAAGGAGAGTTCCGCCCCTTGCACCAGATCGGCGCGGCGCGGCTGTCGTTCATCCGCGAAGCGGTCAGCGATCACTTCGGGATCGACCAGCGCAAAGTGCGGGCACTCGAAGGGCTCAAAGTGCTCGACGTGGGATGCGGCGGCGGGCTCATTTGCGAGCCCCTGGCGCGGCTCGGAGGCTCCGTCACCGGTATCGACCCGGGCGACGAAAACATTGCGGTTGCAAGTGCACATGCCAAGGAACAGGGCCTTGCAATCGACTACCGGGCAACGCGTGTGGAAGATCTGGCAGCGGCTGGGGAGCTGTTCGATGTGGCGGTGTGCCTCGAAGTCATCGAGCATGTGCCCGATCCGGGGGCTTTCGTTGCTGCCTGCGCGGAAACCGTCCGACCCGGGGGGCTGATGATCGTGTCGACGATCAACCGGACGCTGAAGGCCTACGGACTGGCTATCATTGCCGCCGAACACCTGCTCAGATGGCTACCAAAGGGAACGCACCAATGGGAGCGCTTCGTGACTGCGGGCGAGTTGAAGACGGCGCTCCTCGAATGCGGCATGGAAAATCCGCGCATGGCCGGGCTCGTCTACGAGCCGCTGCGCGACCGCTGGACGGTCGGCAACGACACGGACGTCAACTACATTGCCGCGTCGGCGAAACCTGAAACTGCGGTTGTTAGCGGCTAACGCCGACGATACGTTGGAAAACTCAGCTTTCGTGGGGGCCGCGCAACAATAAGAGCGCCTTCTCGATCTGGCGCCAGTCGCTGGCTTCCTCATCGCGGCCCAACTTCTCCATTTCGGCGGCTTTCTGGGCGGCTTCGGCGACGGCCTTGTCGCCATGGGCGGCGCGCAACTTGCGGGCGTGTTCCTCGACTTCCAAAGCTTTCATGTCCTTGAACCTCTCACCATTGAGTCCGAATAATCATCATGCTGGCGCGGATGCCATACCGCGCCATTGACGATGGTCAAATCTCTTCTGTGATTGGTAAAGATTAGCAGGCCTGCGGGGCAAGCTCAACCTCGGCGGCCGCCGGTTCGTGCCCGGTATTCAGCGATTCGCGCGGCGAGTTCGGTGTAGGCGTCGCAATTTTGACCGCAACCCGCCTCGACTTTCTGCAGCTCGGCTGTGGCAGCGGTGAGATCGTGACGAGCAAGGTGCGCCTCCCCGAGATATGAGCGGGCGATGACGTTGCCGGGGTCCTTGCGCAGGGCTTCAGCGTAGTAGCCGATAGCCTCGTCGACGCGGCCGAGCTTGCGGGTTGCAAAGCCGATATAGGTGAGAACGCGGGCATTCTTGACCTCAGCCTTGCCAAGGTGGTCGAGCGCTTCTTCATAGCGACCGTTCTTGGCCAGCCAATAACCGGCATAGAAGTGCTGGGCATCGGCGACTGCGGGGCCGGCGGCCGCGGGTGAATCTTCAGCGCAGCTGAGCCAGGCGGGGCTCGATTTTTCGTACCGATCGCAATTGGCGCTGGCTGGGCCGCGGTCCTTGGCGTTGGAGGTCATCGGGCTCAGCAGTGCACCGGCTGCCAGTACGGATACGAGGGCGAGTGAGGTCAATCGCTGCATTTTTCACGGATCTCCAAGTGATCTGGCGGCAAGCCTAGTGTGATGATTCAGAAGTTCGCTACCACCTGCAGCTAGGTTCAGAGCGAACTTCGGAGACGGGACACTAGCCTGGAAGGGTGCTGGCATCCAGTCCCGTGGCAAGTCCAACAGGACAGTCCACCGGGGCAGTCCAATCGACCTGTTCCACGGGATAGGCAGCTCATGCCATGTTTTGGCCCTATCGACAAAGCCTCGTTCGCGTCTAAACCACAATCGACCAAGAGATTCGGAGACTGGCAAGGATGTTCGGCTGGCGCAAAAAGCGCGACGGCTTCGAATGGCGAAGCTACGTCAGGACGACGATCCTGGTGAAGCGCAAGAAGCGCCAGGACAAGCTTGAAGAAGCCAGGCTGGCGGCGCTCGAGGGGCTGGCCGAGGCCGGTCGCGCAGGCAAGGCGGCCGGGCAGTCGGGCGTGGAAGCGGCAAAGCGCGGGCTCGATGCGGCTGCGCGCGAAGCGCAAGCGGCCGGCGACAAGGTCGCAGCCGGCGCGCGTGTCGCCGGGGATAAGGCCGGCCAGAATCTTAGACGCGGAGTTGCAGCTGCCGGTCGGGCGGCTCATGCTGGTGCTGCGCGTGCTAGCTCAGGGCTATGGCGGATCAGCCGTATCACGGGCAGCAAGCTCGGCAACGCCGGCGGTGTTGGAATAGACAGAATCGCCGATGTTCTGAGCGGGGTCGGGCGGGCGATGTCGCCCCGGGTGTCGCTGCCGCTCGTCATCGCTGGCCTCGCCGCCGTGTTCGGTGCAGTCGGCAGAGCATTTCAGCATGGCTTTGACGCGGTTGCCATCAGCGCCAGCGTCATAGCTGCGTTCTTGATCGGCCTGGCGATGCTACCGATCTTTGCCGGGCGGGCGTCGCTCAGTGCACCTTTCAGCACGCGCCGCTATTCCGGCGAAGACGACTTGTCCGGGGATTTGGCGGCAGCCGACAGAAACGCCGATTTCGCCGGGCTTGCGAAGGGGATCGCCGCACTCATGGTGCTCGGCCTGGTTGCCGGCCTCATTTGGCTTGCAACGCCCTACCTTTCGCGTTCGGATTTGCCGGGCAGTCCGCTGCAGGCGCCGACCACCGAGGCGACGTCCATCGAGGGCAAGGCAAGGGCGCTCACCGGGGACGTTATGGTGGTTGGCGGCGAAAAGGTCCTCTTGAGAGGAATCGAGGCCCCAGACGTCCGCCAAACATGTAGCGACGAGAGGGGACGCAGCTGGCGATGCGGACGTTCGGCGCTGAACGCTTTGCGCAAGATCACCGGCTACGAAACGGTCGTCTGCTCAGTGGCGGAAATCGACGGGGAAGGGCGCAAGGTCGCAGACTGCATGATCGGCGACACCAATATTGCAGCAAGCCTCGTCAAGGATGGAGCGGTGTTTGCGGGAACGGGCTACTTTCGCGCCTACGGCAGCGAGGAAGCAGAGGCCAAGGCTGCCAAACGGGGCCTGTGGCAGGGCACCGCTCATCGGCCATCGGAAACCCAATCCCGCTAACCGGCAAAAAAAAGACTGCGGGCGAGACTGCGTGGCGCCATTCAGGGGGATTGGGCGCCACGTTCGGACCCTTGTATCTTAGCATCAACGACCCTTTCGCATCAAGTGCGCGGCACAATTAGAGGCTTAGTTTCGCTGCACGTTCGAACGACATCTGTGGAGATCGCCTACGGAAAGCCGCCGCCTAGACGCCTAGTGTGGCGTCGCGCGTTAATTGACAGATGGGTGCGGCACGGTTGATGTCAATTAAGGCGCGCTGAGCGTCACACTAAGCTCATGTTTTCTCTAGTGGCCCTCATGTCGGGCCTAAATCGTCAGCGGTTGCGGCTACGTATCGATTTAGGCGCCACGGGCCACTAGTACCGCCGATCAGAAGTCCCTGCATCATGCCAGTCAAACACCGTCAGGGACTTCTGATCGAAAAGCGGCACTAGAAACAATATCTAGCTAGTACCCTTTACTTTCCGAAGTCCGCTCCGGAGGTCGCCGCAGGTGACTCTCGAACTTCGGAAAGTGGGTACTAGTGAACATCTCCGTCATCCTGCTTCAGCGCCAGCGCAATTGCAGCGGTGTCACGTAGATGGCGGTTTCTTTAGGCGGCTGCAGATCCCGGCGCGGCATGGCGTAGAAGACTTCGGAGTGGACACCCGAAAGCGTCAGCTTGCCGTTCTTGCGCCACTCGATCCACTGCTTCTCGATTTGCATTTCACCATCGAAATAGAGGCGGCTCAGGCCGTTGGCCTTGCCCAAATCGTTGAGCTTTATTTCCTGCTCGATTTTGACCCAGCGCCCGCGGGGAATCTCGATGCCGTCCTGGTGCAGGTAGGAACCGCCGTTGGCTTCATATCCGGGAAGCTGCGCGTAAAGATTTACCCGGCCGTTGTTGCGCCAGACGAGACGCTGGGCGACACCGCGCTTGCCGTCGGAGGACTCATTGATCGATTCGGGTGCGCCGGCATAGAGCCCCGGCAGAACTCCGCCGCCGCCAAAGTCGAACTTCTCAGGCAGATAAACGGAATAAGACAGGCACGCGGCGGTTGCTCCGGCCATGCCTGCAGGCGACCATTGAAAGGCGATGCCATTGCCCTCACCGGTTGTCCGCGCGTCGTCGCCGTCCGGGCGGAGGGCGACCTTGAGAGCGTGCTTGCCGGCGGTATCGCGCACTCGCACCACCTTGGCGTTGCGATAGATGCCGCGCTGCGTCGTTCCGATCATGCCGACGAGCTGAACCGGGCTCATCGGCCCGTTACCGTTGTCGAGCGTGAACTCCATCGGAGAAGGGTAGCGCGCCGAGCACGGCGGGACGACCTCGGTCACGAAGAGACTGCGCAGCATGAAGATGAGAGTCGAGAGGACAACGATCCCGGCGGCGGCGTTGAACAGGATCGACTTCACGTTGAACTGCTGCATTTGATGTGGCCTAACGGATCTTCTGTTTCTAGTGAGGCGGTGCGGCGAGGCCGGTGTCAATTAAGGCGTGATAAACGCCTTACAAAGTCATTGATGTTGCTAGTGGCCCTCATGTCGCGCCTAAATCGAACGAGGTTGCGGCTATGATGCGATTTAGGCGCGACGGGCCACTAGTGGGCTCAGTTGCGGAATGCGCGGTTCATATTGCGCAGAAGTGGGTTTACGATTTGGTCGAGCAAGGTGCGCTTGCCGGTTAAAAGCATGATCTCGGCGCGCATGCCGGGAACAAGTGTCACCTTGGTCGAGAGTTCCCGCGTTGCGGCCTCATCGAGGACGAGGCGTGCCGTGAAATAGCGCCCGCCGGTGCGCGGGTCTTCGACGCTGTCGGGCGAAACCCAGGACAGTTTCGCGGCAAGCGGGCGCTGCTCGCGCCAGCTCAACGCCGGCAGCCAAACCTTGGCGGCCATGCCGTCGACGACATTCTCGATGCTGTCGGGCGGCAGACGGCCGTCGATCACAAGCTTGTCGGCAGCCGGGACGATTTCCATCAATATCCCGCCCGGCTCGGCAACGGCACCTATACCGTTGACCTTCAATGTCAGGACGCGTCCGGAGACAGGAGTGCGGACTTCGGCGTGCGCCAGTTCCTGCTCGGCAACCGCAACGCGCGCATTGATGGAGGCGACTTCCTTCTCGATCTGCGCCACCTGGCGCTCAATCGCGAGAACGCGGGAGCGCTGGGTCAGCTTCCTTTCAAGAAGATCGTTCATGGTGGATGCTTCCTGGCGCGCCAGATCGAGCTGACGGAAGGACGCCTCGGCCTGGGTCTTGAGGGCTTCGATCTGTTCGATCAGTGCGGAAGTATCGAAGGTGACGACGGTGTCGCCTTCCGCAACCTCCTGACCTTCGGCGACATGAATCGCAGCAATGCGTCCGCCGCGCTCGTGCTGCACCGGCTTGACCCTGGTCTCGACGATGAACTTGCCCGGCATGCCGACGCCCCTGTCGAGCGGCATGATCGCGGCGCCACCAATGCCGGCGCCGAAGAAAAGCACGATGATGCTCAGACCGAACAGCATCGGCGCGCGGATATCGAGGCGTGGAATGCGTTTCAATTTATTGCGCGACGTCAGCTTGACGTTCATCGGATTTCCTAGCTTTCAGTGAAGCCCAACGGCTTCGGCGGGCTGCTGTCTGGTGCGCGTGCTTTCGTAGGAGTCGAGCATCGAGGACGCGGGTTGCAGTGAAACAAGACTGCCCTGGGCAAGAAGCGCGATATTGTCGGCAAGGGCGAGGAGGCGCGGGTCCTGGGTTGCGATGACGAGACCGACTCCGGTCGCCTTGAGGGCTGTGAGCGTGTCGATCAGGCGGCGCACGCCTGCGCCGTCGAGGCCTGCTTCAGGTTCGTCGAGGACAACCAGGCAAGGCGTTCCATGCAGCGCGCGAGCGAGGGAAACCGCGCGGCGCTCGCTCAGCGAAAGGTAGCGGCCCTGCGGTCCGACATTGGTGTCATAGCCTTCAGGCAGGCCTTGCAGAACTTCGTGGACGCCGGCTTTGACGGCAGCGGCACCTACGGACATGAGGCTGGCTTCGCGGAAGCGGGCGATGTTGGCGTGCACCGTGCCTTCGATCAGCGCCGGCTCATCGGGTGCGAAGCCGACCGGTGGCAGGCCCTCCCAGCGCTGCCACCTATGCACGGGAATGCCGTCGAGATCGGCAGCACCGCTGGACGGCACGACTGCTCCGGCAATTACGGCGGCCAGCGTCGACTTGCCGGCGCCATTGGGACCGACAAGAGCCAGGCAGTATCCAGGGTCAACTTCAAGATTGACGGCGCGCAGAGCTGCGGTCTTGCGGCCGGGATGATGGACGACGACCTGTGACAGCCTGATGTCGCCGCGGGGCGCCGTGTCGAGTTCGCCGAGGGTGGGAACGAGGGCATCGGCAGGCAGCGCCTTGAGACGGCTGTAGGATACCCAGGCAGTGCGGATCGCCTTGATCGAGCCGACCAGCTGTTCGAGCGGGCCGACGACGCGCGAAATCAGAATCGCGGATGCGACCAGTGCTCCCGGTGTCAACTCTCCAGCGACGACAAGCCATGCACCGATGCCATACACGCTTGCCTGGGCGCTGAGACGCACTGTGCGCGACACGACCTTGACGAAACCGGAGCGCTTGCCGAGCGAATAGGAACTGGCGATCTGGGCGCGGTTGAACCACTCCCACTGACTTGCCGCCCCGGGACCGATCCCGAGGGCTCCAGCCATCTGCCCGTTGCCGGCGACCGTCGACCACCAGTGTTCGGCGCGCTCGCTGGACTGGCTCGTTTCCTCGTGCAGCTTTGTCGTCGTGAGGATGTGCACGAGCGCCGTCAGCAACAAGGCGACGGCGGCCGCGGCGGCGACGAGGCCGATTATCGGATGCAGTGCGATGAGAATCAAAAGAAACAGCGGCACGAACGGCGCGTCGAACAGCGGCATCATCGCCGGACTCGTCAGGAACGCGCGCAGCCGCATCAAGGCCCGCGCGTCGCCCTTCAGCTCCGCTGAAGTTGCGCGTTGCCTCAGTCCGTTCTCGAGAATGTGCTGGCCAAGCTCGTGGTCGATCCAGACGCCGGCGCGCAGCATTATCCGGTCGCGCGCGATTTCGATCAGGGCAAGCGCGACAACCGCGCCCGCTATCAACGCCGTCAGGACGAGCAGCGTTTCGATGCTGCCGACGGGAACCACGTTCTCGAAGATCTGAAGAGTGTAGAGCGGCAGGGCCAGCATCAGCACATTGATGCAGCCTGAAAACAAGAAAGCTACGAAGACAGCCCGGCGGATCTGTCCGAGTATCCGCCTTGATGTACGCATGTAACAAGTCCTCGTTGCGGGCGATTCATATGACCGTGGCGGCCCACTTCCCACCAAGAAATGCGCCGGTCTGCGCAAGCAGATTGCCAGGCTGGCGTAAAGGTGCACGCGGTCCTTGCAGGAGCAGGCAAGGAGGAGACTAAGCCAAAGTCCTTTACGATCGCCGAACCCGACGGAGGTAACCGGTTGGTCACTGGTGAACCAAGGCTGAAGCGTTGTCCCAAAAGCGAGAGTTTTCCATTCGGGCGCCTCGGATGCGCATTCGGGACGCTCGGTACGCCTGACAAGGTCCGCCCTGGATGGCCGCCTCAAGGGCGGCAATGGAGTTGGTGGCGATTCGTCACCCCCGTGAAGACGGAGCCCTATGCAAGCCGCCAGAGTGTCGGCGGCGGTTCTGCATGACCCTCCGGCACGCCGGTTCCGACGATCCCGTGGGCTCGCTTAGGTTCCCGCCTGCGCGGGAATGACGACTAAATCCCGATCATGAATCTGGTTGCGCCGACACTTCCCAAGCTCGTGTCGGAGGCAAGCCGGTGTTGGGCTTGTTCCTGCCAACACTCGATTGCGCCGACACTTCGCAAGCTCGTGTCGGAGGCAAGCCGGTGTTGGGCTTGTTCCTGCCAACACTCGGCAAGCCGGTGTTGGGCTAGACTATTAACTGGCCGCTGCCGTCGAGATAGTCGAGGTCGAGGTCGAAGACGCCTTCGAGAAGGACGACATCGGCAAAGCCGCTGTAGCCCTTGATGTCGATCGACAGCAACGTTCCTTCTGCCGTCGTCGTTGCGCGGATGACGTCGGAGAGTTCATCGTATTTGACGCCCTTGAGGATATCCTCAAAGTCGAGGCGGTCGCCAGCGCCAAAATCGGTGATGCGGTCAACGCCATAGTGAGTCTGACCGGAAACGACGTCGGATTTCGTGAACAAGAATGTATCTGCGCCCGCGCCACCGATGAGGACGTCGCTGCCGCGGCCTCCGCTCAGCGTGTCAGAACCAGCGCCGCCATCAATGACGTTGTCGCCGCTGTCGCCGCTGAGCTGGTCGTCACTCCCGGAGCCGACGAGGTTCTCGATGTTCACGAGCTTATCGCTGCCAGCCCCGCCCTCTGCCTGTCCGGTTTGCAGGTTGACCTCAACGCCGGATGAAGCGCCCGCGTAGCTTGCGGTGTCGATGCCGCTGCCGCCGTCGATGACATCATTGCCTTCGCCGCCCTCGATGACGTCGTTGCCGCCACCGGCATAAATTCCGTCGCCGCCGGCACCGCCGCTGATAGTGTTTTCGCAGTTGCTGCCGACCAACACGTCCGAGTTGCCCGACCCGATGATGTTCTCGACCCCGTTTATCTGGTCAATGCCCTCGCCGAGACCGGTGCCGATCCCGAGGTCGACGAACACGCCCCCTGCAGAGCCGGAATAGTCGACAGTGTCGCTGCCGGCGCCGCCATAGATTACGTCGTTGCCGGCGCCGCCGGCGATCACGTCGTCACCGCCCAATGAGGCGGCCTGCAGTTGCAGTTGCTGCGACACTGTCTCGGCGCTGCCGTTGGCTTCGGTGGCGGTAGCGGTGATCTGGAGCGTCAAATCCTGCGGTTCGGCGAGCGTCATGGTCAAGCCCGCCAGGTCACCTTCCGACAACTGCCAGGCGCCACCGCCCATATCAGTTCCCGCCGACAGGGACGCGCCAGTGGGCAACCCCTCGACGGTCACCGAGAGGGTTTCTGAACCGTCCGTATCACTTAAGGAGGCTGCGATGTCGAGAGCGACAGTCACGCTATTGCCGGTGCCTCCATCGCCGTAGATCGTGTCGTCGCCAGCGCCACCATCGATGACGTCGCTGCCGGCGGTTCCGACAATCTGTTCGGTGGCTCCCGTTCCGTTGATTGTGGTGCCGGTGATCTCGCTAACGATCGCGAAGAGCGTCGGCGCATCGGCGACCGCATCGACGCCGACGTTGACGGTTTGCTCGACGGTGCCGCCGCGGCCGTCATCGATCAGAACGGTGAAGCTGTCGCTTCCAGCGAACTCGGCGTTGGGGGTGTAAGTGAAATTGCCGGTTGCTTCGTTGAGCTCAGTAACGCCGTTGGCTGGCCCCTCGGACAGCGAAAAGCTTAATGGGTCGCCGTCGGGATCGGAAGCGCCGACGAGTCCGCTGACGCTCGAGTCTTCGATTGCGGCAATGGTTTGCTGAGCAGGCGTGACAGGTGCCTGGTTGAGGACGTCCTGCAGGGAGACCGTTTCACCGTCGACGACGAGTTCAACCCGTTCGACTGCCGATACCGTCAGGCCGAAACTGGTGAATGCGAAGCCTTCGCCGTTATTGATGCCGGCGTGGGCGGCTTCACCACCCGCAGTGGCGATCTGGCCATCGAGCCAAGCCGCGAAGTCTCCAAGATCCGCGCGCGCGGTGTCGAGATCGGTCGAGGTCATGACCACGCGCACGGTATCGATGCCGGTGTTTCCGTTAAGCTGGTCGACACCTTCGCCCACGGTATAGACAAGCGTATCGTTGCCCGAACCGCCGAAGAGTTTGTCGTCGTCGGCGCCGCCGTCGATGAGGTCATCGCCGCCGTCGCCATACAGCGTATCGTTGTCTGCGCCGCCGTAGATGGTGTCGTTGCCGCCGCCGCCGAAGACGCCGTCGTTGCCGGCTTCCCCGTAAATCAAGTCTTCGCCGGAGTGGCCGACAAGCGTATCGTTGCCGTCGCCGCCGTAGAGGGTGTCGTTGCCGCCGTCTCCGTAGACGAAATCGTTGTCGGCGCCGCCTGAGACAATATCATCGCCGTCGCCACCATTGAGGCGGTCCCTTCCGGCGCCGCCCTCAATATTGTCAGCGCCAGCAGTGCCGACTATGACATCGTCTCCTGCCGTGCCATCAATTATGTTCATCGAAGCGAACCCCACCACAAATCTCGAGAAGTACCAACATTAGCAGGCGCAAGTTGCGGTCGCGTATTCAGACAGTGCGCAATTCGAAGAAGTTAATTCATAATTTCGCGCAGAACGCTGCCAGTCTTGCGGCGCAGCCGGGCGCGACGTTGTCGGGATGGTTAATGAAATATTAAAATGCGAGGAAAAGACAGCAAATCGATTCCTTGCTGAAACCGGTAAAACGGCTTCGCAACCTACCAGGCAATGCCATGGTAGGTGTGGCTCGACGCCAGGCCCCTGTTCAGCCGCGCCAGATCGATGACATGCGTTAAGGGAGACCGACGTGCGAGGGCCGCGCAGAAGAGATCGGTTGCGTGGCTGACGACCAGCACATCGCTTTCGGCAACAACAGTGTCGGCATCGGCGACGGTTAGCTCTTCTAGCTCGTCCATCAATCGGGCCTGGCGCGGCACGGCGTGACGGATGTAATCGATCTGGCTTTGCAACATCAGACCGAAGGTCATGTTCGGGTCGTAGGCCTGGATTGCCTCGCCACGCTCAAGCAGCACCGCCATCACGTCGAGGGTCGGGCTTTCGCGCAGATCGTCGGTGCCGGGCTTGAAGGTGAGGCCAAGGAAGCCGATGCGTTTGCCGGCGAAAGGTGCAAGCAGCTTGACAGCCTGGTCGACCTGGCAGCGGTTTGATGCGATGAGACTATCAATCAGCGGCACGCTGACCTTCAGCTCCCTGGCGAGATGCCCGACGGCGCGCACTTCCTTGGGCAGACAGGAGCCGCCGAATGCGAAGCCCGGCTTCAGGTAATAGGGCGAAAGGTTCAACTTGGTGTCACGGACGAATATGTCCATGACGTCGTGGCTGTCGATATCGAGCTGCTTGCAGATGCGGCCAACTTCGTTGCCGAACGCGACCTTGGTCGCATGCCAGACATTGTCGACGTACTTGATCATCTCGGCGGCGGCGATCGACGTGAATATCACTTTTTTATCAACTGCTTCGTAGATCTCTGTAACGGTCGAAGAGGCGCGTTCGTCACTGGCGCCGACGACCGTCTTGGGGGGCGCGAAGAAGTCGGCGACCGCCACGCCCTCGCGCAGGAATTCCGGGTTGAAGCACACGCCGAAATCGGGGCCGAGGTTCTTGCCGGAGGCTTTCTCGATTTCAGGGACGACGACATCAAGGGTTGTTCCAGGGGGCACCGAGCAGCGCAACACGACGACGTGGTAGGATGACTTCATGGCGATGGCCCGGCCGATGGCGCGGGAGGCGTTGCGCACGAAGGTGAGATCGCAGCTCCCGTCGTCGGCGGTCGGCGTTCCAACCGAGATCAACGTGACGTCCGTCTGCAGAACGGCAGCCACCAGGTTTTCGGTGGCGGCGATGAGCCCGCCCTTGACGCCTTCCTCGAGCAATTCGCCAACCCGTTCTTCGACAATCGGAGAGCGGCCGGAGTTAATCAGGTCGACTTTCCCCTGGGCGATGTCTACGCCGACCATGCGGAAGCCGATGTGCGACAGGCAAGCCATGGACACGGCACCAACATAGCCGAGCCCGACAACGCTGATTGCGGGTTTCACGACGTCGCGATTGGGGGCCTGACGATCGCTTGCGGTGCTGATGGCGAAGCACCGGTCGATCATCCGATCCTCGTTCAACGTTCTGGCCAACGCAGCCGATGCGCTTTTTCGTACGCTCATTCTACTTGATGCCCCCGCGTTTCCCGCCCTGATTGCAGGATCAGTGCGCTAAGCGGAGTTTGACAAATATTAATTGGACGAGACTGAAGCTGCTCCTGCCAATTTTATGGAACTACCGAAAAAATATGGATGCAAAAAACGCCCAGCCCGGTATTGAGAGCAACTTTGTATAAATCATTACAATAAGGAACAAACTGCCAAAAGACAGATAGGTCAGATAACTCGCCATTCTTTCCCGGGCGACGGCAACCCATCCGAGGCTTTCCATGCCCTGTTTCTGGTTGCCGCGGTTGGTCCACTTCTGCTTGGCCAGCCGCCAGCTCATGTAGACCTTGACCACGGCATTCACGATCTGGTTGGCATAAAGCATCCAGATATAGCCGAGGTCGACTTTCGGCGCATAGGCGAACAGCACGAGCGACAAGAGCAGTCGTGTCACGGCGATGAAGATCACGTAGGATATCAAGAATGGCAGACCGATCTTGATTGTGCCTGCGATCGCCAGCAGCGGCGAGATGAGCATCGTCCACATGGCAATGCGCTGGTCGATAAGGCACCACCAGATGAAGAATGGCATGCGATGCGGTCCCAGAGCGATGGCGCGTTGGCCGTTGCGCAGCATGTTGCCCGACCAGCGGCGCAGGTTTTCCACCATGCGCTCATAACCGGATCCCTCGACGACTTCGATCGTGGTGCCGGAAGCGTCGGGCACGTACGTCATCTTTACGCCGTGGCGCAGGAGACAGTACCACGTCGACTTGTCGTCGCCCGACAGGAAGCGGAACGTTCCCCACAGCCAATGGGTCAGGAAGTCCGCCTCCTGCAGCCGGATGAACTCGTTGGTCATGACGTATTTGGCGCGAAACACCGAAAAGCGGCCGGTCAACGTCAACACGCGGTTCGAAAGCGCGTGGCTCTGCATGGCCAACCGGCGCTGGGAAAAGCGCATGTCGAGCCAAGTCTGCATCCAGCGCGGCCCCTTCACCTCGACGTATTCGTCGGTGGTCAGCGCGTGCAATTCCTTATCAAGTGCAAAAAGCGGGAAGCATCGCCGCATCATTCCCGGGTGAATGACGAAGTCGCCGTCCATGAAGATGACGAGGTCGTCGTCGGACAAAACCGCCCGCGACATCGCCCTCAGGATAAGCGCGATAGCTACGCGCTTGCCGGGTTGGTTCTGGCGGATAACGCGTAAGGCGATATCACAGTCACTGCCAACCAATTTCAGGTGCTCGGCAATCTGGCGCTCGTCCTTGGCTTCGCTGGAGCCGAGCCAGATCGTGGCGGGAACTCCGCATTCGCGGATATCGCGAACGAGGCTGCGGATGACGGCTTCGGAAATGCCCCGATGCTCGCGAAACGTGGTCATCTGGATGTGGATGTGGCGCGGTCGCCAGCCCGACTTCCATACGGCGGCGGCGCGGTCGCGCATCTTGGGATAGGTGATGTTGGCGAAGATCAGCGCGCGCAGCCAGTGGTTGCCCCACCACAGATAGCGCCAGATACCGATAGTTCCGATTACGTATATGAAGCCGCGGACATCGGCATTCCAGATCGAGTTGGGCAACGTCGAAATAGCGATGAAACAGACGGTTAGGTAGGCGACGATCTGAAAGCGGACAGCCACCGGCCACTTCTGCGACAGGGGCCGGCTGGCGGGCCGGTGGAAGGCGGCGGTCGAGACCGTCATCGGTCAGCCCTCAAATCGACACCGCCAGCTTCCTGGCGATTCCCGACAGGATCGAGTTCTGCGTGCGCTGTTCGAAGATGACGGTAACAGGAAGGCCTGAGCGATAGCGCTCGAAATCACGCAGGACGGCATTGTCGTCGAAGCTGATCGACACCTGGGCGGAGCGGTCGGTGGGACCGCGCCAGGCGTAACCTGGGTTCGCGCGCTGCTCCTGTTCGCGGATGAAACCGCTGGTGCGATCGATCGACGTGACGCGTCCAGTCAACGTTTCGCCAAGGGCCGGCAAATATATCAGCGCTTCGTCTCCAAGGCCAACCTTGGCGACTTCGTCCTGGGTAAGGAAAGCCGTGACCTGGCGATTGCGGCGCTGCTCGAGAACCGCGATGACGTCGCCGCGGCGCACGGCGGCCTTGTCGAAGCGGGGCAGCTTCAGGATCGTACCATCGAACGGGGCGCGGACAGCAAGGCTGTCGCGCATCTTGAGATTGGCAATGTAGCGCTGCTGGGTCAGCGCGATCTCGTGCTCGGCAAGGCGAACCTCGGCATCAAGCTCGCCGCTGTTGCCGATCAGGTCGTCACCGGTATAAAGGCGCTTGCCGATATCGTCCTCGGCAAGTCCGACACGGGTTGCAAGCTCGATGCGCCGACTTGCGAGCTGCTTGTCGAGCGTCACCATCTTTTCTTGCGCCTCATCCAGGCGGGACTGGGTGGCAAAACCCTTGTCATAGAGGATCTTGAGACGTGCATACTGGTCGCTCGCGGCCTGCAGGCTCGCATCGGAGGCCTCAAGGGAAAGGCGGGCCTGCTCGACATTCTTCATCTCGATAGATGCAAACCCCTTGACGCGTTCCAGTTCGTCGGCTTGGCGGCGCTTGAAGTAGATGAGCTTGGCTTTGCGCTCCTCGACTGCGATTTCGGCAAGTTCGATCTCGCGCTCCAGCTTGCCGTCAATGAGATTGAGCAGCACATCGCCGGATCTGACGCTGTCGCCAGGCTTGAGGCCGACAAATTCGAGGTGCCCGTCGGCCTGCGCCTCGACCGTCTCCAGCGGCGCCGTGATGACGGCGGTGGACACTTCCATGCGGAAGAAATTCGCATAGGTCAGGATGCCGGCATACGAAAAGACGACGAGGCCGAGCACGATGTAGAACGTGCTCAATGCGACGGTTTTCACCGGCCAGCGGCGCCAGGGCAGCTTGCCGTGTTCTGCAGCGGGCGATTCAGGCTTCAAGGAGGCCGGGGTCACCGGAACATCGATCCGCTGGATGGTATCGGCGGCATCACCCATGTGGCCGCGGATCAGTTCTTCTATGAAGTGCGCCATGAGCTCGCGTTCGCGGTCGCCAAGCTCGATGAACTGGACGGTGAACATGCCGCGCGCCGGGTGGACGCCGACGACCTCGGCAGTCGCCCTGAATGCGACGTCGAAACCCTGGAAGGGTAGCGTCATGGCGAGGTCTATCACAGTGCCGACGCTCGGCAGATCACCAGGGAAATCTTCAATCCGAAGGCCGCCCAGCGACCAGTCGGCAGCGCGCACGCGATGCCCGTGCACCTCAACGAAGAGCGGCGCCGTCAGACGATGGTGGCGGCGCTGGTCCGGCCGCTCCCTGTTAATCGTCACCGCCATTTTTAACGCTACTCTTCACGAATCAACGGAAAGCCGCCGGTTTGGGGCACACGTCGTATTTCTTGCATGGATGTCGTTAATGCTGAGTTCGCCAGGACTCGATTGATTCTGGTCCATCGTTAAATAAGCGTTTGCCGACGGCCAGTGACGGGACGATTCGCGCCCCTTGGTCTAGTGTCCCGTCTCCGAAGTTCGCCCCCAATCTGCGGCAACCATTCGAGCGAACTTCGGAGACAAAGGGACACTAGAATCAGAAAGTTGCTAGTGTGATGATTCAGAAGTTCGCTACCACCTGCGGCTCGGTTCAGAGCAAACTTCTGAATCTGAATCACACTAGCCCGCCTTTCTCACAGGGATGCGCGTCGTCATCGCTCCAGGGCGGGTCACTCGGCAACGAGGGACGCGAAAAGCGTACGGGTTGATACGGTTGAGCGACTCGACATGCCGAAGCTTCCTAAGCCGATCGCCCGCCCCGGACGACCTGAAAGGCGGGCTAGGGCAAGTAAATAATCTTACCGGGATTCATGATTGCATGCGGATCGAGAGCCTGCTTGATCCGAGCCATGATATTAACGCCGGCGCCGAGTTCGGCTTGCAGATACTTCATTTTACCCTGGCCGATGCCGTGTTCGCCGGTACACGTTCCGTCCATGGCGATGGCGCGCTGCGCAAGGCGGCCCGAGAATGCTTCGATCTTGCGGCGCTCGGCGCTATCGTCCGGCTGATGCATCACGAGTGCATGGAAGTTTCCATCTCCAACGTGTCCGACGATCGGGGCGATAAGCCCGCAGGCGGCGATGTCGGCCTGCGTTGCGGCGACGCATTCGGCGAGCCGGGAGACCGGAACACAGACATCCGTCACCAGAGGACGCAAGCCAGGCCAGGCTTCGCGCACGGCCCATAAGGCATCGTGGCGGGCCTTCCATAACTTTCGCCTCTCAGTCTCGTCTGCGGCGCTCGACACATGAATAGCACCTTCGGACAGGGCCAGTTCCTCGAACGTTTCGGACTGTTCGCTTACCGCAGCCTCTGAGCCATGGAACTCGATGAACAAGGTCGGGACCTCTTCCAGCGACAGTCCCGCGTGCGCATTGACCGCACGAAGAACCAGCGGGTCGAGGAGTTCAATGCGGGCGAGCCCCAGCCCCAGCGCCATCGCCGCCATGGTCGTGGTGCAGGCGGCTTCCAAAGTGGGGAACGCAGCGATGGCGGCAACAACTTTCTCAGGCATGCCGTGAAGGCGCAGCGTTACTTCGGTGATGATGCCAAGCGTTCCCTCCGAACCGACAAGCAGCCGGGTCAAGTCGTATCCGGCCGAGGATTTGCGGGCACGACTGGCGCTGTCGATGATGCTTCCATCGGCCATCACGGCTTTCACGGCGATGACGTTGTCGCGCATGGTGCCATAGCGGACTGCAGTCGTTCCGGAGGCGCGTGTCGCGGCCATGCCACCAATAGTGGCTTCCTCGGTGCCCGGATCAACGGGGAAGAACAGGCCGGTATCACGCAGGTAGGCGTTGAGTTTGCCGCGCGGGACGCCCGCTTCAACCGTGCAATCGAGATCGCCGGTATCGACGCGCAGGACCCGGTCCATCCGCGACAGGTCGAGAGATATGCCGCCATACGGAGCGTTCACGTGGCCTTCCAGCGAAGTGCCGGCACCGAACGGGATGATCGGGACGCGGTAGCGTGCAGCAATCGCGACGACGCCGACGACGTCCTCCGTCGAGCGGGCGAAGACCACAGCATCCGGCGGCTGCCCGTCGATCCAGGTCAACGTATGTGCGTGCTGGCGGCAAAGTTCGTCGCCCGTTTCGACCTGCGCGCCCAGGCTCTGCTTGATGTCGGCGATGGCCGCACGACAGGCGTTGTGGTCAGGGCGCGGGTCTGGCATTTCGGTCGATCCGTTCTTTCATGCGGCAATGATTGAAGTATAGCACCGGCTGAGGCCTCAGCGGCAATGCGCCAGCCGACAAATCGGCGCCGGACAGTACCGGTAGCGATCGTAAATCCCGCCGTGCCCCTAAACCGCCGCACTTTCGTTCTGGGTCTGGCTAATCTAAAAGGCCTTGAATAATCCGTCGTTCACTGAACACAGGTTGCCAAACCATGTTGCAGCGTTTCGTCCCCGTCCTTGCGATGCTCGTTTGGGTTGCCGCGTCCTGGTGTGGACCGGCGCAAGCAGCCGCGCCCGAGCGCTGGGTGCGGATCGCCCAGCATACGATCGACGTCAACGCGAAAGAAGAAACGATCGATCTTGCGGCCGCGCAAGGCTCCTTCGTCGGATTCCAGCTGCGCGCCAGAGGAGGCCGCGTCGCCATCCAGCAAATCGTCCTGAAATTCCAAGGCGACGCCAAGCATGAGAGTCCGGCGCCATTCCAGCTGCGCTCCGGAGAAAGAACACGCGTTTTCGCGCGGGAGGATACCGAGCGCTTTCCGGAAGTTCTGAGCGTGGCCTATCAGAATGGCGTCAGAAGCGGCCGTTCGGCCATGCTCGAACTGTGGGGCCTGCAAACGCGGGACGGCCGCAACGCGGTACGCCCGGAACAGCAGATGCCGGTGCCGCCACCACCGCCGCGCGTCGGCCAGCTGGAGCTCGATGCGAGCACGTCAATCCTCATCGCCGCGAAGACGGCAGGCCGCGAAGTGACCAGCGAGACATTGGACGTCGCTGATGGCATCGCGAAATTCAAACGCCTGAAACTGGCGACGCGGGCAAACGAGGCGGCAATCGATCGGATCAGGGTCGTGTTTGGCGATGGCTCAAAGAAAGAATTCGCGGTCAACGGACGCCTGCAGCCCAACACCAGCACGCCATGGTTCGATATCGACGGCTCAAAATTCATCAAGAACGTCGGCCTGGAACTCAAGGAAAAGACCAGCTTGACCGCGCCTGCGCGGTTTGAACTGTATGGGGACCCGGAGGAAAACTGGATCAGGTCCGGTGGCGATGGCGCCCGCTTCAACGACGGCTGGGTCCTGATTGGCGCGCAGACCGCCGGCTTCGTTGGCTTCGACAACGACGTCATCACGCTCGCCGATCATGACGACGGCTTTTCGGAGCTTCGCGTCAATGTGAGCGGCCGGGCAATCACCTTGAACCAGTTGCGCATCGTCTACGATAACGGCGAGGAGGACATCGTGCCGGTTCGCTCACGGATCGAAGCTGGAGATACCTACGGCCCTATCACGCTGCGCAGCGGCCAGAAGGTGAAAGAGGTACTGGCGCGCTACCGCTCACGCGTGATCGAGGTGGCGAACCAGGACGAGAACTCGGCGCTGGTTCAGGTCTGGGCGAAGCGCTGAGCGATGAAAAATCCAATCGTACCGACACGCGAAGACATACGCCGGGCCGCGCACGAGTTGACGACGGTGCGCGACTTCCTGCGCTACGCCGTGTCGCAATTCACGGCCGCAGAACTCGTGTTCGGACACGGCACGACGCGGGCACTCGATGAAGCCGCTTTTCTCATTCTCGCTACGCTCAAGCTACCCATCGAAGAAATTGATCCGTGGCTCGAGGCGAAGCTCACGGCGCCCGAACGCGAGCTGGTCGCCGATGTCATTGCGCGGCGCATCGAAACGCGAAAGCCGGCTTCCTATCTGGTCGGCGAAGCCTGGATAGGCCCTTACAGCTTCCGGGTCGACGAACGGGTCATCGTGCCACGCTCGTTCATCGGCGAACTGCTGGTGGGCGGCTTCGACGAATTTATCGGGGAGTTGGGCGAGATCAGGCGCGGACTCGATCTCTGCACCGGATCGGGGTGCCTCGCAATACTGATGGCGCACGCATTTCCAGGCGCGCAGATCGTTGCCTGCGATATCTCCGCCGATGCGCTGGTGGTGGCGAAGGAGAACGTCGCGGACTATGGCCTGGAGGAGCAGATCCGGCTCGTGAGGTCCGACCTTTACGACGGGCTCAATGGCAGTCGCTTCGATTTGATCATATCCAACCCTCCGTACGTCACCGATGAGGCCGTCGCAGCCTTCCCGCCTGAATACGCCGCCGAACCGGCCCTGGCGCATGCGGGTGGCACCGACGGACTCGATCTCGTGCATCGGATTCTGAAAGGCGCTGGCACGCAGCTGGAGGCGGGCGGCACGTTCATCGCCGAGATCGGACAGGGGCGGGATCTACTCGAAAGCTGCTATCCGGAAATCCCGTTCCACTGGCTCGATACGGAACAGAGCGAGGGCGAGGTCTTATTGCTGCGCAAAGAAGATCTGCCGGGCTGAGAGGCGAGCCGCCGGGGCACGCGCGCGTCATCGTCTCTTGATCGCGGTCATTGACTTCCATGTTCAGTTGGAAGACGTTTCAACGATGCCGAACCTCGATCAATTCAGCCCCAGACTCCGCCGCTATCGAATTCACCTCGAATTGGCGCAGCGGCCGCTGTTCTGCTGCTGCTGCATGGCGCTTCTAGGAGAGGACGCACGCCGCCTTAAGCGGGTACTGACGCTAACGAGGGCCATCAAGAAGAGCTGGCGTTGATCTGCCGCTCGACTGCAATTTCAATCTGCGACGCTGCACAGACTCCTGTTGAGCGCGTCTTTCTTGTTCAACACTCGGCAAGCCGGTGTTGAGCGCGTCTTTCTCGGTCAACACTCGGCAAGCCGGTGTTGAGCTTAGCCGAATGCGCCGAAGTGGTGGGAGATGCCGGTGCCCATCTCACGAACCAGTTCGTAAGTCTCCTGCATCGGCGCCAGCAACTCGCGCTCAAGGCGGCCGTATTCGTCTATCCCGTGCGGCCTGTAGGTCGCCTTCTCGTCGTAGTCCTCGCCGCTGATGGTGCCAGCCGAGCGGTAGGGGAAGGCTTGGCGCATGAATTCGACGACTTCGGGAATATCAAGGCCGATGGCGAGGTCGAGTACGCGTTCATAAGACATGTCGTTGCGCGGGGCGAAGCGCGGCAGACGCGCCGCCAGTATGAAGATGCGCATGATCAACGCGAGACGGACCGCCTGCAGCAGATCGAGTTCCAGGCGGGTGTCGTCAGGGATCTTGCCGCCCTCCAATCCGAGCCCTTCGAGGATGGCGTGGAGATCGATGGCATCGATGCGCATATGGTGCACGAGGCGGTTGATCTCGCTCGCCCGCTTGTCCGTCAAAAGGGCGCGGGACAACTGGCGGAAGGCAGCCTCCAGTGTCTGCTCGCGGCCCCACGAAGCGCGCGAGGCCCAGAAGCCGGCGTCGAAGATGTAGGCATTGGCTCCGACGGCATTGAGGCTGGAGAGCTGTTTGCCGCGCGCAACCATTTCGAGAATGTCGATCAAGCGCGGCGACTTCTTAGCCAGCGCGATAAAGCGTTCACGATCGTAGCCGGTGGCATAGCCGAGGCCGGCGACGACGTTTGCCACGTAGCCGAACTGCTGCAGTATGGCGTTGTTGGGGATGGCGCGCATGCGGGAAGGATCGCCGCGATCGAGCGCGGTGGCGACGTCGGACTGGCGCTTCACCGCTCGCGAACCGGTCTTGAACAGGAGGTTCGGGCCGAAGGCACCGAGCATGGCGCGGTAGCCAGAGTGGCTGAACAGGTTCTGCTGATAGGTGCGCAGCCGCAGGAAGAAATCGAGCGACAGATTGTCATCGGCATAGAAAGGATCTTCGGACTCATCGATCTCGAAAGCGTCGCGAATGATCGTTGCCAGCGTTTCGGTGGTCAGCGTCGTGTCGGAGAAGAACATGAAGCCGTCGCCGCCCTGGAAGCTCGTCTCATGCTTCAGCGACTGGCCATGCTTCTTGAAGCGGCGGCGGACCTCGTGGGGGAGGACATAGGAGAGGCGCTTCCTGAGATTGCCGGGATGCGCGCCGCGGCCCATCGATTCGCCATGCGTCGAAAAGATCAGCGTTTCGATGTCATGCAGACCGGCCTTTTTGACGGCCTCGACGACCGCCAGATGGAGGCGCTCGATTTCGAGCGTCGCGGCGACCTGGCCGATGAAGCGGCCGGCATCCGAGAAGCCAGTCTGGATCGACATGCGGCCCCGGCCGCGCAAGTAATCGCGGTAGGTCTCTTCCTCGAGCAGATCCTCCATCAGGCGAGCTCCGCGCTCGAGGCCGTCGGGGGTCTCGAACAGCGGAGAGATGTCGACTATGTCGGCGACATCGAAGAGCCTGGCAAGGAGTACGGCGATCATGACGGTTGCCGGCGATTCGCACTCGGCGATGAGGAAGCGGATCGGCGTTTCGCGGTCGACATGCTTCTTGATCTGGGCAATCAGCGCGAACTGGCGGATCGCGGTCGCGGTCTCCAATTCCAGCGTGCCGAAGTTGACCGTTTCCGGTTTCGCCTTTGCCTGCTCGATGCGCTCGGCGAGGTTCTGCACCGCGCGGCGCTCGCTGGTGTTGTGGGTCCAGGGCTCACGGATCAACGCGCGCAAGGCGTTGTCGAGCTGGGCGGCGTTGATGCGCACGTGAATGTGCGAGTTGCCGAGTCCGGTCGTCTCCAGAAGGCCGCGCAAGGCGGCGAGCGAGCGCTTCATCTGCTGCGCGTCGACCACGCCAATCAACTGGTCGATCAGGTCAATCAACGGCGCGGTGGACGTCAGGTTGTAGCTGTCGCTTGCGGCAATGATGTTGGCAGCCTTCGCCAATCCGGCATGGTCGTCCTTGCCAATGCTTTCGAGGGCCTGGACCTGTTCCTGGGCGGCGGCAATCGCGAGGTCGAGTTTGCCGGTGAGTTGCCGCCCGATGCGTTCGACTTCGGGGCGGTCGCCGAGCCGGTGCTTCGTGAGCAGAAAGCGCTGGCGGATATCGCTCAGTGACGTCAACTTCTCGCGCAGGCGCAGCTTGAAGGAATCGAGCCACGTGATGTCGGTTCGCCCGTCAAGGTCGTAGCCGACCCATGAGGCAATCGTCGCCAGTTTCGGCTTGATCGAAAACGCTTCATCGCCAAACGAGTCCTGGGCGACGGTATAGAAGCGGTTCAGCAGGCTTTCCAGCGCGTTGCGCAGGTTGACGATCGCCGACTGGGCGCGGCGATGCTCGTAGGCGAGATTGATGGGCTCGTCGGGGCGGTGCGGTAGACGGGCACGCTCTGTTGCCAATTCACTGCCACTGGCAGCGATCTCGACCATCTGGGCGGCGAGAGATTCGGAGATCCCGAATGTCGGATGCGCCGTCAGAACAATTCCGGCACGGGCGCGGTTCCAGGACTTGCCGAACGCCTGCAGATCGGGCGTCGGGCCGCTATCTGCAATGGTCGTGGCCACAAGGGCGGAAAACGTATCGCCATCCCCGCCGGTGGAGGCGTAACCGACACGGTCGCGTAACCCGCGGGCACGATTGAGGAGCGCGCGGTCCATAAGGCGCGTCGACAACGTGCGGATGTCCGACAAGGTGATCTCGCCTGCTTCCAGCCGCCGCGACAACTGAAATGCAAGCGAGACGATGGGGTTGAGCCACGGCTCATCGGGAATGCCGGTGCGAAGCTGGCGCAATTCGTTGCGCAGTTCGATTTCGTCAAGCGGTTTGCCCGCCGTTGGAGACGCCTGGTTGGGGTTCACCGTTTTTGCCTCTTTCGACAGTTGCTCATCGCGGATTTGCCAGGGCACTTCCGGCCGGTCCGGAAGTGCCCTGGGTATGCTGATTCGACCGAAATGTCTGGCTGTTGCGGCCCCTGGATCAGGCGGCGCTCTTCAGCTTCGAAACGACCTCCGCGACTGTGGAGCCCATATCCGAGGGCGTCGGCGCGATGGTAACGCCAGCGGCCTTGAGAATCTCAACCTTTTCGGCGGCCGCTTCGCCATAGCTGGTGACGATCGCTCCGGCGTGGCCCATTCGGCGGCCCTTTGGTGCGGACAGTCCAGCGATGTAGGCGACGACCGGCTTCTTCATGTGGTCGCGCGCGTATGTTGCGGCTTCAGCTTCCTGCGGGCCGCCGATCTCGCCGATCATCAAGACCACATCGGTTTCCGGGTCATTCTCGAATTCTTCGAGGATGTCCTTGAAGGATGCACCGTTGATCGGGTCACCGCCGATGCCGACGCTCGTCGAAATGCCGAGACCGAGTGCCTTGAGCTGCTCGGCAGCTTCGTAGCCCAATGTGCCGGAGCGGCCGATGACCCCGACGCGGCCTTGCGCGTAAATGTGGCCCGGCATAATGCCGAGCATGGCGCGGCCCGGCGAGATGGTGCCGGCGCAGTTCGGGCCCGCAAGCCGCATGCGGTTTTCTTTCTTGTAGCGGCGCATGTAGCGCTTCACCCGGATCATGTCCTGGGCGGGGATGCCGTCGGTGATGCAGGTGCAGAACTTGATGCCGGCGTCGGCGGCTTCCATGATCGCGTCCGCGGCGAAGGGCGGAGGCACGAATACGATGGAGGCTTCCGCGCCGGTTTCGGCGACGGCACCCTTCACGGTGTTGAACACCGGGCGGCCGAGATGCTCGGTGCCGCCCTTGCCGGGGGTTACGCCGCCGACGACATTGGTGCCGTAGTCAATCATCTCCTGGGCATGGAACGTGCCGATGCGGCCGGTGAAGCCCTGGATCAAGATCTTGGTGTGCTCGTTGATGAAAATCGCCATGTCACTGATCCTCCCTTATGCCGCTGCGGGCGTTTGTTTTGCAGCCGCGACGGCTTTCTCGGCCGCATCGCGGAGGCTTTCGGCGGTCAGCAGGTTGAGGCCGCTTTCGGAGATGATCTTGCGTCCTTCGTCGACGTTGGTGCCAGCCAGGCGGACGATGACGGGGATCTTTATCTCAAGTTCCTCGATGGCGAGTACGACGCCCTTGGCAACCCAGTCGCAGCGGTTGATGCCGGCGAAAACGTTGACTAGGACCGCCTTGACGTTGCCGTCGCGCAGAACCGCGCGGAAGGACTTCTGGACGCGTTCGGGGCTGGCGCCGCCACCGATATCGAGGAAGTTGGCCGGCTCGCCGCCGGACACCTTGATCATGTCCAGGGTCGCCATGGCGAGGCCTGCACCGTTGACGATGCAGCCGATGTCGCCTTCGAGACCAACATAGGAGAGGCCGCGGTCGGACGCGTACGTCTCGCGTGAGTCCTCTTGCGACTTGTCGCGCAGCTCGGAGATCTGCGGGCGGCGGAAGAGCGCGTTGTCGTCGAACGACATCTTGGCGTCGAGCGCGACGACGGCGCCTTCCTTCGTAATCACGAGCGGGTTGATTTCGACCATGGTGGCGTCGAGATCGCGGAAGGCTCTATAGCAGCCGAGAATGGTGCGCTCGAACTTGTTGACGAGTTCGGGTTCGATGCCGAGGCCGAAGGCAATCTCGCGGGCCTGGAAGCCCTGCATACCAACCGCGGGATCGACGACGACGGTGAGGATCGAATCCGGATCGCTGGCACTGATTTCCTCGATGTCCATGCCACCGGCAGCCGAAGCAACAACCGCGATCCGCTCCTTGCCGCGGTCCATGGTCAGCGACAGGTAGAATTCCTTGTCGATGTTGGTGCCTTCCTCGACGTAGAGGCGCGACACGAGCTTGCCCTGAGGACCCGTCTGAGTCGTGACGAGCTTCTTACCCAGCATGCTGTCGGCGGCTTCCCAGATTTCTTCGTCCGAACGGCAGATCTTGACGCCGCCCGCCTTGCCGCGGGCGCCGGCGTGGATCTGGGCCTTGACGACCCAGGTCGCGCCGCCGATCTCGTTGGCGCGATAGGTTGCCTGTTCTGGCGAGTAGGCGAGGCCGCCGCGCGGGATGGGCACACCGAACTTCGACAGAAGTTCCTTGGCCTGATATTCGTGGATATCCATTCCATTCCTCCCTTTTTTCTGGTTAGCGGCGGCCTCGTGGGGGCATCAGCCGCCCTGCTTGGCGTTCGCCGCTTCGATCTGTTCGGATACAACGATGATATTGCGCGCCATTTTTTCAGACGCCGCGTCGATCATCTTGCCGTCGAGCGAGGCTGCACCCTTGCCCTGCGCTTCGGCTTCCTTGAGTGCCGCGATGATGCGATGCGCGCGCTCAACCTCGGTGGGGAGAGGCGAGAATACGGCGTTGGCGAGATCGATCTGCGAGGGGTGAATGGCCCACTTGCCTTCAACGCCAAGTGCTGCTGCGCGCTTGGCGCCTGCCGTGTAGCCATCGGGATCGCTGAAGTCACCGAACGGACCATCGATCGGACGAAGGCCGTAGGCGCGGCAAGCAACCGTCATGCGCGACAAGGCGAAGTGCCACTGGTCGCCGGGATAGTCGGGGTTGAGGCCGCCGATCACCACGGTGCGCGCCTTGTTAAAGGCGGCGTAGTCGGCAACGCCGAAGTGCATCGCTTCGAGCCGGCTCGGTGCGGCGGCGATCGCTTCAACGTTAGCCATGCCGAGTGGCGTTTCGATCAACGCCTCGGTGCCGACCTGATTTGCATACCCCTTGGCCTCTTCGATCTGGCTCATCAGGCACTCGACCATGTAGACATCTGCCGGCACGCCGACTTTGGGAATAAGGATCGTGTCGAGCTTGTCTCCGGCCTGCTCCATGATGTCGACGACATCGCGATACATGTAATGCGTGTCGAGGCCGTTGATGCGGACCGAAACAGTCTTGCCGGCGCCACGCCAATCAAGATCGTTCAGCGCCTGGATGATGTTCTTCCTGGCCTGCTCCTTCTCCGGCGGTGCGACCGCGTCTTCGCAGTCCAGAAAGACGAAGTCCGCGGCGCTCTTGAAGGCGCGGTCGATCATGGTCGTATTGGAGCCCGGGCAGGCGAGTTCGGATCGCTGAAGGCGCTGCTTGCGGAGGGGGTGAAGGGTATAGCTCATTGGGTTTTCTTTCCTCTCGAGGGCACGAGTTTCCTCGTGCGGCGCGAAGGACCGCGCCGCTACCAGGGCTCATACCAGATGTGACTTCGGCGCGGCTAGTGTGGTGCCTCGCTATTGCCGACCAAAAATTCGGCTGAATTCGTAACCGGCAATTGCGAGACAAGCGCCACACTAAGATTTTGATATTGCTAGTGTTCCTTTGTCTCCGAATTGCCGATGACCGGGTGCCGCAAAGGTGTCGGCAATTCGGAGACGGGACACCAGCCGCGTTCTTCGTCTGGAGACAGGCTCAGGCGGCCTTCAGACCGGGGGTTTCCCGCGATGTGGCGGATTTGGTCGCCGTGGAGCGGAAGTATTCGGCCGCCGCGCCCGTGCCCGAACCAGCCTTGATGTCGACGCCGCAGTCCAACAGCGCCATTTCAACGTTGAACAGCACGCCACCGATCATGCCCTCGTCGAGTGCACCGAGATGGCCGATGCGGAACACTTTCCCAGCAACCTTGTTCAATCCGGTACCGAGAGACGTGTTGTACCGGTAATACGCCGTCTTCAGCACGTTGTTGGCGTCGATTCCTTCCGGCACGAGGATCGCGCTGACGGTGTCGGAGTGCCACTTTGGCTCCTTGGCGCACAGCTTGAGGCCCCATGCATCAACGGCCTTGCGGACGCCCTCGGCCATGCGATGGTGCCGGGCAAAAATGTTTTCCAGGCCTTCTTCCTTGATCATGTCGAGAGACGCCCGCAGCCCGCGCAGAAGCTGGGTTGCCGGGGTGTAGGGGAAGAAGCCGAGGTCGTTCGTCTTGATCATGTCTTCGAAGGAGAAGAAGCAGCGGTTCATGCGCGGCTGTTGGGACTTGTTGGCTTCAAGCGCTTTGTTGCTGACGGCGAGAATTCCCAGCCCGGTCGGCAGCATCAGGCCCTTCTGAGAGCCCGAAACGCAGCAGTCGACGCCCCAGGCGCCCATCTGCATGTCAAGCGAAGCTACCGAGGAGACGCCATCGACCATCAAAAGCGCGGGGTGGCTTGCTGCGTCGAGGGCCTTGCGGACGCCAGCGATGTCGCTGGTAACGCCGGTCGCGGTTTCGTTATGGGTTGCAAAGACCGCCTTGATCTCGCGAGCGGTGTCCTTGGCAAGAATGTCAGCGTATTTCTCCAGCGGAACGCCGGTACCCCATTCTTCTTCGCAGTGAATGACTTCGAGGCCCATGCGGTTGGCCATATCGACCCACAGGAGCGAGAACTGGCCGAAGCTCGACATCAAAACCTTGTCGCCTGGGGCAAGCGTGTTCTGCATGGCCGATTCCCAGGCGCCGGTCCCAGAGGAGGGAAAGATGAAGACGCGGCCGTCCTTCATCTTGAAGACCTTCTTCAGATCTTCGAAGAGCGGCAGCGTGAATTTGGGAAACTCGGGGCTGCGCATGTCTTCCATCGGAAGGTTCATGGCCATGCGCACGGGCTCGGGGATATTGGTTGGGCCGGGAATGAATAGGTGCGGCTGTACGAGCATAGGCGGGATCCCTCCGAGTTCATTATCTGATGGTCGAAGCCCATGCGGGGCCCGACCTGAATTGCACCCGCCTCCTGAAGCTCCAGCTCCGGTCAGCGTCCAGATTGTTATGGACTTTGGTCGCAGACCCAACAACACCCGCGCGGATAGGATTTGCCACCCGACGGGATAGCCGGGACAGACGATATTTCTTCAATTGAAACAGGTCTCTGCTTGGGATCGACTACCCGACAGGGTAGCGCCGTCATCGCCCGGGTAGGCACTTTACTACCCCTGGAGCGGGGCGGGGCGGCATTTCTGCTTCGTCAACGGTTGCTGGAACTTGAAAGATACATGGCGACGGCCTGGGCGCGGTTTGAAGCGCCGATCTTTTCGTAGAGGTTCTTGAGGTGGTATTTGACGGTGTTTCGCGAGATGCCGATGCGGCTGGCGATCTGCTCGTTGGTCCAGCCCTTGGCCAGCGCGCGCATCAGTTCCTGCTCGCGGACGGTGAGGTTCTCCAGCGGATCGGTGGCGAGCTGGCTGATGTCGATGTAGGGAATGCTCATGCGGCCGGCGCGCACGCTTGCCAACGTCTCAATCAGAACGGATGGGTCATCGGCCTTCGATGTGACACCCCAGGCACCCGACTTGACCGCTTCGCGCAGAACGCCGGGGCTGAAGTCGCCGGTGTAGACGACGACACGCGTCGGCAAACCGCGGCGCTTGATGGCGCGCAGCACATCGCCGCCGGTCATGTCGGGCAGGCCCCAGCCGATCACGCCGACATCGATCCTGGTGCGCTCGCAAAGAGCAATGAACTCCGAGCCGCTGGAGACGAGTTCGCGAACGCTGAAGCGGCCGTCCCTGGCGATGTACTCGGCAAGACCGGCGCGCACGATCGGGTTCTTGTCGCCAATGGCGATGATTGCAGCATTCTTTTGCAATTGATGGTCTCTGGGCGATGTCTGGGTTTGCGCGAGATTTCGCGCTTCGGATTCGGCATAGGATTGCGGTCGCGCCTGCATCTCGTCTGTGCTCCGGAGACATAGCCCGTTCTTGACGCAGTCCGCCCGGGCGCGATGTCGCGCCGGCGCCCGTTGATATCGGGGCTGCTGGCTTACATTGGTCGCCTTTAGTCTAACCTGAACATGGGGGGCAACACCAGTGGCAGGAGGCCGCTAAAAACAGCCAAGATATTGCGCTGCAGCACAAAAAACAGATGCATCGAATGGGATTGCTGCGGCGGCCCTACCACTCGGGCGTCAACGAGAAGCGTCCATACAGCTGAAACTGATCCTGGTCAGGTATGATGTCGTTGATGGGGCGGGCAATGTAGGCCCGGTCATCGGGGGCCGCATCGATAGTTAACCACTTACCGTCGTCGGGCTGGCGACCTGACTCATCTGGCCCTCCGACCACACGTGCATCGCAGTGGGAAGGGCCCGTGAGCGGCGGTTGCGGGAAGGGCCCTACTTCGAATAGCTCTCGATCGGCGGGCAGGTGCAGACCAGATGCCTGTCGCCATAGACATTGTCGACTCGATTGACGGGCGGCCAGTATTTGTCGACGCGGAATGCACCTGCCGGAAAACAAGCTTCTTCGCGCGAATAGGGCCGCTCCCAGTCGCCGACGAGATCCTCCACGGTATGCGGCGCATTCCGCAGCACGTTGTTTTCGGGATCACTTTTCCCCGTTTCGATGTCGCCAATTTCGCGCGCTATGCCCAACATGGCATCACAAAAGCGGTCCAGTTCGGCCTTCGTCTCCGACTCGGTCGGCTCCACCATGAGCGTCCCGGCCACCGGCCAGCTCATGGTCGGCGCATGGAAGCCGCAATCGATCAGCCGCTTGGCGATATCGTCAACGGTGACGCCGGCGCGGTCCTTGAAGGGCCGGGTATCGACGATGCACTCGTGGGCGACGCAGCCCTGCCTGCCCCTGTAGAGTATCGGGTAAGCATCCGCGAGGCGTTTGGCGACGTAATTGGCGTTGAGGATCGCAATGCGCGAAGCCTGCGTCAGGCCCTCGCCAGCCATCATCAGGCAATAGCTCCACGAGATCGGCAGGATCGACGGCGAGCCATAGGGGGCAGCGGAAACGGTCATGTCATTGCCGCCAGTCTCAGGGTGGCCAGGCAGATGCGGGGCAAGATGCGCCCTGACGCCAATCGGCCCCATGCCCGGCCCGCCACCGCCATGGGGAATGCAGAATGTCTTGTGCAGATTGAGGTGGCTGACGTCGGCGCCGAGATCGCCGGGCCGCGCCAGCCCGACCATCGCGTTCAGATTGGCGCCGTCGAGATACACCTGCCCGCCGTGCGAATGCACGATGTCGCAAATCTCGCGCACTGTTTCCTCGAAGACTCCGTGCGTGGACGGGTAGGTGATCATTGCCGCCGCAAGGTTGGCGGAATGGGTCTCGGCCTTGGCGCGGAATTCTTCCAGGTCGATGTTACCGTGTTCATCGGTGCCGACCACGACGACCTGCATCCCGCACATGGAGGCAGACGCCGGGTTGGTGCCGTGCGCCGAGGCTGGAATGAGGCAGACTTCGCGATAGCCCTCTCCTCGCGCCTTATGGTAGGCGCGGATCGTAAGGAGCCCGGCATATTCGCCCTGCGCGCCGGAATTCGGCTGCATCGAGATCGCGTCGTAGCCGGTGATCCGGCAGAGCTTTTCGGAGAGATCCTCGATCAGCTCATGATAGCCCAGCGCCTGGTCGGCCGGGGCGAAGGGGTGGATCTCGGCGAACTCCGGCCACGTAATCGGCAGCATCTCGACGGTGGCGTTGAGCTTCATCGTGCAGGAGCCGAGCGGTATCATCGCACGGTCGAGCGCCAAGTCGCGGTCGGCAAGGCGGCGCATGTAGCGCGTCATCTCGCTTTCAGCCCGGTTCATGTGGAAGACGGGATGTTCGAGATAGGAACTCGTCCGGATGAGGCCGTCGGGGAGGCGGACATCAGGAGCGGCGTCGCGGAATTTCAGATCGTAGCCGCCGAACGAACGCCAGACCGCCTCAATGGTGGCCGGCAAGGTCCGCTCGTCGATGCTCATGCCGATACGGTCGTGCCCGACCTTCCTGAGATTGACGCCATTGTCGACAGCGTTCTTCATGATGAGACCCTGATAGGGGCCGACGCTGACGGTGAACGTGTCGAAGAAGGATTGCGGAACGATTTCGAACCCGAGCGATTCGAGCCCCTCGGCAAGGCGCACCGTATTGCGATGGATGCGCTCGGCAATGGCTTTCAATCCGCGCGGGCCGTGGAACACGGCATACATGGCCGATATGACAGCCGGCAGAACCTGGGCGGTGCAGATATTGGACGTCGCCTTCTCGCGGCGGATGTGCTGCTCACGGGTCTGCAGGGCGAGACGGTAGGCGCGATTGCCGCGAGAATCGATCGAAACGCCGACCATACGGCCGGGAAGGGCGCGTTTGTAGGCGTCCTTGACGGCGATATAGGCCGCGTGCGGGCCGCCGAAGCCGACCGGCATTCCGAACCGTTGCATCGAACCGACTGCGATGTCGGCGCCCATCTCGCCGGGCGGCTTCAGCAGCGTCAGCGCCATCGGATCGGCGGCGACAACGGCTAGCGCACCTTCGTCATGCAGTCTGGCGATCGCATCGGTGAAGTCGTGGAAGCCGCCGCAGACGCCCGGGTACTGGAGAATCGCGCCGAACACTTCGGAACCGTCCAGATCAATCGCCGGATCTCCGACGACGACGCTCCAGCCAAGCGGTTCGGCGCGGGTCTTCACCACGGCTATAGTCTGTGGCAGGCACTGGGCGTCGACGAAGAATTTCGTTCTTTCTCCCTTCGCCAGACGGTGAGCCATGGCCATGGCTTCGGCAGCGGCGGTGGCTTCGTCGAGGAGCGAGGCGTTCGCAATATCGAGGCCGGTCAGGTCTGTGACGAGCGTCTGGAAATTCAGCAGCGCTTCGAGACGTCCCTGGCTGATCTCGGGCTGATAGGGAGTGTAGGCGGTGTACCAAGCCGGATTTTCGAGGATGTTGCGCTGTATCGCCGGCGGCATGATGGTGCCGTGGTAGCCTTGCCCGATGAGCGACGTCAGAACGCGATTCTTGTTGGCGACCTCGCGCATGCGGTCGAGCGAACCCAACTCGGTTACGGGGCGGCCAAGTTCGAGCGGCTCCTTTTGCCGGATGCCCGCCGGAATCGCAGCGTTGATCAAGTCGTCGAGGTTGTCGAAGCCGAGCGCCTGGAGCATCGCGGCAATTTCCTCGGGCGAGGGCCCGATGTGGCGTCGATTGGCAAAATCGTAAGGGTGGTAGGGTTCTGACTTGAACATCGGTTATGCGATCAATTGCTGATAAGCGGCCTCGTCGAGCAGGCCGTCTGTTTCCGCCACATCCTTCAATTCGAGCTTGAAGAACCAACCGGCACCGGCGGCATCGGAATTGACGATCGATGGGTCATCGACAACCGCCTCATTGACTTCGCTCACGGTCCCGGAAAGAGGTGCGTAGACGTCGGAAGCCGCCTTCACGGATTCGACGACGGCGGCGTTGTCGCCCTTCGAGAGCGTTTTGCCGACCCCCGGCAATTCAACGAAGACGAGGTCTCCGAGCAGCTCGGCGGCATGGGCGGTGATGCCGACGGTGGCGGTGTCGCCATCGATCTTCACCCACTCGTGGTCCTTGGTGAACTTCAGCACGGTCATCTCCCGAGTTTCGTTGCAGTCATCGCTTATAGCCGGATGGGACGAACGGCAGTTGCGCCACGTCAAGCGCCAGCCGCTTGCCGCGTAGTTCAGCGAACAGCCGGGTGCCCGGCTCGCTTAAAGACGTCTCTACGTAGCCCATGGCCACCGGGCTGCCGACGCTCGGACCAAATCCACCCGACGTCGCGTGGCCGATGACCTCGCCGCCGGCTTCTCTGGCATAGACCTGAACCCCGCCCCTGACGGGCGCACGCCCCTCAGGTCGCAGGCCAACTCTCAGGCGCGAAACACCCTCGTGAAGCTGCCGCATGATTATGTCAGCGCCAGGGAAGCCGGCGGCCCGCGCGCCGCCCGCGCGTCGCACCTTGGGGATGGCCCAGGTCAGTCGGGCTTCGACGGGCGTGGTGGTTTCGTCGATGTCGGAACCATGCAGGCAGAGACCCGCCTCCAGTCGGAGACTGTCGCGCGCGCCGAGACCGATCGCTTCGACTTCAGCAAGGCCGAGAAGAGTTCGCGCAATCGCTTCCGCGGCCTCCTCAGGTACGCTGATCTCGAATCCGTCCTCGCCGGTATAGCCAGAGCGCGACGCAAGGCAGTCGTGCCCCAGGATCTTCAGCGTCTTCACGTCCATGAAGCGCATCGACTCGCATTCGGGGGCGAGGCGCGCGAGAGCGCCTGCCGCCTTAGGCCCCTGAAGCGCGATGAGTGCGCTATCAATCCGCTCGATACCGATGCCGCCTGGAAGATGCTGGCGCAGATGGGCCTCGTCAGCCGACTTTCTGGCGGCATTGACGATGAGCACCAAGCGGTCGCCAAGATTGGCGATCATCAAATCGTCGAGGATGCCGCCGGTATCGTTCGTGAAAAAACCATAGCGCTGGCGGCCTTCTGGCAAGCCGAGGATATCGATGGGGATGACGGCTTCCAACGCACGCTTTGCTTCGTCGAGATGTCCGCCTGGAGCGGTAATCGACAGCTGACCCATGTGGGAAATGTCGAACAGGCCCGCCGAGGACCGCGTGTGGAGATGCTCCTTCAGGATGCCAAGCGGATATTGGACGGGCATCTCGTAGCTGGCGAAGGCGACCATGCGCGCACCGTTTGCGACATGAAAATCGTAGAGAGGCGTCCTGAGGAGATCGCCTGTTCCTGCTACGTCCGCCATCGGCTCCGCCCTCTTCGACAATCGCGACCTCGCTCGATGCTCGGCGAAGAAGGTGGAGAATGTCAATCGCTGCAATAAATACCCATGACCCGCCCAAGCGATCGGGTGGGCATAAGGTGTTGTCAGCCGGCAAGCACAGCTCCGCCGCAGGCTGATCCATGCACCCGGACATCAACCTCGCCAAGATGCACGCCCAAGGTTTCAAGGACGGTTGCCAGCACGGTCGCGTTGGGCAGAAGGTCTCCACCGCCGATTTCCGCGACCAGAAGTAAGCGTGTCTGCGCCGTGTCAACGGTGGCTTGCGGAAGCCCGGCGCGGAGCAAGGTTCGCCCTGCATATTCCTCGTACGCAGAACGTTTGCTGTCGACGGTCGAATGGCGAGCGTCAGGAGGCCTTCTTCGTCCTTCCGCCGGACATCAAATACCGAGTCACCATGCAGTGAACCCACAATGCAAGGTTGTGGCATTTTATGACGTTTGTCCGGCGACAGTTGACGCTTATCATCGATTTTAATCAAGGCTGTTGATGCGGGTTGCGCAATTCTACGTTGCGCTGCGTTGGCGTCTTTACTTTGCGCGCAATCTAGCTGTTCCCGATTAGATCAAGTATTCATCGGCCCTTTGCGCAGTGAGCAGAAAGGGGGGCTTATGGACGAGGGTGGAAGACCAGAGGCGGTAGGCGACAGGCTTATTGGATAATTTTTTTCGATGTGGAATACGTAGCCGAGCTGAGATTGAGCAGAGACAGCGGCTGGAGCTTGCAGTATATTTCAAGAATTGCCGTCGAGGAATTCGGCGCTCGCAATGTCGGAAGCGATTTGGCCTGAACAGTCCTGGATGCCAGTGATCGCTTCGAGGGGGGTGGACGGGGAGCCTTGAACCAAAGAGGAGGCGGACCCATGGTCACCGCGAAGCAGCTTATTGGAATTAAGGGCAGCGAGGTTTGTACGGTCACCCCGCACCAGACGGTTTACGAAGCGATCCGTATCATGGCCGAAAAGAACATCGGATCGCTGCTCGTCATGGACGGCAGGAAACTTGCCGGGATCATCACCGAGCGCCATTACGCACGTAATGTTGTCCTCAAGGGCAAGACTTCTCCGGATACGCTCGTCGGCGATATCATGGACCGTTGCGTTGCCTGCGCCAGACCCGAACAGTCAGTCGATCACTGCATGGAGATCATGACGCGGCGGCGCGTCCGCCACCTTCCGGTTCTGGAAAGGGGGCGCGTTATCGGCGTCATCTCAATCGGGGACATCGTCAAGAGCATCATTGAGGAAAAGAGTTTCATCATCTCGGAGCTTCAAAACTACATCAGCGGTGAGAAGTCGGTTCACTGAGCCGCTCACGGAAGCCATCGGACTTGCAGCGCGCGCCGATTCACCCGGCGCCGATGCAGGTGACATCGGACAGCGGCGTTTCTTCCTCAAGTTAGTAGCAGGTTCTGATTCTGGAATGGCACGGTCCAGGCCGGGAACTTTTCTCGCGAAGTTCTCCGGCCTACAGGATTGCGTCAAGCAAACAGGTCGATGCTGTTAGATGCTTCCGACCCGGTCGCCATCGTATGGTCCGATCCGTGATTACCGATTGACCGTTGGACTGCTCGATTTCATGGCGCTGGCCGAAAGCGTTTCCGCGCGAGGCGAATCCATTGCGGCCGACATCGATCGATCCCATGTCGAAATCGGTCACGCCCTCCAGCAGCACGACATTGACGTTCCCGGCCCGACCGCCGAGGTTTACCGAAATCAGGGTGCCCTCATCGGTTTCTGTCGCGGTCACCGCCTTGGCGAGATTCCTGCCATGCACGCTGTTCAGAAGCCGGCTGATATCAAGCGTGTCGAATTCGTCGAAATCGGCAATTCGGTCGATGCTGTGAGCCTGCTCCGGCGCCGCCTTAGAGCACATCGGCATCGCGCTCGCCATAAAGAAAATCGTCGCCGGCTTCGCCATAGAGGGTGTCCGGCTTATAGGCGTGCCGGGTTATGGGCGAGCCGGAATCGGCGCCAATACAAAGGCGAAAAGGCCGGCAAATCCAATTTCACGACTGGACGAACAGCCGGCCAGTTCGCCGGGTGACCGTGACGCCAGACATCGACCCAGACGTCTGCCTTGACCATTATCGGGCGTCACGGAATATTCCCGGCGTCTCCTACCAGAGCGTATTGCTCGGAGTTTCGGCCTTGAAGTTGTTGATGTGGTCGACCGTCTGATCCCACAATGTCTGCATAGCCTCGGTGCTGGCCCAGGCCACATGCGGAGTGACGATGACGTTTGGACGGTTGAGGACCTTGAGAAGGGGATTATCGGGTGCGGGCGGCTCGCTCGTCAGGACGTCGAAACCTACTCCGGCGATCAGACCCTGCTCAAGTGCCGCCACCAGGTCTGCTTCATCCACAAGACCGCCGCGCGAGCAGTTGATCAGAATGGCATTGCGCTTCATCTTCTTGAACTCGGGCATGGCGATGCAGTTGCGCGTCGAGGGCATCAACGGGGCATGCATCGTGATCACGTCGGAGGCCTCAATGACCTCTTCGAATGGCGTATAGAGCGGGCCAAGACCGCTGACGCCCTTATGGGCGGCGAAAAGAACGCGCATGCCTAGCGCCCGTGCGATCGTGGCGACCCCCTGACCAAGCGAGCCTTCGCCAATGATGCCTATCGTCGAACCGGCAAGATCGTTGATCGGGTGCGTGAAGAAGCAGAACTGACCCGCTTCCTGCCATTTGCCGTCGATCACGTCCTGGCGGTAGCCGACGATGCCGCGGCGCAGGGCGAAGATCAGAGCGAACGTATGCTCGGGCACTGTGTTGACGGCGTAGCCGCGAACGTTGGAGACCACGATGTTGCGTTCTTTGCAGGCATCGATGTCGAAAGCGTCGTAGCCGGTCGCGGGGATGGCAATCATCTTGAGCTTGTCGAGCTGTTCGATCTGCGCGCGGCGGATGGGCACCTTGTTGCACACGGCGATATCGGCGTCCTTCAAACGCTCGACCACCTCGTCTCCGGGGCTTGTCCGGTCATAGTCTACCCACTCGTGTTCAAAGCTGGGCTTGCGGAGATTCACGGTGGGCCCGATGGTCCCCCGGTCGAGGAATACGATGCGCGTCATTTCCTACCTGCTGCAGTGATTGTTTGGATTGGTGGGGTTGGTGTACAGCTCCGTCGGGCCGAACACAGTGAAGTCTTAATGCAACATTCGACTAACTGCTAGTGTCCCGTCTCCGAAGTTCGCCTCCACTCTGCGGCAACCACTCGAGCGAACTTCGGAGACAAAGGGACACTAGAATCAGAAAGTTGCTAGTGTTCCTCATGGTTGTGACATTTGCTCCCAACTTGGCCGCAACGGGAAGCAAATGTCAGAAGATTCAGATCAGAAGTCGCTCTGAACCGAGCCGCAGGTGGTAGCGAACTTCTGAATCATCACACTAGCACCCACTTTCCGAAGTTCGTGAGTCACCCGCGGCGACCTCCGGAGCGAACTTCGGAAAGTAAAGGGTACTAGCAAGATATTGTTTCTAGTGCCGCTTTTCGATCAGAAGTCCTTGACGGTGTTTGACTGGCATGATGCAGGGACTTCTGATCGGCGGTACTAGAGCATGTTCAGGAAAAGCGCAGAAGGCGAGAGCCAGCGACGGGTTCCAACATGCGAGTACGTAAGGGCTAGAGAAGCGAGGGCCGCGTTTCAATGATATGTCCGCGACTGCTGGCTAGCTGGGGCAATTTGCTTGGTGCTGACTGCACGAATAAGTATGTAAGCGACCGAGCAGGCCAAATGGCGAAGGGCGTCCAAACGTTTTCGCGGTTAAATTTAGTCACGGCGATCGCCAGTGTTCCGGCTCTGGCACTTGGTATTCCAAGCGTCGGCGCGGAATCCTGCGCTAGTGAGGCGTCGCGCCTTAGTTGACCGATGGTGCGGCGAGGTTTGAGTCAACTAAGGCGCGATAAACGCCTCACTAAGCCATTGATGTTACCGGTGGCCCTGATGTCGCGCCAAAATCGGACGAGGTTGCGGCTATGATGCGATTTTGGCGCGACGGGCCACTAGCCGGTTGGCGGTCGGATTCACCACCGCCCGACGACCTTTGCCCGGTCGGGCGTTTGATCCAGAACACCAGACTCGCGGTTGCCTTTTCAAGTCTTTGTAATGCCGCAGGGTCAAACCCGCGTCTCTGGTGAATCGCATTCAGCAAGACACCGCGTACACCCACCCCCGCCTTCGCGGGGGCAGGCTTTTGCTGAACATGCTCTAGGCAGTGAAGCCGCCGCTCAGGACCACCGCAACAAATGCTATGATCAAAACAGCGATGACGAGCGCGACTACGTTCTCCCCGGTCATCCGGCGAAATGTGAAAGATTCGCGAGTCCAGCGGCTGGCACGAGGCTGGTTTTCAGCGTTTTCATTCGGTTTATTCGGCGCCATGGATTGTTACTCCTGACTTTTATGTTCGTGGTTGTCTGGCAATATTCACCCTGTGTGCAAAGCGTGACGGCCCAGCGCAAACGCCATTTTAAGTGGCAGGACCGTTGAGGTTCTCATGGCAGCCACGGACGTGTCGTCAATCGTCACGGCTGCCTGGCTTTGCAAGCGTATCCCTTTAACGTTTCGCAGTTCGTCAGGTTCCAAGTGTTGTCTTGGCTGTACTCAGAACCTTTCGAACGCTGCTCTCGCAGGCTTTGACGCGCCGAGAGTTCTTGCAGTGCGTCGAGAGTGTGGAGAACAGGGTATCGCATCTTCAAGCCATGACTTCGCAGGTCGACGACGCGGCGGTAACGAGTGCATCGAGTTCGAGACTGCGGTGGCGTTCCAAATTTATTGTTCTTCCCACCGCAGATTTAGTCAAAGCAGTTACAACAGGCGTGCAGGCGCGCACGGTGAATAACGGTCAAAGCTGCGTCTGTGCCAAGCGGTTCATTGTCCATCGTGATGTCTACGATGCGTTCGCAGAAAAATTCACAGCGGAGATGGCATCGCTTGTGGTCGGCGATCCGATGGACGAAGCCACGCAAATTGGCCCGCTTGCTACGGAAGACGGCGCGCTAATGGTTGAACGACAGGTCAATGAGTCGATTGCTGGTGGTGCACGCGCCCTAACTGGAGGCGCTCCCAATAGCCGAAACGGAAATTTTTATGCTCCGACTGTGCTCGCGGACGTTCCGTCTGATGTGCCAGCTTACGGCGAGGAGCTATTTGGTCCTGTTGGCGTGCTCATGCGCGCTGAAAACTTTGATCACGCAATTGAACTTGCCAATGACACCCCTTTTGGGCTTGGCAGCAGCGTTTGGACCCACGATCCGTTAGAGCAGCAGCGAAGCATGAATGAGATCGAGGCGGGCCTGACATTCTTCAACGCAATGGTTGCTTCCGACCCACGGCTGCCGTTCGGAGGCATCAAGCTGTCCGGCTACGGCCGAGAGTTGGGCGAACTGGGAGCTCGCGAGTTCACTAACGTCAAGACGATTGTGTCTGCGACCTGATCGCCTGATCGACTCAGGAATGCCGCAAGCTCGGCCGCACGCTGGAGAATTTGCCTGACGAAAAACACCATGAAAGATGAGGAGGAAAGTCTGAAAGAAATCTGACCCACAAACCGCAGATCATAGCCCCCGCCCCCGTTTTCGACGAAGAGCCCACGAAGAGCCCATCTGGTGACAATGAAGCCAAAGGAGCTTCGGTTAGTGGTGATGGACATTGTCAACTGGTACGAACCAGCAGCTATATGGTAGCTAGAATTTAGGTGATGACGGAGGAATATCCGCTAAGTCATTGAAAATGTGGTACCGCCTGGTAGATTCGAACCACCGACCTCTAGATCCACAATCTAGCGCTCTAACCAACTGAGCTAAGGCGGCATTGGGGCGCTGTGTACGCCATGGAAGACCCGCTAGAAACATCGTTCGAGGGGTATCCGTCAAGGGGAAATAGCGCATTGGCCGCGCCAAGCCAAGCGGGGCGGCTATTGCGTCGACTTCAGCCAAGCTCAAGGGCTTCTATAAAGCGACTCGCTTGCAACTTCGCCATACAGGTTTAGCGTAAGCCGGGCGAGCCGTTCCGGCCAGGAAATCCGTGTCTCGGCAACGGTGCGACTTCAACATGCAGACCTGCAGGATCCATGGACCCTACCGACCCCAGCAAGAAAGAAAAGACCGAGCCGGGACCAGAGGGAGCAGGAGAAACGGCCTCCCCGCAGGACACGCCACGCGTGGCTAGCCGGCGGTCGTATGTGCAAAAAATGGCGCATGAGCTGAAGACGCCGATAACTGCCATCGTGGCCGCATCCGAAATCATGCGCGATGAGCAACTCGGGCCGATCGGGGATGAGCGCTACAGGCGCTATGCCGCCGATATCCATGACAGCGCCCGGCTGATGCTGTCCGTTATCGACCGGATGATGGAGCAGCGCAGCCGCGAGGCCGCCCAGCAGCCGCTGGAGTTTACCGAAATCGATCCGCTCGAGTTGCTGCACGCCACCGTCTCCTCGATGCTGCCGCTGGCGGAACGCGCACGCATCGTCATGAAACTCGTCGAGCCCGAGGTGCGGCTGCCTAAGGTCATCGCGGACGCGGTGGCGCTCAAGCAAATGCTCATCAACCTGATGACCAACTCACTGAAATTCACCCCCGAAGGCGGTGCGATCGTCGCGAAAGCGAGCTATTCGACCGATATGTCCTTGACCTTCGAAATCTGCGACAGCGGGCGTGGCATGAGCGAGCAGCAGATTGCCGACGCGCTCGAAGGGCTTGTGGCCGAAGGAGCCGCTCCCGATGGCGGCGGACTCGGAGTCGGACTGCCGCTGGTGCGGGCGCTGGCTGCTGCAAATGGAGCGCGGCTCGACCTTACCAGCTCGCCGGGCCAAGGGACGGCGGCTCGAATCGTCTTCCCAAAGGACCGCATCGTGCTGAGCTGATCTTAGAACCGGAGCCTCAAACGTTATGAAATTGCCGCTCAGCGTCGTCGTTATAGCCCTGTCGTGCTGCTTGGCCAGCGCGGCCGTCAGTGCCGACCCCAAATCCGAACACCGCGAAGACCAGTCCGATTTCGTTCACGGGGCGCCAGAGTCAGAGAGCGACACTTGGTTGCTGGCGGCAGGCGGCCGTATCTACGACAAGTGGTGGGAGGCGCTTGACCGTGAGAAGCCGACGTCGACGCATCCCGCCTACCCGGCGGCCGGCAAGCAGTCAGGGGCTGATACGTGGCGCTGCAAGGAATGTCATGGCTGGGACTATCGCGGCAGGGACGGCAAGTACGCCAGCGGTAGTCACTTCACAGGCATCAAGGGTATCGACGCTGCAAAAGGCGATGATACGGCTGCAATCGCCAAGATGCTGCGCGACGCCCCCCACGGATATAAGGCTACTATGATTACCGACACCGAACTGGCTCGCGTTGCCGCATTCGTCAGCCGCGGGCAGGACGAGACGATAAAATTCGTCGACGTAAAGACCGGTGATGTAAAAGGTGACGTCAAACACGGCGAGGCTATTTTCCAAACGATCTGCGCAGCCTGTCACGGTTTCGATGGGAGGCTGCTCGACTGGGGCGACAAAGACGCGCCGGCATATGTGGGAACCGAAGCGAATGCTGCACCCGACGAGGTCCTGCACAAGATCCGCAACGCGCATCCCGGAGCGGCCATGATCAATCTGAGAGCGTTCCCCGTCGAGAATACGGCCGACGTACTCGCGTACGCAAAGACGCTCCCGCAAAGATGAGCTGGCTCGAACGACTCCCCGTTCCATCGCTTGGAGACGTGACTCGCCGTATCGGCGGCCTTGGACGCAGCGTGACCCGCTGGAGAGCGAAGCGGCGCGCCTCCCCAATGTGGACGGCGGCCGTTGCGGCAATCATGGCGGTCATGGCGCTGCCGCTGGTAACGGTCGTCGTCCTGGCGCTGACGCCAGCTGAAAACATCTGGCCTCATCTTGCGGCCAACGTGCTTTTCGGAGAGGCTCCGGCGACCGCGTGGGTTCTGGCGGCGCTGGCGCTATCGGGGTTGGCGTTCCGTGCTGCGCGCCCGACGGCGCCAGCCGCCCAACCGCTGCTCTGGGTTTCGGTCGTTTCGCTCATCCTCGCGTTCGGATCGTTTTCGGGTTCGTTCGGGCAGACTATCCTTCTGATGGCGGGTGCCGGAACGTTGACCCTCGTAACCGGCACGAGTGCCGCCTGGCTCGTCACGATGTACCGGTTCCCTGGGCGAGCCATTGCCGACAGGCTGCTCGTCCTTCCGCTCGCCATGCCAACCTACATTGTCGCCTACGCCTACGTTGAGCTGCTGGACTATGCGGGGCCGCTACAGACGATGCTGCGCGAGGCGCTCGGATTCCAATCGGTACGCGATTACTGGTTTCCGGATATCCGCTCGATCGGCGGTGCAATCTTCCTCATGTCCGCGGTGCTCTACCCCTATGTCTACCTGACGGCGCGGGCGAGTTTCGTGCAGCAGTCGGTATGTGCACTCGAGGTGGCGAGAACGTTGGGGCGGACACCGCTGGGAGCCTTCTGGGCGGTTGCGCTGCCGCTTGCACGGCCAGCTCTCGTGGCGGGCGTATCGCTCGTCCTGATGGAGTGCCTCAACGATATTGGAGCGGTACAGTATCTTGGTGTGCAGACGCTGACGGCAAGTGTCTACAGCACCTGGCTGCAGCGGTCGAACCTAGGCGGCGCCGCGCAGATCGCGTCGGTGATGCTGGGCCTCGTTATCATACTGTTTGCAGCCGAGCGCATGGCGCGGGGCAAAGCGCAACGACACCACACGACCGGGCGCTACCGTTCGATTCCCTTCCATGAGCTCGGCGGCTGGAAAGGGTTTGCAGCAGCTAGCCTCTGCCTCCTGCCTTTCGCGGTCGGGTTTCTCGTTCCAGTCGTCGTGCTCGGCCGGTTGTCGTGGAACGCGATGGGAGATTCCGCGGACGGTGCGTTCTGGGCGGCGGCCACCAACAGCTTCGCGCTCTCGGCCATCGCCGCCGGTGTCGCCGTCGTGCTCGCATTGACTCTGGGCTATGCCAGACGCGTTGCGCCGAACGGGTTCATCAGACCCGCCGTCAGGCTGGCCGGACTCGGCTATGCGGTGCCGGGCACGGTGCTAGCGCTCGGTCTCCTTATTCCCCTTGCCGGCATCGACAATACCGTTGACGCACTGGCGCGCTCGATAACCGGCCTGTCGACCGGGTTGCTGCTATCGGGTTCCATCGTGGCGCTGGTCATCGCCTATTCGATCCGCTTCCTGGCCGTTGGGCTTGGCACGATCGAAGCGGGTCTCGAGCGCATCTCACCGAACCTGGACGCCGCGGCCCGCGCGCTTGGCGAGACATCACTGTCGACCCTGATGCGAGTGCACCTGCCGCTTCTCTTGCCGGCCCTGGGGTCGGCGGGCCTGCTGGTGTTCGTCGATGCAATGAAGGAACTTCCGGCAACCCTGTTGCTGCGTCCTTTCAACTTCGACACTCTGGCAACGTATGTGTATGGGCTGGCATCGCTCGAGCAGTTCGAGGAGGCCGGACTTGGCGCTCTGACCATCGTCTTCGTCGGGCTGGTTCCGGTGCTGCTTTTGCACAAGGCCGTCGCAGGCGGCCGGCCGGGCGGCTGAATACGCCCGCCTGCCGACGTCGGACTCCGTGCCGCTGCGACCAATGGATCTGCAGCCGTGCGACACCCGCGCCGGCACTCGTGAGGCGTCGCGCCTTAGTTGACCGATGGTGCGGCGAGGTTTGAGTCAACTAAGGCGCGATAAACGCCTCACTAAGCCATTGATGTTGATAGTGGCCCTGATGTCGCGCCAAAATCGGACGAGGTTGCGGCTATGATGCGATTTTGGCGCGACGGGCCACCAGTTCTATGTTGGCCTAACGAGCGCCCGATTCTGCGAAAGATCGGCAATTCCTCTTCTTAACAGTTGCGTTAATTCCAGCCCTCGCTTTCGCTGCGGGATCGACTATTATTCGCGCGTGCTTCGGCCATCGAATGGTACTCCCGGCCGTCGCAATGACTTGCCAGCCCATGGCATGCCAGCTAATAGTTGCGGCGTTGCCTGGGGATGGGCCTATTGTCCGGTGCGGCGGTCAAGGATCCGGTTTCAGCTAGTACTGCGTACTCTTTCATTGGCAGGACGATGAAGCGAGAAGATCGTCGACAGCATCGTCTAATCGTGGCCTTCGCTGCGTTCGCAGTCGTTGTGCTCGCGGTGGCGCTGCCGCTGTTCCTCGCGGACGATCCAGCCGACCTGATCCTCAGAAGCTCCACGGTCAGCGCCGCGGATCAAAGCGCCTTCAAGCTCAGCCAACCGGTCCAAATCATGGCCGAGCCGCGCATCGTCGTGACGCGCGGCACAGTGTCGGTGGCGCAGCCGCAAGGTGCAGCACCGTTGAGTTCGCGCGCCATCGCCGAGCTGCTGGACGACGGCAAGGCCGTGCTGATTTTAAGGGACGCGGAAATCGTCGTCGGACCCGGCACCGAGCGGTATCCCGAATCGACGGTGCGCATCAATGCACCGCTTGCAAAGGCGCTTGCATCTGCGAAATATCGTGCCCTGCTGATCGAAGACGGACGTATCGATATTGCCGCCGACAAGGGTACGGCAGCCGTCTTCAGGGATGTTAACCTGCGTGTTCGCCGCCTTGCGGGGGACCGGCTCGTTGCCAAGGGCAGCGTCCACCTTCTGGGCCGCCAACTCGATTTCGACACGACTATCGGGGCTGGCGAGGGCGACTTCGCCACCAGGAAGCTGCCGATCCGTGGCGCCATCACAGCAGGTGCCCTGCTCAATGCCTCCTTCTCGGGGCAGTTCGCGCTCGGGGACGGCGGCAGGCTTCTGGCCGATACGTCGCACTTGTCGGTGACGGACGTTCCGGTTTTTGCACGGTGGCTCGGCTTGTCGTGGCCGTCCGAACTCGGCCTTGAAACCTTCGTCTCCGACGGCAAGCTCGAATGGGTGCGTCAGGTCGTCAATTTTCATAACGGCCGGTTCCAGCTCGACGGCAATACCGCGGCCGGCTCGCTCTTAGTGAACGGCAAGGGCGAGCGGCCGTTGATCGACGGAACGCTGGCGTTCGACAAACTCGATATCGGTGCGCTTCTGAACGCCGAAGCGAAACACCAGTCGCTACTGGCAACCACGGTTCGCGGAACTACAAACTGGCTGCCTGCGCGAGTGCGCCACCTGCTGACCGAAATCAGCCTGCCCATTTTGCGCGAGATCGACGTCGACCTGCGTATCTCGGCGCAGCAGGCTCGCTTTACGAATTTCACGATGAACAAGACGGCGGCCGCGCTGTCGCTACGCGATGGCCGCGTCCTGCTCGACCTCGCCGAAATGGCGCTGCCGGGCGGCGGACAGGGGAGTCTTCTTCTTTCGGTCGACCCGAGCAGTGGCGTAACGAAATGCGGGCTGCGCGGAAAGCTCAAGGGCGTGCGCATCGAGAATGTTTCGAATCTGGTTCTGCCGCGGGCGGTCATCTCCGGCCCCGCAGACGTATCGATCGACCTCAGCGGCAGCTGGGACAGCCCCGAGACGTTCCTCCATAGCCTTGATGGCCGGCTCGGGATGCGCATGGATAACGGCGCGACGCTCGAAGGCGATCTGCCGGCGCTGCTGACCAGCATGGGGGTCAACGAACCGCCGGTCGAGGGTTGGGGGGTTGCGGCGAAGGGACGGACGGACGTCGAGATGCTGGCGGGGGAATTCGCCTTCACTAACGGTCTCGCCCGTATCGAGCGGCTGGTAACTGAACGGCAGGGGCGTAGCGAACTTGCCGTTACGGGATCGGTCAACATCCACGGCAGGAACCTTGACCTCAGCGTTTTTGCACGCACACCAGGAAGCAATGACAATGCGGAGGTGCCGAGCGTGCTCAACATCAACGGGCGCTGGGATAATCCGCAACTCGTAAAGCGACCGTTCCCCAACAAGACCGAGAATCCTGTCTATCCGGAGAGCCGGAAGGAGGAAGCGGCGCCCGGTGCTGGCCCGCGGGCTGCGACGCGAGGGTAGCGAGCGCCGCTCTTGCGAAGGCAGCCAATCTGGCTTCCCCGCCGAAACAGGCCGGGCGATTTCCTCCCAGACCGTCGACGATCTGAAGCCGATCATGGCGGCTGCCTGTTTTCCGTCGGATTGAGCGTGGTACAAGGCGGTGTGCCGAGTCCCGGAGCGCGTTCACGCAGAGTGTGAAAAGCTTTCCCTGTCGTTATCCAGTCGCGTGTTCCGGCCGCAACGCCTTCCGCCCCAGTTCGGCGGCAGGCCGATTCCCGAACGTGCTTTAGAAAGAGACGCTGAAGCCTGGAGCTTAAGATGAGGCGATCCACCGTCATGTCGAACTTACGCCGCTCGTCAACATCCGCCGTTATCATGATCCCACTTCTTGCCTGGGGTACAGCGGTACTGTTGGCCTATGGCGCTATGGCGCAGCCGAGCCCGCCCGAACCGGCAGCAGAAGCGGAAGCGGAAGCGCCTGCCGCGCGCAAGACGGAGCCTGCGGATGCCGCTCCGGACACGAGCCCGGTCAGCGAAGCCGAGCCCGCTGGCGAAACCGAACCTAAAGCAGAGGGCGCGACGCCTCGCGACGACGCCAACGCTGCGGCGAAGTCTGACGACGCCATGCCGGGAAGCGAAACGGCCGCAACCGGTGATGCAAAGCCGGCAGAGCCTGCGCATGCCGATCCTGCGCCGGCGCACGTCGATACAGCCGCTTCGCCCGAGCCTGCGAAAGAGGCGAAAGCGCCTGATGCTGACACAACGAAGCTGAAGGTCGCGACGTGGTCGGGCGGCTATGGGGAAGCACAGCGCGCTGTCGTCATCGAGCGGTTCGAGGCACAGCGGTCGATTTCAGTCGACGTCATGGAGCGCAACGGCAAGGATCCCATCGACCTAACGACCGACGCGGGCACCGCGCTGCCGGATGCCGCGGAGTTCTCAGGCGAGGAGATCGACGCCGGGTGCCGAACAGGTCAGCTCGTCAAGCTTGAGGACAGCGGCACCAACAGCATCGTTGCGCCTGCGATCATCAGCGATTTTCTTCCCGGCAGCCTCAAGCCTTGCGGCATCGGCGCATTCGCATGGTCGCACATTCTCGCCGTCAACCCGTCGGCATTTGAAAAGCGCAAGCCCGAAACGCTGTCAGACGTATTCGACGCCAGGCGCTTTCCCGGCAAGCGCGCCTTCATCAAGGAGCCGCGCTTTTTGATGGAGGTGGCCCTGATGGCGGACGGCGCAGAGCCTGCCGAGGTCTATGATCTCCTCGGGAGCGAGGAAGGCCTGCAGCGTGCGTTCGCAAAACTGGCAAGCATTCGCGGCGACATCATTTGGGTCGGCGACAGCAAAGCGGCAATGGAAGCGGTGGCCAAAGGTGACGCGGCTATAGCGCAATCGTTCAGCGGCCGGGCCTTCTTCGCGGCTGCACGCGGTGCGCCGATCGATATCATCTGGGATGGCCAGATCTATGCCATGACCTACTGGGCCATTCCGGCGAAGAGTCCGAGGCAGGAACTGGCGCGCGCATTCCTCGATTTCGCCACCGAGCCGCAACAACTCGCGGCGGTTGCGCAGAGGTTTCCGTACGGCCCAACGCGAACATCGGCGCTCGCGCTGACGAAGCAACATCTTTCCGCCGGCCTCGATCTCCAGGCGTATCTTCCGACGGCTCCGGCCAATCTGAAAACCGCCCTGTCAGTTGACGAGGGATGGTGGGCAGAAAACAGCGAGAGACTGGAAGCGGCGTTTGCCGAGTGGCTTGCGAAGCCGTCGGACGCGAGCGAAGCGCCCAGAACGAGCGAATAGCCTTTGTGCATCAACTGCGGGTCTTGCAACATCGGACACCGGCAATCATGCCAGTGCCCGACGGGGTTTTCCTTGGCCTTCGTAAATCTCGACAACTTCACCACGTGCGGCGGGCACCTGTATCGATGTGGAAGAGGCCGCCGCCGTAATGCTTATAGCCGCCGACCGAACCGTGGCTCTTGAGATAGGCGTAGACCGCGCGGTGGTTGGAATGGACACGGAAGTCGACGGCGTTGCCGTGCAGATGCTGCGACTTTCTCGCTCCGCCGACCCGGGCATTGCGAGACTTGCTGCGGCAGGTGGAGGAGACGGTGACTGGACCGAATTTTGCGGCAACCTGATAGACAACCGACTTCAAGGTTCCGTTCAGGCAGCCTGACGATGCCACCCAGCGGACACCGCCGCCTGATAGGCTCTTTTGCGGCTGCGGCACATGGACCGGCGAAAGCGCTGCGACTTTCGTGTAGCTCTTCTTGTTCGTGTAGCTCTTCTTGGCTTTGTAGACAGCCGACTTATTCCTGGAATTCGATTTGCTATATGAAGCCGCTTTTCTGCGGCTTTTCTTACTGCCGTAGCGATGCTTGCCTGCCCGGTTCTTTTTGTAGGTCTTCTTGCTGCTCGATTTTTTATAGCTGCGGGTCGCCGAACTCCCGGACCGTCCGTACTTCTTCTTTCTTGCGTCCGGCGCCGTGGACAGCGACTCATAGTGTCCAGCCATCTTCGCCTGAGCCGTGGAGTACCGTGCCTGAGCCTGGCCGCCTGAACCGGGCGTGGACCCGGCAAAGACTGCGACCAACAGGGCAAGCGCCATGTGCCATAGCACAGTTGTGGCGGCCGGACGACGCGGCAAGATACTCCGTTTCATGGAAATGATACGCATCACGATTTTCCCTCTATGCCTTTGGCGCGGAGAATGCCCAATTCTTCGTATTTGTTCTGGCATTCCGTCGCCCATTTCGGACATGTCCGAATTAGGCAAATTCGGACAATTAATTTCCCGGACGCCTAAAGAAAAAATTATGGAAATAAATGGTCTATTTGAATCATGGTTAATAGGATAGTCTCGCGAGCGTTCCAGAGGCTGATAGCGAGCAAATATCAAAAGCAATTTGTCGCAGCCAAGACTTATTGTGTTAGATCTCGAAGTGATTTGAAAAGAACTACAAAGCATTCGGACGCGAATTTCGCGCAACTGCGACAAGTTGCTCATGCAAACTTCTTGGTGCGCGGCCTTCGGCGGACGACGCTAGTGATGCGAATTCACGGGCGGGCGGATGACTGCGTCGTTTTGGGAAGCAGCATTGCGGCGAAAAGAGCCATGATCAGGCCGACAGGAGCACCGATCGCGGCACCCGCTCGTCCATCGATACCGAACCAGTTCGCGAGTTCGCGGCCTTGCGTTATCGCGCCATCACAGGCCTCGAGCGAGCCTTCACCGCCGGTTGCGCAGGTCTTCAGCAGTACCTCCAGCTCTTCGAGCAGCCACGGCGGGGCATCGGATATCGCCGACCAATAAAGAGCAAACTGCGGTGCGAAAATGCTCGTCGTGCCGATGACGTAATAAAGGCAGACCGCCAGACCCGCCACGCCCCCCAGCGCCAGCGCTCCGCCGTGAATCCGCGGCACCAAAGCACCTAGCAAGACCATCGGGAACACTGACGCGCCGAGCAGGGAAAACGCCCAGTAGAATCGGTTTACCGCGGACTCGCCGAGAAGAACAACGCCAGCTGCCGCAAGCGCGGCAAATAGAATTGCAACGAGGATGCGTGGCATCAGTGGAACCGAAGCCGCGAAGCCACCGGCGGCTTTGCTCAAAGTCTTAATCGCGAACCAGCCGGTGGCTGCTTGTGTCGCCATGTGCAGCGTCGCGGCAGCGGCTAGCAGAGTGAGAAGGGAAGCAATCGCCGCAAAGACGGCCGGCCAAGGAGCCGCGATCCCGGCAAGGCCCGGCGCCATCAAGACGGCGGCTGCCGGATTGATCGCGAGATCGGCAATGCGAAGCCTGCCGCTCGGATCGCCACAGGGCTCCGTTGCCATGCCTGCCTGGGCGCTGTCGGCGGTGGCCGTTGCTGCGCCGGCAGGTTCAACCGCCGCGAGGGCTGCCGGGCAAATTCGCAGATACCCAGCACCAGCAGCATCGCGCATCCAGTCCGGCTGGGCGTTCGCGGTGATTCCCGCAGCAACGGATTTATAGAGTTCAAGCTTGGCGAAAATGGCCGCGGCGGGCAACGCGCTGAGCACTACGGCAGCCACTGCAAGACCGAAAGCGGCCTTGTGGCGGGAGGGATAGAGATCGCCGGGGCGCGCTCCACTCGCACTGGCCGGCGAACTGACCGCTGGACTGGCCAGTGAGCTGGCAGGTGAACTGGCCGCTGCCTTGCGGCGCCAAAGCATGTGCGGCAGGACGCTCGAGCCGAGCAGCACGGTGAACGTCAAGCAGGCAAAGTTGACCCATGACACCTGCACGAATGGCCGCGAAAACGGTGGCATGCTGACAGGGTCGGCCAAGCCTTCGGTGAGCAGAGAGCGTTCAACGCGGGTCAGCTCGCTCAGGGCGTCGCCAAACGCCAGCTGCGGGATAAGTGCGCCGGGAGCCTTTCCGGCAAGCGCCCAAACCGTGAACCAGATGCCGGCCGCTGTCGCCAGCAGCGCCATTGCAATGACCGTCGCACCGAGGCGGCGTCCGGGCGTGAACGACAGGATGAGCGCCAGCGCTGCGGCGAGGCCGATGGCCGCCGGCGGCGCAAGCATGGTGCCCGCACCGGTTGCGGCGAGGGCCAATGCAAACACTTCAAGCTCGATCGACAGCAACATGACGAGCCCAGCCGCCATACCAAAGCCGGCAGCCGCGGCGGCATAAGTGCTCGCGGTCAGCCGAGCCAGGAGATCGTCGACGTGGAGTGCGCCGGCACGGTCGAGAGCCGGGGCGATAAAGACCAGCGAGACCAGCAGGCCGGCAGCCAGCCCCAGCAGAAGCGGCAACCCATCATGGCCGTAGACGAACAGGCCGCCAACGATCGTGAGCACGACCCCTGCCGACAGCCAGCTACCGGTGGCCGAAAACGATGCGGCGAAGGCGCCGAGACGCTCCCGGCGCGACCAATCCCGCCACGGGCCCGATAGCCACAACCCCAAGAGCGCTACAAGAACGAGGCCGCCTTGGGCAGCGAAGTAATAACCGAGAGGAATTCCGGCGACGCCGACGGCGTTCAGCGTCGGGGCAGCCAGCGGCAGGGCCAGGGTCAACAGCGCGGCGCAGACGATGGTGAAGGCCGCCGCCCAGGGCCGGGGCCTGGGTTGCGAGCTGGAAATGGGACCGCTTTCTGCCTGCAGCGGGGAAAGGGTCATCGGCGGACTCCTCGGCGGGGACCGGCAGCCGGCCCGCAGTCACTTTGCGTCACTTGCAATTGCTGTAGCGCAGTGGAGACGCGCCTGTCGATTGACAACGCACACGGCACGCGGCCACCCTCAGGCCGGAGCGCTGGTCAGCTGCTCGTAGCTCTCGTCTCCTCGACCTGCTTCCTGGCGCCGTCCGCGAGGAGACGGACATCGCCTTGCAGCGTACATAGCCCGAAGCCTTCGCGGAAGCGGTCACGAGCGGTGGCCGGGCCGTCAGTGTGGACCGCGGCGAAGCGACCATGACGTTTGGCGGCCTCCAACACCGACGCGATCGCCGCAACAACGTCTGGTTCACGGGGCGCCATCGAAGGAGGCGCGCCGAGCGCGAGCGAGAGGTCCCCGGGACCGATGTAAACGCCGTCGAGCCCAGGCACGCTGAGGATCTCTTCGAGATTGGCAAGCCCGTCGCGGGTTTCGATCATCGCAAAGAGAAGGATCTGCTGGTCGGCTGCAGCAGCGTAGGCCGCGCTCGATCCGACGGCCGAGTAGAGAGTCGCCCGATTCGGCCCGAACGACCGAAACCCGCGCGACGGGTAGCGACAGGCGGCGACGAATTGTTCCGCGATAGCAGCGTTGTTGACCATCGGGCAGATCAGGCCGTAGGCGCCGGCATCCAACAGCTTCATCATCATACCCGGATCATGCCAGGGCACACGGGCGAACGGCACCGTCGCCGTCGTCGAAATCGCCCGCAGCATGGCAACGGCGGCCTCGTAGCCGATGGCGCCATGCTGCATGTCGATCGTGACGGTGTCGTAGCCTTGATGGGCCAAAACTTCGGCCGCGTACGCACACGGCAGCGAGCACCAGCCGTTAACAACAGGCTGACCAGCGATCAGCTTCTCCCTGGCAAGGTTTGGACGCATTCAGGTTCCTCCCGACTGGCACAGGTCCAGGATAAGCCGCGAGCGCGCTCCAGGGCCCTTCTCGCAAGCGCGAATATCATGGGCTGCGAGGCAATCTGACGCATGCGGCACTGGCGTATTGCGCGCAGTTTTCAGCAACGCGACAAGCATCGTTCGAGCATATATCACCCAACTAAGCCGGCGCTTCGCAGCGGTATGCGCTTGATGCATAGTGCAGTGCAAAATATTCTGCTGCACCGCAGTGTGCAAAACGCGATTCCGGTGTAAACTGCGCCCAATAGTGGGATCTGTCGAGCAACTCCGCTCGATCGGATTTTCTTCATGCCGTCTGTCAGGCAGCCACGAGTTGCCCTGGCCTCCTACCCGATTGGAATGGGAATGGCAAAACCGACGAATGGACTTGGCTGCGAGCCGCGCAGGGGCAGCGAACCCGGGGACGAGGCGTACCTGCGTCTGGTGGGCGAGCGCGTGCGCCTGATGCGCCTTCAAATGGGCATGTCGCGGAAGGCTTTGTCGCAAGCCTCGGGCGTTTCCGAGCGCTATCTGGCAGAACTTGAACGGGGCTCTGGAAATGCTTCGCTGCTGGTGTTGCGGAGCATCGCGGAAGCGCTCGGCTCGCGGGTGCATGAAATCACCGTCGACGAAGACGACAGGCCGATCGACAAGACGCTCGCCATCCAGCACCTCGAAAACCTCGGGGCGACACAGGCCGCCGAAGCGCGCCAACTGCTGGTCGGCCGGTTCGGCCGGAAGCCGCCGACGTCGGTTGCCCGGGTTGCCCTCGTCGGCATGCGTGGCGCCGGCAAGGCAACGCTTGCCTCCGCTTTGTCCAAGGCGCTGGGAGTCCCGAATGTCGATCTTGACCGGGAAGTCGAGCGGGCCAGCGGCATCGAGGTCGCGGAAGTGTTCGCAGTGCACGGCGCGGACGTTTTCCGCAGGCTGCAGCACGAATGCCTCGGCAACGTCCTCAACTCACTTCCCCGCGGCGTCATCAACACCGGCGGCGGCATCGTGCTTGCCCGTGACACCTACGACCTCCTTTTGGCAGAGTGCCAAGTGATTTGGGTGCGCGGCTCTCACGAAGATTCCGGCCAAGGCTGGGGCGAAGAAGCGTTCGAGGGCAGCGAGAACTATTCGACGGCGGTGCATGACCAGCTTGAAGCCGCGCTCGCCGAGCGTACGCCGCTTTACGAAATGGCTGACGCCATCGTCGACACGACAGGGCTCAGCGTCGAAGCCGCGGTCAGGCAGGTCCTTGTCTCGATTGGGGAGAAGGCATCGCAGCAGCAGGGCACGGCAGCTTAGGGACGTGCGAGCCTCACGAGGTCAGCTTGCGGCACTCCTCGTCGGCAGGCAGGGGGTCGCAGCCGGTATTCCTGACACACGTCTCCAAGGCACTGCGCAGCTTCTCGGACTGGATGCCGCTGAGCGCGCCGTCAAACAGGCCAGCGGCCTGCAATCCGCACTGGTAGAGCTTGACCATGCGAGTGCCGCCATAGCGCATGGCTGCTTCATAGTCGGCAAGCGCGCCCGGATGATCGCCTTTGGACTGGCGAACATGGGCACGGGTATCGAGCGCGTGCGGGCTTTCGGGATTCAACTCAAGCGCGCGCGCCACATCTTGCTCAGCCTTATCGATGCCGCCTGACTTGTAGTACGCCCAGGCGCGGTTATTCAGTGCGATGGCAAAGTCGGGTGCGATCTCGATTGCAGCATCGTAATCGGTGATCGCGAGCTCATAGCGGCCCTGCAAAGAGTAAGCGAGCGCCCGCATGGCGAATGCGTAACTGCGCTCGGCCGGGGGCAAGGGCAATTCGAGAAGCTTGGTGCATGCCTCGATGCGGCCGATGCCTTGCGTCCCGAAGCAATCCTGCTGAGTGTCAGCCGTAACCGCCATCGCTGCGCCGATCGCAAGCGCGAGTGCCAGAAATGCGCCAAAGCGCGTGACGTGCTGGATGACTTTTCTCAATGGCAACCTCTCGCGCTAGGACAATTGGTAAGCGTCAGCCCGCAATCCTATGCCAATTATTTGATAATGCTCTGGATTCACGGCGCTTGACGGCCTTCGCCCGGAATCGAGCATCCGATCCAGAACACTGGGGGTTTTTGTCATTTCGCGACACCCTTGGCCGATGCTCCGACCGGGCAAAGGGGCTGCGACCTGCCGCAAAAGCCGCGGCGGAATGCCTAACGCGTTAACGCAGCTTAAATTGGGCATGGCGAGCTTAACACTTTGCGGGGGCCGGGCATGTTAAAAAAAGATCTGAATTCATCGCAGCCCGTGGTGGAAGCTTTCGTGAAGAACAAACGAATTTTATTGATTATCGGCGGCGGCATCGCCGCCTACAAGTGTCTCGACCTGATCCGCCGCCTCCGCGAACGCGGCGCGGGCGTGCGCGTGGTAATGACGCGAGCTGCGCAGGAATTCATAACACCGCTGTCGGTTTCCGCACTGACCAACGATCGTGTCTTCAGCGATCTTTTCGACCTCGACGACGAGCGCGAAATCGGCCACATCCGCCTCAGTCGCGAGGCCGACGCCATTATCGTGGCTCCGGCAACCTCCGATCTCATCGCCAAAATGGCTGGCGGGCACGCCAACGATCTCGCGACGTCGGTGCTGCTCGCCTCCGACAAGGCGCCGCTGCTGGCGCCGGCCATGAACCCGCACATGTGGCTCAACAAGGCGACGCAACGCAACGTAGAGCAGCTCAAGGCTGACGGGATAGCCTTCGTCGGCCCCGAAACGGGTGAGATGGCCGAGCGCGGTGAGGCCGGGCCGGGACGACTTGTGGAAACTGCCGAGCTGATCGCCGCATTGGAAACTATGCCGGGAATGAGCGCAGGCGGCCCGGCGGCGAGCGGTCCGCTGTCCGGCCGGCACGTGATCGTCACCAGTGGGCCGACGCACGAGCCGATCGATCCGGTGCGCTACATCGCCAATCGTTCGTCAGGCAAGCAGGGACATGCGATTGCGGCGGCGGCAGCGCGTGCCGGCGCGCGCGTGACGCTGATCAGCGGGCCGGTCAGCCTGCCCGATCCGCGAGACGTCGAAACCTGGCATGTCGAAACGGCGGCTGAAATGCAGGCGGCCGTCGCCGGAGCCTTGCCGGCCGACATTGCCGTCTTCTGTGCAGCCGTCGCCGACTGGCGCGTTGCCGAACAGGGCGGGCAGAAGATCAAGAAGGAGAAGGGCGCGCCGCCGCCGGCTCTCAATCTGGTGGCGAACCCGGATATTTTGAGGACAGTTGCAACACTCAAGACAGGACGTCCCCGGCTGGTCGTCGGCTTTGCAGCGGAAACCGAAAACGTGCTGGCGCATGCGCAGGCGAAACTTGCCGCAAAGGGCTGCGACCTGATCGTGGCAAACGACGTCTCCGCAGCCAAGGGCGTGATGGGCGGGGACCGCAACAGTGTCCATCTCGTGACCCGCGAAGGGCACATCGACTGGCCGGAAATGAGCAAGGAAGACGTCGCGGCGAAACTTGTCGACGAATTTGTGCGACGCTTTAGCGAGTCCGCGTTCTCAATGACCGACAAGGCCAAGAGAGCCATGAAAAGCGACAAGCCGCGCCATAAAAAGAAGAAAGTGCGTAAGTCATGACTCGGAAACAGGGCGCGAAGTCAGCTAAGAAACAGGCGGCCACTTCGCGTGCTGGATCCGCCAAAACAGAAGTGAAGGTCCGCGTCGTTCGGTTGGCGCACGGCCATGACCTGCCGATGCCGGCCTACCAGAGCGAACATGCCGCCGGGCTGGATCTCCTCGCCGCGGTCGGCTGGGACACGCCCGTCACGTTATTGCCCGGCTCGCGTTCGCTGGTGCCGACGGGGCTGGCGATCGAACTGCCGGCGGGATACGAAGCCCAGGTAAGGCCGCGCTCCGGGCTGGCGCTGAAAAGCGGCGTAACCGTACTCAACAGTCCCGGCACAATCGATGCCGACTATCGCGGCGAGGTCGGCGTCATCCTTGCCAACCTCGGCGGCGCGCCGTTCGAGATCCGGCGCGGGGAGCGTATTGCGCAACTGGTGGTGGCTCCGGTCGTGCGCGTAGAACTGGTCGAGGTCGAGGCGCTTGCCGACACCGAGCGCGGTGCCGGCGGCTTCGGTTCGACGGGCAAGGCCAGCGCTTCCGAAGCCCCCCCGTTGGCGAAAACACCGATCGCCAAGACCAAACCCGCTGCGAAGCGGTCGGGCGGAAGGACGGCTGGAACACAAGCGGGGCCCAGAAAGCCGTCGCGGGCAAAATCCCAGCGATAAGCGCGTGCGTAGAGCATCATGCGACGATTCGCGAGCGCGCTTGCCGGGTCCGTTCGGGCCGGATTTGCCGAGCCACATGAGCGCTACTTGGAGGCTGGCGACTGTTTCCGATAGCGCCAACATGTGTGAGAATCACGCGGGCGTTACCGCCGCGCACTCCTACTTCGCACTGCCGTGAGACGCCTTGAACGGCGCGATTAGGCTTCGTGAAATCACGCGGCCTTTGCGTGATCAATTATTGATTTTCATTGATTGGCATTTCCCGAACCGCCCAGGCAAATTGCTGTGGCAAGGGGCATTCCGAATTCAAAAATAAAAGCCCCGAAAAATAAAATGGAAAGTCTCGTTTGATTTCCATGGGAAGATGAAACTCCAATTCGGGATTGCTAAAATGTCCTTACCCCAGCTCAACTTTCCAAACCCACAAACAGGCCGCCACTCTGGAGGCGTTCCTCTCGGCATCGAGGCTGCCGGTAGCCCGCTTCAGAAGCTGGCCCAGAAGCTCATACACCGCGAAAGATCCGCACTTCGCAGGCTGGACGGCGCTGTCTCCTTCGGGCGTTCGGTAGCCGCGTTTCTCCCAGGCCTGAAATTGGAGATACTTGGAACCCTCGCCGACCGCTTTCGCCGCGTACTCGTGATGGGGCCGATGAATAGCGTCCGTGACGCCCTTGGGCCTACCCACGCCAAAGGTGCAGACATTTCCGGATACATGCCGATCATTGGCGCAAACGATACCGAATTCCTGGCCGCTGCCAATTCGGTCATGGAAGATTTTAAGATTGGCTATGACAGGCACATCAGCGTCCTTAGTGAGGATGCAAGCGCCAGAGAATTACGCGACGTTCAGGACTTGCAAATCGCCGTCGGGTTGACGCCGCTTCCGGGCGCCTTCCTGCGAGGCGGGCACGGCCGCATCTCGACAGTTGTTTACCACGATCGCGATGGACGCCTCCTCGCCTCAGCGACGATGGTCGATCTTACCGAAGTCGGATCTGACTTCATGGATACGGCAATTCTGGTCGGTGTTTCGGTGCGTCCGGACGGGCAAGGCAAGGGACTCGGCAAGGCTATCACCGCGGCGGGGCTGATCGAAGCCCGCAACTCACTCGGTGCGCGCCGCGTCATTGCCGTCGTCAGCCCGACCAATGCAATCGCCTTGAAGACCAACGCGAAGTTCGGAATGCTTCCGCTTGCTGGTCAGACGGCGGTCTATGTGGAAATGGGCGGGCAGGGGTGAACAACTCAAGCGACGTTGGTGCAAATCCAAAACCCGTTTCGCCCATGACCATCGCACCGGTCACCGGCCGCCCGATGGAGGCCGCCGCCGTCATGGTCTGGGCGTCGCTGGGGATCTTCGCACTGGCGAAATCCGTCGTCACGCTGCTGACGGAGATCGGGGCTGCGAACCCGATCGACGGACGCAACCCGATCAGCTTCTGCAACGTCCTGTTCGTCGGCAACCTCATTGCAGCCGTGACACTCTTCGCGCTGCACCGGAAGGACTGGACCGCGGAAAACCTAAAACGACTCTCGCCCGGCGACTGGATGGGCATCCTGGTGATGGGAGTCCTGGCCGGTGCCCTGGCGCCAGCGCTAGGATTTCTGGCGCTCGAGAACACGAGCGTATCGAACGTGGTCTTTCTCGGGCGTATCGAGCCGATCGTGTTCATGGTGCTGGCGACGCTGTTTCTCAATGACCGTCCTGACCGTTGGGGGATTGCCGGATCGGCTGTCTCTTTCGCGGGTGTGGCTCTGATCGTCTACCTCACCGGGCTTGAACACGGCGGGCTGATGCTCGGCAAGGGCGAGGTCTATGCACTGTTGACGGCGGTGACGCTGGCTCTTGGCACTCTGCTTTCCAAGGTCTGGCTCAAGTCGGTGCCGTTTGGAATCTTCGCGGTCCTGCGCATGGTCGTGGGCGCGATCATCTACTTTTCCTGGGCCTACCACTTCTTCGGACCCATCCACTTCGCCGACGTGCTCGCCCCGGTCGTCTGGCAATGGATGCTGCTTTACGGGATGGTGATCGTCGCCGGGGGACAGACACTTTTCCTGCTCGGCGTGCGCAATGCGCGCGGCCAGGACGTGGCGCTGGCACAGTCGTTCTCGCCGCTGGCCGCGGTGATCTTCGCTTTCCTGCTGCTTGGGGAAGTCCCGGGCGTGCCGATCCTCGTCGGCGGCGCTATCATTCTCGGGGGCATCTTCCTTGCGCAGGCCGGTGGCTGGTATCAGCGGCGTCTGGAATGCCAGCGGAGCCAGGCAAAGCGGCTGACCAGCAGCGAGATGATGGAGATCGAAGCCCGGGAAACATTCCGCGGCGTCTGAATTACCGTGAGCCGAACGCCATTCCACTCGCGCCGATGCGGCTGGGTGAAGGCTAAGTTCAACTCGCGGCCTGCCGGGGGCAGGCATTTCGCCTAGACATGCTCACGGGCAGAAAAAATCTGTGGGATGCAGGCTCCACTCCTGCACCCCACAAAGGTGCGTTACCCCGGGGAAGGCAACGCGACGCGCTTCAACGGCTAGTCCTCAGGCCGCGGAACTGGCTGCCTGTGCGGCGGTCGGAACAGTCGCGATGGTTTTCAGGATCTGCGATGCGATCTGGTAGGGGTCGCCCTGGGAGTTCGGGCGGCGGTCTTCCAGATAGCCCTTGTATCCGTTGTTCGCGAAGCTATGCGGCACGCGGATCGAGGCGCCCCGGTCGGCGATGCCATAGCTGAATTGGTCGATCCGCTGGGTCTCGTGCAGACCGGTCAGACGCATGTGATTGTCCGGGCCATAAACAGCAATGTGGTCGGCGCAGTTGGCTTCGAAGGCGGCCATCAGCTGTTCGAAATACTCCTTGCCGCCGACTTCGCGCAGGTAGGCCGTCGAGAAGTTGGCGTGCATGCCCGAACCGTTCCAGTCGGTCGCTCCAAGCGGCTTGCAGTGGTACTCTACGTCAATGCCGTACTTCTCGGTGATGCGCTGCAGGAGGTAGCGCGCCATCCACATTTCGTCGGCAGCTTTCCTCGAGCCCTTGCCAAAGATCTGGAATTCCCACTGGCCTTTTGCAACCTCGGCGTTGATGCCTTCGTGATTGATTCCAGATGCAAGACAGGCGTCGAGATGTTCCTCAACGATCTGGCGGGCAATATCGCCAACTGCCTTGTAGCCGACGCCGGTGTAATACTTGCCCTGCGGCTCGGGATAACCGGCTGCCGGGAATCCCAGCGGACGGCCGTCCTTGTAGAAAAAATACTCCTGTTCGAAACCGAACCAGGCGTCTTCTTCGTCGAGGATCGTTGCGCGCTTGTTGGAAGGATGCGGCGTGACGCCATCCGGCATCATGACCTCGCAAAGCACAAGCACGCCATTGGTGCGCTGGCTGTCGGGGAAAACGCGGATGGGCTTCAGGACACAATCCGAGCTCCTGCCTTCCGCCTGCATGGTCGAACTTCCGTCAAATCCCCACAGCGGCAACTGCTCGAGAGAGGGAAAAGCGGAGTATTCCTTGATCTGCGTCTTGCCGCGCAAATTCGGCACGGGGTTATACCCGTCCAGCCAAATATACTCGAGCTTGTATTTCGTCATCGCGGGTTTCTCCTGACTGTTGGCGATAATTGGCAATTCGTCGGCAGCCGACTCGGCCGGGGGAGAGGTAATCGCGATTGGCGTCGCCACTCCAGCGGTCTCGGCGGAAGGGTATGCCGTCGACGGGACAGCGGGCTCGGCTATTGCCGCGGCGGGTGCGATTTCAGCAGCCATACCCGCAGCCTTTTCCCCGACGGCATCGGCTGCAATTTGCGCGCTGTTGCCAGCGACATTGCAAGCTGGAAGCCCCGGTTCAGGCCTCAACCAACGACCAAGTTTTCGAAACATAATTGCCCCTCCTGCCCGTTTATAAAAAGGCAGCACGAGCGAAATTGCCAGCAAAATATGCAGCAATATCAGGAGACTATAATATAGGCATTTGATGATTATCAATTGATCATTTTCTGAATCAGGAGGAAGATACGAAACTAATCGTTGATGCAGGCGTTTGCGCACCGAAACCACATTGAAAGAGCATGGCAATGAAAACGGCAGACAGAAAAACGGCTAAAATATATGCATTCCCGCCCGGTGGAAAACGGGCCATTTCACACAAGAATCCGAACGCGCGTACCGATCAGCCGCAGCCTGCAAGCCTCCCCACAATCGAGATTGGTGGCTGCTGGTATCACGATGCAGCGATGGCCGAAGCGGCAGAAAAGCAGAAGCACTGACGATTGAGTGACAGCGGCCGTGGAGGGCTGAGCCGAGTACTCGGTCCGATCGGTCCGAGCCGGTTCTCACGGCCCGAAGATGGACCAGCCCATCTTCTTTGTCAGGCGCTCAAGAGCAATCCGGCCGAGGTGCGAGTTGCCGGAAGCGTCAAGGCCTGGCGACCAGACTGCAATGGAGGCGCGGCCGGGTGCGATGGCCAGAATGCCACCACCAACACCGCTTTTGCCCGGCAACCCGACACGATAGGCGAATTCTCCCGACCCGTCATAATGGCCGCAGGTCAGCATGACGGCATTGATGCGTCGGGCGCGATCCGGCACGACGATCAGGCAGCCGGTCGTCGGGTTGCGACCGGCATGGGCGAGAAAGCGGCCTGCCTCGGCAAGCTGGCGGCACGACATGGCAATCGCGCAATGATGGAAGTAGACACCGAGCGTCTTTTCCACGTCATTTTCCAAGACGCCATACGACTTCATGTAGTTGGCAAGGGCGCTGTTGCGAAAGCGGGTGCGCTGCTCGGATGCCGCAACGGCATGGTCGATGATGACCGATTGATCGTCGGCGAGGAACTGGATGAAGCGCAGGATCTCGCCCAACGCCTCTCTTGGCTGATGCCCCGACAAGACGACGTCTGTCACCGCGATCGCTCCCGCGTTGATGAACGGGTTACGCGGAATTCCATGTTCGGCTTCCAGCTGCACGATCGAGTTGAACGGGCTGCCGGAGGGCTCGCGTCCGACGCGTTGCCACAGGCGGTCTCCGACTTTCCCGAGCGCGAGCGTCAGCGTGAAGACCTTGGAGATGGACTGGATCGAAAAAGGGGTTTCGCAGTCGCCTCCGGCATGCACCGTCCCATCGGCGTCAATGACGGCAATGCCGAAGGCGCCGGTATCGACACGCCCGAGTTCGGGGATGTAGCTTGCGACTTCGCCGCGGTCAGACCGCCCGCGCATCTCTTCGACGATTTCGGTTACAACGCGTTCGAGTTGGGCCACGTCGTTCACCTCGCTCGGTTCTCATCAAATTTCGTCGAACTGTTCGACGGCGGACGGAACCCTGCATGGCAGGTGTCGCGCGACCGTTGAACTCGCGGGTTTAAGTTGTCTCCACGCTGGAAGCTTCCTCAAACGCCTCGGTCGCGGCGAGCCAGACGTCTTCCGCCGCCGCCAAAGCCTTGGCGTGCTGGCCGCGATCCATGGACAGTTTCTGCACGGTATCGGGTTCGCGGGCGTAGAGTTGCGGATCGGCGAGCTTGGCATCGATCCTCGCGACGAGAGCCGTCAGGCGGTTGACTTCCTTCTCGGCGTCGGTCATGGCGCGGCGCAAGGGCGCGACCTCAGCGCGGCGCTCGGCGGCGAGGCGGCGCTGTTCGGCGCGGTCGTCGGGCCTTGCTCCGCCGCCCTTGTCGTCGCGTGCAGGGCGCGAAGAACGCTCATCGAGAAGCATTCGCTGGTAGTCGGCCATATCGCCTTCGAAGGGCGTCACTGTACCGCTGCCGACGAGCCAGAGGCTTTCGGCGCAGGCTTCGACGAGATGGCGGTCGTGGCTGATCAGTATGACGGCTCCTTCATAATCGTTGAGCGCCCGAATCAAGGTTTCGCGGCTGTCGACATCGAGGTGGTTGGTTGGTTCGTCGAGCACAAGAATATGGGGAGCATGGAAGGTCGCCAGCAGCAAAAGCAGGCGCGCCTTCTCGCCGCCCGACAGCGTATCGCAGCGATTATCGGCGCGGTCGAAGCCGAAGCCGGCGGCTCCCAGCCTTGCACGGCGCTCGGCTTCGCTGGATTCCGGCATCAGACCGGTGATGTAGTCGAAGGGCGAGCGGCCTTCGCTCAGCTCATCCAGCTGGTGCTGGGCAAAATAACCGAATGTCAGGTTCTTGTGGCTCCAGGACGAGCCGCCCTGCGGCGGCAGGCGGCCCGAAACAAGTTTGGCGAAGGTCGATTTGCCGTTGCCGTTCTGGCCGAGCAGCGCGATGCGGTCGTCGTTGTCTATCCTCAGATCAATGTTGCGCAGGATCGGCTTGTCCGGCTCGTAGCCGACCTCGACGCCCTCGAGCCTGATAAGAGGGCTGGCGAGTGCCTTCTCGGGCTTCGGGAACGTGATCGGCACGACGCGGTCATCGACCTGCGCGGCGATCGGCTTCATCTTGGCCAATGCCTTCAAGCGGCTTTGCGCCTGCGCTGCCTTGGTCGCCTTGGCGCGGAAGCGGTCGACAAACGCCGTGATTCGCTTGCGTTCGTCATCCTGCTTCTTCTTGAGCTTGCCTTCGAGGCGCTGCTGTTCGCTTCTCGCATCCTCGAAATCGTCGTAGCCGCCCGAATAGAGGGTGAGGCGGCCGCGATCGAGATGCAGGATGGAGGCGACCGCGCGGTTCAACAGGTTGCGGTCATGGCTGACCATCAGAATCGTATGAGGATAGGCGCGCAGGTAGCTCTCGAGCCATAGCGTGCCCTCGAGGTCGAGGTAGTTGGTCGGTTCGTCGAGGAGCAGGATTTCGGGCTCCAGGAAAAGTACGGCGGCCAGCGCCACGCGCATGCGCCAGCCGCCGGAGTATTCGCGGCACGACCGGTTCTGTGCGGCTTCATCGAAGCCCAAGCCTGCAAGAATCTGGGCGGCGCGCGCCGCGGCGGCGTGTGCACCGATGTCACCGAGCCGGGTGTGGATGTCGGCAATGCGCTGCGGATCTGTGGCTGTTTCGGCCTCCGCGAGCAGGCTGGCGCGTTCGTGATCGGCTTCCAGCACCCACTCGATCAAGGTTGCATCGCCGCCCGGCGCTTCCTGCGCGACGTAGCCGAGGCTGGCCGACCTGGGGAAGCCAACCGAACCATCATCAGGCGACAGTTCGCCGGTGATGATACGCAAAAGCGTGGTCTTGCCTGCACCATTGCGCCCGATCAGGCCGACCTTATGGCCAGCCGCAATGCCAACGCTGGCACGGTCAAGCAGCAGGCGTCCTTCGATACGGTAGGTGAGATCGTTGATGTGGAGCATGGGCCATCAGATAGCGTCGGGGCGGCGCGCTGTCATCCTCGCGCTTAGCGAGTAAAGTGCGAGGCGACGGCCGGCGCCGTTGCCATGATGAAAGCCGCAACGCAAAATCAGTGCAGCTTGATCGGCGGTTCGGTGCGCTGGGTAATGGTACGCGCGATCGTGTCGAGAATTACCTTGGAGTATCCGTGCAACGCCATCAGGTGCATCTTGTAGAGCATGCGGTACATCAGCTTGGCGAACAGACCTTCGACCCACATCGACTTGCCGGAGATGAAGCCCATCAGGCTGCCAACGGTCGAATATTCACCCAGCGACACGAGCGAACCGAAATCGCGATATTTGAACGGCTTGAGCGGCTGGCCGGCCATTCTGCGGATAATCTGCTTATACAGGTGGGAGGCTTCCTGGTGAGCGGCCTGAGCGCGCGGCGGGATTGGATGGTCGTGACCTTCCGGGAGCAGGTAGGTGCAGTCGCCGAGCGCGAAGATGTCCGGGTCGAGCGTCGTTTCGAGCGTCTCCTTGATGACGAGGAAATTGCCTTTCGTCACTTCCAGGCCGTCGAGCTTGCCGAGAATGTCCGGCCCTTTTACGCCGGCTGCCCAGACAACCAGTTCCGAAGGGATGAATTCGCCGGTCTTCAGCGTCACGCCCTTGTCTGTGACCTCGGTGACGAATGAGCCTGCGCGTATTTCAACGCCAAGGCCCTTGAGGATCTCGGACGTCGCCTGGGAAAGCTTTTCGGGCAGGGCTGGCAGGATGCGCGGCTGGGCTTCGACGAGAGTGATCTTGATGTCGCGTTCGGGGTCTACCTTGTCAAGCCCGTAGGCGATGAGGCCGCGCGTCGTGCGGTGCAGTTCGGCGGACAGTTCCGAACCGGTCGCACCGGCGCCGATGATGGTGACGTGGAGCTGGCCAGGGCGGATCGGGTCGGCCTGGGTGTTGGCGCGGATACAGGCGTTGATGAGGCGGCGGTTGAAGCGCTCGGCCTGCTCGGGCGTGTCGAGCATGATGGCGTTCTTCATGACGCCCGGGGTGCCGAAATCGTTCGACACCGAGCCGATGGCGATCACCAGGGTGTCGTAGGGATAGGAACGCGGCGGCGTGATCTGGCGGCCTTCGTCGTCAAACGTCGCCGCCGTGTGGACTAGGCGGTTCTTGCGGTCGAGCCCGATCATTTCGCCATAGCGGAACCGGAAACCGTGCCAGTGGCCCTGGGCGAGGTAGTCAAGTTCGTGGCGGCTGACATCCATCGAGCCAGCCGCAATTTCATGGAGCAGCGGTTTCCAGATATGCGTGCGGGAACGCTCAAGCAGCGTGACGTGCGCCTTCTTTTTGCGCCCGAGCTTGTCACCGAGATGGGTCGCCAACTCCAGGCCGCCTGCACCGCCGCCGACCACGACGATCTTCGGCAGGTCGGTTGCCGGGTCCACGACCAGGGAATCCTGGCCGGAAGGCAGGACCACAGTTCGTGGGTCCTTGAGAGCGGTTTCCGAAGTTGCCATGGGATTTGATCCTTTTGCGTCCGATTTGAGATAGCCCTATCGGCCGACCGGCAGGTTGTCCAGGCGGTGGATCATCACGCAACCAAAGACCCGCATGGAGCGGGACTAAGTCGGTGGACCTAAGGGACCCTCTGGCGAACGTGTGCTCAGCCGGGTTCTACGGTCTCGCCGGCTGCAGCAATCATAGGTTCGGCGGTCTCATCAAGGCGGGCAATCATGTCCATCAGGTCAGCGCGCAAAGCGAGTATTTCCGGTTCGGACATTCCGAGGCGGCAAGCCACGAAACAACGCGCCTCGAGCACCGAACCCTTGATGCCGCGGCCGGCGTCGGTGAGATAGACCTGGACCTCGCGCTCGTCGTCTATGCCGCGGCGGCGCTCGACCAGTCCGGCGTTCTCGAGCCGCTTGACGAGCGGTGTGAGCGTACCCGAATCGAGCATCAGTCGGTGGCCAATTGCGGTGATGGTCTGTCCCTCCTCCTCCCAGAGGACAATCAACACAAGGTACTGGGGATAGGTGAGACCGAGAGGGGTCAGTTTTTCGCGATAAGTCTTGGTGATTGTCCGAGTCGCGGCATAGAGGGCGAAACAGAGCTGGTTTTCGAGACGCAGGATATCTGCATCCGCGGATAAAGCCTCGTGCCCCGACTTATAAAGCATTGCAATTCCCCATGATCTACTTCGCCCCAAGGCGCCTACACCCCACATGCGGAGGGTCAACTGGATGCCCGCCCCTTCGATCGTCGCATTTGCTGGCTGCGGAACATGGCCGTACGCAAGCCGGTTGCAACAGGGAACCCAGTGACCTGAGATTTCCTGCCGGAGGCGGTTCATCGCCTAGCGTCAGCCGACTGTTGATCGACGTTCAACTCTATCGGCTCGACGCGTCGAAGTCCAACCCCGGGCGTGCCCTGCGGACCGATCCTTCAGGCTGGTCCGGCAATCCTGCTCTTGACTTCGTCGGGTGCGCCGAAGTGACCGAAGTAACGCGGATCGATGTTTTCGACCGGCAGGACAATGAGAACATCGGTTGTTGCGAACTGGCGATCGATCACCGCGCCATCGCCGACCAAGGCTCCAAGGCGCAGGTAGCCCTTGATCAGCGGTGGCATCGCTTTCAGAGCGGCGCGCGCGTCGAGCTTGTCCTTGGGCAGAATGTCCATGGGGACATGCAGGTGGTCGTGGGCGCGGCAGCGCCATTTATCGGGCGCGAGCGCGTGATGGTACATGAAGCTCAGCGGCACGGCGTGCGCCTCGGGGTCGATGCCCGGGAAGCTGGCGCAACCGATCATGACATCGACCTTGTGTTCGCGCACGTAGGTCCAGAGGCCGTGCCAGAGAAGTTCGACCGTGCGCTTGTTGCGGTAAGGCTTCAGCACGCATGAGCGGCCGAGTTCCATGAACGTATATTCGTTGCGGAGACGGGCGATCAGCGGGGCGATATCGTATTCCCCTTGCGTGTAGAATCCGAGGCTGCGCTCCGCCCGGGCCTGGCGCAGCACCCGGTAGGTGCCAACGACTACCGGCCGGCGCTGGCGCTGCCAGCGGCCACCACCGGCGGCTGCATCATGATCGATGACGAGCAGGTGGTCGCAAATCGCATCATAGGAGTCTTCGTCGCGCCGGCGCATGCGAGCGGTCGTCGACGGCACAGCCGACATCTCCTCGTAGAAGACGCTGTAGCGCAGTGCCTGAGCCTGGCGGATCTCGTCACGAGTCTCGGCGAGACAGACTTCAAGCGATCCGACCCGCCCGAACGAGCGCGGCGCCTTGCGGCGGCGGCGCGGAACAAGGGCCTGAAACCTTTGGGCAATACCAATTCTCTGGCCCCCGAACACAGGAGCCCGATCTGGGGCGACCGGCTGCAAATCGCGTTGGTCGCGCCCGCCTGGACCGGCGGCTTCTGCCTGGCTCATTTCCCTTATCCCCCTCATTTGCGGCTCTTGACTGGCCCGCGGCTGCCGGGCATCGCCATTGCTCGAATTTCAATGCAAAGTGCAGCCGCGGCCCGACGCTATCCCCCACAGCGACGGGCCAGGGGGGATTTGAAAGCGTGTTGCGCAAACTGTCAAATGGGGAAGATCGCCAGATACAGGGCGGACTCAGGCCGCATTGCCTGGAAGTTCGCGGGACCTGCCGAACGCCCGGCTCAGGACTTCCTGCAAATCCGATGGGGCAAAGGGCTTGGAGAGGCAATCATCGAGGCCCGCTTCAGCGAAGCGGCTGTGATCTTCGGGGAAGGCATGGGCTGTCAAGGCTATGACCGGCGGACATGGCGGCGCCGGATGCGTGCCGATCGCGGCAGCAAACATTGCCTTTATGCGGCGGGTCGTTTCGAGACCGTCGAGACCCGGCATGAAGATATCCATGAGGATGGCGTCCGGAATACGCGCGGCTCCCAGTCGGGAATTGCGCATATGCTCAATCGCTGCACTTCCGCTGCGCACGCTGACGACGTCGTGCCCCGCCCGCTCCACCACTTTTGCGGCAAGCAAGGCATTGATCTCGTTATCTTCGACGATCAGCACGAGACGGCGGCCGGCAGAGTGGCCTTGGACCGTCTCACACTGCGTTGCAACGGCCGGACTGCGGATGGAGCCACCGGCTGGGCTGCTGCCGGCCTCGGACACCTGCTCGATCAGCGAGGACGGCCTCACCGGTCGAATCAGGTAACGCCCGAAGCCGGCATCGCGGTAGGATTCCAAACTCGCTCGCGCGGAGATGTCGAGCATCACGATGCCTTGGGGTGGGTTATCGCCTTGTTCGCCGGCATGGGCGAGAAGGGCGCAGCCGGCGGCTGGATCGACCGCGGAATCGATGATGACGCAGTCGAAAACCTCGCCGCGAGCGCGGGCGGCCCGCACCGCTTCCAAAGCGGCGGTGAAACCGACTTCGAGAGGCATGTGGCCTGCGTCATCGAGGATCCGGGCAAGTATGGCGCGCTCAGTTGGCTTGTCGGTAGCCAGAAGCACGCGCCGGGATGGTTTGGGATCGCTCAGCGGCACCTTGGCGCTCTCTTTGCCAGCGTCGGCCACGGGCTTCAGGTTCAATGTGACCGTAAACGTCGATCCTTCCCCCGGGCTGCTCTCGACGACGATGTCGCCGGCCATCGCGCGCGCCAAACTCCGGGAGATCGCCAACCCGAGGCCGGCTCCCTCGGGATGCGCGTTGGCGGAAGGGGCGGATTGCTCGAACTCCCGAAACAGTCTTTTGGCATCCTCGGTCGACATCCCGACGCCGGTATCGCGCACGTGAACCAGGATGCGGCGATATTCGTCGCTGCCGAATCCTGGATCCGCCTGGCGTGCCGGTGCGCAGTCTTGTTCCGGTTCTCGTACTCGTGCCGGTACTTGTTCTGGCGCCGACATGACCGCCACCTCGATGCCTCCCCGCTCGGTAAACTTGATAGCATTCGACAGCAGATTGAGCAGGATCTGGCGCACCCTATGGGCGTCGCCAGCGAGCATCGCGGGGACATCCGGGGAATGTCTCCAGCCAATTTCGAGATTCTTATTGTGGGCGCCTGGAGCGAGCAGCTCGACGGCGGAACGCACGGCCTCGGCTATCGAGAAAGGTTCCTGGCGCAGCGTCAGCTTGCCGGCCTCGATCTTGGAGAAGTCGAGGATTTCGTCGATAAGTGAAAGCAACGTCTTGGCCGACTGGTCGATGGCAGCGACGTAAGTGCGCTGTTCGCCGGTCAATTCGGTTTCGCCGAGCAGTCCCGACATGCCCAGGATGCCGTTCATCGGCGTGCGGATCTCGTGGCTCATGGCGGCGAGAAACCGCGATTTGGCCTGGTTGGCCGCCTCGGCCTGCCGGCGAGCGTCATGGAGACGCTCATCCTGCTCGCGCTCACTCGTGACGTCGCGGCCGACAAGCTCAAACTCGATGAGGCCGTTGCTTGACGGCGCAAGCTCGTGCACCTGCCAGGAAACCCAGCGATCGCCGGCGGGAGTTCCGACAAGTTGTTCGCAAGCGGGAGCTTCGCCGGCGCGGGCGGCCGACCACGGCTCAGCAAATGGGCTGATGCCGCCCGAACGGACTTCGGCATCGAAACGCTTGTTGAGAAGTTGATCGGCTTCGACGCCAAACAGGCGGCAAAAAGCACGGTTGGCAAAGGTCACGCGGCGCTTGTGATCGACGCGTGCGATTATGTCGGACTGGGCATCGAGCAGTTCGCGAAACCGCGACTCGTCTTCGGAGACGCGCCAGCGAAGATCCTGCAGGCCCTCGATGCGCTCTTCGAGCTGGTCGCCAAGGTTTGCCAGACGTGCGAGGTCGCCCCGGCCACCATTGGCGCGGGGCCGATCGAGGGTCAAGAAAGCAGCTGCCGTCATGGCAGTGCCGAGTATGGCAAGCGCGTGGGGCAGGCCGAACATCCCTGGCAGCGACGCAACTGCAGAGAGGATCAGCAGGCTGCCACAGAACGCGATAAGGAGCGGCAAGCCGTCCAAGACGCGATTTCCGAAGGAGCGCAAACTACTCCAGGCGCTTTTGAAAAACGGTCGCAAGGAGCCTCACTGAGAAGTATCAAACACCGCCGCTTTCGGATTCGTCGGCTCGCCAATTGCGGCGTTAAACAAGCACGCCGGGTTTGAACAAAAGCTGAAAAGAGATGGTAAACGCCAGGTAACGGCGGCGTCGAATATGAGATCCGCGCGGCCTGGTTAGCGAAGCGTATACGCGTGTTTCATTGTTCGTCGATGTGGCGCGCGGCATCGATAGTCATCAGTGGCACGCCGTTGCGGATCGGGTAGGCGAGCCCGGCGGCCTTGCTGATCAGTTCGCCACGCTCCCGGTCCAATGTGAGTCGGGTTTTCGTCAGCGGACATACGAGCAGCTCAAGGAGACGCGGGTCGGGCATCTCCGGCAAGCCAGCCGGACGCGAGACTGCCTGGTCGTCGTCAACGTCCGGCGTATCCTTGTCATCGTCAGTATTATCGCTATCGGTCATCGCTTCGCGATTGTTGGAGTGAGCAAATCCTATTGCAGCGTGCTGGCGCCAGGTTCACCGCTGCTGGAGGCGAGTTCCATCTCGGCAAGTGCGATCAAAACGTCGGCGCGGGATTTAAGGTCGCCGGCTTCCAGGAGCGCCTGTTTTTCTTCCGGTCCGTAAGGGCTCATGACTGAGAGTGCGTTGATCAGCATTTCGCTCGACGCCCGCGTGATAGAATTCCAGTCGCCCTGAAGGTGATTGGCGTCAAGATACTTGCGCAGCACCGCCAGAAGCTTTTCTCGGTCAACCTCGCTCTCGCCCCGCCCATGTTCGAAATCGCTGGTGAATTCCTCATAGGAGGCGCGCATGACGCGGAACGGCGTATCGGCTGAAACTTCGGACGTGATGCGGAAACGTACGATGCCGGTCAGCGTTATGATCAGGCGGCCATCGTCCAATTCCTGGTAGGATGAAAGCCGTCCAGCGCAGCCGACCGCGCGCAGGTCGAATTGCTTGCCGAGCGGGCTCTCCTCTTCGACCGCCCCGCCATTGGGCTGGATGATGCCGATGATGCGGTCATGACGCAGCGCCCAATCCACCATCGCAAGATAGCGTGGTTCGAAGACATTGAGCGGCAAGGTCGCGCGTGGCAGAAGGATCGCTCCGCGCAACGGAAACACGGGGATTTCCAGAGGCAGATCGGACGTCTTCAAATAGCGTTCCGCCGTTGGCAATGGCCTGGTCCTCTCAGGTCTGTCCTGCAGCTGTCTCCGCAAAAACAGCGCTCACGCGAACAGGATTCCCGCGAGCCGCTTTCGCCCCTCGATGGTCTTGGGATCCTTAGGGCCCCAGGCATCGAAGAGTTCGACGAGCTGTTTTCGCGCGGCCTCCTCGTTCCAATCGCGTTGGGTGCGGACGATTTCGAGCAGATGATCGAGCGCGCCGGACTTGTCGCCATTGGCTGCGAGAGCCACTGCGAGTTCGTAACGAGCCGAAAGGTCTTTCGGATTGGCTGCAAGTTTCGCTTCGAGTTCGGCAGTGGGTTTTGCTTCGACCGCCTTGCGGGCAAGCGCCAACGCCGCAACGACCGACTGAACGGCTGCGTTCTGCCTGGCATTCGGCGGTACCAGTCCGATGGTCTGCTCGGCGCGGTCGCTGTCGCCGCTCTTGAGGTAACAGCGCGCGAGGCCGGCAAGCGCATCGGGATTCTGCTGGTCGTCCTGCAGTATCGCGGCATAGATTTCGGCGGCACTCTGCAGGTCATTATTTTCGACGGCGCTTGCGGCTTCGGCGAGCAGATCGCTGATCCCGACGCCGCCGGTTTCGCTCACCAGACGATCGACGAATTCGCGCAATTGGCTTTCGGGCAGCGCGCCCGAGAAGCCGTCGAGCGGCCGCCCGTCCTTGAAAGCGTAGACGGTCGGCAGGGACTGGATCCGAAGCTGCTGGGCGAGTCCCTGGTTGGCATCGGTGTCGACCTTCACGAGCCGAACCTTGCCGTGATAGCTCTTCACCACCTTTTCGAGGATGGGAGTCAGCTGCTTGCACGGACCGCACCAGGAGGCCCAGAAATCGACGAGGACGAGTGCGTCCTTGGACGCCTCGATGACGTCGGCTGTGAAACTTGCGGTATCGGCGTCCTTGATGACGTTGCCGCCTGCGCCCGTTTCCGCCTGATTGTCGCCCGAGCCAATCAACATGCTCGCCTTCTCCTTGAATCGCCCACGTGCGCCTGTCCCTTGAATCGGTGGCTCCGGCGGGTCTGGTGTTCCTATTATGACATCTGGTTCGCAAGCGTCAGCCGGTAACCATAGCCCAGTCCATTGTTTGTCCTATGGGTGCTCAAACGCTTGGCGACCATTGCCCGAAGTCAAGCCTTCGACCCAGAATAGCGGATACCTAACGAGCCTGATTCTAGATCGATTTCCCCGTTCGGCCGAATCGATCTCGTTTTTTTCGCTCGAGGGCCTCTCAGCCTACCGGCCCGGACTCCGCGTGGGAGGCGCTCCTTCTTGTCACACTCAGCAAGCAGTTGTTGAGCAGCGCGCCGGACCACTGTCGCGGCGTTAGTGCTTCCAACCTAAATCTGAAACATCCTAGCACGCTTTCGATTGAATTTGGGGCTTCCCGGCAACGTTTGCACCCCCGGCGACCCCCAAAGTTCTCCAGACCTCACCTGCGTTCGCACATCAGGCCGGAAGGACTTCGATGCGCGGGGCATGGCCGCAGGCGCGAATGAAGGCCAACAGGTCATCGCGGGCAATGCTGGTTGTCGCTGTGTTCTCAAGCGGATGGCAGTTGATTATGTCGTGTTGCATCAGCGCGGCATCGACGACAACGGTAACGCGCTGTTCTGGATCGTTAATCAGGCAAAAGGCTGTGACGGACCCGGGCGTGATACCGAGCACCTCCATCATAAGCTCCGGCTTTCCGAAGCTCAGGCGCGCGCAGCCGAGCGTCTTCGGCAGCGCCTTCAGATCGACGCCGGTCGAGCTTTTCGCAACGATCAGGAACAGCCGGCCCTTGGCGTCCTTCAGGAAGAGGTTCTTGGTATGGCCGCCAGGGATGTCACGCTCGAGGGCCTCGCTCTGAGCAACCGTGAAGACTGCCGGATGGTCGATTGTCGTGGTGGGAAATCCGAGTTCGCGCAACCTGTCGAACAGCTCGGGGCGGGTTTTGGGCGCAGCGGACATCTGGCTCGCTTCGGATTCTGGTTTCGGGACGAAAAACTGCCAACCCGCATAGCATCCGGCGCGTGCCGCGCCAATGTGCGTCCCTGGAAAACCCGGTTTTGGCGGGTGTTTGACGCAGCCGATGGAGCGGGCTTGAATTCCCTCGGGACTTGCGCCATAAGACGTGCCTCACGCGCTGCCGACACCCATGCAGTGCGAGATCCAAGCGGATGTAGCTCAGGGGTAGAGCATCACCTTGCCAAGGTGAGGGTCGCGCGTTCGAATCGCGTCATCCGCTCCATTTTCTTTAAGAACATCCTCGACCTTGTCCGGCCGGAAGATCAACCGGCGACGCGGTTGTGCGCGGCGGCCTCAGTGGCGTTGTCGGCCATGGCCGTCGACTCTGCACGGGCGGGAACTGCAGTCATCCGGGCCAGAACTTCGGCGCTCAGCGCGCGGATCGCCTTCCCAACGGTGCCTGGATACTTGGCCCCGTACGAACGGTGCTGGGACTGGAAGCGGGCCGCTTCCTGCAGGGAATTGACACGCGGAACGACGGCTTCGAAGCAGCGGTTGGCAGGATTGTTCTTGAGCCACTTGATATATTCGCCGTCGGTCTCGGAGGCCTGGTCGCGCATGTTGATCATGACGCCCATGTTCTCGGCAAAGCCCATCTCGGGATTGAGCGACTTGAACCGGCGAAAAACCTCGAGCCCGCAAACCGAGACGTAATCGGCCTTGGTCGGCGAAATGTGGAAATCGGCTTCGCGCAGCCAGCTTTCGGTCAGCACCGACAGGCCCGGCGGGCAATCGATCAAGATAATGTCGAAGACGTCGCGAACCGCGTCGAGGACTTCGGCTATCGTCGTGCGCAGGCGGCCGTGGGCGCCTTCCTTGGAGACTTCGCGTTCGAAAAGGGTGAGTTGCATGTCGCTGGGCATCAGATAAACAGAGCGCGCATCGTCGATGTCGGATACATCGCGGATCACGAAATCCGACCACTTGGCCTCTTCCTCGCGCAATACCCGGGCGACAAGAAAATCAACAATGGTCAGACCTTCGCGCTGCAGGCGGAACAGGTCATTCACAGTCATCAACATGTTGGAGACGGTGGCCTGCGCGTCGCTGTCGATGACGAGCACGTTCTTGCGATGCTCGGCGGCCAGCGTCTCGGCCAACGCCAGCACCAGCGTCGACTTGCCGACGCCGCCCTTCGTGTTCATCACCGCGATGGTGTTTCTCATCTTGCCCGTATCCCCTTGATCCCTAGTGTTCCGGTCCGTCATCTGCTTCCTGTTCCAGCAGGTTTCAGAGCAAATGTCGCAACCACGAGGAACGCTAGCAAATCTATAATTCCAGTGTGGCTTTTGCGTCGACATTTGGATGCGCGACTAGCCGCTAGCGGGTCCCAAACGTCAGGTGCGCTACACTCGTGTGATGATTCGGAAGTTCGCTACCACCTGCGGCTGGTTCAGAGCGAACTTCGGAGACGGGACACTATGCAGCCCCGGCGACGCCCGGTTCTGATCGGCATTCAATTGCGCGCGGAATATGGCAGTCTCGGGGTCAGAAGCAAAAGCTTCTCTCGGATTCATGGATCTTTGCGGGCCTTTTCTGATTGCCGGCGGGATTTCCAGGTTAGCCACAATTTCCAGAACGAGTTGTCCTCCGCGGGATACTTCCTATACGAAGTGGCAATTATCATTCGGGAAGGGTTGTGTGGAGTGTCGGGCATTTCACCATGGTGCGTGCGCCTGATCCTGGCGTTCAGCCTCGTCGGCCTCGGTGGTTGCTGGGGAGGCGACCTCGCACGCCAGGACCGGGAAGTTCGCGCCAGTTGGGCCGCCCTCAAGGCAGCCGACAACATCGCCATCTCGCTTGCCGAAAGGCTGGCCACTGTCTGGCGCCGATCGCCAAGCGGAAAAGATCCAATCGATCGAACAGATGCCCTGCGCTACATGAGACGGTCGGTCGACTTGGACCTGGGCGATACCGAGATGGTGGCAGCATACGGTTCGGCACGCTCAGTACTGCTGGCGCATTTGAAGGACACGGCCCATACGCTGTCGTCGCCGGCGTCCGCAGGGCTGGCCTGGAGGCTCAGGGGCCTGCACAAAGAATGCGTTGCGGCACTGATGCGCGCGGAAGGCGCACAGCGCGCCTATAATGCAGCTGCTGCGGCTCATAATCGGAGCCTCGATGCGCATGGCAGCAAAGTGTCGAAGGCTCTGCTGTTTCCCGGACGGCGTCAATTCGCGTTGCTCGGAACCGAGCATGCGGCGGCCAGCGACAGCCGCAAGTTGAAATGAAATAACATAACGATGCTTATGGGATAACGTTACATCTATCAGGTTTGCTTATCTATCGACTTTTGAAAATCGATTTCACGGGCGGGAAAATTGGCACTATACGAACTGCAGCGAACGACAATGTTCGATCAACCCAGGAGATCAAGTCCATGAAAGTTTGGAGCAAGCCGCAGGTTCGTGAGCAGGAAGTTGGACTCGAAGTCACCAGCTACCTCCCGGCTGAGATCGACATCATCTGATCGATCTCTTGGATCGGTACTCCTTCCAAGGATTACCTGAGCCAGGGTTTCACGGCGGTTCAGCCCCAACGGGCGGACCGCCGTTTTTCGTTGGGTCTTCGTCCGTCAACACTACGCAAGCTTGTGTTGGGTCTTCGTCCGCCAACACATTGGTGGCGGACTTGGCGGTTGGATCGCTCACGAATGTACCGGGCGTTTGCGCAGCATCAGCCACTCCGGCCCGGCGACCGGGTCTTCCCAGACCGTTACCCATTTGAAACCGGCGCGCTCGTAGGCGCGGACGGCGGCTTCGTTGCGCACGGAAACGAAAACGCTGAGAGCCATCGCGAAGGTGGTCGAGAAGACCTCGTCGGCCAGCAAATCGAGTGCGGCTTCGCCGACGTGGCGGCCACGAAATTCCGGCTCGCCGATGAAGATATCGACGTCCCAGGTCCATTGCGGGAGGACGTCGGGCAACTCTTCTCCCCAATATGCCGCATCTATTGCGTGGGCGTAACCGACAGGCAGGCCGGCGACCTCGATCATACGGCCGAGCGCGGACGGCGTTTCCAGCACGAGGCGAATTCCCGCTTCTGAGGACGACGGACTTCCCCACCAGCGCTCGACGGCGGGATCGCGCAGCCATTTCAGAAGGCGTGGCCAATCACCGGGCGTGACGGGGCGCAATTTGACTGCGGCAAGCGCGTCTTCCTCAGCGGCCGCCACGTTGCATCTCCCATTGCCTACCTAATGCCTGAAGTGCCGGGTGCCGGTGAACACCATGGCGAGGCCGCGTTCGTTGGCCGCGGCGATGACTTCCTCGTCGCGCATCGAACCGCCCGGCTGGATGACCGCCGTGGCGCCTGCCTCGGCTGCCGTGATCAAGCCGTCAGCGAATGGGAAGAACGCATCTGAAGCAATGACGGAGCCCTGGGTGAGTTGTGTCTGCAGTCCTGCAGTCTTGGCAGCATCGGCGGATTTCCAGGCGGCGATGCGGGTCGAGTCGACGCGGCTCATCTGACCAGCGCCAATCCCGACCGTGGCGCCGGCCTTTGCGTAGACGATAGCGTTCGACTTGACGTGCTTGGCGACCTTGAATGCAAACTTGAGATCGGCGAGTTCGGCTTCAGTCGGAGCGCGCTCGGTGACGACCTTGAGGTCCATGTCCTCCACGACCGCATTGTCGCGCGACTGCACCAGCATGCCGCCAGCCACGGAGCGGGTCATCAGGCCCACAGCGCGCGGATCGGGCAATCCGCCGGTCGTCAGCAGGCGCAGGTTCTTCTTTTCGGCAAAGACGGCGCGGGCGCCCTCGGTTGCGGAGGGCGCGACCACGACTTCGGTGAAGATCTTCGTCATCTCGCGCGCCGCATCCTCGTCGATCTCGCGGTTGAGCGCGATGATGCCGCCGAAGGCGCTTACGGAATCGCAGCGCAGAGCCAACAGGTAGGCGTCCTTCAACGTCGCGCCGGTCGCGACCCCGCACGGGTTGGCGTGCTTGATGATAGCAACGGCGGCAGCGGCATCGGATGGGAACTCGGCGACCAGCTCAAATGCGGCGTCGGTGTCGTTGAGGTTGTTATAGGAGAGTTCCTTGCCCTGATGCTGGACGGCCGTGGCAATGCCGTAGCGATGCTGGCCGCTGGTATAAAACGCAGCCGTCTGATGCGGATTCTCGCCGTATCGGGTCACTTGCGCCAAGCGGCCGCCGAAGGTCCGCCAGGTCGGGGCGGTGTCCCCGGTGACGCTGGCCATCCACGTGCTGATTGCCGCGTCATACGCCGCCGTGCGCGCATAAGCCTTGGCGGCGAGCTCGCGGCGGAGCGGGAGGCGCGTGGCGCCGCCGTTAGACTGGAGTTCAGCCAGAACGCGGTCGTAATCGGCGGGATCGACGACGACGGTGACGGCGTCATGGTTCTTTGCGGCAGCCCGTATCATCGCCGGACCGCCGATGTCGATGTTCTCGATCAGGGCGTCGAAATCGCCGCCGGCCGCAAGCGTTTCCTCGAAGGGATAGAGCGAGACGGCCAGCAAGTCGATCAGGACGATGCCGTGTTTGGCTGCCGCGGACTGGTGAGCTGCATTATCGCGCATGGCCAGAAGCCCACCGTGGACGCTCGGATGCAGCGTCTTGACGCGGCCGTCCATCATCTCGGGCATGCCGGTCAAATCGGATACATCGCGCGCTGCAAGGCCGGCGGTCTTGAGCGCATTGGCGGTGCCGCCGGTCGATACAAGCTCCACGCCCATCTGCCCCAAAGCGTGCGCGAACGGCAGCAGGCCGGTCTTATCGGAAACGGAAAGCAAAGCTCTGGCGATTTTGCGCGGCTTCTCAGACATGTTTTATATTCGTCTTTCTTCTTGAATGGCGAACTGTCGTTCAGTCCTTGAGTAGCACAGGCCGGTGGACCGGCGAAACGCGACAGAAGGGGAACGGCGCGCCAGTGAGGCGTCGCGCCTTAATTGACCGGCGGAGCGGCGAGGCTGGTGTCAATTAAGGCGCGACGGGCCACTAGCCCGCCGTTCTCACAGCCGGATGACTACGACTCGGACGATGACGGCGCGCAACTCTGAGAGGAAGGCTATTCGCCAGTCAGCGACCAGGCAACTTCGGTTTCGCCGATCGTCGTGCCGCGCAGAACGATCTGGCGGGTGCGCAGCGGGCCGGTCGAATCTGAGAAATAGATGCCGTCCTCGACGGTCAGTCTGGCACCCGATGCCCGGAAACGCCATGCTGTCCCATCAGGCAGATCGACGAGGACGTAACCCTCGTCCAACAGTTCCGATACGCCGATCTTGGGATGCAAATGGAAGTGGAGCGAATACGGCAAGTCCTTCTTGAGTCGGACCGAAGCGGACCTGCCGCCGATACGGTCGACACCCTCCAGACGAAGGCCGCCAGCCGACAGGCGCAACGTGCGCTCGTGGATTAATCCGAAGCGGTGCATGTAGCCGTCATGGCGGGCTTTCAGGATGAAGCTGGCGGGGGCGCCTTCGCCGGGAACGGAGAGTTCCCAGGAAACGACGTTGGGGTAACGGATCGGATAGGCGCCGGCCAGGTCTTCGAGGAAGGGGTGGCGAACCATTTTCGAGGACGACTTCTCGCCGAGGCAAAGCGTGTTGTGGGAAACCGTCGCGCGGGCTTTGGTCATCCACTCGGTCTCGCGGGCGCGCGGCGCACCGCCGTTGACGAGAATGAGGTATGGGCCATGGCTCAGCTCGAACGACAGGCAGCCGGCGTGCGCGGTGCCAGCAAATTCAAGTGGCGGGGCTGCACCGACGTCGCAAATGACGAGCGTGCGGCCAGCCTCGATTCGCGCGTATCCGCTGTCGGGCGCCCTTTCCATCTGCGCCCGGCCGTTTCCGGCTCCATAGGCGAGTACGGTTGCAATATGCGCTGGGTCGGCGAGTCCGGTGCCGTTGAAGCGGGCCAGCGAGCCGTCCCCCATGCGCATGTAGCGCAGCATGCCGAGAGCCCGGCGAATGGCGGAGGACATCTCCTTGGGCACCGGCCGGTTGCGGGCGACGAAACACTGACTGAGCGGCAGGAGGTCGAGCAGGAGTTCGACGAGCAGCGCCGGATTGCGGCTGATGTGGCCTCCATCGGGAAGAATCTGGCGGGCCAGTTCACTAGCCAGCAGCCGTTCGGCGTCACCGAGCTGACGCTCGTGATCGGCAATCGTCAGGTCGCCAAGAACGATCGCCATAAGCGACAACAACCGGGGCGGACCGACGGGGGCGGTGCGCCAAGTCGCCGACAACCGGACGAGCTGGAAGCCGAGGCTTTCGGAAATGGCGTCGTACCTTCTGGCGTCGGCGTCTTCAAGGAGGAAACCGGCGTGCGTGATCCAGGAAAAAAGCCGCCGTGCGATGACTTCCGGGCGCCAGGGAACGCCGCCGCCACCGCCGCGGTATTTCGCGGTCCATTCGACCACCAGCCGGCGGGCAGCTTCCTGCGCCTCGTCGTCTTCGGCGGATTCGAGATGACGCAACCAGCCGAAGCCGTGCAGCGCCCGTTCCCAGGCTTGGCTCGGCGGACGCACGCTGAACGGAGATTCGCCGTCGAGGATGGCCAGCGAACCAGCGAGACCGAACTGGCCGACCTGGATCTCGTGCCAGAAACTCGGGTCGCGGGTGCGCAGATCCTGCGGAATGATGAGGAGCTGGTCGGCAACAGTCGACCCGTAGCGCCAGCGCAAAAGCCGCGAATATAGGGCGCGCGAAACGATGCGGCGGCGCGCGCGTTCGGCGGCCAGCCTGGTGACGCGGGCGCGCTCGGACAGGCTCAGGCGCGCCATGGGCCTTGCCCTCCGCAATGCCGCGCGATGTTCCCCGCGTCAGGTAACTGCAATGACCCCGCCTCAATCATTGAATGGCCTTCCCCGCTCCCGAATGGCGTTAGACCGCTATCGGGCACAAGGCAAGCCAGATACGGCGGGGGAATGGCGGTCCTGTGGATGCCGCAATCCTACAGCCGACCTGGGTCAGGTTTTTCGGCGGAAGCGCGCGGCAAAGAAGCCGTCCATGCCGCCGGGTTGCGCAGGCCTTTCAGAGGCCGCAGGCGGATCTGACGGCGCCTCTGGTCCGCAACCGGCGAATGCAGGCGTCTGCGAAGGCAGCGGGCGCAAATAGCCTTCAGGCGTCAACCAAGCAGCCTCGATGCCGGATTCGCCTGGAGTCACGGGCAAGCATTCCCAATCCGGGTGGGCGTCAAGGAATCGCGCTGCCTGCTCTTCGCCTTCCTCGGGCTGCAGCGAACATGTGCAATAAACGAGGAGCCCGCCCGGGCGGACAAGGGTTGCGGCGTTCGCAAGAAGGCGTTCCTGCAGGGTGGCCAGGGCCGCGACGTCGCTTTCGCGCTTGAGGTGGAGGATATCGGGGTGACGGCGGATGGTTCCGGTTGCGGTGCAGGGCGCGTCAAGGAGCACCGCATCGAATGTACGGCCGGGCTGCCAACTTGCGGCATCGGCTTCGACCAAATCCGCCTTGAGATTCAAGCGGGCCAGATTTTCCGAGACACGGGCGAGGCGGGAAGCAGCCTGATCCACCGCCACGACGTTGGCTCCGCTGGCTGCGAGCTGCGCGGTTTTTCCGCCGGGGGCGGCGCAAAGGTCTGCGACCCCGAGGCCGTTCGCATCGCCCAACAGGCGGGCGGGCAAGGCGGCGGCGGCATCCTGCACCCACCAGGCGCCCTCGGAGAAGCCGGGCAGTTCGTCGACGCGGCCGGCGCCGCTCAGTCGCAGCGACCCGGTGGCAGTTGTTGCGCCCCCCAGCCGCTCGGCCCATTCGGCGGCGCGGCAAGGTTCCTTGAGGGTCAAGTCCAGGGGGGCTTCGATGAGACAGGCCTTGGCGATGGCGAGCGCCTGCTCGTCGCCGTAGGCCGATGCCCAGCGCTGGAACAGCCACGGCGGAATTGCGCTGCGGGGAAGATCAAGCATGGCCAAGTCTTCGCTGCCTGAAACCGAGACTTTGCGCAGCACGGCATTGACGAACTTCGCCAAGTGCGTCGACTGGCGCGACAGCCGCGTCTGGTCGACAGCAAGGTTAATGGCGGCATGGGCCGGTGTCTTGAGGATCAACATCTGCGTCGCCGCAGACAGCAAAATCGCAGCAACACGACCCTGCTTCGCAGGCAAAGGCTTTTCGATGTGCCGGCCGACGACTTCGTCGAGCGGTTGGGCATAGCGAAGGGTGTTTGCCGCGATGGTGCGCGCCATGCCGAGGTCGCGCGTCTCCAGGTGGCGATAAGCCGGGCTCTTCAACAGGTTCGCAAGCGTCTCGTCGAGGGCGCGGTGGTCCTGGAGAACGGCTGCAATGAGGTCGACGGCAAGTTCGCGCGCCGCCAGACCGGTGGGGGGCGGCGCAGGCGCTTCAACCCGGCCGCGCCCTTCGCGCCGGCTCGCTGGAGGTTTGCCGACCCGGGCGGGCTTCTTTGCTCTGGCGTTCGGGTTGTCGCTCACGCTTGCATCAGCCCCACGGTCCGCCGCGGCGGCGCTTCTGCGCACCGGCGCTGCTCCAAGGGCCTGGCTGGCCTCCGCTGCCCGTCGGGCTTCCGCCATGGCTTGGCGAAGATGACGCACCGGCCCCGACACCCATCTCGCGGGCCAGCTCCTGCAACTGGGCAATACGGTTTTCCATTGCCGGGTGGGTTGAGAACCAATTGTCGAAACCGCGCCCATTCAGCGGATTGACGATAAACAAGTGGGCAGCCGCAGGGACTGCTTCCGCCTCCCGATTGATGATCCCGCGGGCGGCCCGACCGATCTTGTCGAGGGCGGAGGCGAGCCAGAGCGGATTCCCGCAGATCATGGCGCCGAGCCGGTCGGCCTGATACTCGCGGGACCGGCTGATGGCCATCTGCACCAGCATGGCTGCGAACGGCGCAACGATTGCTGCCGCCAGGACGCCGATCCAGCCGAATGGGCTATCGCGGTTGTCGCGACCGCCGAACATCATGGAGAACTGCAGCCACTGCGCCATCATCGATATGGCGCCGCCAATGGTTGCGGCGACCGTCATGGTCAGCGTATCGCGGTTCTTGATGTGGGCGAGTTCGTGGGCGATGACGCCGGCGATTTCCTCAGGCTCCAGCATTTCAAGAAGTCCGGTCGAGGCGGCAACGGCGGAGTGCTGCGGATCGCGGCCGGTCGCAAAGGCGTTCGGCTGCGGGTTGGGCAGAACATAGACGCGCGGCATGGGCAGATCGGCGCGGGATGCCAAATCGCGCACGAGGCGGTAATAATCAGGGGCGGTGGTTTCGTTCACCTCGGTCGCGCGGAACATCTTCAGAACGACCGTATCGGAGTTCCAGAAACTGAATAGGTTCATTGCCAACGCCACGACGAAAGCGATGACCATGCCGGTCTGACCGCCGATGACGTAGCCCATCACGGCGAAAATCGCCATCAACGCAGCCAACAGCATGGCGGTCTTGGCGTAATTCATTGGCATCGGTTGCACCTCGTTGGTTTGCCGTACCGGGAAGTCCGTGGGACAAGTCATACGACCCATGTTGGCGCCGGGGTAGGCAAATCCGCGATGAAAAACGTTGCGTAGTCCGCCCGGTTCCGGATTGCCCTATATATGGAGCAGTGATGACGATTGAAAAAGAGCCGGCCGCAATCGACGCCGCAAACCCAAAAACTGCCCATGCAGCCGGCAATTGCGAGCCGGAGCGCGTGTTGAGCGCAGCGGCGCAACGGGCGCTGGCAGAAGCCGAAGAACGCCGTGCGCAGGCAGAGCGCGCGCTCGCCGAGAGTGAGAAGGCGCAAGAGGTCGGTGGCCGGGACGGGCCGGAGCCAACGCGCTACGGCGACTGGGAAAAGGGCGGGATCGTCTCCGATTTCTAGTGGCCCGTCGCGCCTAAATCGCATCATAGCCGCAATCTCGTTCGATTTAGGCGCGACGCCTCACTAGTACCCACTTTCCGAAGTTCGTGAGTCACCCGCGGCGACCTCGGAGCGAACTTCGGAAAGTAATGGGTACTAACAAGATATTGTTTCTAGTGCCGCTTTTCGATCAGAAGTCCCTGACGGTGTTTGACTGGCATGATGCAGGGACTTCTGATCGGCGGTACTAGTGTTTCGACACCAATAACTCGTTTCCCAAGGACATACTGACTGCTCGCAGGTTCAAACGTCAGATGCGCCACACTGCGCACCCCGGCCCGTTTCGCTTCTCTCAACGTGTTTCAAAATGATCGACGAAAGGACCTATCTGTGTCGCCCCGGTACTGGACGTCGGCGAGTGCCACTGTTGCCCGCCGCTTATCCGGCCCCGCGCCGCGCAGGCCGACAATGCTCTTGCGCAGTCCGATCACCGGCCGACTTTCCGACCCCTCAAAGCCCTGATTTTCGGGCGTTTGCGCCCGAGCAAAGCTTACGGAACAGGGTCCAGCCAGCATTCCAATTCATGCAATACGATACGTATCTTAATCGTTCAGTTACCCAATAAGCCTTCTGCCAGCGACCCGTTCCCCAGGTGACGGCCCCACGGGCACCCTGGTTGCACTCTGAGGTTCAACAGTTATCGCGTTGCCTCAGGGAGACACACAACCATGGCCGCTCATGCACTCAAGGACTGGGCCTCGTTCGCCCAGGACCGGCAGGGTACTGTCGCCATCATCTTCGGCCTGATGTTCCTGGCCTTCGCCATGATCGCCGGCATGGCCATCGACATGGGCCGCGTAACCAACACCAAGACCCGGCTTGTCACCGCGACCGACGCGGCCGCGCTCGCCGCAGGCAGCGCGCTGCTCGACGGACGCCTGAACGATGCCGAAATCGAAGATCTCGCCAAGACCTACTTCCAGAAGAACATCGAGCAGGGCGGCAACCTTTTTGGCACGATCAACGTCCCGAGCATCACGGTCAACCGCGCAACGGGCGAAGTCGTCATCGACGCTGAGTCAACGGTGCCTATGTCGATTACCAAGATTGCCGGCTTCACGGAAGTGAAGCTGCCCATCAACAGCGCTACCCGCTTTGACCAGCGCGACATCGAACTTGGCATGGCGCTCGACGTCACTGGTTCGATGCAAGGTTCAAAGATCGCTGCACTGCGTACGGCCGCAAAGGATTTGGTCGACATCCTGCTGCCGGACACCGGCGCGCTCAACAAGGTTCGCATCGGCCTTGCGCCTTATGCGGCAAGCGTCAACGCCGGTGCCTACGCCAGCACAGTGACGGGCGTGTCCGGAGGCCACACCTGCGTGCATGAGCGTTCCGGTGCGGAGCGCTTCACGGATGCTGCTCCGACGGGGATCAACACGCTCGGCCGCCGGAACTCGATGAGCTGCCCGAGTGCAACTGTGCTGCCGCTGACCGACAGCAAAGCACTATTGAAGAGCCAGATCGATGGCTACAACGCCAGCGGCGCAACCGCTGGGCACCTCGGCGCCGCCTGGGCCTGGTACCTCGTCTCGCCGGTATGGAAAACGATCTGGCCGGAAGCCAGCAAGCCGGTTGAATACGGCACGAGCAATACGCTGAAAGTCGTGATCCTGATGACGGACGGCGTGTTCAATACGCAGTATGTCAATGGCAACGGCAGCTCGTCGAACCAGGCGCTGTCGGTGTGCACAGACATGAAGGCCAAAAACGTGGCGGTCTATTCGATCGCCTTCCAGGCACCCGGCTCAGCCCAGCAGCTTCTCAAGAACTGCGCTTCGGGAACTGACTTCTATTTCTCGGCGAGCAATGGCGATGAGTTGCGCCAAGCCTTCACGAAGATCGCCCAAAAGCTCAACAACCTGCGCCTCACCAACTAAGGGGTGTCAGGCGCCCACGCTGACTTGCTCAACAGCGTCGTGGGCGAACACTCGTCAGGCCGATATTGGGCAGGAGCAAGCCTGCGTTGGCTTCCTGAAGTCTTCTGGGGCTGGCCCTAACGAAGATCGCCCATGCTGAAGGCCGTCCTTATTCGGCGGCCAATGCACGTAAAACGGGCCGGCACCTTTAGGGGTCCGGCTTTTCATTTTTGAGCGGCGGGTTGAGGTTAATCGGAAACGGTAGCTGCACCGAGGAAACGGAATCGCGTCCGCGATCGTCACAGTTGCAGATCGGGCACATGCTTGACTCCCTGACTGCTTGATCTCGCGATACATGCGTTGTGGCGGGGGCACCCGTCGGTTAGCGTGATTGCCGTCGAGTAGATTTGGCCGCCCTCTTTTTTACGAATAGCCTGCGGTCTGCGGGGGCTTTCCAACACAAGCAAATGCGAGCTGGCTAGCGGTCATCCAGACTGGCTACGACCCCTCGGTCCGACCAGTTGTCGCCTTTTTAGGATCCCCTTATGAGTATCAAGCGGGCCGAGGCCAAGGACGAGTATCTCGCGCAGCTGGGCCTTAAAAGAGGTTCGAGTTTCGCCCCGTGGATCGCCCTTGCGCTCGTTTTCGTCGGGCTCTATCTGGCTTTCTCGCCGATCGGGGATCAAGCCGCCGGCATCTTCGCAGCCTCCTGCTCGAAGGCGGAAAAAGCGAAGGAAATGGTTGCTGCTGTGGCAGCCGGCGAAGCGGAAGCGCTGAAGACGATCGAAGAACTCAAACGCAGCGTCGACTCGCCGAAATTCCAGCAGTTTCTTTACAGCTGCGACAGCGGCGTTTTTGCCAGCGGCACCTACGAGCAGAAAATCTACGCCTTTTCCGAGCTTGCAGAGAACCACGCCGCGCCATTTCTTGGCGACCAGATCTTCGCTTTCGTCCCGGCCCTCGTGGATCTCCTGAAGGGCTATTTCCGAAACGAGTTCTCAAGTCAATTCGTCGATGTCTCGTTCGACCTGATAAAATCGCAGATCTGGATTTTGGCTTGGACGGCGGGCATAGCCCTTATCCCGGGGCTGCTGGGGATGATCTACCGTCGGGCGTTCTGGTGGTGGTTTGGCGCAGCCTTTATTCCGTTGTTGATACTGGCCGAGGTCCAATGGTTCAGCGAAAAGACCTCTACCCCATTCGTCTATGTCTTATACCTTGTAGCGCTGCAACTCCTGATCCTTACATTTGCTTTCCGCCTGCGTCGCTATTCGGCCGATACGACAGGATCGGTGAAATTCTACAATGCGGCGCTGGCGGCAATTCTAATTGCTGTAGCCGTGGTGTGGTATGTTGCAAAATCAAACGATCTTCTGTCGTCGGTGAGCGCGTTGTACCAATGGGAATTCATCCTTATTGGCTTGCCGCTAATCTATTCGTTGGCGCGGCGCTCGGATCTTTGGGCTGGCACTATTCCAAAAAATATCGTCGTTTGCCTGGACGGGACGACTAACACGCCCGACCAATACGAATTCGGAAAGCTAGCACAGACCAACGTCTTCAAGCTGTTCAAGATGCTGAAGTCAGACGCAACCGGCGCCTCACCCGGCTTCAACGCCACCTTCAACAAGTCTTACGGAGACAAGCAGATCGCGCTCTACTACAGCGGCGTCGGCAATCGCTTCGACTACAATCCGATCGTGCAGGTGCTTGGCGGTGCGACAGGGCTTGGGGCAGCCGAAGTGGTGTCGCGCGCCTACCTCGACATCATGCGGGTCTATCGGCCCGGTGACCGAATCTTCCTGTTTGGGTTCAGCCGCGGTGCCGCAATCGCCAGATTGCTTGCTCGCGCCATTGACCAGCAAGGTGCGCCGCAGACGATCTGGGCACTACATTTGTTAGGCCGGCATATCCCGGTTTGGACCTCCAAGCGGCCCGATAAACTTGACCTCAACGTGCCAGTGTCGGTGCTCGGCTGCTGGGATACCGTCGGTGCCTTTGGCGTCGGCAAGAATATAGCCGGCATCCCGTTTCAGAAGCTTGACTTGTTCAAGGACCTGACCGTTCCAGACAACGTCGAACAGGCCTACCACATGGTCGCCCTCGACGAACTACGGGAAGAATTTCAGCCCACGCTGATGGAGCCCGATCCGATCCGTCCTGGACGCATCGTAGAGGTGTGGTTCAGCGGTGACCACGCCAACATCGGCGGCGGATGGTCGACGACGAAACTGTCGGACCTTACGCTCGACTTCCAGTTGCGGCACGTCAGTAGCGGCTACGCTTGCGAGCCGTCAATGTTGCCAGGCGCCGAAACCTGGGGTCTTTACCTCAGCGCAGTAAATGCAAATGCCAAAACTGTTCCCGCCGGCGAGACCGATCTCAACGTTTTCGAGGTTTGCCCCGATGCCCTCGGTCACTTGAGGCGCTGGAACAGCAGTATCTACAAATACACCGAACGCTCGCTGCCTGACCATGCAGTTATTTCTGAGACGGTTTTCGACCGCATGCGGCAGGTAACCCCGCTTTACGCGCCAAAGAGTCTTTTCAACCACCATCGGCATGTGAAGCAGCGCCGGGAAAGCGTCATTTCGGATATCTCAACTCTGGCCGAGACAAACTCGCTGTCCGCCGCCGAGCGCGACGGTATGCTGGCCAAGGCCGAGGCGATGTCCTTGACGCGTGGCGTGCCTATTGCGTCAGCTGAACAAGCCGCCCGTCTGCAAATCGCCCTGAAAAATCCGCCGCCCGAACCTGCTGCCGGCGGAGTGGCGTGCTGAGGACAGCGCGGTCTGGAGTCAGCCAAAGCTCGTCACTTTGGCCCCTGGCATGTTTGTTTATCCACCATCATCCAATACGGTCGATCTAAAAACGGCCCCGGAAGACCGGGGCCGTTTCCTATGTCAACACTCGGCAAGCCGGTGTTGAGCAGTTACGTCAAAACTGCGCAGGCGCGTGTTGAGCTAGGCCTTCTTGTTCTGCCGGTTGGCGATGAGATCTTCGACGACGGCCGGGTCGGCCAGAGTCGAGGTATCGCCAAGGCTGCCAAAATCGTCCTCGGCAATCTTGCGCAGGATGCGACGCATGATCTTGCCCGAACGGGTTTTTGGAAGACCCGGGGAGAACTGGATGAGGTCGGGCGAAGCGATCGGGCCGATCTCGTTCCTGACGTGCTTGACCAGTTCCTTCTTGAGGTCGTCGCTGGGCTCCTCACCGGTCATCAAGGTGACATAGCAGTAGATGCCTTGGCCCTTGATGTCGTGGGGATAGCCTACAACGGCGGCCTCCGAGACCTTCGGGTGCGCGACCAGTGCGCTTTCGACCTCGGCGGTGCCCATGCGGTGGCCGGAAACGTTGATGACATCGTCGACGCGGCCAGTGATCCAGTAGTAGCCGTCCTCGTCGCGGCGGCAGCCGTCACCTGTGAAGTAGCTGCCAGGATAGGTCGAGAAGTAGGTCTGCACGAAGCGCTCGTGGTCGCGGTAGACGGTGCGCATCTGACCCGGCCAGCTGTCCTTGAGGATGAGGTTGCCACTGGCGGCGCCTTGCAGCTCGGCACCCTTGTCATCGACGAGGGCCGGCTGCACGCCGAAGAACGGCAACGTCGCCGAACCCGGCTTCTGGCCGATCGCGCCGGGAAGTGGCGTGATGAGGATGCCGCCGGTTTCGGTCTGCCACCAGGTGTCGACGATGGGGCATTTGGAGTTACCGACAACGCGGTAGTACCAATCCCAGGCCTCCGGGTTGATCGGCTCGCCAACTGAACCCAGCAGGCGCAGCGTCGAGCGGTCGGTGCGGTTGACGAAGTCGTCGCCGGCGCCCATGAGCGCGCGGATAGCTGTCGGGGCCGTATAGAACGTGTTGACGCTCCACTTGTCGACGACAGACCAGAATCGCGATGCCGTCGGATAGTTAGGCACGCCTTCGAACATCAGCGTCGTGGCGCCATTGGCGAGGGGCCCGTAGACGATGTAACTGTGGCCGGTGACCCAGCCGACGTCGGCGGTGCACCAGTAGATATCGCCGTCGTGATAGTCGAAGACGTACTGGTGGGTCATGGATGCGTAGACGATATAGCCGCCGGTCGTATGGACGACGCCCTTCGGCTTACCGGTCGAACCCGACGTGTAGAGGACGAACAGCGGGTCTTCAGCGCTCATTTCCTCGCACGGGCAATCGGCTGGAACCTTTACCAATTCCTCGTGCAGCCAGACGTCGCGGCCCGGCGTCATCGACACCTCGTTGCCGGTGCGGCGGACGACACAGACGGTCACGTCGTCGAGTGATTTATCGCCCTTGATGGCCAGCGCCGCATCGGTGTTCTTCTTCAAAGGAACCGTCTTGCCACCGCGCAGGCCTTCGTCGGAGGTGATGACAAATTTGGAATCGGCGTCGGCGATACGGTTGTAGAGGCTGTCGGGAGAGAAGCCGGCGAAGACGATGGAGTGCACCGCGCCGAGACGCGCGCACGCAAGCATGGCATAGGTGGCTTCCGGGATCATCGGCAGGTAGATGGTGACGCGGTCGCCCTTCTTGACGCCGTTGGCCTTGAACACGTTGGCCATCTTCTGCACGCGCTCGTGCAACTGGCGGTAGGTGATCTGCTCATCGTCGGTCGGGTCGTCGCCTTCCCAGATGATGGCAACCTGATCGCCGCGGGTGGCGACATGGCGGTCAACGCAATTATGGCAAACGTTAAGCGTGCCGTCCTCATACCAGCGGATCGAGACGTTATGGGGATCAAAGGAGGTGTTCTTGACCTTCGTGTAGGGCTTCATCCAGTCGACGCGCTGCCCCATCTTGCCCCAGAAGTCGGCCGGGTTTTCGACAGACTCCTTGTACATCTTCTCGTACATTTCCTTGTCGATCCAGGCGCGGTTCGCCCATTCTGCCGAAACGGGGTATATTGTGTCTGACGACATGCGACGTCCTCCCAGTGGATGATCTATATTGCGGGGCATTATGGTCAGCCGGCCGGCGCAGACAACCAACCCCTTCGTCGAAGGAAATGACTGAGATTCCAGCTCTTAGCCAGAGCGTATCAACGCCCCCCCGCCCGCGTCCAGCGGTAGACGCGATGCCATGACCAACATCAAGCACTTTGCTTGGACTTTCGACGGGGGTCGGCGGCGGCGGCCGGGGCGGCAAGAACAAATCAGAACTCCGCATTCGATTCATCAATCACCCAGCCGTTTCCGTCAGGATCGTTAAAATTGGCAGTGCGGCCCCAGCTTGCCCAACGGAAGTAGCTGATTTCCAGACCGCGCTCGCGCAGGCGCTCGTGAAGGCGTTTTCCTCAACACTGCGCAAGCTTGTGTTGATGGCCCACTGTGCTCAACACTGCGCAAGCTTGTGTTGACGCGCGACCCTGAAACACCGCGACAGAGGCATGGGCAAGGTGTATGAAGCCCGACCATGAAAAAACGCCATGCCCAGCCCCTAGAAGTGCCGCTCCGCCGCGAGATGTCGTTCGAATACGGCGTTGCCAGCGGCGTTGTGCCGGGTGTCGTGAGACTTGTTGCCGAGAACCCGGGACCGTTCACCTTCAAGGGCACCAATACGTACCTCGTCGGCTCTAAATCGCTTGCCGTCGTCGATCCGGGTCCCGCTGACGAAAGCCACTGCCGGGCCATCCTCGATGCAGCCCAGGGCCGGCCAATCACCCACATCCTCATTACGCACGCACACCGCGATCACGTTGACGGACTTGCGGCGCTGCAGGCGGAAACGGGTGCGCAATCGGTCGGATTCGGTCGCTCGCAACTCGTCGCGCCAGAAGCGCTCAATTCGCCATCCGGCAAGGATTTCGTGGCGCTCGATTTCGCGCCCGATCTGGCGGTCGGTGACGGCGATCTGATCGAGGGCGAGGATTGGATGCTCGAAGCGCTACACACCCCGGGGCACGCACCCGACCATCTATGTTTCGCGCTTACCGGCCGCGGCGTGGTCTTCTCCGGCGATCACGTGATGTCCTGGAACACGACGGTGATCGCTCCGCCGGAGGGCCGGATGGCCCATTACCTGTGCTCGCTGTCGCGGCTTCTCGACACCGACAGCGATCTCTATCTGCCCGGGCACGGCGGACGCCTCGAAGAGGCGCGGCGGACAGTCAAGGCCTTCCTCCTGCACAGGCAGTGGCGCGAACAGGCTGTGCTCGGTGCCATCCGCAAAAAAGGGGCGACAGTGCGGGAAATGGTGGCGATGATCTATCGCGATCTCGACGAAAAGCTGCTGGCTGCAGCCGGGCTGTCGATTATGGCGCATGTCGAGCACCTGCGCGAACAAGGCGCGGTTAATTACGCCGATCCGCTGGGTTTCGACACGCCGCTCATGGTCGCTGGCTAGTGTTTCGGTTCTGACATTTGCTTCCCCCTGCTGCTAGGTTCGGAGCAAATGTCAGAACCATAAGGAACACTAGCAACACTATGATTCTAGTGTAGCTTTTGCACTTGACGTTTGGTTTCGAATCCAGCCGCAAGCGGGTACCAAACGTCAGGTGCGCTACACTAGCGCTACTTCTCGCTTTCTATCGAGCGTGGCGCCGCGCGGCTAGTCCGCGGTCCGGTAACCGTTGCTTCCAGCCGGGAGACGATCTCGGCCAGAATTTGACGCACGCGGGTGGCGTTGCGGCCAAGGTCGTGGCGGCCGAAGCGGGAGGCCGAACGGACGTCGACCTGCGCCGTCAGCCGGTTGCCGGCCACACGGATGACGACGTCGTCGTAAAACCCCCAGATCATGGTTCGATCAACCGCCTCGATATGCCCGGTTGCCGGCGCTTCGTCACCCGGCGGGACCTCGCTGACGCTTTTCATCCCAAGCCGCCTTACGGCATCGACCGACACATCGTAAGCCTCCGCAACCGACCGGTTGATCAGCAGCGGCTTCAGGTCGGGATAGGCCTGACGCTGCGCGGCGCCGAACACCTCGCCTGGATAGTCGGCGCGGTTGGCGCCTGTCGGGCGGATTGCAGCGAGTTCCTCAAACTGCGGCGGCGCTTGGGTGTCGGTCGTCACGTCATTGATTTCGGGCAGTGCGCGAACTGTGGGCAGCGATGTCAGCGGCCAACCGACAATGCATATCGCAACCAGCCCGCCGAAGACGACGCGGGAGACACCGCGCGAGGCGTTGCGCCAGATGTCGACGGTCGCCAGCGCGCCGAGTGCCAGCGCCACCAACCCGCCAAAGATCGAGAGCTTCAAAAGATTTAGCGCCACGGGTGTCGGAATCGAAAACAGCCGATGCAGGAACAGCGCCGAAAAGACCAGGGCAGCGCTGAAGACAGCCACGCGGGCGCACCAAGCGGCCAGGGCGCTCGGCTTTTCCTCGGCGGTTCGCGACAATCGTGGCGGCTTCATCTGCGGGTCACCTGGAGCGAGTTCGGATAAGGGAGATCTGCCATACTCGACCGGCGGCGTCACGCCCGGATGGTGTGGTTCTTAAGTCAACACCCGGCAAGCCGGTGTTCTCATTTATTGCCAACACTCGGCAAGCCGGTGTTCTCATTTATTGCCAACACTCGGCAAGCCGGTGTTCTCATTTATTGCCAACACTCGGCAAGCCGGTGTTGGGCTGGTTCCACCACAGTTGCGGTGCAATCGAAATCTGAAGGGCAATCTGTCCTCCGAAAACGGTTGAAAGGCCGACGCGGCTCTTGCCGGAGACCGTGTTGGTACTACTCTTCGCGTCGCAAATAGAAAACCGCGGCTGGAGCGTGGCATCGCATGACGCGTACCAAGTCACATCAGGGGAAAGCGTCGCGGCGGCGGGTCCTGCTGTTCCGACGTCGACGCCTCGTTCCCCAGCGCCTGCGCCTCAATACCGGCGAACCCCTTGTTGGTGTTCTCGATTCACACGCGCTAGATCACCTTCGCCCGAAATCAAGCGTTACATCCAGAACACCCGGCTTCGCCGCAGTCTGCGCCGCGCTGACGATTTTGGCCGGACTTGCCGCAACCGGAGCGCTGGCGCAGCCCCGCATCGTCGAAACGGGCTACCTGCGGATTGCCAGTTGGGATCTCTCCGATGCGGCCGCGACGGGCGCTATCGTCCGCGAAAAACCCGCCACGAGAAGCTGGCGCAATACTTTCGGCAGCGAAAGGCGCATGGCAGAAAAGCCGAAATTCGCCGGCGACCGGCTGCAGGCGGACGTGGTGCTTCTGCAGGGTGTCAGCAGCATCAGTGAAGTGCGCCAGATCTTTCCGGCGCGGGACTGGAAGCTTCTGCTTTCGCGGCAGGTGTTGAACCTGGGCGGCGAGCGGAGCAACACGGATGTGGCGGGCGCCGGCGCGCGGACGATCACGGCGGTGGCATTGCGTTATCAGTTGCGCCTGCGCATGACGGCGCTAGAGCACCTCGAAAACCTCGACGGCGGCAACCCTAAGCTTGCAGAGATCGGCGCGGCTCTCAAGGCCCCGGCCGAAGGCGGGTCAACTGGGACCGACGCAACGCGGCCCGTGGCAGCTGCGCGCGCGGGCAATGAGGAAGCGGGCGAGCAGGTGCCTGACGGGCTGGCATTGAGACTTGCCTATTCGGGGTCAGTCATCTGGGTCGTTTCAGCCGTGCTGCCGCAGCGGTGTCGCACATCATCACAGACCTGCGAGCCGGCGGTCCGCCTGAAAAAGTGGGCTGACGCTAAGCGCGCCGACGGGTTTCACGTTGTCATGGGCGGGCAACTCGATGCAACGCTGCGCCAGGCAGGCCCCAACGGGGTCTGCGCCAGTCAGGAAATTGTCGCCGACCGCGGGCTGCAGGCTGAAACCGGAGCCGATACCGTTGCGGGCTGTGTGGTCTTCGCCGATATCGGGAGCCGTTGATTGCCGCTTTAGGCGGAACGATCTTCCCCTTCCGCTCGCGGGCCACTCGGCTTGGCGGGCGCGATGCTAAGGGTAAAGCTTGAGCTTTTGCCACGGCGATTGCGGGCCTTCACGGCGAAAAACAGCGCGTTCGTGTAGCCGGAAAAGGCGATCGCACCAGAATTCGATCTCGACAGGGATTATGCGAAACCCCGACCAGTGGGGCGGGCGCGGAATCGTCCCGACAGCGTAACGGGCGGCGTAGCCAGCGACGCTTGCGGCGAGTTCGGCGCGGCTGGAAAGGGGCCGGGACTGGGCGGACGCCCAGGCGCCGACGCGGCTGCCGCGATGGCGGGTCGCGTAGTAGGCGTCGGCTTCCTCGGCGGTGACCGCGACGACGGGGCCGCGAATGCGCACCTGACGGCGAAGCGACTTCCAGTGGAACACGCAGGCCGCCATCATGTTGCCTGCGAGTTCGCGGCCCTTCGCGCTTTCAAGGTTGGTATAGAACACGAAGCCGCGGTCCGGGTGGCCTGCCCCGTCCATGCCTTTCAAGAGCACCATGCGGACGTTCGGGAGCCCGTCGCCATCAACTGTGGCCAGCGCCATGGCGTTGGGATCGTTGGGCTCGGAAGCCACCGCCTCCTGCAACCAGCCGCCGAACAGGTCAAACGGATCACCTGCGGCGGCCAAGGTATCGTCGGTCTGCCCGGCAAGCGTATCGGCATCGAGTTGAGGTTCGTCGGTCAAATCATCATCCCTTCGCACGCACAATCGCTCAAACATGGCACGCTTTTAAAGCTGGCCTTAACCAAAGCAGGTCATCATTGGGCAACGAGAGGTCCGAGTTGTCTGGATTTCTTCGCTTACCAGTCGTTTCCTTAGCGTCGTACCTTGTGAGTTACAGCCATGCGTTCAACCTGCGAAATCGAGACGATTTTTGCCACTTTACTGGTCGGCGTCGTCGCCGTCGCCTTTATCCTTATGACATCGTCACCGGGAACAACTCAAGAAGCGCCGACGGCTCGTGGCGTTTCGCTGTCGCAAAGCGACCGGGTCGCGGCACTCGAGAATGTTCAATACGCCCTGACGGAGCTTGGCGACGGCGCCAGCTATGTCTGGCAGCGTGGCAACGGCAGGCTGTCCGGCGTCATCCAGCCAACCTCATCTTTTGTCGACGGCAAGGGCCGGGTCTGCCGGCACATCGTCGTGCTGTTGAGCGCTGGCGAAAAGTCGCGCAAGACCGAAGCTGTCGCCTGCCGCCTCGGCAACGGCGTCTGGCGCTTCGACAGCTAACCTATACCCTGCTGTTTTTATTGCTTTTTCTTCCGGCCCGCGACGGTTGCGCCCATTGCCCGAATGGCGCATCTGGACCGCAATGGCCTTTCGTGTAGGATGCGCCAAACTTTGGCCGAAAAACAATGAAGAAGGGCACCCGAACGATGAGTGAAGCTGCGCCTGGTTCCGCCGGGGTAACCGGCAATCTGATGGCGGGCAAACGCGGGCTCGTCATGGGCGTCGCCAACAACCGTTCCATCGCCTGGGGCATCGCCAAGGCGTGTGCCGCACAAGGCGCCGAATTGGCGCTCACCTACCAGGGCGAGGCGATCAAGAAGCGAGTCGAACCGCTCGCCAACGAACTCGGCGCACGCCTCGTCATCCCCTGCGATGTCACCGACGGAGCGTCCATGGACGCTGTTTTCTCGGCCATCGACAGCGCCTGGGGCAAGCTCGACTTCCTGGTCCATGCCATCGCGTTCTCAGACAAGGCCGAGCTCGATGGGCGCTACGTCGATACCACCGAGGGCAATTTCACCCAGACCATGCTGGTGTCCTGCTACTCGCTGACGGCGCTGGCGAAGCGTGCAGAGCGATTGATGGGCGAAGGCGGCTCGATCATCACATTGACCTACTACGGCGCCGAAAAGGTCATGCCGCACTACAACGTGATGGGGGTGGCGAAGGCGGCTCTCGAAGCAAGTGTGCGCTATCTGGCTGCCGATCTCGGCAAATCGGCTATCCGCGTCAACGCCATTTCGGCAGGACCGATCAAGACGCTGGCGGCATCGGGGATTTCCGACTTCCGCTACATCCTGAAGTGGAACGAATACAATTCACCGCTGCGGCGGACCGTGACAATCGACGAAGTCGGCGGCGCGGGGGTCTATCTACTCTCCGACCTGTCGCGCGGAGTGACCGGTGAAATCCACCACGTCGACGCCGGCTATCATGTCCAGGGCATGAAAAACGAGGACGCCCCGGACATCACAGTGACCAAGTCCGACGTTTAGAATCGGCGGCGCCCATCGCTGCTTCGAAGGAGAAGCGTCGGCATCAGAAGAAGAGCTCATGAGGGCCCATTCGGTGAAAGACGGCGTGACCCTCTATTGCGTTCGCCACGGGCAGACCGACTGGAATGCGCAATCGCGCTACCAAGGTCAAATGGATGTGCCGCTCAACGAAGCCGGGCGTCTGCAAGCGAAGCGTAACGGCCAGGTCCTGCGCAGTCTGTTACCTGGCATCGCTCAAGCCCAATACGTCTCCAGCCCGCTAGGTCGAGCGCGCGAAACCATGCAGATTCTACGGCGGGAGCTCGGCCTCGAGCCTGACATCTTCGCGCTCGACGACCGCCTCAAGGAGGTGCACTACGGCGACTGGGAGGGCCAGCTTCTCGAGACGCTGCTGGAAACCGAAGCCGAGGGAATTGCCGCGCGGAAGGCGGATCCATACAATTTCCGACCGCCGCAAGGCGAAAGCTATGCCGACCTGTTGGAACGAATGAGGGGCTGGCTGGACACTGTGGATGTCGACACCGTTGTCACCACGCATGGAGGAATCACCCGGACCATGCGGGCCTACCTACTCGATCTGGATCCCAACCGGATTCTCGATCTCGATGTGCCGCAGGATCGAGTCCTGGTCATCGGGCGCGGTGAGATGCACTGGCTCTGAAAAGCGCGTTCATTTTTCATGGACCGACGGCTGCGCCTCTCAAGGCTCGTTTTGGTCGGATGCGAACCGGAGGAAGGTTGCACCTGCGGCTGCGAGCCGACACGCTCGTTTCATCGCCCGAAACAAGAAAGGACCGGAGCAGCGGCAGCTCCAGTCCTCTCAACGTCAATAGGGGACTGCTCGATACCGGCTGCTCATTTCCGGCAGGAGCCTTCCCTTCCGTGTCGACGCCTTCCACCGCGATTGGCTAGTCCCGACCGAGCATTGTGGTTCGGTCGCGGCAGAACTTGTCGTTTGTACGCTGAAAGGACGCACGCATCTTTGGCCGTAGCCATCGCTGCGCTTGCTCACGTGCTCCACTTTCTCGACCGCATTGTTCCATTGTTCGGGGCAGGCACTGTGGCCGTGCGCCCCCTTTTCGGAGTCGCGGGGAGTCGGGAAATCCCCAATTCGATCCGTCTTGGGAGACAAATCATAGGGGAATCACGCACTAACTCATTATTTTCATAATCTGCGTTGCCCTGATTTGTCATCCTTCTTGGGTCGCAAGTCGGAATTGAACAGGCTGCGGCCCAGGGTTAAGATTTTTTTGCAACACTTTTCGGTTGCAGCTTCACGTTGCACGATATGCTAGCGGCCGCGTTTCGAACCTCGTGCACGGCTGTCGCAGGTTCTCTCACGGGTGCAGCCTAGTGAGGCGTCGCGTCTTAATTGACCGGCGGTGCGGCGAGGCCGGGTGTCAATTAAGGCGTGAAAAACGCCTCACTAAGTCATTGATGTTGCTAGTGGCCCTCAAGTCGCGCCTAAATCGGACGACGTTGCGGCAATGATGCGATTTAGGCGCGACGGGAAACTAGTTGTGCCGCAAAAAGCGTGTAAGTACGTTTCGAGAGAATCGCCGCGGACGGGTGACTGATCGGATGAAGTTGCTCTAGAATTCCAGTGATCCGACTCGAGTTGCTCCATTCGCAAGCGCCTCCGCCGTAACGCAACTCTTTAATTTGTGTTCTGGATTCACTAACGCTTGACGACCACCGCCAGGACGCAGCGTCAGAATCGAGCACACCAGTCCGAAATCTTTTTGGAAAAGTATGTCCCACAACACGTTCGGCCACCTGTTCCGCATCACCACCTGGGGCGAAAGCCATGGGCCCGCCATCGGCTGCGTCATCGACGGCTGCCCGCCAGGAATCCCGCTGACTGTCGAAGAAATCCAGCGCGACCTCGACCGGCGGAGGCCCGGTCAGTCGCGCTTCACTACGCAGCGGCGTGAAGCCGACAGCGTTGAAATCCAATCGGGCGTCTTCGACGACGGCAGCGGTCGGCAAGTGACAACCGGCACGCCGATCGGCCTGGTGATCCGCAATACCGACCAGCGCTCCAAGGACTATGGCGATATCGCCGCCAAATTCCGCCCCGGCCATGCCGACTTCACCTATGAGGCGAAATACGGGGTGCGAGATTATCGCGGCGGCGGACGCTCATCGGCGCGCGAGACGGCGATGCGGGTGGCTGCGGGCGCGATCGCGCGCAAGGTGGTCCCGGGCGTGCGCATAAGGGCGGGGCTGGTGCAGATGGGGCCACATCGAATCGACCGCAGCCGGCTCGACTGGTCAACCGTCAACGACAACCCCTTGTTCTGCCCGGACCCGGGCAGCGTCGAACCCTGGTCGGACTATCTCGACCAGATCCGCAAGAGCGGGTCGTCGATCGGGGCGGTCATCGAAGTCGTCGCCGAAGGCGTGCCTGCGGGGCTTGGCGCACCGATCTACGGCAAGCTCGACCAGGACCTCGCCTCCGCGATGATCAGTATCAACGCGGTAAAGGGCGTCGAGATCGGCGAGGGCATGGCGGCAGCCGAACTGACGGGTGAAGAAAATGCCGATGAAATCCGCATCGGCCCGGATGGCAGACCACTATTCCTTTCTAACCATGCCGGAGGCATCCTCGGCGGCCTGTCGACCGGCCAGGAGATCGTGTGCCGGTTTTCGGTCAAACCGACCTCCTCCATCCTGTCACCGCGCAAAACCATCGACCGCGACCGAAACGAGACCGAGATCGTGACCAAGGGCCGCCACGACCCGTGCGTCGGGATCCGCGCCGTGCCGGTGGGCGAAGCCATGATGGCGCTGGTTCTTGCCGACCACTTCGTGCGCCATCGCGGCCAGTGCGGATGACGCCGCGAGAAGCGGCCTTCGGTAATTTCTCTGCTCAACAAACAATCACATTGCACTGACGGCGGCAGCCAACGCGCGAGTTTGTGCAGCAAGTGGAAGATCGTCGTCCGATTTGGCTCAGCGCAGTTGCCAAGTCGGTCTGCGCTTGCGTAACCTCGCGTTGCGCTGCACCGCAGCATAAGGAGGGTTGGGTGGCATGACCGACGCACCTGCGGACGACATCCAGGACGCCAGCGGCTACACCGTCCGGTATGGAAAGGAAAAGGGCCAGTTCCGGGTCTTCATACTTGCTGGCGCTGGCATTCTTCTGTGTATCGCGGCGTTCTACCAGGGCAGCGAAATTCTGCTTGGCATCGGGATCGCCGCGCTTGGCGCCGCCTATTACTTCTTCCCCCTCATCGAATCGGACCGCCCCCGGCTCGGCGCCAACCAGTATGGCATTTTCATCGAGGGCCTGGGGCTGATCGGCTGGCGTTCGGTCGAGAATATCGAGACGGTTCACATCGCTGTGCGCACGATGATGACCCATGAACTTCAGATCAAACTTTCGCAGCCGCTTGAACAGGCGCTGTTGGCCGACTGGCGGAAGATGGCGTTCTATCGTCTGCTGATGCGGCTGCCGTGGACCATGAGCCACAACAATACAATCCGCATCAACCTGGAGCCCTTCGACGACCCGCCCGATGAAGTCGAACGGACCCTGAAGCGCATGCAGCGGCATTACCGCAGTTAGTTTCAGGCATGGGCCACTGCTTGTGCGGGTCACCTCGGCAGCGGAACGCCGGCCTTGGTGAAGGCTTCCGCCTGGCGGGCGGCGACAGTGTCGATGTCGAACTGCTCGATGGTCTCGTTGAACAGGCGGTACCAGTTGAGCTTGGCGTCGAGGTGCAGGAAAACACCGCCGAGGCCGATTGCGGCGCGATCCATGAAGACGAACTCGCGCGGGATCGTCACGGGGCCTTTCTCCTTCAGCACATTGCGGACGTGGATCATTTCGCGGCGGCCGTATTCGCCGGGTGCGACCTCGTCGGCGATGGTGCGCTCGCGGTCGTCCAGCAGCGGCCCGTAGATGAAGCGCGCCCAGATCGTCAGGCCGTCGATGAGCTCGTTGTTGAGGCCTTTGAAACCCCATTCCTCGTAGGCGGCAACGACCCTGTCGCGATCTCCCGCCAACAGCCCCTGATAAAGATTGACCACGCCCTGCACGAAGCGGGGCGAGAACGCGCGTATGCAACCGTAATCGAGGAGATTGATGCCGGCGGGGCGCCCGTCCTCAGAGAATACGGTGTAGTTGCCGAGATGCGGGTCGCCGTGGATGACGCCGTGATGGCTGAAGGGATACCACCAGGCGCGGAACATGGCGCACGCGATCTGGTTGCGGTCATCGAGCGGAGCTTCCTTGAAGGACAGCAGCGGCTCACCGTCGAGCCAAGTCATGGTCAGCAGGCGGCCGGTCGACAATTCGGGAAGCACTTCGGGCACCCGGATCAGGGGATCGTCACGGAAGATACCTGCGTAGAGGCGGGTGTGGGCGGCTTCCAGCGCGTAATCGAGTTCCTCGCGCAGGCGCGAAGATATCTCGACGAAGATTTCCTTGGTGTCGATGCCGGGATCCATACGCGCGTGCAGCTGGAAGACGAGCTTCAGCTGGTTCAGGTCGGCTTCGACGGCCGACTGCATGTCCGGGTACTGGAGCTTGCAGGCGAGCTGGCGACCGTCGGGATGAGTGGCGCGATGCACCTGGCCCAGCGAAGCGGATGCCGCCGATTTCGGATCAAAAGCCGCGAACCGGTCTTGCCAATCGGCTCCAAGCTCGGCCGTCATTCGGCGGCGGACGAAGCCGGGCCCCATCGGCGGTGCCTGGCTTTGCAGCTGCGCTAGTTCGCGGGCGTATTCCTTGGGCAGGGCTTCGGGGATCGTCGAAAGGAGCTGGGCGACCTTCATGATCGGACCCTTGAGCCCGCCTAACGCCGCCGCCAACTCGCGGGCCGACTTCGAGCGGTCCTGCTCCATCCCGAACAATCTTTTGCCCGCATAGCGCGCGGCGACGCTGCCGACATTCGCGCCGACGCGGGCGTAGCGGGAAGCACGGGCGGTGAAACGATTGTCTTCGTTGCTCATACTGGCAGGGACCGTGGATGGAGACGGGCAGGTCATCGGATGGTGTTTGGGAACAGTACGCAGGCGACGGCCCTCGGATCAAACGGCGAAGTGCCGCCGCCTGAGAAAACGCGAAAGGGCCGCGCCGTCGGGCGCAGCCCTCTCGAGAAAAGTCCGGCATGTCGAGATTGCCGGGCTCAGCGGTTTTCCTGGCGGAGCAATTCAAAAAAGCGCTCTGGTCCGCCGGGTCGAGAAAGATCGACCTGATTTGCGAAAATCGCCGGATCGCGGCGGCGGTAGGCGTGTCTGGCGCTGCGGTGCTGGTGATGACGTCGTAGCTTGCGGGAAACGTAGCGATCGCCGTCGCGATACTTCTTAACACCGTGGGCACTGGCCGGCCCCGTTGCGAGCGGCAGCACCGCGGCGACGGCGAAGGCGGCGACGATCGCTGAAAGGGCGAGGCGGGTATGTTTGGCGAAGCTCATGTGCAGCCTCCTCTTCGGGAATTTCCGGTAGCCTATAAAGTTGGAATTTACTCCGACATGTTCAACGCACACTCGCGTGATCGCAGCAGCGGGGGCACCGATGCGAAGATGACGCGCGCGGCGGAGAGCGTTGTCAGGAATCCTGATCCGTCAGATTCTTTGATGCGTCAGATTGCTTATTGGGTCAGATTCCTTGGCCCTCGGTTTCGCGCTCCAGCTCGCGCAGGCGTTGCTCACCATCGGGCCAGAATGGATTGACCGACATCAGCTGGCGGTGCGCAGCCAACGCGCCAGCCTTCTGGCCGGTCTCCTCAAGCATGCGCGAAAGGCCCTCGAGCGCCTTGTAATGATTGGGGTCGAGCGCGAGAACGCGGCGCAGATCGCCGAGCGCCCTGGGAAAATCGTTTTGCGTGTAATGGACCACCGCGCGCTGATGCCAGCCCTCGGTATAATCGGGGGCCAGGGCAACGACGGCGTCAAGAAACCTTAGTGCCAGCGCATCGTTCTTTTCGGCGAGAGCCTTGCTGGCACGCTGCATCAGCACAAAAACGGTGTCGCCATGGCCGAAAAGCCAAAGGCGCTCGATCACTCCGGCAATTTCGGTGCCGGACTTTTCGTCGGAGGCTGTTGCCAGGAGAGCGTAAAGGTTGGTCAGCACCTCGGCGGTCTGGCGCGGCGACTTCGGTGGGTCGCTGAGAACCCGAAGGTGGTAGGGCTGCTCGGGTTTCGCCGGGTTGCCGCTGGCTTCGCCCTGCCGCTTGCCATCTTGCTCGGGCGTCGAGGGGCGCGCCTCAGGCTCCGCTGGGACGGGCACGGGCATTGGCTCGATTGTCGCGGGAGGATCGCTTCGGTCCTGATCCTGGGCCGCAAGGCTGAACGAGCCGACACAAACGGCCAATGCCGACAAGCCGGCAATGCCACGAGCGATGAGGGATGGTTGATTGCGCATGGCAACAGCCTATGACGGGCGCAACGACGCTGTCAAAGGTTCTGGATACCGGATGCGCGCCGACGCGCCTGGACCAGGCGCAGCGCCTCGCCATAGCACCCGCGCCTCCGACCAGGAGGCCTCAGGGTCAGCCTCAGCCCTGTCGGGCCTTGAAGCGACGCTGCGTCTTGTTTATCACGTAGAGCTTGCCGCGACGGCGAACCAGACGGTTATCGCGGTGGCGCGAACGCAGCGATTTAAGAGAATTGCGAACCTTCATGGCGGGACCCGTCAGTAGTGATGTTTGTTAAAGCAAGCCGGTCGGAAAACAAAATCAGCGCGCCACGTGTTTGCGCAGCCCGCCGTTTCTTGTCGCCCCGGTCAGGAGTTGGCGGAATTTAGGTTTCAGAAGCGGAAAAGTCAACCGCCAGATAGCCAGCCGCTGCTGGCGCGACCCGCATTCGCTGCGGGGAAGACCATCCGACCATCCGCGGTCACTCTTCGTATAATTCTAGTGAAACCAGGTGTATGGAGAGTGGTGGGCGATACTGGGATCGAACCAGTGACCCCTACCATGTCAAGGTAGTGCTCTACCGCTGAGCTAATCGCCCTCTCCAAGGGAAGTCCCCACTTCGGCTGCGGCCTCATTAAGCGGTATGGGGCCGAAGCGCTGGCCAACAAGCAACGCGTTCGAAGCGGAGCTGATCGTTTACTCAAGCTCACCCGATAAGGCAAGGGCGTTGTTGGGGGGCGGACATCGCAACTGTAGTGCCGACAGCAACCGAGCAGGCCCCAGCGCCTACCGGCTGTCAGGGCTGCCTGCGCTGGCCGACTATCCCCCCGATCGGCGGGCCGAAGTGATCTGCTGATCAGCCTCGTCGACGATCGGAATATGGAAGTCAAGCAGGATCTGGTCGATGTCGCCCTGGCGCTTCGTGATGATCTCGTTCAGTTCACGCTTCCAGGTTGCATCGCTCTGACGGACGCCCATGGTAATGCGAAACGTCATCGGCGGAGAGCGGCCCTCTTTGAGCAGCGGAATGACCGCGAGGTCGTCGCCACCTTGGTTGGCAAAAAATCCCGCATTCGGCCCCCACAGGATGCCGCCGTCGATATCACCTGAACGAATGTCCTTGATCATCAGTTCGGTCGGAGAATTGTAGCGTCGGTCGACGAAGAGTTGGTAGGGCTTGGCGCTCGCAATGAGGCCGAGGCGATTCATTATGGTCGCTGGAGGTGTGCCGGCGACGACGCCGAGATGCTTGCCTTTGAGCCGTTCGTCAGAGAGTTCGGTGACGGAAGCCAGATCGGAATCCTTCTTCACGACCAGCGCGTAGGCCGAGCGGTAATAGTGATTGGTGTTGAGCACCATCTCGTCGCCCTGCGCGTAGCCAATAACGAGATCGCAGGCTTTCGCGAATAGTGTGCGCCGGATGAACCCGGTGGCCTGCGGAAACCAGGTGTACTCGACCGGAATGCCGCCAAGTTCATCGGCGACGATTTCAGCGATCCGGTTTTCGAAACCCGGCTTGGCGGGATCGTCGCTCGAGAACGGGATGTTGGCAGGGTCCGCGCAAACGCGCAGAACGCTCCGGTTGACGAGGTCGGCTCGCGAGCCTTCCGCAGCCTCGGCGGCAAAGCCGCCGAGGAGCAGGAGCGTCATAGCCAGGACTGCGCCTTTGCCAGGATTAACCATTGAAGCAACTGTCTTCCGTTTTGCCGAGACCTTCGGGTTTGGCTTCCTTGCCCGCTGGACGGCCGCGCGGCACGACACCGTCGGAGCGGGCCTTGAGATAAGCGTAGATGCCGTCGAGGTAACACATGACATTCTTATTGTCGCCGAGGGCAGGCATGACTGACTCGCCGCCGCCAGGAAGGTGTACGGTGCGGCCGCTGGCAACGACTCCGACGAAATCGCTGTAGCTCATCGTTTTGAGTGAGTCAGTGAGTGCCGGCGCGTAGGTCGAGCCAACGCCTTCGGGGCCGTGGCACACATGGCATTCGGAATGATAGCGCTGGAAGCCGCGGTAGGTCAGGAAGTCGAGAGTGCCGTCTTCCTTGACGTGATAGGTGGGATCTCCCGATTCGAGATACCATTTACCGGCGTCGGCATCGAATTCAGCGCCCTTGCCGGCGACTGTCGCGCCATCTTCAGTCTTTGTCGCTTCAGCCGATACCGTCGTCGTAGCCAATGCTACCGATCCTGCGACTAGGGCCGTCAAAGAGAAGGCCTTCCAGAAATTCGTCACGCGTTTCCCTCCATAGGAGCTTTGTTGCGAAAGCTACAGCTTTCAACCGCCTCACACCTCCTCATCATCATTCGAGGAAATGGCCATCGCATGGCGAGAACCGGGGAAGCTCAGCGATCTCGTTGAATATGCAGATAGTTCCTAGAACGTAGCGGGGCAAGCCGAAGATCAATAGGAAACACTCCTAATGCCATCAAGAGTTTCTTATCGCCGCGGCCGGTCCAACCGGGTCTGACTGTCTCATGGAGAGGGTAACCCTGCGTGGTAGCCCTGATCGAAAAAAAGCCGGCGCAGGTCACCCCGCGCCGGCCCTTTTCAGCCCTGTGTCGCTTATGGCAGCGAGAAGACCGTCAACGTGCCACCCAGGCGGGTGTAGTTGTTGAGGCCAGCGTAGCCACCGACCGCACCCAGACCGTCGGTCGGGTTCGTCAGGCCAGCTGCCAGACCGATGCCGGCCCAGCCACCAACACCCGAGAGGATGCTGACGAACTGCTTGCCACCGTGAGCATAGGTCATGACGTTGCCGATGATGCCGGACGGCGTGCGGAACTTGTAGAGTTCTTCACCCGTCTTCTCATCGACTGCTTTCAAGTAACCTTCAAGCGTGCCGTAGAATACAACGCCGCCAGCGGTTGCGAGAGCACCCGACCATACGGAGAACGGCTCTGGCTTCGACCATTCGATCTTGCCGGTGCCTGCATTCCAAGCAATGAAGTTACCCATGCCGCCGTGGCTGTTGGGAGCCGGGAACATGGACAGCGTGGCGCCAACGTAGGGCTGACCAGCCGTGTACGAAACCTTGAAGGGTTCGTAGTCCATGCAGACGTGGTTCGTCGGAACATAGAACAGTCCGGTGCGCGGCGAGAAGGCAGCAGGCTGCTGGTCCTTCGTGCCGAGAGCGGCCGGGCAGATGCCCTTCGAGTTCACGTCTTCACCGTTCTTCGCGGTCGAGTACTTGTCGACAACGTAGGGACGGCCATAGTTCGGCTTCGACTTGTCGAATTCGACGCCCGTCGTCCAGTTCACGGTCGGATCGTACTTCTCAGCGACGAGAAGTTCACCGGTGACGCGGTCGAGGGTATAGGCGAGGCCGTTACGGTCGAAGTGGACGAGAGTCTTGCGCTTCTCACCTTTGACGTCGATGTCCGCGAGGATCATCTCGTTGATGCCGTCATAGTCCCACTCGTCGAACGGGGTCATCTGGTAGACCCACTTCGCAACACCGGTGTCGGCGTCACGTGCCCAAATGGTCATCGACCACTTGTTGTCGCCCGGGCGCTGTGCCGGGTTCCAGGTCGAGGGGTTACCCGAGCCGTAGTAAACGAGGTTGGTTTCAGCATCGTAGGAATACCAGCCCCAGGTGGTGCCGCCACCGATTTTCCACTGATCGCCCTGCCAGGTTTTCAGCGAAGAATCTTTGCCAACAGGCTTGCCGAGCGACATCGTCTTCTCGGGATCCATCAGCATGTGGTCGTCCGGACCCGCCGAATGGCCACGCCATACGCGCTTACCGGTGTTCATGTCGTAGGCGGTGACATGGCCGAGAACGCCGAATTCACCACCGGAGATGCCGACGATGACTTTGTCGTTAACGGGGAGAACCGTTGCGGTGTTGGTTTCGCCGCGCTTCGGGTCGCCGTTGACCGTCTTCCAGACTTCCTTGCCAGTCTTGGCGTCGAGTGCGACGACAGTCGTATCGGCCTGATGGAGGAAGATCTTGCCGTCAGCATAAGCGAGACCGCGGTTGACGGTGTCGCAGCACATCACGGGGATGACCGACGGATCCTGCTTGGGCTCGTATTTCCAAAGAATGCGGCCGGGCTCTTTCAGGTCGAGCGCGAACACGTTGTTCGGGAACGGGGTGTGGAGCCACATCGTGTCGCCGATAACGAGCGGCGAACCTTCGTGACCACGCAGAACACCCGTCGAGAACGTCCAGGCGACCTTGAGGTCCTTGACGTTGCTGGCGTTGATCTGATCTAGCTTCGAATAACGCTGGTTGAAGTAGTCACCAGTCTGAATAACCCACTGGTCCGGGTTATCGATCTGCTTAGCCAGGTCCTTGTTTGCCATTGCTGGCGAAACGAGAACAGCGGCGAGCAGCGCACCAGTCAGTGCACTCTTGCGCATTGCGCTTCCTCCTTGTGAGATCTTGCCACGCTTGCAAGAGACAGCAACGTCAGCGTGTCACAATCACCTTGCTCGCCGGGTTGGCACCCAGTCTTTTGAGCGGTGACTTTCGAAGCGAACATCAAGAAGAAACCCCGATGCCTGAAGTCGTGCTGCCTGCGCGGAGTTTTGGCACTTTTCGTCGCACGACGCAAGTCTACATGAAGAATGGCTGAGCCATATCGGGAATTTTTCCCGCATGACGCCTGTTTCGCGATGTTTTTCTGACTCTTGCAGATTTTTTGTAAGACGCCGCGGAGCCGTTTTCGGCGTGTTATGTTGCTGACGGCGACAAAAAATGTTCCGGGCAAGAGGGATGCCAGCGTGCGAGAGAAGACACCGAAAGCCACCATGCTGAGCGTTCGAACACGGCAGGGCTTCAATTGGGACACGGTAATCGTCACGCGGCGGCTCGCCTGTCTCGGGCTCGTCGCTTGTGGCGGCGGTGCCGCACTTTCGCGGCTCGCAACACCGCTGCAAGCCGGTGAAATCCCGGCAGCAAAGGTTGCTGAAATCGCTGACGGCGTGTTCGTCCATCGCGGGCAGATTGCACTCCAGTCACCCGCCAACCATGCCGATATTTCGAATGCTGGTTTTGTGGTTGGAACGGACGCCGTCGCCGTCATCGATACAGGCGGCAGCTACCATGCCGGAGCCGCCCTGCGCGCGGCTGTTGCAAAACATACGAAGGCGCCAATCCGGTATGTCATCAACACACACATGCACCCCGATCACGTTCTCGGAAATGCCGCGTTCAAGGCTGACAAACCGAGGTTTATCGCTCACCACAAAATGAAGCGGGCGCTGAGCGCGCGCACGGCGCGCTACCTCGAGGCGGCGGAGAATGCGCTGGGTGACGAAGCCTTCGAGGGAACCGAGGTCGTGCTACCCGACGCCGGTGTCGAAGACGTCGATACGTTAGATCTTGGCGGCCGCACGCTTCGACTCGCCGCGCAGCCCACCGCGCACACCGACAACGACCTCGTCATAACCGACCAGAAAACCGGTACGGCGTTTGTTGGCGACCTGATCTTTTCCGGACACGTTCCAGCCCTCGATGGCTCGATCGTCGGCTGGATCGAAGTCCTTGAAAAGCTTGGCCATCAAGCACCGGCCCTGATCGTTCCCGGGCACGGACCGGCGGCATTGAGCTGGGCTGCCGGATCGGAACCGGTGCAGCGCTATCTTCGAGCGGTGGCACACGACGTTCGCGCCATAATCAAGCGCGGCGGCACGATCAGCGAGGCGATCGAGACTGCCGGCATCAGCGAAGCCAGCGGGTGGGAGCTGTTCGACGAATTCCATAAGCGCAACGTGACCGCAGCCTTCGCCGAACTCGAGTGGGAGTAACGCATAGTTGACGGCAGAGCCGCGGTATCGCGCTTGATTGTTCCGTCAGCAGGGGAAAAATGATATATAAGAAAATCGAGATATATCGAACTTCAGGCGGAAGTTCCGGGTAAGAATTCGGAGGACGAAAGATCATGGCAGGGAAAAACTGGACGCTGGCGCTGGTGGCGGCTTGCGCCGGCCTGCTGTTGGCCTGGCAGGCTCCGCAAGCTCATGCCGACGAAGACGCTGAACTATGGGAAAGCATTCGCAGCGATGTCTTCGGTGACAACAGGCAGATCGCAGTTGGCGACGGCAAGCTGGTGCTCGACGCACCCTATCGCGCCGAGGACGCGGCCATCGTGCCGATCACCATGACGATACCGGCTGCGGTCGCCGCCAACGTCAAGAAGCTGACTTTGATCGTCGAAAAGAATCCGGCTCCCGTTGTCGCCGCGTTCACCTTCGGAGATGCCGCCGGCATTGGGGAACGCAAGCTCTCCACGCGGGTGCGCGTCGACATGTATTCCAACGTGCGGGCGGTCATCGAACTCGCCGACGGTTCGCTCTACATGCAGACGAAGTACGTAAAGGCGGCTGGCGGCTGCTCGGCACCGGCACTCAAAGACATGGATGCGGCCCTGGCGAATATTGGCAAGATGAAGCTGAAGGCGTTCGCCAACGGTTCGGAACCGACGTCGAGCCCGACAGCCGAAGCGCAGATCATGGTCCGCCATCCGAACTACTCGGGCATGCAGATGAACCAGGTGACGGGACTCTACATCCCGGCGAAGTTCGTAGAGCACATGGAAGTCCGCAAGGGCGACCAGCTGGTGTTCGATATGGACGGCGGGATTTCGCTCTCGGAGAACCCCAATATCCAGTTCACCTACGCTGTCGGCGTCGAGGGGCCGTTATCGGTTTCCGCACGCGATACCGACGGCAAAGTCTTCACGACGTCAGCCGATGTGAAGGGTTCCTAATCAGAAGATCCTCTATGCGGCGGCATAGTCCACTGCTTCACTGAAACGAAAACGGCCAGCGTAGCGCTGGCCGTTTTCCGTTTTGATTTTCCATGTCCGGCCTGCTCGGCGGGCTGATCCTCAGAAGCAGCGCAACTCGGCTTCGACCTGGGCCTTCTTGAGGCGTTTTACCTTTTCCTGCACCTGCGGGTGGTGCAGCGGCGCGACCTTCTCTCCACCCTTCAGTACGATCGACATGATTGTTTCGGCTTCCTCGTAGTCCTCATAGGGGAGAAGCTCGGCAATCTTGTCGATCGAGCAGGAGCACTTGAACAACGTTTCGCGGGATTCGCCGTTTACCTGCATGCAGGCAAAGATATAGTCCGCGCGGTCAACGGTCGGATAGTCGTTGGCGGGTAGCTCCACAGCGCGCGCGGGACCGACCGCCATCAGTGCCGCGGCGGTCATCGCGAGCAGTATCCGTACAATTCTATCGACGGTATCCGATCGTCTCGTCATTTTACCTCACCAGCCGTTTGGGGGGCCGTTTGCGGGACTTCCACGCCATCAAGAACAATCGATTCGTCGAGAGACGGAGAGCCGGGCTTGGGGCTGTCGTAGTGCGACTTAAAGGCTGCGAAATAGCCTGGGATTTCGTCGCTCATCAGGAAATCGAACTGGGCGTTCTCGTATCCCTTCATCTTATCGACGTTCTTCCGGTCGCCAGTGAAAGGGCGGATCGCCAGGCTGTAGCCTTCGACCTCTTTGCCGTTGTAGTCGAACTTCACCGGAGCGAGGCCGCCTTCTGTGCGCATGGCGACGCGGAAGCGGTTCTTATGATAAGCACCGTTGCCACCGGCAAGAAGCGAAAAGCCGGAGACCGCGCGATCGAGGAAAAAGACCAGGACCGGGTTGCCGGTCATGCCTTCGATCTTGCGCGGCTCGCGTTCGAATTCGCCGCGGAAAATCTGCACGGTAACGTCCCGGCTCGAGTTGTCGTTCACCTTGTCGACGGTCAGTTCGACGACGTTCTTGAAGTTCGGCCCGATCAGCTTGGGTTCGGAGCCATCGCGCTCGAAGTTGTAGGTCAACTTTGTGCCGGCAGCGATATTATTCAAGTGCGGCTTGTCGAACAGAGCAGCCGTAATGTTGGGCGCTTCGGCGGCGAACGCCATAGCCACGCTCAGGACAATCGCAACGGCGGCAAGGCTGAGACGTCGGATATTCGTCAGCGAAAGCTGCATACAAATTCCTCCAGGTACTTCGTTTTGACGGCTGCGGTGCAGCGCGCGAGTTCGCATCGACCTTCAATTACAATACGCAGGCATGCGGGCACAAGATGACCGCGCCCACAACGTCAACGTAGAAAATCTCCGAATGCCCTTGGACCATCGGGAACAGAGATGCGCGCCGTCACCTCCAGGCTGCGGACGTCTATTCGTTCCAGCGTATTGTCTTCCCAGCAGGCGACGTAGACAAAGCGGCCGGATCGGTCCGCCGCGATTCCTTCGGGATAGGCACCTACCTTGAGCGTCTTGATGACGGAAGTCGTTTCAAGATCGATGACACTGACGGTTTGCGAGTACTGGTCGGTAACAAAGGCCCGGCCACCTGAAAGCGCGACGGCATAAGGGCGCTTGCCGACAGGCACTGTCGCCACGGTCGTTGCCGCCGCGAGGTCGATAATGGAGACGTCGTTGCTCTTTACGTTCGCGGTATAGGCGCGGAGTCCGGAGGCGTCGATGGTTATGCCGAAGGGGCGTTTTCCCACCGGGACCGTCTTAACCACGACAAGCGTTGCCGCGTCGATGACGGATACCCGATTACTATCCCGGTCAGCGCTCAAAATGAACCTGCCGTCGGGCGTCACAGCAACGCCCGAAGGACTTTCGCCAACCGTAACGTAGGAGGTGATCGCCAGAGTTCCTGCATCGATGACGGCGATGCGGTGATCATACCAGTCGGCCACGAAAATGCGGCCGTCGAGGGGGTGGACAGCTATTCCAAGGGGGCCATTGCCGACATGCACCCGCCTGACGACCTTGCGCGCGCTGACGTCGATGACCACCAGTTCCTTGGCTTCCGGGGCGGTGACGTAGGCGCGGGCGCGATCGGGAGACAGGGCAATGCCGGCGGGCTTGCCGGGAACCGAAACCTCACCGGTGACCTGCAACGTCTCGAGATCGATAAAGGAAACCTTCTCGGCGAGTTGGCTTGTCACCAGGGCTTCTGCGGCCGCAGCTCCTGCAGCGCATGGCGATGGCAGAGTCGCCGAAGCCGCCGACAGCACAACCGCGGCAATCGCCGCCACCGCCGTCGATTTCAGCGGCCTGTCGAGCAATCCTGGCACTAGTGTCCCGTCCCCGAATTGCCGACACCTTTGCGGCGCCCGTCCATCGGCAATTCGGAGACAAAGGGACACTAGCAAAAACATCAGCCTAGTGTGGTGCTGGTCTCGCAATTGCCGACTACGAACCCAGCCGAATTGTTGGTCGGCAATTGCGAGGCACCACACTAGTGTCCCGTCCCCGAATTGCCGACACCTTTGCGGCACCCGTCCATCGGCAATTCGGAGACAAAGGGACACTAGCAAAAACATCAGCCTAGTGTGGTGCTGGTCTCGCAATTGCCGACTACGAACCCAGCCGAATTGTTGGTCGGCAATTGCGAGGCACCACACTAGCCGGCGCCCTCGACCTTCTTCTTCAGACCGTCAAGGCCGCCTCGATAGACGCCCTTCGCCGCCTTGACGGCTGCGGCGTCGTTTTGATCCTCGGGAGGATCGTTGTTCATGTAGCCGCGATAGAACGCACCCCTCCAGGTGACCTTCGACTTCCCGTCGCCAGCGTCCTCGACCATGATCACGGACGAGTAGTTGTTGACCGGCAGCACCTTCATGTCGGTTTCGATAATGGTATACTTGAATGTTCGGCCTTCTGCGTCGTAGCTCAGCAATTCCTCGAGGAGCTGGCCGCCGCCCTTGATGAATACTGTGCGCTTGGCGCCTTCCTTGTTGCCGCCTTCGCCTTCCGTCTTTTCGACGGCGGGATGCCAGCTGAAGTCGTGGAAGTCGGCGATCACGGCCCAAACCTTGTCGGGGGCGGCGTTGATTTCCACGGTTTCGGATACCTTCTGGCGTGTGGGTCCGTGCGCGTTTGCCACGTTCATCATGACCAGCGGCAGCATCAACAGTCCCAAGCCGAGCGTTCGCAACATTCCTATCCTCCCAGAGCACCAATTTTTTGTTCCGGGGCGCGTGCGGCTCACCGGGCGGCGGTGACCCTAGTGTGGTGCCTCGCAATTACCCACCAATAATTCGGCTAGGTTTGTTGTCGGTAATTGCGAGTCAAGCACCACACTAAGCTCATGTTTTTACTAGTGAAGCGCACCTGACGTTTGGCACCCGCTTGCGGCTGGACTCGAAACCAAACGTCAGGTGCAAATGCTACACTAGAATCATAGAGTTGCTAGTGTTCCTCATGGTTTTGACATTTGCTCCGAACTTGGCCGCAACGGGAAGCAAATGTCAGAACCGGAACACTAGTACCGCCGAGCAGAAGTCCCTGCATCATGCCAGTCAAGCACCGTCAAGGACTTCTGATCGAAAAGCGGCACTAGAAACAATATCTTGCTAGTACCCTTTACTTTCCGAAGTTCGCTCCGGAGATCGCCGCGGGTGACTCACGAACTTCGGAAAGTGGGTACTAGTGTCGTTCAGTACCGCAAATACCGAGACGAGGTCGCGGCAAGGATGTCGGTATTTGCGATACACGACACTAGTCATGGAATTCCGGCAGGGCAATGTCAGGGCGACAAATCGTTTTCCGACTCTGACGATCAAGTGTTGTCTTAAACAAAAGTCCATGCTTCCTTCCTGCGCGAAGCACGGACCGTCCAGGAAAGATGACCATCTTCAAGCGTGAACAATTCGTGGCTGCGCGCGGGATCTTTACGACGTGCCCGTCGAGCGGGCGGACGCTGGCGTTCGCGCCATCCTTAGAAATGCAAACCGTTTGTCATGCCGGCAAAGGCGATGATCGCCGGTGGTTCATGCGACCGCAACACTTCAACGTAGCGGAGACATCAATGAAAGAAAACAGTCCGTTCGAGGTGGTGGCGTGAGCGAAGGAAACGAAAAAACGGCCGCAGCGACGCTCAACCGCAACGGCATCGCCATCGACGACACGTTCGCCGAGGCCTTCGGCATGAGCGGAACCGGCGTCATCATAACGGCGGACACTGCGAAGTGGGCGCGACAGTCGGCGGTGACGATGACAGGATTTGGAACGTCGGTCATCGGCTGCGGCGCGGAATGCGGCATCGACTACGAGGTGGCGCCGGAAAATACGCCAGACGGGCGGCCCGGCGTGCGCGTGCTTGTGTTCGGTTTCGCGCCGAACATGGTCGAGGACCAGCTCAAGAACCGGGTCGGCCAGTGCGTGCTGACGAGCCCCGGCTCGGCCTGCTTTAACGGCCTTGAAAGCTCCAAGCGCATCTCATTGTCAGGGGGGCCACGTTTCTTCGGCGATGGCTGGCAGACGGCGCGAAAGCTCGGAGATACCCGCTATTGGCGCGTGCCCGTCATGGACGGCGAGTTCGTGATCGAGGACAAGGCCGGCGTGACCACGGACGCGGTCGGCGGCGGCAACTTTCTCGTCATCGGCAAGGACCGCGGCGGAGTTCTGGAAACCTGCGAACTTGCGGTGGCCGCGATTGCCGACGTACCGGACGTTATAACGCCTTTTCCCGGCGGGATCGTGCGGTCGGGGTCCAAGGTCGGTTCGAAGTACGGCGCGCCGGCGTCCACGAACGAGGCATTCTGCCCGGTGCTGCGTGGCGCAGTCGACTCGGAGCTTGGACCCGACGACAAGTGCGTCCTCGAAATCGTCATCGACGGATTGACCTCGCAAGCTGTCGGCGCGGCCATGCGCGCCGGCCTCAAGGCCGTACTCGAAGCCGGCCCGCAGCGGGGCGTTACCCGCGTCAGCGCCGGCAACTACGGCGGCAACCTCGGCCAGCATCACTATCACCTCAAGGACTACCTGCCATGAGCGCCCTGAAGCTGAAACTGCGCACGGCGCCTTCGCAGCGGCTCGATCTTTCGCCGCTCGTTCCAGGTAAGCTGGCTGGACTGTCGACCGCCGAAATCGAGAGGATTTCCATCTACGCGGGCCCAGAGGGACTTACCGTCGGCGATTGCTTTTCGGTTTCAGGGACATCCGGGGGAGCGCTGCACATCGAGGGCGGCTCCGACAAGCTCGACAAGGTCGGGGCGGAGCACGCGGGCGGCGAGATTATCGTTGATGGCGATGTCGGCCACTATGCAGGGCGGCGCATGAAAACCGGTCGCCTCGACATCCGCGGCGATGCGGGTGAATGCCTTGCCTCCAACCTGCGCGGCGGCATCGTCATCGTCACGGGATCGGCAGGGACGCACCTGGGCGGGCCGCTTGCGGGCGAAAAGGACGGCTTGGCCGGCGGCACGGTCGTCGTAATGGGCGGTGCCGGAAAACTCGCGGGCGAGCGCATGCGGCGGGGGACGATCGTCGTCAAAGGGCGGATGGGCCGGAACGCCGGCGCACGCATGATGGGCGGGACGATCGTCGGCGAGCAGGGCCTATCGGCAGGGGCTGGCGTGCAGATGCGCCGCGGCACGTTGATCGGGCCTTCGCTGGAAGCGCCGTCAGCAACCTTCGTCGATTGCGGGACGCACGACCTCTTGATCCTGACGATCATGGCCGCCTATTGGCGCAAGATTCTTGGTGATCTGGCACCGCCGGCCATCGCTTTGGCGCCGCGCCGACTGATGGGCGACATGTCGAGCCTCGGCAAGGGAGAGATACTGCTCACCGAAGGGTGAAACGCTCGCTTTCGTGCCCGGCAACTCCGCACACGCCATCATGGGGCGAAATTCCCGCCGCTGCGCGGCCCTCGGCACCTGACTGCGCAATCCCGAGGCCGGTCGCCGTCGCGGCATTGTGAGAGCGTGTGATCGGCCAAAGATGTCATTACTCTTCTCGAGGCTGCGGGACCAACTGCGGGAACGCGGCTGCGGATAGGAGGATGATCGCGATGGTCCTCAAATTGATCGATCGGCAGCGGCCGGCTCTGCTGGCGATGACACTCGCCTTGTCGATGTGGGCCGCCGCTCCGCTCCAGGCCCAGGACATGATGAGACATGTCGATCTCAGTTCGCCCGCGTTCTCCCAATCCGAGATGACGCGCGCCGAACTGGAAAAGCAGCTTGCCGGGATTAAAGACGGCGAAACCCTCGATCTGTCAGCCAAGGCACTGAACGGCCTCGACCTGTCGGGACTCGATCTGCGCCGGGTCAATCTGCAATCGGCCCGGCTCAACAATACGAACCTCAGGAACGCCAATCTCGATGGCGTCGTGCTGGATCAGGCGTGGGCGCTGAAAGCGGACCTGTCGGAGGCGAGCCTGAAAGGCGCGCATCTCTTCATGACGCAGCTCATCGGCGCGAAACTGGACGGCGCCAACTTCGAGGGCGCCCGGGTGGCCGCCGACATGTCGCGGGCGAGCCTCAGGGGAGCCAACTTCATGGGCGCGGATCTGTCGGCCGACATGACCAACCAGTCGATGGGACTGATGCGGGGCGTTTTCGCCTCCGCAGACCTCTCGGGTGCATCGTTCAAGAATGCCAATCTTGCCCGCGTACAGATGGAATTCGCGGACCTTTCGGGTGCCGATTTTACCGGCGCGGATCTATCTGGCAGCGAACTGGCCGGGGCCACTCTGACTGGCGCGACCGTCGTGGAGGCAAACTTCGCGGGTGCCGACGTCAATTCGGCGAAGCTGTTCAAGCTCGAAGGGGCAGACAAGGCGCTCAATTTTTCGAACGCGAAGAATCTCGACCGGGCGTTTCGGGACTGAGTTTTGCGGTCGCGGCCAGGCGGCGTGCTGGCGGAGTGTCGAGAGCGCTGATCTCGACGATGAATTTCTGGCGGATGGCGCGGCCGAAATCCTCGAAGCCATCGGCTGCCATCACGAACGAACCCGGGCCACCCTTCACGTTCTTCTCATACCAGCTCTCAAGCGTCGCGGCCTCCGAGCCTTCGAGGATCGGCAGGCCGTTGATGATGGTGCCATATCCGACAATCTGATCGCGGATATCAGGCGTCGCGACCTGCGAATTGCAGTTGTCGGCGCCATCGCCCGATACGTCTACAACTTTGCGCAGCGCGGCCGCGGGTACGGTCGGCAGCACCTTGTCGTTGAGATAGCGGAGCATATCGGCAAGGCAGGTGAACTCGCCGGTGATGCGCTCCAGGTGCCTGATCCTGCTGGCGACGGCGGTTGCGTCTTCCTGGCTGGCGATACGCGTCCAGTTGACGGCAATCTGGGGCCGGTCGGACCATGCAACAAGCGAAACGAGGATCGCTCCTTGTGCGCCGTTGAGGATGGTCCCGACCACGGCGGGGTCCTCAAGTGCTGCGGCAATGCCGCTCATTTGCAGCCGGTAGCGGCGCTCGTCGACGGAATTTGACACGTCGACGGCTATGACGAGGGCGGTGTCGACCGGGGCGAACGCTGCTTGCGCCATCACTGCCGCTCGCATCGGACCCAGGCACGCAATGACTGCCAGAAACAACACTGCGAGCAGGGCCGAAACCTTTGCGCGTGCCTGGTTGCCGTACCCTCGGAACCGGGAGAACAGACCGCGGCCGGGCGGTTCGTCGCAAGGTTCCTGCAGGCTGGTGAGCGGTTTTCTGTGAATCAAGGGATCAATCACGGCCGCTTCAATCCGCCGTCTTCCGGCCGTATCGCCACACCGAGACCCTTGGCCGCCTGCAGACCCTTGGCGCCTGAAAGCATAGCCTGCGAGACGATCGCACCGGTCAAGTCCGCGCCGGTCAGATCCGCGCCAGTGAAATCGGCGCCCGTCAGGTCGCTCGCACGAAGATCGGCATTCGCAAGATCGGCGCCGCGGAAGTTCGCAAACTCCAACTTGGCTTGCTGCAGATTGACCCCGCGCAGCACGGCGCCCGAAAAGTCGGCGCCTGAAAGCTTGTTGAAGGGGATGACAGAAATTGTGTTGGCGCCGGACGAGAGAGGGCTAAAATCGGCGTCCGTCAAATCAGCGAACCGGAAACTGGCGCCGTCGAGCCGGGCGAAAATCCTGGTGCGCACCATTTTGGCACCGGAAAAATTTGCAGCCTCGCTGCGATCCGGCGTGGTGGTCGAGAAGGACGACGGGCGCAGGAAAGTGGCGTCGGTGAAGTCCGCACCGGAAAAGTCGGTGCCGACGATCGTCATGCGGTCGAGGCGCGTCGATGACAGATCGGTTCCGGAAAGATTGGCGTGCGACACGTCCGAGCCGTAAAGATCGGCGCCGACGAGGATGGCTTTCCTGAAGTCCAGACTGGAAAGATCCAGCAAGGTCAGGTTTAGATCCGACAGGTCAGCGCGTTCTCCAGCGGGAGTTTCGAAGATCTTGACCGTCACGTCTCGCGCGGTCATGTCGTTGGCGCGCGAGCGGGCCGGCAGGATGGCCAGAAAAATGGCCAACAGGACCGCTGCATTCAATGTGGTGGCGCTTCCCAAGGTCATTTACGCCTCGTTCGATCGGGGGCAGGCTTAATCGCGTGATTCACGGGCCATTATCGTTCATGCTCGATACGCCTGCAAACGGTTCCAGGATCAACAGGCGGCGCAGCGACCACAAATATAGTCATTTGTTGGCAATGCCCATGCCGGGGACCGACACGCCGGCGGCGCATATCCCAGCCAACACCTGTGCCTGTGGAGATGGCGCGTTGCTGGTCGGGGCGGGCGCTGCTACAAGCACCGTCACTGAAAAACAACGTGCCGCGACACGACGTCTCCCGAAACCGGGCCGATCGCACCGCAAAGCGCTGAAAAGGAGCACTGCCGAATGGCTTGCGAGCATCCCACCCTGGCTGATTATCTCAAGGACTGGAGTGGCGGCGGCCCGACACGCGATGCCGTTTCCGCGACGTTGGTGGCGCTGGCGGAAGCGTCGGCACGCCTGTCGGCGCTTATTGCGGAAGGTCCATTCGTGCGCGGGCTTGGCGCGACCGTCGGTGACGGCGGCGGCGGCGACATCAAGAAGTTCCTCGATGTCGAAGCTCACAAGATGTTCAAGGCGGCGCTCGCCAACGCTCCCGTGGCCGCGATGGGCTCGGAAGAGGCCGATCAGGCCGAAATCCTCAATGAAGGCGCGCCGCTGGTCGTTGCGATCGACCCTCTCGATGGATCATCCAACATCGACACCAACGTATCGATCGGCACAATCTTCTCGATCCTTCCCGCTGCGCAAGGCATGGATCCGAATGCGGCGCTCCTACAGGCCGGCAGCCAACAGCTGGCTTCCGGCTTTTTCGTCTATGGGCCGCAGACGACGCTGGTTGTCAGCGTCCGCGAGGGCACCCACATCTTCACGATGGCGCCGCACGACCGCGTCTTCCGGCTGACGCAGCGCAATCTGAAGATCAATCCCGACAAGGCCGAATACGCGATCAACGCGTCGAATGCACGGCATTGGCCGGATGCGGTCAAGGCCTACATGCGCGACCTCGACGCCGGCAAGGACGGTCCGCGGGAGAAGGATTTCAACATGCGGTGGGTTGGATCGCTGGTGGCGGAAGCCTACCGCATCCTGATTCGCGGCGGCATTTTCCTCTACCCAGGCGACGCCCGCAAAGGCTACGAACAAGGGCGGCTGAGGCTTGTTTACGAAGCGATCCCCATCGCCCTTTTGATGAGCGAAGCCGGTGGAGCTGCGACCGACGGCCTCAGGCCGATCCTTGAAATCAAGCCAGACGACCTGCATCAGCGAGTGCCGCTGGTGTTCGGTCCGCCAGCAGAAGTTGAGCGCATTTCCCGCTATCATGAAGCGCAATCTGAAGGTGAGGCCTCGCCCTTATTCTCTCAGCGCGGCCTGCTGCGGAGCTGAACCAGATCATGTCGATCAAGCATCCGATCATTTCCGTCACGGGCTCCTCGGGCGCTGGTACCTCGACGGTGAAACATACCTTCGAGCAGATCTTCAGACGGGAAGGGATCAGCGGCGTCATCGTCGGGGGCGATGCATACCACCGCTACGACCGGGCAGACATGGACGCAGCGCAGGAGGCCGCGGAGGCTTCAGGAAACCACCACTTCAGCCACTTCGGTCCGGAAGCCAACCTGTTTGAAGACCTTGAAAACATGTTTCGGCTTTATTCGGAAACCGGCACGGGTCGCATGCGCCACTACGTCCACACCGAGGAAGAGGCCAAGGCACTCAACGCTACGGAAGGCACCTTCACCGAGTGGGTTGACATGCCCGAAGACGCCGACCTGCTCCTTTACGAAGGGCTGCATGGCGCTCTCGTCACGGAGCGCACAAACATTGCGCGCTACGCCGATCTGAAGATCGGGGTCGTGCCCGTCATCAATCTCGAATGGATTCAGAAAATTCATCGCGACAAGGCAACGCGGGGATACTCGACGGAAGCCGTTACCGACACGATTCTGCGGCGCATGCGCGACTACGTGACGTATATCTGCCCGCAGTTCACGGCAACCGACATCAATTTCCAGCGCGTTCCCACAGTCGACACGTCAAACCCATTTGTGGCGCGATGGATTCCGACGCTGGACGAATCGCTCGTCGTGATCCGCTTCAAGAACCCGCGCGGTATCGACTTTCCCTATCTCATCTCAATGATCCACGACAGCTTTATGTCACGGGCCAACTCCATCGTCGTGCCGGGCAACAAACTGGATCTGGCGATGCAGCTGATCTTGACACCGCACATCATCCGACTTGTTGAGCGCAAGAAGCGCGCGTCCTGACAGACACCCTCCGAGGAGCCAATATATCCATGAGTGCCGCTGAAACGAACGCCGCCGCGGACGGCGCGACCCACGACGAGATGGCCAATGCCATCCGCGCCCTTGCGATGGATGCCGTACAGAAAGCCAATTCGGGCCATCCCGGGATGCCGATGGGCATGGCGGACGTTGCCTGCGTGCTCTTCACCCGGTTCTTGAAAATCGACCCGGCGCATCCGAAATGGCCCGACCGCGACCGCTTCGTCCTGTCGGCCGGGCACGGCTCGATGCTGCAATACGCGCTGCACTATCTCGTGGGCTATGCGGACATGACCCTGGACGAGATGATGAATTTCCGCCAGCTTGGAAGCCGCACCGCCGGTCACCCCGAATTCGGCCATGCCGCCGGCATCGAGACGACGACGGGGCCGCTGGGGCAAGGGCTTGCGACATCCGTCGGCATGGCGCTGGCGGAGCGCATGCTGAATGCACGCTATGGCGACGATCTGGTCGACCACCACACCTATGTCATCGCCGGCGACGGCTGCCTGATGGAAGGTATCAGCCACGAAGCCATCGACATGGCCGGCCACCTCAAGCTCGGCCGGCTGATCGTCCTGTGGGACGACAACTCCATCTCGATCGACGGTTCGACCGACCTGTCGACATCGACCGACCAGCTGCAAAGATTCGCCGCTTCTGGCTGGCACACTTCGCGTGTCGACGGCCACGACGCAGGGGCCATCGCCCGCGCCATCGAAGCGGCTCAGGCCGACGGGCGGCCATCGCTCATCGCGTGCAAGACGATTATCGGCAAGGGAGCGCCCACCAAGCAGGGGACGGCGGCGACGCACGGATCGCCGCTGGGCGATGCCGAAATCGCCGCTGCCCGCGAAACGCTCAGTTGGACAGCCGCGCCGTTCGAGATCCCGGAGCACATCCTGACTGCTTGGCGCACGGTGGGACGGCGTCATGGCGCGACGCGTGCAGACTGGCAGGAACGGCTTGGAGCCTCGAAAAAGCGCGAGGATTTCGAAGCCGCCATCGCGGGCGCTCTGCCTACGGCGCTCGGCGGCAAGATGAACGAGTACAAGGCAAAGCTGTCAGCCGATGCGCCGAAGGCCGCGACGCGCAAATCCAGCGAGATGGCGCTCGAAGTCATCAACGCCAACGTGCCCTTCATGGTCGGCGGCTCGGCCGATCTCACCGGCTCGAACAACACCAAGACGAAGGGCATGGTCCCGGTCTGGGCCGATAACTATGGCGGCGACTACATCTATTACGGCGTGCGCGAGTTCGGCATGGCGGCAGCGATGAACGGCATCGCGCTGCACGGTGGGCTGATCCCCTACGGCGGCACGTTCCTTGTCTTCACCGACTACGCACGGCCCGCGATCCGTTTATCGGCTCTGATGGGCCAGCGGGTCATCTACGTCATGACGCACGACTCAATCGGGCTCGGCGAGGATGGGCCGACGCACCAGCCGGTAGAGCATCTTGCCAGCCTGCGCGCGATGCCGAACCTCAACGTGTTCCGGCCGTGCGATGCGGTGGAAACAGCCGAGTGCTGGCTTGCCGCGCTGGAAGACACCTCGTCGCCGTCTGTTCTCGCGCTATCGCGGCAGAACCTGCCGACGCTGCGGACCGAGCACACGCCAGAGAACGTTTCGGCGAGGGGCGGCTACGTGCTGCGCGAGGCGAACGGCACCCGCGACGTGACGATCCTGGCTACGGGATCGGAAGTCGAGATCGCCGTAACGGCCGCCGAGGCGCTGGCCGCCGACGGCATCCGGGCGGCGGTCGTCTCGATGCCGTGCTGGGAAAAATTCGAAGCGCAGGAGCAGGGCTACCGGGACGGCGTCATCGGCACCGCGCCGCGCATCGCCATCGAGGCCGGTGTCGGCTTCGGCTGGGAGAAATGGCTGGGAGGCCGGGGCCAGTTCATCGGCATGAAAGGCTTCGGCGCCTCCGCGCCTGCCGACAAACTCTATGAGCACTTCGGAATTACTGCGCAGGCGGTGGTGGAAGCCGCACGCACGATGCTCGGGCGCGGTTGACAGGCGCGTCTGGTACCCGACTGCAAAAGCAATACATTCAGACTGAACGATACAAAACTCGCACAGGGATAAGAGGAGGCTTCCAGCCATGGCACTGATTACACTTCGGCAACTGCTCGACCATGCTGCAGAAAACGACTATGGCGTGCCCGCCTTCAACATCAACAACATGGAGCAGGGCCTCGCCATCATGGAAGCGGCGAAGGCAACGGACGCCCCAGTCATCATTCAGGCGTCGCGCGGCGCTCGCGGCTATGCCAACGACACCATGTTGACCAAGATGATGGAAGCACTGTCCGCCATCTATCCAGACATCCCTCTTTGCGTTCACCAGGACCACGGCAACAACGTCGCCACCTGCCTTTCGGCGATCCGCAACGGCTTTACCTCGGTGATGATGGACGGCTCGCTCGGCGAAGACGCCAAGACGCCGATGGACTACGAATACAATGCCCGCGTGACGAAGCAGGTTTCTGAACTCGCCCACATGATCGGGGCTTCCGTCGAAGGCGAACTTGGTTGCCTCGGTTCGCTTGAAACCGGTGAAGGCGAAGCCGAAGATGGGCACGGATTCGAAGGCAAGCTCGACAAGTCGCAGCTACTCACCGACCCGGAAGAAGCACGGAAATTCGTCAACGAGACCAAGGTCGACGCACTGGCGGTTGCCATCGGCACCTCGCATGGCGCCTACAAGTTCACGCGCAAGCCGACCGGCGAAGTGCTCGCGATGGATGTCATCGAGAAGATCCACAAGCTGTGCCCGAACACGCACATCGTCATGCATGGCTCCTCATCCGTGCCGGAAGACTGGCAGGAAGTCTTCAATGAGTACGGCGGGCAGATGAAGGAGACCTACGGTGTGCCGGTGGACGAAATCGTGCGCGGCATCAAGCACGGCGTGCGCAAGGTCAACATCGACACCGACCTTCGCCTTGCCGCCACCGCGACGATCCGCAAGATCCTGACGACCAACAAGTCCGAATTCGATCCGCGCAAGTATCTCGGCCCGGCGCGCGACGCGATGATGAGCATCTGCAAGGAACGGCTCGAAGCGTTCGGCACGGCAGGCCAGGCCGGCAAGATAAAGATCATTCCGATCGCCGAAATGGCAAAGCGGTACGCGAGTGGAGAACTTGACCCTAAGACGGCTTGAGGAAGAAGCTGCGTTTGCGCTGAAGAGCACTTTTCCGGAACTCGGACCTGCGGACAGGTCATGGTGGTATCATGTGTTGCCAAAACATCTTTGTGCGCCGTATTGCCGTTGGATCGAGTTTTAGATGTTGCACATGTTTCAGTTATTGCAGATATGGAGCGGTTCGCATATATGTAAGCACAGCTTAAAGTAAAGCTTAGCTTGAATGGAGAACGCTCATGGCCCGCCCACGCGACTATGATGCTCCAGTGCTCCCGACGCCTGACTTGAGAAAGCATGCGCGTGACCTCTTGCAGCATCTGGATGATGACGGAGCGCGCTTCGTCCTCTGGGACAAAGCGGCCGATGAACCCATTGAACTGGACGAAGACCTGTTCGAATTATTACGACGTATCTTGATCGATCTTTCTCAAAATCGTGCCGTCCAGGTTCTGCCGCATTCGATGGAACTGACGACGGTGCAAGCTGCCGAGTTTCTTCAGGTTTCACGCCCCCATTTGATCAAGTTGATCGACCAGGGAGTGCTGGTGTGCAGGATGGTTGGGACGCATCGCCGGATCAAACTGCAGGATCTAATTGAGTATCGCATCAAGCTATCCGAAGATGGCCAAGCTGCCCGTGAGGCAATGACAAAACTGGCGGAAGATAACGGCTGGGGATATTGACCTATGGCGGTCTATACGGCCCTGCCCGATGCAAATGATCACCACGTTCTCGCGGCTGCCATCGTGGCCCGCGCCGACGTTATCGTGACGTTCAATTTAAAGCACTTTCCGGGCCAGTATCTCGAAAAGTTTGGGATTGAGGCTCAACACCCAGATGAGTTCTTGAACTACCAGCGCACTCTTGATCAGACGCTGTTCTTGAAATGTGCAAAGCAGATACGTTCGCGCTTGAGCCAGCCAAAGTACTCAGCAGACGCATATATCGACAATCTCAGAGGGTGCCAGCTTCAGGTTGTGGCGGATGAGCTGGACCAGGCGAAGCAGCTGATATAAGCCGCGGGGGTTCCTGGCCGGTTTGTGCTGCCGGTCGAATATGTGTCATTCTGCACCGCCGCCCAGGCCCGTTTATCCTTTATAAGGCATTTCTACTTAAAGTTGCGTGCTGTAATTCCATTTATTTCGGAGATAACAGTGGCTGGCGAATCCTCACTCAACGTTGTCCGCAAGTCGAAGGGCCGGCAGTCGGGTCGCCGTCACAATGCTGCAGAACCCGCCCAGACGTCAGGTCCGGCGACTGCTTTCGAAGTTTTCTGCGAAACGTTCGAGGACGGCCTCGCTATCATCGACGCCGAGGGCCGTTATTCGTTCATCAACGAGCACTATCGGCTGCTGCATAAGGGGGTGGAGGACGTACTGGTTTGCGGCACCCCCTATAACGAGGCCCTTGCGGAAGGCCTGGCGCGGCATGTCTGGGATCTCGACGGTCGCAACATGGATGACTGGCTGAAGGAGTATTCGCTGACAGAGGGGACGAAACGCAAGGAGAGTTGCATTGCCTTCGTCGACGGGCGCTGGCTGTTGCGCCGGATCACCCGGCATGCCTCTGGAAGCTATGTCGAAATCTGTTCGGACCTGACGAAATGGAAGCAGAAAGAAGACAGCCTCAATAGCGCACTCGTGCGTGCCGCGGTCGCAGAAGAGGAATCGCGCCAGGCCCTGCATTCAGAGGGTGTGCGAAAGCATGAGGAAGAGGTGCTGTCACAGCTCAACCACTGGCTGCATTCATGTAAGAAGCTGCCGGAGTTGAATTCGGTCGTTGAATCGTTTCTCTCACGACTCCTGCCGGATTCGCACGGAACGCTTTTTGTTTATAACAACTCGCGCGACGTGCTCGTGCCTGTCTGCTCTTGGAACGATGCATTACCTCCAGCCGAGATGAAGGCCGATGATTGCTGGGGGCTGCGACAGGGGCGCGCCTACCATTACGGCCGGGACGGCTGGCGCTTCTCCTGCGATCACATGCACAGAGGCGATGTGGCGGGGCGCACGGGAGATTATTTCTGCATTCCGATCCTGGCTCACGGCGATACCGCAGGACTTCTACACGTTTGTCCATCGGAGAACTCTTCGGTACCCTCCGATATCAGCCGCCATCGTTTCCGGCTCGCCTGCAAATGCGCCGAGCAAATCAGCCTCGCCATCGCCAACGTAAAACTAAGCCAGGAGCTTCGCGACCAGTCGACGCGCGATCCCCTGACGCGTTTGTTCAACAGGCGCTACTTCGTTGAACGCTGTGCGCGGGAAATCAGCCGGACCAATTCGTCCGGCATCGTTTCTTCGCTGATCTCGATCGATGTCGATCATTTCAAGAAGTTCAACGACAACTTCGGTCACGACGCAGGCGACATCATCCTCAAAGGGTTTGCGAGAGTTCTCACCGATCACTTCCGCGATTCGGACATCGTCTGCAGGATCGGCGGAGAAGAGTTCATCGCGATGCTGCCCAGCGCCCCTGAAAGGGTCGCCGCAATGCGGGCGAACGAGTTGCTGCCCAAGGTGCAGTCGATGAAAGTGCGTTACGGCAACGAGACGCTGCCGAGTATTACGGTGTCGGCCGGTGTCGTGGAATTTCCGACCGCTGGCGATAACCTTGAGGACGTGCTGAAGGCCGCCGACAAAGCGCTTTATGCCGCCAAAGCGCAAGGGCGAAACCGGACCGTCTGTCATGGCATGGATTTGCTGGCGGCCGCTGAGTGACGTTCTGCTCACCTTTGCCTACGGAGGCGCAAGCTGCGTTATCGGCGAAATTCGTACGGCGGCTGTTGCTTAGGGCACTTCGAAATGCACGAGCACTGCTGCGTTCGCGATCACGATTGCGTCGGTGTCGTCGGCATTGGGGACTTCAAGACCGCCCTTTTGCGCAGTGACCGTCACCTGTCCGTAGGGAAGTTCGCGAGCGACCGCGTCAAGGTCGACCCGGTCGGGTTCGGGAACACCGATCACGACAGCGATTCGCATTTCGTCTCGCGTCTTGCCGATTAGCGAGAAGAGACTGAGGCTGGAATGGCGGATCGCGTCGCTCACCGCTCTGCGCGCCGCCGATGTGTAATCGCGCCCATGCACGTCAACGCCCATGCCCATTTCCGTCACACAGCGTTCGAGTGCCATGTTGTCCCTCCTGTTGGATGCATCGCCGCCAACCGTGTTGGTGCCAACGGGCTACTGAGCAAGTGTGTTGCGCAGGGTGCCGATGCCATCGATGGTAACCTCAATGGTGTTTTCGGTTTCCTTCATTGCGCCGACGCCGACCGACGTGCCGCAGGCAATGACGTCGCCTGGAAGCAAAGTCATGTCGCGCGATATGGCGCCGACCAAAGCAGCGGCGGGGAAGATCATGTCGCTGATGGGGTAGTTCTGGCGCTCGGCGCCATTCAGGATCGTGCGAACAACAAGGCTTGAAGGATCAAGCCCGGTGACGATGCCGGGGCCGAAGATGCCGAACGTGTCGAAGCTTTTGGCGCGGGCCCATTGCGCGAATGTCGGGTCTCTTGAAATGATTTCGCCGGCCGTGACGTCGTTGATGCAGGTGTAACCGAAAATCGCTGAGGCCGCCTCGGCGTCGCTGGCGTTGGCGCAGCGCTTGCCGATGACGATCCCAAGTTCGCCTTCGTAGACGATCTTGCCGTCATAGGATGCCGGGCGGCGTATTGCTTGGTCAGGACCCATGAAGGAACTTGGCGCCTTCAGGAGGTAGAGCGGCTCGGCGGGTTCGGCGACTTCAAGCTTGGCGGCCAGTGCGTGGAAGTTGTTCCACAGGCAGATCATCTTGCTCGGCTGGCATGGCATCAGCAGGCGCACGTCACCGGTGGCCAGTGTCTCGCCGGTTGCAACCGGGCCGGCGAACATATCGCCTTGCTGAACGCTGATCGTTTCACTTGAAAGCGTGCCGAAGCCGATGCGGCCGCCCGCTTCAAACCTTACCCAATTCGCCATTAGAATCTGCCCTCCCCGGCAGTGCGCGCCCGTTGTAGACGCATGCGCCCGCTGCCCTGCCTGTGCATTCCCCAGGTTTGCCCGCCCGACCGGCGATTGCAGGACACCTCTTAACGACCATGCACGCTGATGACTACTTCGAAATATCCCGCAAGCAGCCAGCGAGGACGGCCGATGGCCGCTGCCCCATCAGCGGCAGCTTTTTTCGAGCGTTTCAATCGCCTGCCGGGACCCGCCGAGGCTGAATGCGTGGGAGGGGGCCTTTTCTTGAGGATCGCGGATTGTGACGGTCTTACCGGTTTTGAGCATCTCGACTTCGGTATGACCGACGGGCAGGTAAGCCGAAAAGGCCCCATCCAGACCTTCGTAGGTGACGAAGACCGGTCGTTCTGCCTCATCGGTTTCAAGAATGAGATGGCGCTGAAAATTGGCGAATTCATTTTCGGTTGCCGGCATGTAGCGAACATTGAGACCCGGTGGGAAGCAACGGATCATTACGATGGTGCGCTCATCGTCTTTGGCGCAGACGCTCGCGACAAGTGCGCGGCCTTCCTCAAGCTCCTCCAGGGCGGCATTCCAGGTCGTGCAGTCGCGAGCGATTGCCGGTGCGGCCGCGGATAACGCGGCTGCAAGAACCGCGATTAGTAGGGTCATGGCTCGATGCATCGGCTGATCTCCCTTTGCTGTTATCCGTTATCGTTCGCACCAGCACTAAGACGACAAAGCCGTACATGAGCAACCAAAGCTCCTTAGAGGGTGAGCCGGAGCCGGAGATGACTTGCCTTGCCAAGAAATGCGCCAATTCGTCGGATACCGCTAACGGGGTCGATAGGTCGCTCCCACCGGCTGAAGGGGGCTGCGGCAAATTCGGCGTTCTGCCTGAATGACGTAGCCCGGTCCGTACTTACGCCCGGATGTTCCAGCGCTTAACGTTGTAGGCGGCTTCTCTCCAGCCGCCACTACAAACGAGTGTCGGTTGAAACCGATCAATGCTAAGGTCGCCGCGGCGATCGAAGCTGCGTGTGCCGATTGCCCTTTTATGCCTCAGCACCGCAAAACACTCCGGAACTCATTTCAGCGCCCGCCGTCGCACTTCGGTTTGAGCTGCTCTGTGCGTTCCGGTCGGAGCTGAAGGAGTATGCATGCCCCATCCGGGCTTTTTTGAACGATCAGGCCCCTACTCGGTGTCGCATTTGGCCGAACTCGTAGGCGCTTCGCTCAATCTCGACCATAACAATACACGCCTGATCTGCAACGTCAGCACGCTCAAAGATGCCGGTTCTGACGACTTGACGTTCTTCGTCAACCGGCGCTACGCAGACCAGCTCTGCGAAACGGCAGCAGGCGCGTGCCTGCTTGCGAAACGAGACGCCAAAAGGGCCCCCGAGCGGCTGTCTACTCTGGCGGTGGACGACCCCTATCTTGCCTTCGCCAAGGTGATTGGGCTGTTCTATCCCGGCGCAATGCGCAGCCGTTCGGCACACAGTGAAGCAACGGAATGCGGCCGGCTCGTCCACCCCAGCGCGCGCATCGACGAAGGTGTCATCATCGAACCGGGCGCCGTCGTCGGACGCGAAGCCGTCATCGGCAGCGGAACCATCGTGGCGGCAGGCGCGGTCGTCGGATACCGCTCCGTGCTCGGCGCAAATTGCTACGTGGGAAGCGACGCCGTCGTTACGCACGCCATAGTCGGTGACGGCGTCATCATCCACCCAGGCGCGCGCATCGGCCAGGATGGCTTCGGATTTGCCATGAGCGCCAATGGCCACGCCAAGATTCCGCAGATCGGCTCCGTCGTGATCGGAGACGATGTCGAGATCGGCGCCAATACGACCATCGATCGCGGAGCCCTGTCGGATACCGTGATCGGGGAAGGCACGAAGATCGACAACCTCGTGCAGATTGCCCACAACGTCGTAATCGGCCGCCATTGCGTGATCGTCGCGCAAAGCGGAATCGCCGGATCGGCGGAACTCGGCGACTTCGTCGTCATGGGCGCGCAGTCCGGCGTGCTCGGTCATGTGAAAATTGGAGACGGCGCACAGATCGCCGGCATGGGACATGTCAAGGACGACGTTCCCGCCGGTGCGCGGATGGGTGGAACCCCGGCCCGGCCATTCCGTGAATGGGCCAGGGAGATTGCGGCCGTGCGCGCCCTTGGCCGGCGCTTCGGAAAGACCGGCGACGACTAGCTGGTTGCCGTCTCGCGTCCGGCGCCGGTTTCAAAGCCAGTTCCGCTCGTTCAACAACTAGCCCGTTCCCCTTTGCCGCTCTTGTCGAAAGCTCAGCGGCAAAAATGAGAGTATCCATCATGATTGAACTTCCCGCCGTCACAAAGAACGCCCGTGGCACCAAGCACAGATGCCTGTCATGCGAATTGCCGTTCTACGACCTGGCACGAACCCCAATCGTGTGCCCAAACTGCTCGGAGACCTTCGTCCCCGTCGTTGCCGCGACACCGCGATTGAGCGAACCAAAGCCTATTTCCAATGGGCGCCGGGCGCCTTGGTCGCAAAAGAAAGCCAGTGCCGAACCAGTCGCCGACGAGCCGCTTGCCACGGCCGATGCCGATGCCGATGACATCGAGGATGTCGAGGACGACGATGAGATCGAGGCCGACGACGATACGCTGCTGGATCCGGATGCGGAAACCGATGACGATGAAGTCGTAGTCGCAACGAAAGACGACAGCGATTGAACCGGCGTGCCGGAGCAATATCGGGTGCCCCGGCAATGCCATCCCGGACCTCAAGTCATGCAATCCTGGAGTAACAGGCATGCGGATTTGGGCGATGTTCAATCAGCTGCAACATCTCCAAATAGCGTCGTCAGTGGCGGCCGCTTTTCGGGAGAACGGCTAGCTCTGCCCGGTTTGAATCCGGGTCGTCCAGCGGTGGGACATAGAGCTGCCGCCGGTCGGAATCGGTCACCCCTCCCGCGAGCCAAATCCATGCGCAATAGCGCTCTTGTCCTCACTTCTCTTATAGCTGCTACAGCAGTCCAAGCTTCCCTCCCGGCCGCCGCAGCCACCTATGAAAGACTGACGGCGACCGTCAAATCGATCGACGCCGCCGGCCGCATTCATCTCGGCGACAACTCGACGATCATCCTCGACAAGACTGTCAAGGTCGACGGTGAAGCCGCTCCTGGATCGCAAGTCACCGTGACCTATTCCGCCGATGAAAACGGTTATGTTTTCCAGACGGCAAATTTCGTCGGCGCTGCTTCCGGCAGCGCGCGAAACTGACTCCACCCACGCCTGAAAAATTAAACGTACCGCCAGCTCTCTTTCGAGGCTGGCGGCAAAAACTGGTGGTGTGATGATGACGAAAAAACCTCGTGCGACAGATTCCGTAATCCAAAGCGGACGACAAGACACGAACGGCGATTTGGCAATTGCCGATCTTGAGCCTGCTGAGCAGGCACCAGCATCGAACGTGAGCATCATGCTTCTTGCCGGCGGGTTTCTAGCAGCAATGGTAATCGTGGTCGCTGCGGAATTTGTACGCCACCAATTCTAGTGTCGTGGTCGGTAATTTCGAGGCACCACACTAGTGTTCCGGTTCTGACGTTTGGTTTCGAGTCCAGCCGCAAGCGGGTACCAAACGTCAGGTGCGCTACTCTAGTGAACCCTCGTGATCGGCAGCGGAGACGCTGGTCCTGCATCGCGCTTCCCAAGGTCAAACGATATGGAAATAATGACTGGAGTTGCTCTCCTCGCAGCCACCTATCTGGGCTTCATGGCCCTGCGCCCCACGGCTGCCGGTATCCATCCATTGATGCGCAAAGAGATGCTGGGGACCTGCCTCGTCCTCGGCCTTGTCGCCGCATTGTCGATCGGGTCCGCGTTCCTCATCCACGGCGTCGTCAGATACTTCTGACCCAACGGTCCGCGTGAGAGAAAGTTCGCCGGTGTTGGCGCTTAAATCGCGCCGGCACCGGTTATCGGCGCGAAGCGTCAGGGCTTGAACCGCCATACGTCGGCGCGCTTGACCTCGTTGTCTTCCAACTCGCGCGTGGTCGCAACTTCGTAGTGTGCGACGGTCTCAAAACGATCGACCGGGAAATAGCTGCGGCGCGGGTCGCCGACAAGGACAAGCGCGCCCGCTGAAGCCATCCGCTGCATGAACGCGAGGACACGGTCGGACATTCCGCGCTCGTAGAACAGGTCGCCGACGAGGACGACGTCGATACCTGCTGGCGTCGTCTCGAGTAGATCAGCCTCTGAAACGTCAAGCACGACGACATTGGCGAGCGCGTTCAAGGACGCGGCGACAGAGGAATAGGCGTCGATGTCGGCGGCGCAAGCATGCGCTGCGCCCGCGTGCATAGCAGCTATGGCGACAAGGCCGCTACCCGACCCCAGATCGAGAATACGTTTGCCGGAGACAAACTGAGGATTGTCGAGGACGTAGCGCGCCAGCGCCTGGCCGCCGGCCCAGGCAAAGGCCCAGAATGGCGGCGGCAGGTTGATTTCATCGAGTTCGATTTCGGTCTTTTCCCAGATCGGCAGGCTTTCTTCAGCGAGATGCAGCTTGACCTCGGGCACGAGTCCGGGCGCGAACAGGCGGGTGTTGGCGAGAATGAAATGGATGCGGGATTGCCGGTCGCGGCCGGGACGCGAAGCGCCGTCGATCATCGCCTTATCGTTTTTGGATCGGGACCGCACGTCAACTCTCTCACGGTTACTCCTGCTCCGGGACAAGCCGCGGCTCGGACCTCAGTCATTGGCGAAACCATTCTAGTGTGATGATTCAGAAGTTCGCTACCACCTGCGGCTAGGTTCAGAGCGAACTTCGGAGACGGGACACTAGCGCTTGACGACCTTCGCCCGGACTCACGCGTTAGATCCAGACCACTGGTGTTCATTTTCGGATCGTCTTCGGGTCGAGACCGCCCATGCGGCATACCTCCTCCCATTCCTCTGCGAGGACGGGTTGGACGGACAGGCGCATCGAGGTGACGAGTGACATTTTCTCAAGCCTCGGGTTGGCCTTGACGTCGACGAGTTTCACAGGCTTCGGCATGGCGCAGACAGCGCGGACATCGACGCATTCCCAGCGCTCGTCATCGGTCGTGGAATCGGGATGCGCGACTTTGCAGACTTCGCAGATGCCGACGACTTCGAGGCCGATGTTGGAGTGGTAAAAGAAGCCGAGATCGCCCAGTCGCATGGCGCGCATGTTGTTGCGGGCGAGGTAGTTGCGCACGCCGTCCCATTCTTCGCCCTTCTTTCCCTTTTTCTTGAGGTCGTCAAAGGAAAAGACATCGGGCTCGGATTTGAACAGCCAGTACATAACCGCGCTGCCACGACGAGTCGGGGTGGCGCTGGATGAGGCAGCGGATGTCTTATTTCGTTTTGTCATATCAGATGATCTATTGCCATCCTCAGCGCCGGGCGCCAGCGAATCTTTGGCTTCCACTTCGACCTTAAACGACCTCATCGAGAATTTCGAGTAAGCTTCCACTCCGGCTTTTTGTCCTCAAATTCAGCGCTCTCCTGGCATATCTTTGTTGCCGGATCATTCGGGCACGCAACGACCTACGTCAGGGCGATGCTGAGACCGCTTTTACTGACGCTTCCTATTTGCCTTTTTCCTCACGGTCGGGCTACCCGTCGCTATCTTCAACCTGAACGGTGAAAAGCAATATGGTGTCTTTCGGTTGAGGCTTCACTACACCTGAAATCCACGCAGGATTTCCGTTTTATCGCCGGTCTTCCTCGTTCAGGTTCTACCTGACTGCAGCACTTTTGCGCCAGAACCCGCGCTTTCATAAAGGCAGGTCGAGCCCGATCGCGAGGTTCTGGGCGAAGTGCCGAGATTTTTCGAAGGGCCTCGGCGTTAACCGAACTCTCCAGCAAGGTGAGATGGCGGCGGGAGAACTTAGGTAAGCTGCTTGATTTTATTGGTGCCGCTTAGGTGACTTGAACACCTGACCCCATCATTACGAATGATGTGCTCTACCAGCTGAGCTAAAGCGGCTAAAGCGAACGGCAAAACCGGACGCGATTCGACAGATGTTTATCGTAGAACGGCGATGGTTCAAAGCCCCTTTATGCCCGAACCTTATTCAATCCCCGCCGACGGCAGGAACTGGGACCACCGGCTGCATTAGCCGGTTGGCGTTACGCTGCAGGGGCTTTGGAACCGCGCGGTTTCGGAACACTGACGAAGTCACGCAGATACGTCCTGACAGCTTCAAATGCAACCCCAGCCGGCAGAAGCGGTGCGCCGGCTGTCCGATTCGGGCACCCGTGTCCCACGAGGCCTTCGTCACGCCGCTCCATGCCGGAAAGGCTTCAACGGTCCGTTTGCGGCGACATCGGCGACGACATCGCCGTCAGGACCCGGATCGTCGGGTGCACGCGGGGAAACGAAGATGCGGGCTTCTCCGAGAGTGGAACGGGCGGCCCTTTGCGGCTCAGCTTTTTCCACGAGTTTGGGCGCTGCACCTCGCTTTCCGGGTGCGGCTGGCCGCGAGGGTTTTGCATCTCCGCCGACGGGGCCTACCGCGGCCGGGGCGCCGGTTGTCACGGCTGATGCCGCCTCGGCAGTCGACGCCGCGGTGCTGTCGGCTGGCGACGACTCCGGCGAAACCGGGCCAGACGGCGCATCGGGCTTCGCCGGCGCAGAATTGGCTATTTTTTCCGGAGCCGCAGCGGTTGCGCTCTTCGGGCCTTCGTCCACCGGCTCGGGGCTGGCTCGGCTTGGCCGCACGGCGGCAGCGGCGCGGACCGAGCGCTCCTCTGCTTGGCGTGCAGGCTCGATGCCGGCGGGTCCTTCATCTCCGCGTTCAGTGCCTTCGGATGACCTGGGTTCTGTAGCTGCTGTCTCGGAGTTGGCCTGATCGCCCTGGACCCGAGTCGAGCTTTTCGCTGGCGCTTCTTCCTCCTCGATGATGTCTGCGTCGGCAATTGGCACCGTCTCCGCAGCCTTGGCGGGGACTGCCGCCGAAGGCTTCGAAGTACCAGCGTCCACGTTCGCCGGGCCGCCTGTCTCCGTCTTTGCTGGCGTCACGTCCTTGGCTTCAACGGCGACTTCGAGCGGGGCACCGAGCGCCACCAGTTCTTCGAGCTTTCGCGCAACGATCTCATCGGCGGTCTTCTCCATGCTTTCCACCGGCACACGCCAGCTGAACGCGTCGAGCGCGCCGGTCACCGGCGAGACTGCGGCCCATTGCTCGGAAACGACACCGTCGGCGGTCCAGGCAGGGTCCCGGGGCGCGTTGACGGCGCGGGCAAGCCACTCGCGCACCCGGCCCTTGTCGCCGTGCTCTCCACCCTCGATGCGAGCCATCAGCGTGCAGGCGCGCTGTGTCAAACGGCTCTCCATCAGCGGTTCGAGGGCCTGGCGCGCGGCAGCAAAATCTTTCGCTTCGATTGCGGCATTAGCCACCGCTATGGCGCTTTCGAGGGAATGCGGATTGAGCTGCGCAAGCTTCCTTACACGGTCGAGACGGTCGCGCGGGCTGTCGCCAATCCGGGCGTATGCATAAGCCGTGGCAAGATCGGGATGCGGCGATTTCTGCCACGTCTGCTGCACGATCTTGGTGGCTTTCGGCGTTGCCCCGCGCGAGGCCAGCAGCCGCCCTGCGATGGCGCCGGCAGGAACAAGACCGTGGGCCAGCTTGTGGGCTTCTAGCGCCAGATTGAGCGCGCGCTCGGGATCCTTGTCCTCCAGGTCCTGCGCTTGTGCAGTGAGCAGGACGGCTCGACGCCGCTCGGCGCTGGCTTTTTCCACGTGGCCGTTCTTGCGGGCAACGGCCAGCGTTTCTAGCGCGCCGGCCCAATCGTGGCTCTTGCATTGCAGATCGAACAGCGCATCGACCGGCCAGCTCAACTGCGGATTTAGCGCGATAGCCCGCTCGGCAAACTGCTTGGCGGCTTCTCGTTCTCCTTCGCGCTCGGCTTCGAGGAATAGCCCGCGCAAGCCAAGCTGCTCAGTATCTGTCGAGGCCAGCATCGATTCATAAATGCGCCGCGCCGTCGCCTTGTCGCCGGAAAGCTGGGCTGCCTGTGCGCGCAACAAATGCGTCAGCGGTTCATTCGGCATCGATTTGCGCGCCTGGATGGCGTACTTCGTCGCCGTCGCGCGGTCGCCCGCACCAATCGCAATCATGCCGGAGGACAGTGCGTCAAGACCGCGCTTCTGACGCCGCTTGTTGAAGTATCCGCCGATCACCGCGGGGCTTTCCCAGACGTGCCGCAAGAGCGACCACGCCACCAACGCCAGTCCGGTCAAAAGCGCCAGCGCGACCACCGCGTGGAAGACGCTGATCTTCGCCTCCTGGCCTTCCCAGTTGACGATAATCTGACCCGGCCGGTCGGCAAGCCACGCCAACCCAGTAGCGAGCGCCACGATGAAGATGAGGAAAAGTACGAGTCGGATCATGGTTCTACTGACGCCTTAGTTTGTACCGGACAGCGAAGCTTTGAGCTGCTCTTCCACCGCAGCAAGGGCCTTGTCGACGCCGTGACGCTCCTCGACCTTCTGGAGCCAGCCTTGCGCAGCCTTCCGGCCGTTCTCGGGCAGTTCCTCGGCAAGCCTCAGGACTTCGTCGAGACGCCCTGCTGCGAGTGCATTTTCCATGCGCGCTACAGTGGCCTCCGGGGTCTTGTCGTCAGGCTCGACGCTGACCTTGCGTATCTTCACGACCGAGCGCGCATTGGCCAGCAGCTGGTCGAACACCGAGTCGCCGACGGGTGCGCTCGACGCTTCGAGGATGGCATCGGCAACCGAGCCGAACGTCGACTGCAGCTTGGCAACCGAAGCCACGCCCTTTGCCTCGAACGGCTCAAGTCTGGAAACGTCGATGAGTCCTCCGGCAGTTTGCCGGACCTGAGCGAGTTCGTCGGCGAAACCATCGCCCCGCTCGATCGCCCGCGTCAAACCGCCCAGCTCAAGGGCCAGCACGATGCGCTTGGCGTTCTGCGCCCGGTTCTTTTCGGCCGAGACGACATTGGCCACCTGCGATTCAAGGGATGCCACCTGTTCGGCGACGGGTTTGACCACCTTCTCCACGTCACCGGGGCTTGCAAGCTTGGCGATCTTGGAGGTGACATCGCCTTCCAAACCGGCGAGCTGGCTGTTGATCCTGGCGGTTTCTTCCTGCACCACGCGCAAGGTGTCACCGAGCCGCGTCGTGTCAGCCTTGACCGATTCGATCTGCTGGCTCAGCCGTGCCGTATCGTTGGCGACGCCTGACAGCTGGCGATCCATCCGCTGTGTACCCGACCGCGCTGCTTCGCTCGTCTCGGCAACCTTGGCAAGACGCGCTTCGACATCTTCGCTGACGCCCGAGCGCACAGCAGCGATCTGGTTCTTCAAGGTTTCTTCAAGATCGGCCATGCGACCGGTCAGGGAGGCGAGCCGGGGAACGATGCCGCTGTTCTCGTTGCTCTCGGCGAACGCAGTCATCGTCGAAAGCTGCTGTTCGAGCTTTGCAATGCGCTCTTCCGGGACGCTGCCGCCTGCACCCGCCTGGCCGGCCTGTTCGCTCAACGAAGTCGTTGTTTGCGCCAACTCATCCTGCGTCGACTTGAGCGAGGCAATCGTGCCCTTCATGGCTTCAAGTTCGCCGAGCTTGGCTTCGGTTTCGGCAAACTTCGCCGCCAGCGCCTGGGTATCGCCGTCGCCGGGCTTGCCTTGCGCGGCTTCCAGCGCCGCCAGCCGTTCGGAAAGGTCGGCCATTCCGGCGCCGGCCTTCGAACTCTCTCCAGGGAGGCCGAGCCCGGTCTTGAGCTGGGCGATCTGCGGTTGCAACGCGTCGGCGCCGAGCAGCATCAGGAAGCCGCCGACGAGACCGGCGACGATATGGCTGAAGAACGAGCCGATACTGGAGCCGGAGGAGCGCTGGCGGGGCGGCGGTGGGGCGGCTGCCGGTTTGGCAGCGCCCTGCTTGCTCGCATCCGGCTTTGCCGCATCAGCCTTGGACGGCTCGGCGGGTTTTGAAGTGTCAGCCGGCTTTGCCGACGAAGCCGCTGCTGCAGGCTTCGCGTCGGCTGGCTTTTCACCAGGACGGGGAATTGAGGTGAACGTACCCGGCGTGCTGCCGGAGGAAGGGGCGCCTGCCTTGGCCGCCTTGTCGCCGGAAGCCGCCTGTTTGACCTCGGTCGCCTTCAGATCCAGCGTCGCGTGGGGCTTCTTGCCGCCGGCGCTGTCGGCTGGAGGGGTTTGATTTTTACCTGGGGTGTATTTCTTATCAGTCATGAAGCAGGAAACCTCTACGCAACAACGATACGCGAGTTCGTATTGTCCGGCCGGAGCCACGCCGGTCCGGCTCGGTTCGGGCGCAATTTACGCGGTGAGCGGGGTCATAGCCTGAATTGTTCCGCCATCCGGTTAATGAGCGCAAGAACTTCTTCCGAATTAGGGCGTTTCGAAACCTCCACTACGTCCGGATTGAACGGTGTCAAGGCCTCCGCCGTGGCCGGCGAGATGCAGGCGCAGGCGACTTTCCTGGCTGCATCGGCAAGCCCTGCCGCCTCGACGAGCTGGACATAGGTCCGTGACGCGTCAGGAGACATCAGGAGTACGGCATCGAGATGGCCGGTCCGCATGGCGCCTACGGCTTCTGGCGTCAACGTTTTTGCAGCTTGAGCTTCATAGCATCTGATCGTTTCAATTTCGAATCCCAGCTGCCGAAGGGCGTTTTCAAGGTCGAACGCCAGCTTGTAGCCGGCGAAATGGACAAGCCTGCCTCCGGCGGGATTGGCATTCGCGGCGATGACGTCAACGAGCCCTCTGGCGTTGCCCGGGCCCTCCATGACGCCGTGAAAGCCCAGATCGTGTGCGTCGCGTGCGGTGCCTTTGCCAACGGCAAACACCGGCAGTTCAAGCAGTTCCTGCAACACGGCGCTTTGCCCCAACGCGCGAACGGCGTTGCGGCTCGTCACAATTATGGCCTGCAGCGGGCCTGGACGCAGGTCGTTAACCTTTATGAAACGAATGGACATCAAAGGCGACAGAATCGCCCTGTGCCCGCAGCCCTGCAGTGCCGCCTGTGTGCTGGACGCGTCCGGTTCCGGCCGGGTAACGAGTATGCGCATGATTTGCTGCTCGATGGTCGCGTTGGCTATCGGGCTCAGTTCCGATTTGGCGAAATGCAAATTACCACGCCATATTTTGCACTATCGCCTATCGCTGTCTAAAGCGCCTTGAGCCGGGTCAAGAATTCCGGCCCGGCCTCTTCGAGAAGAAAGTTGGCCAAATCTTCGCCGATGCGAATGGCGCTTGCAGCCCCTGCGGTCTTTGTTCCACGATAGCGCTCTTTTCCGTCTGGCGACAGCACCTCTCCGCGCATTGTGATCTGGCCGGCGGCCAATTCGGCCAGTCCGCCGATCGGCGTCCGGCATGAACCCTCGAGCGTGCGCAGGAAGGCGCGCTCGGCTGTCACACACAGCGCCGTCGCCTCGTCGTTGAGGGGCCCTAGAAGATCGCTGACGGCTTCGTCGCCGTCACGAATTTCGATGCCGACGGCCCCCTGCGCCACGGCCGGAACCATGATCGCGGTGTCGACCGCCGCCGTTACCCGGTCGGCCATACCGAGTCGGTTGAGGCCGGCGCAGGCCAAAAATGTTGCGTCGGCGACTCCGCTGGCGAGCTTCTCGAGCCGGGTTTGCACGTTGCCGCGAAATGCCACGATTTCGAGGTCGGGGCGCAGATAGCTGACCTGGGCAGCGCGCCGCAGGCTGGAGGTCCCCACCCTGGCGCCAGCGGGCATCTCATCAAGCGACCCGAAGCGGAGGCTGATGAAGGCATCGCGCACGTCTTCGCGCGGCAGGATCGACGACAACGTCAAACCGGGCGGCAATTCGGTCGCCACATCCTTCATGGAGTGCACGGCAAGGTCGATTTCGCCTGCCAGCAGCGCTTCCTCGATCTCCTTGGTAAAAAGGCCCTTGCCGCCGACCTCCGACAAGGGCCGATCCTGTATGCGGTCCCCCGAAGTCTTGATGACGACAATTTCGAAAGCCTCCTGCGGGCGTCCGTGCGCCTGCAACAGCTGGCGGCGAACATCGTGCGCCTGAGCCAGCGCCAGGGGTGAGCCGCGGGTACCGATCCTGATGACGGTGTCTTGCACGCTTGTGTCCTCGGGTGTAGGGCGGGAGCACGTCCGCCGCCTCCATTGAGACGGCATTAATGCCGACTGAGACCGGCGAACGCAAATCCGTTCGCCGCGCAGCCCGAACGGAAATCGGCAATTGGAGGAATTGCACGTTGGCCCCAGCCGCGAGCGACAAAGGCGAAACACTCGTCCTCGGTATCGAGACGAGCTGCGATGAGACCGCCGCAGCAGTTGTCGCGCGCTCGACGTGCGGCACCGGGCGCCTGTTATCGTCAATTGTCCGCGCCCAGTGGGAGGATCACCGCGCATTCGGCGGCGTTGTGCCGGAAATCGCAGCGCGTGCGCACGCGGAATGTCTCGATGAGATCATCCGGATGGCATTGAGAGAGTCCGGCGTTTCGATTGACCGAATCGATGGTGTCGCAGCCGCTGCCGGTCCCGGACTGATCGGCGGGCTTATCGTCGGAGTGATTTCGGCCAAGGCCGTCGCGCTCGCAGCGGGCAAGCCTTTCCTCGCCGTCAACCATCTGGAGGCCCATGCGCTGACGGTCGGGCTGACTGACGGGCTGCTGCCGCCCTACCTGATGCTACTCGTGTCCGGTGGGCATACGCAGGTTCTGCTGGTGCGGGGCGTCGGCGATTACGCCCGCATATCAACAACCATCGACGACGCACTGGGGGAAGCCTTCGACAAGACAGCCAAGCTGCTCGGCCTGCCGCAGCCAGGTGGTCCCGCCGTGGAACGCGCGGCACGTGCCGGCAATCCGGCCCGCTTCGAACTTCCGCGCCCGATGAAGGGCCGCGCCGAGCCGCACTTCTCGTTTGCCGGCCTGAAGACCGCCGTGCGCCAGCGCGCCCGGGAAGCTGCGCCCTTGAGCGAAGCGGATATCGCCGACCTCTGCGCCGGTTTCCAGCAAGCGGTGCTCGAAACGGTCATCGACCGCTGCAGCAAGGCGATTTCGCTTGCCCGCGAGGAGGCGGGCGTGGACATCAGCCACTTCGTCGTTGCCGGCGGCGTTGCCGCCAACGCAGCGCTGCGTTCTGGCCTGTCCGGCCTCGCCGCTAAAGAAGGACTCGCTTTTCATGCCCCGCCGCTTGCCCTGTGCGGAGATAACGCCGCCATGATCGCCTGGGCCGGCACCGAGCGCCTGTCGCGCGGCCTGGTCGATCCCCTCGATGCACCTGTGCGCCCGCGCTGGCCGCTCGATGCCGATGCTGCCAAGGTCCGCGGTGCGGGCATCAAGGCGTAGAGCCGGTTCAATACCGCAGAGAAACCGGCTACTGTCCGATTCTAAAGCGGGCTCAGGAGCCAGCGGCGAGTGGATTAAAGCTTCGTACGAGTTTCGCTTGGGACGTGGGACGAGCGGCAGGAGGGGACCGGCACATGAAGATAGAAAGTGTTGGCGTTATTGGCGGCGGCGCCTGGGGCACGGCGCTGGCCCAGACCATGGCCCTTGCCGGTCGCAACGTCTTGATTTGGGCATATGAGCCCGACACCGTTCGCGAGATCAATGAACATCACATCAACCGCGTCTTCCTGCCCGGCGTGACCCTGGAGGAAACCGTTACCGCGACCGGCAAGCTTGCGGTGGCAGCCGCCTGCGATATCATCCTTTTGGTGCCGCCGGCCCAGCACGTGCGCCGCATCGCCGGCGAACTGGCTGCACAACTCCCCGACGGCCGCCCGGTCGTCGTTTGCGCCAAAGGCATAGAGCAGGCAACGGGCCGCCTTATGGGTGAAGTCGTCGCCGAAGTCCTGCCGCGCGCGCTGCACGCCGATCTGTCCGGGCCGAGCTTTGCAGCCGATGTCGCCCGCGGCATGCCCGCCGCCGTGACGCTTGCCTGCCCGGATGAAGTAGCAGGCCGCGCGCTTGCTGAGGGACTTGGCTACCGCAACTTCAGGATCTACTGGACATCCGACACCATCGGCGTCGAACTTGGCGGAGCGGTGAAAAACGTGCTCGCGATAGCCGCCGGCATTGTCGACGGCAAGGCGTTGGGCGCCAGCGCGCACGCAGCTCTTGTGACCCGCGGCTTTGCCGAACTGCGCCGCCTCGGAGAAGCCCTTGGCGCCCGGTCAGAGACGCTGATGGGCCTGTCCGGCCTCGGCGATCTCATCCTCACCTGTTCGAGCCCGCAGTCGCGCAACATGTCGCTCGGGCGTGCGCTGGGTCAGGGGCGCAGCGTCAAGCAGGTGATGGGCGAACGACGCGCCGTCACCGAGGGCGTCTTCACCGCCGCCGCCGTGATGCGCATCGCCGGGGAGCGCGGCATCGAGCTGCCGATTTGCGCGGCCGTCCACGCCATCGTCGAGGATCGAATATCGGTCGACGATGCGATCGAGGGATTAATGACCCGCCCGCAGCGCGCCGAAGATTGAAATATCGGGAAAATTGCGCACTTACAGTGATATGCTGAGGGAACCGGATCTGTAGGTGATCGCGTTGCCCCAAGTGGCTGCGGATTTAATTGATCGCGCCGCCTTTTTGCCGCGCCTGCTGCTGGCGATCGAAACGGCAAGATCACAATATCGCAAATGGAGTTGCGAATGACAAAAATCCAGGCGGTCGTGATCGTGATAGCGGCCCTCCTCGCCTTTCCGATCAGCGCACAAGCCGGCAGCCTGTCGGGGACGTGGAGCGGCTCGGGCTATGTTGAGCCAACGAATGGGAAGCGGGAAAGCGTTCGCTGCCGCGTCACCTTTTCGCGGCAAAGCTCTAAGGTGTATGGCGTCAGAGCGGTCTGCGCATCGCCATCGACCAAAATCATTCAGACGGGCGAACTTTTGATGGTGAACCCCAACCGATATGTCGGGGACTTCTACAATGCCGAGTTCGATATCGCGGGCCGCGTTCGCGTCAGACTCAGCGGTTCCAGCCAGAAGGTGACGTTTTCAAGCAAGAATGGCCATGGCAGCATGACACTGCGAAAGAACTGATTTTCAGCGCAGTAGCGTGCTCCAGCATCCAGCCTCGTCCACAGTTTGATGGTTCACCCTTGGCAATAGTGGAAGGCCGCCAAGCCCAGCTTGAATTCGAACCTTGAGCCGCGTCAAGAGAAGGGCCGCTGTGATCGATAGCCTGAGCCGACATCGCACAACGCGAAGGTGCCGATATGGACAAGCTTTCAGATCTTCGTGATCGCTTCGTTTCAGAACATGTCGAGGCGAGAGGCGTGCGCGATCCGCTCGTCCTAGCGGCAATGCGCGCAGTGCCACGCGAGCAATTCGTGCCGGACGATCTGAAGGAACAAGCCTATCAGGACAGTCCGCTTCCGATCGGCGCCAAGCAGACGATTTCGCAGCCCTATATCGTCGCCTTCATGGTCGAGGCGCTGGCGCTGCGGGGCGGTGAAAAGGTCCTGGAAGTCGGAGCGGGTTCCGGTTACGCCGCCGCGGTCCTTGGCGAAATCGCAAGCGAGGTCTTTACGATCGAACGCATCGGCCAGCTTGCCGAGAAAGCTGCCGCCAATCTCGCCGCCGCCGGCATACTCAACGTCCACGTCCGGCATGCCGACGGGACCGAAGGGTGGGCGGAGGAAGCGCCCTTCGATGCAATTCTTGTTTCCGCCGGAGCGCCAGACGTGCCGAAATCGCTGATGCGCCAGCTCAGAATCGGCGGCCATATGGTCGTGCCGGTCGGCACCGATTTTCGCGCCCAGGAACTGGTGCGGATCACCCGCGTTGACGACAGCGAATTCGAGCGCGAGGATCTTGCCGACGTCCGGTTCGTCCCGCTGATCGGCAAAGAGGGCTGGGAGGGCGAGGAGGAGTGGGAGACAAGATCGCCGCGCGTCGTCCAGTCACGGCCCGCGGTCAGCGTCTCGCTACCCAGCCTCATCGCCAAGCATGGCGAGACGTTCGTCAAACACCTGGATGCCGACCTCGACGCTCTCCTCGCCAGGATCGGTGAGGCCCGAGTCGTGCTTATCGGTGAAGCAAGCCACGGGACGTCCGAATTCTACGCGATGCGGGCGCGAATCACGCAAGAGCTCATCGAACGCAAAGGCTTCAATATCGTCGCCGCGGAAGCCGATTGGCCAGATGCCGCGCGGATCGATCACTACGTCCGGCACCGCGATGTTCCTCCGTCGGAGTGGACGGCGTTCGCCCGCTTCCCGACCTGGATGTGGCGCAACGAGGAAACCCGCGTTTTCGTCGACTGGCTCCACAATCGAAACGCGACCAGCCCGAGCGACGAGCGCGCCGCATTCTACGGCCTCGATCTCTACAGCCTCTACACATCCGTGCGTGCTGTAATCGAATACCTTGAAACCGTCGACCCGGAACTGGCAGAGGTGGCGAGACAACGCTATGGCTGCCTGACACCGTGGGAGGCCGATCCGGCATCCTACGGACGGGCTGCCCTAAGGGGCGACTACAGGAAATGCGAGCAGGATGTCGCCCACATGCTCGTCGAGCTTCTGAGAAAACGGCAGGATTATACGCCCAAGGATGGCGAGCGCTTTATGGACGCCACGCAGAATGCGCAGCTTGTCGTCAATGCCGAGCAATATTACCGGGTGATGTACTACGGCTCGCGCGCGTCATGGAACCTGCGCGACAGCCATATGTTTGATACCTTGAGGAATGTGATGGCGTTTCACGGGCCTCAGTCCAAAGCTGTCGTCTGGGCGCACAACTCACATGTCGGCAACGCGGCGGCGACCGAGATGGGCCGTCGCGGCGAACACAACATCGGACAATTGTGCCGGCAGCATTTCGGCGACGAGTCCTATCACATCGGATTTGGGACCAACGCGGGAACGGTGGCGGCGGCCTCTTTCTGGGATGGACCGATGCAGGTCATGAGAGTGAGGCCGGCGCATGCGCAAAGCTACGAGCGGCTGTTTCATATGACCAACTCCCCGGGACTTCTCCTGCCGCTTCGAGGAAAACAGGGCGCAGAGTTGGCGGAGTTGCACGACAAGCTCACTAGGCCCCGGCTGGAGCGGGCCATCGGCGTCATCTACCGGCCCGATAGCGAACTTTCCAGTCACTACTTCGAGGCCGTTTTGCCGCACCAATTTCACGAGTATATCTGGATTGATCACACCTGCGCGGTAAAGCCGTTCGATGTGGCCGAGCTTGAAGGCCTGCCCGATACGTACCCCTTCGGTTTATAGGCGAACAGCTATCGCCGCTACCTGTAGCCTCATGCGGATGTTTTGAGCCATCATGGAATTCAAAGACTACTACGCCGTTCTGGGAATAGACCGCTCCGCGACGCAGGATGAAGTGAAGCGTGCCTACCGCAAGCTGGCGCGCAAGTTTCATCCCGACGTCAACAAGGAGGAGGGCGCGGAAGAAAAGTTCAAGGAGATTGGCGAAGCCTTCGAAGTGATCGGCGACCCAGAGAAGCGGGCCGCCTACGATCAACTGGGAAAGAACTGGAAATCCGGCCAGGACTTTCAACCACCGCCGGACTGGGACGCCGGGTTCGAGTTCTCCGGTGCCGGCCCCAGGGAGGATCGCGACTACAGCGATTTCTTCGAACAAGTTTTCGCAGGCATGCGCCAGCGCCAGCACGCGCCGCGCGGGGGAGCCGAGTTCCATGCACGCGGCGAAGACCACCATGCCCGCATCATGGTCGATCTGCGCGATGTCTTCCAAGGCGCGACACGAACGATTTCGCTGCGCGTGCCCGAGATCGATCAAAGCGGCCATCTCAATATTCGCGACCGCACGCTCAACGTGAAGATCCCGAAAGGTGTTAGCGAAGGGCAGACGATCCGGCTAAAGGGGCAGGGCTCGCCCGGCATGGGCCGGCTGCCGGCGGGAGATCTCTATCTCGAAGTCAGCTTCAAGCCCGACCAGCTGTATCGTGTGTCAGGCCGCGACCTTTACATCGATCTGCCCATCGCTCCGTGGGAGGCCGCACTCGGCGCCAGCGTCAAAACTCCGACGCCGGCGGGGGCCGTCATGTTGAAGATCCCACCGAACTCGTTCCAGGGGCGGGAATTGCGCATCAGAGGCCGGGGAATTCCTGCTGCCGAACCTGGGGACCTCTATGCGGTCCTGAATATCGTCCTGCCGCCTGCAGACACCGATAAGGCCAAAAAGGCCTATGAGGACATGGCGCGCGACCTTGCATTCGACCCGCGCGCCAAGTTTGGAGCCTAGAAGATCATGACTGAGAAAGGTTCACCTAACCACATTCCAGAAATCGTCGAGGCCGGCGCGACGGTGACGCTGGACGAGCTTTGCCTGTCGTGCAAGGTCGAACAGGAATGGATCCTGGAACTGGTCGAGCACGGCGCCATCGAAGCCTTCGGACACAGTGGCTCGGACTGGCAGTTCAGTCACGTCACGATCGTTCGTGTCGCTAAAGCAAAACGCCTTGAGCGCGATCTCGCGTTGAACATGCCGGGCGTGGCGCTGGCGCTGGAACTGCTTGATGAAATCGACGGGCTGCGAGCCCGCCTGAAGGCCGCGGAGGGCCGACGGTAGCCTTATTCGGGCGGCCGCGCGGAAATGATTGTCAGCGATTCCCGGTCTCGCAGGATTGCATCCTCATCGGTGCAATGCTGCTTGCGCGCGGGCGAACACTCCACGGTGACGCGATAGGGGATGTCGGGAAACTTGAGAACGGTGTACTCGGCAATCAGGCCTTCCATCCCTTCTTCGACACCGCGGTCGACGGTGCTGACGTGGGGCTCGGCGGCAATGCCCTGCGGGGGGGTGAAGACCTGAGTCCCGGCGGGGAGCTGCTGTTGAATTCTGAGGTCGGCATCGATCACGACGGTCAGATCGCCGTAGGTGTCGACGATCGTGTACCAAACCGGATTATCGGGATCCATTACCACCTGGCGCTGCCTCGCGGGGAGGGCTTCCGCCCCAAATGCGCGGGACACCACGCCGGGCGGGCGATCGAAAGCGATCACGGGAAGTTTCAGCCGGCTCAGCTTGGCTTCGTCTTCCGGACCGACCGACTGTGGCGGATTTGTCTGTCGGTCGCGCACAAAGCTCTTTATCGCCGGATCGTTCCAGTTGACGTCCATCATCCCCGGCGCAGCCTTGCTGCCGGCTGGAGACTGGGCCCCGACGGGGGCCGCGAGCAGGACCGCAAGGGCAACACACACCGATCCGGCAACAGTTCTGAACGTCATCATTTCAACACTCCCGCTTGCGAGCAGCCAGCCGTTCGACCATGATCGCTCCGATGTCGCAGGTTCCAGCCGGGGCCATGACCTAACGCAATAACGACCTGCGGACAATTCTGCATCGTTTCCCGGCCAATATAATGTTCAGATTGTGGAATACGGGCGGGGGTGATGGGAAAATTCGGCAAGGCCAAATCCGCTACTTTTTTTTTGGCGGCATCGGTCATGGTGCTCGATTATTATGCCGCGCAGGCCTTGCCGCTGGGCGGAGCCGGCGCATTGCGATCGATGGCGCAGCACAGCGGCCCGGACCTTGTGCAGGCTATACGCTGCGACGTGCCTCCAGGCGGTCTGCCGTCTCTCGTTCCGCTCGGGCCCGGACAATCGGAGCCGAGCCAGCCCGCTGAACCTGCCGAGCCGACGGCACCCCCCCAGCCAAGTGAACCGACACAGCCTGCGGAACCGACACAGCCGGCCGAACCAGGCGAGCCGGCCGAGCCCGTCAAGGACGCAGGGTTCCGCTACCATTCGCCCGGCGAACTGCTACCGCAGGACGCTGGACGCGGCCGTTTCGACCGCAGGATCTGGCTGCCCGGAATGATCTACCCGCTGACACTCAGCGGCAAAAACCAGGCCTACATGAATTCACAGATCTGGGGCTACGGCGGCGGCGGCTGGGGCGGAAAGGGTGCCGCCGGCGGAAGCGAATGCGATCCACGCAACTTCGACCCATTCCAGCAGCGGGACAACTATTGCGAGGTGCGCGGCCATTCGATGCCCCTGTGCCCCGCAGGCCAGGGGCACCAGGGACAGGACATACGTCCGCCGACTTGCGCCGACAACGAATGGGACGCGGTCGCCGTCGTCGACGGCACCATCGATATGGTGACCCGCAATACGACCGTGCGGCTCAAGGGCGGCGACGGAACGCTCTACCGCTATCTTCATATGCATCCGAAATCCATACGGGTCAAAGTCGGCGACCGGGTGAAACAAGGTGATGTCCTGGGCCGAGTTTCGCGGTACATGAACGGCTCGATTCAGACGACCCGACATCTGCACTTCGATGTCCGCCAGCGCGTGAAAATCGGCAACGGCAGCGTGCAGGACGTATACGTGCCGGTATATGCCTCGCTGATCGCCGCTTACCGTTTGGCCAAGGGGCTGAGTTCGGGCATCGACGAGGATGGCAATCTCATCTCCGATCCGGACTATGAGATCGGCATGCCGCCCCTGCCGGTTCGCAACCCGATCTTTGCTCCTGCACCGACTGAGCCGACGCCGACGCCGGCACCTCCCGTCGAGCCTGCGCCGACTGAGCCGACGCCGACACCGGCGCCCCCCGTCGAGCCTGCGCCGACTGAGCCGACGCCGACGCCGGCGCCCCCCGTCGAGCCTGCGCCGACTGAGCCGAC
>Ga0209347_1000173_pt1 | contig 180265 bp, 172 predicted proteins | sample AutmiccommuBRH23_FD_187382 | JGI IMG/M metagenome (GOLD analysis project Ga0209347, IMG submission 187382) | Deep subsurface microbial communities from Mt. Terri, Switzerland - Autotrophic microbial communities BRH/23 (SPAdes) (version 2) | ecosystem: Environmental > Aquatic > Deep subsurface... | reverse complement strand
TGATCCGAACGCCAAGCCGAATGTCGATCTGATCCACGCCCGGCTCCAGACCCTCGCAAAGAAATGGGCGCCGCGGCAACGAAAGGCAAAATAACCCGCGTCAATGCCGCCTTCCGTCGGCGCTTACCAAAATGGGTCATGCCATCGCCATTGGCCGAAGCCGTGTTGTTGCGGAACACGGTGTGCTTGTCGGAATAGAGCGCCACCGGCTTGCCATGCGCCTCGATATAGGCGGCCATCGCATCCATGTAGGCAAAAGTGCTCTCACTCTCGACCATCCTCAGCTGCATCAACTCGCTGGTCGCATCATCGATAAACACCAAGAGCGTGCTCTGCGGCCCGCGATCCTCGAACCACCAGTGTTTTGAACCATCAACCTGGATCAGCTCACCGCGGCAGTCCCGCCGATAACGCGGCTGATAGGGGCGCAGCCGGCGCGCATCACGATCCTTCCAAAGGCCAGCCTGAATCATCAGCTGGCGAAGCGTCTCACACGAGACCGTTATCCCATGGCGTTCAATCAGATACTCGCGCGCCAAGGTAGGACCAAAGTCGTGGTAGTGCTCGCGCACGAGTCCGATGATCTGTTCTCGGAACGCATCGCTATGGCGCCGGTTGCTGGGTCTGCCGCGCTTGCGAGAGATCAAACCTGCCGCGCCATCGCTCCGCAGCCGGTCAAGCAGTCGGAAGACCTGGCGACGCTTCAGCCCGAGCAATGCAGCCGCATCCTCAACCCGAAGTTCGCCGCGCTCGACCCGCATCAACGTATCAAAGCGTGAAAGCTCGCCATGGCTCATTGCCAGCACCGTCATAGAAGCGTTCTCCCATCCGCCGGGAGAACCATGCCACCGTTACTCCGCTGGAAGACGCCCTAGGGTGTCATCTCTATCTAGCAGAGAGGTGTCATTTCTATTTAGCGCCTACAATCCTCAAGATGGATAATAAACATTATGTTAATAGCAACACCACAACTGTCCATGTACATTGTGTCCAGTGTGATGCTAAAACGCTTGCGGTCGCGGGGGTCTTTCAACAGTATCAGCGACCGTGTCCACTTCGTTCGCCACGACGCCCTGGCAGGCTGCGCGCATCGAAATGCCCGGCGGTCGCCGGTCGTGGACGGTATTGGATGATGATGGCGACGTCGTCGAGCGCCTTCGTCACTGGATCGTCCATCTCGAACAGACGCGCGCATCGCCGAACACGGTCCGCGCTTATGTTCGCCATGTCGTCGACTTCGCAAACTTCCTTGGTGCCAACGGCGCCGAAATCCATGAAGCCACGGTCGCGCTGTACGACGGATTCCTTGCCTGGCGGCTTGCCCGGCGAAAGGATGCCTTGCCGAGCCCGCGGCTGATCCTGCTGCGAAAGCCGGAAACGCGGGTTCTGGCGCCATCGACGCGCAACCAGATCCAGCTGTCGATCAAATCGTTCTATCGCTTCTATAACGGCACCGACGACTTCGCGGTCGATACGGCCGAGGTCACGAAAGCCTATGACGGGCACCGAATCTACAAGCCGTTCCTCGAGCATATCAATCAGCGCCGCACGACGCGGCGCAAGGACCGTTATCTCTCGGGCGATCCCGGCCGGGTGCAGCAGCAGGTGCTTAAAAGGCGGCTGACGCCGAGCGAGGTCCTGCGACTGATCGATGCGTGCGGGCTTGCGCGCGACGCGTTCCTGATAGTGCTGCTCTACAATACCGGTCTCAGAATCGGCGAAGCGCTGGGCCTGCGGCATGTCGACATCGATCTTGCCGAAAAGGTTGTCTGGGTCGTTCCGCGCGAAGACAATGCCAACGGCGCCCGTGCGAAATCCGGGCGGACACGCGGCGTGCCAGTCCACGACTACGTGCTCAACATGTACGTCGATTACCTCACCAGCGACGAATATCTGCCGGCCTTCGAATCCGGTGCCGAGTACGTCTTCGCCAATGTGAAAGGCGGCGTCATCGGGCACGCCATGAGCCTTTCCTACGCACAGAAGCTCGCGTGCTTGCTGGAGCAGCGCACCCATATCGACTTCAGCTGGCACATGTTCCGCCACAGCCATGCATCTGAGGCGATCGCAGCGGGATACAGCCTGCTCGAAGTGGCCGACCGGCTCGGGCATGCGAGCCCGCAAACAACGGCAGCGTTCTACCAGCACCTGTTCGCCTCGGAAATCCGCAAGCTTTACCTCAAGGGGCCCGACGAGGTGCATGAAAGACTTGAGAAACTTCGCGAAGCTGAGCTGCTCGGAAAGAATCTGCGATGGGCTTGACGCCGCTGGCACTTGTCGGCGGCACGCCGCACGATACCGATCGCTACAACAATTGGCTCGAGGCGCGCCTCGCGGAGATATCTCCCCTTCTCGTCGCCCATTCCGTTTGGTCGGACGCCATGATGGGTGAGGTGTTCGGGCATCCTTGGTTGAGCCAGACATACGCAAGCATGCTGCTTCAAGCCGCGGTTCCGGTACTCACCAACGAGATAAAAGCTTACCTGACGGCGTCTGTCCTCGACGATCGTAAGGCGGATGCTCACTGGTTCCAGCGCCGGATCCCCGTGATCCGCTATCTGGTTGAGGAAGGAGCAGATCTGCTTCAGCATTTTAGCGCGGGTTGTCTCGCCGACATCCCTCACCCTGGCTTTGCGCGATCAGATGACAAGGGCACCCGCCATTCGAACTCCCATAACGATGCAGTCCTCGAACGATACGCCGTCTGGTATGGCGCTAACTATGGATGGCGCAGGCAAAGCCAGACCCGCCAGTGGATCCGGGGCGACGAGATCGTCACCGGCGAGTTCCGATCGCCTGAAGTGCAGCTGTTCGGCGATATCCATCGCTTCGCGATCATCAATCGGGCGCAGATGGCGGCGATGCCGGAGCGCGAGATCATCCTTCTCAACGATCTCTACAGCGAAGAGGACACCCGCTTCCGCGACAGGCAGCGCCGAAGCGACACATATCTGAACTTCCTCTGCCTCGAGCCTTGGCTCCGCCCTTTGATGCGCGGCTTCCTTCTGGACAAGGTCGCGCATGGCGAACTTGCGCCGGCGACTCTTGTCGCAATGCAGGCGCGCTTGCGGCTCTTCGCGCAGTTCCTGCACACCGAGGGCATTACCGAGCCTGGCTTGGTCAATGAGCTGACGATGGAGCGTTACCTAGCATGGGGAAATGCTCGCAATGCCGCTGGCAAGAACTGGTACACCGACATCGTCCAACTCCTGCGCGCGGGGCCAGTCCTGCTACCCGGGCAATGGCCTCGGATCGCCCTCGACAAGCGTGCGGCACGGCGGATCCGCTACAAGCAGGCGCCGGATGACCCGCGTAATCGGCTGTATGCGTCGCGCGAGGGTGCCAATCGGGCGGCCCCTTCAGAAGCACTGGCTGCGATGGCAGCCAAGCTCGACGAACTGCCCGCGCCCATCCCCGCGATCTTTACGATCGGCATCACGACCGGTGCGCGGGCCGAAGACCTGCATGCCCTGCTCTTCGACTGCCTTCGGCCCGATCCGTACGACAAGCGCTTCATGCTGTTCACGTTCTGGCAAAACAAGGTCAGCCGTTGGAACACAAAGCCGTTATTGCTGACCGATCCGGCTCACAAGGCAATGATAGAACTGATCGAAAGCCAGAGAGCGCGTGTCCGTCAACATCACGGCCGCGCCACGAAATATCTGTTCCCGGTCTTCCACGGCAAACGGGAGTCGTTCCTCGGCTACCACTGGACCTTGCAGGAACTCAAAATGCTGTGCCTCAGGCATGGTATAGTCGACGGCGATGGCAAACCGTTCGACTTCTCCTGGCATCCGGTGCGCCACCATCGCGGGACTCAGATGGCGGCCGAGGGCCACGACATCCTGAGCATCATGTTCGAGCTCGGCCATGCATCGCCCGATATGGCGTCGATGTACGTCAACAAGCGCCTGGAACTCAAAAAGAACGCCTTGCTCCGCAAGGGCGGCGGCCAGTTCTTCACGATCGCGGGCAAGGTAGACGAAGCCGTCGGCGATCTCCTGCTGCGCAAGGAAACCATGATGGCAACGCGCGTCTGTGGCGGTGCCTGTACCCTGCCCGGCCAGCTTGGCGAATGGTGCGAGCATGCTCACGCCTGTCTGACCTGCCGCTTCTTCCGCGCTGATGGTGATGACCTCGAGCACTTCCGCTGTGAACGCGCCGGCCTTTACGTCGCAATCGAAGGGCTCGAGCAGGAAGCCCAGAACTACGAGCAAGGCGGGCAGATCCGCATGGCCGACATCACGCGCAAGCGGCTGCAACGCAATAAGGATGCGGTCCACAACACCGACACCATCATCCGTTCCATCGAAGAGAACGGCCTCTACAAGGGTGAAAAGCAACGCTACAGGCCGGCCGCTGCTCGGGAGGAAGCAACGCCATGACCTTGGGACCGGATCTGCGGATCGCAACACTCAACGACGCCCGCAGCCGTCGTAGCGCTGAAAAGCGCGCTGCGGTCGAGGACGCAATCATGCGTTTACGCGAAACCAGGCAGGCCGTGACGTTCGTCTCAGTGGCCCGTGAGGCGAAGGTCAGTCGCCAGTACCTCTACAACAACTTCGCCGATGAGATCGGCGAGGAACGCGCCGAAACCCGTGCGGAAACTGAGGTTATCGATGGCAAGAAGGTCCGGCTGCGAACGCCCGAAGAACACCGCCACATCGAAGCGGCACTCCGCAACAAGATCGAGCGCCTTGAAACCGAGATCCGGGATGCGCGTGCCGAAAAGGCCAAGGCGGACCGAACAGCGGAACGTGAGCGCGGGAAGGCTGAGCACTGGCGTCAGCTTTACACGGCTGTCTTGGCGCGCGTATCACCGGGCCAAGCACCTGCCCCGCTGCCGTCCACCGACGACTGAACCGTCACGCCTCAATCGGGTTACGATCAAGAGAGTTGGAAGTGAGCCGCCTACGGCGTCTTGCACTTCCAACTCTCTTGATCGTCCAAATTTTGGGTGAAACGCAATGGACAGGCATAGTGCCATCAATCCATTGAAATTAAGTCATAAGACATAAAATGGTGCTGATATATGTAAAATCTAAATCAGTGCGCTGGTGGTGTTCCGCGCAATCATGAACCACTCCACTAGCAGGTACAGGCCAAGGAAAATGGCAATCCACACCAGCGCCATCTTGACCATCTGACTCCACTTGAGCCGGTAGGATGCGAGACCTGCGCCAACCAGGATCAACCATCCAATGCTCGCGATGATCGGCAACATCAGTTCTGGGTTCATGCGACAATCTCCAACCCGTCGTATCCCACCACCACAAAGTCTGGAACTTCGTTGGACAGGCTGCGGTAATCCATGCTTTTGTCGAGGTGGCTTAAAACTACGCGCCCAGCCTTGCACTTTTCGCCAAACTGGATCGCCATCGCAAGATGCGCATGGGTTGGATGCGGTTCACGGCGCAGACAATCAGTTACCAGAATGTCGACACCGTAAAACAGATTAATCATTTCATCAGAAATGGCACTAAAATCCGTGGTATACCCGATGGACTTGCCATCAGCTTCGAATCTATAGCCTGTTGTCTCACCGCCGCCATGTTCCATCTGGCACCAACCCACTCCGAACCCGGCGGTCATCCGCAAACGATCAAGCGTGTCGAGGGTGCAGATCGTCGGATAACCATCCTGCCCGGCAAAGACATAGCCGAACCGTTGCCGCAACCGCCGTACGGTTTCAGTCTCGGCAAACGCCGGGATCGGCCCTGCACGGCCAAATCGCAACGCGCGCAAGTCATCGATCCCGTGGCAGTGATCGGCGTGATCATGCGTCCAGAAAACCGCGTCGATGCTATCGATTCGGTTGGCCAGCAACTGCGCACGGCAATCGGACGACGTGTCGATCAGCAACCGTCTGCCATCATTGCTTTCCACCAGGATTGAAACCCGCGTCCGGCGGTTGCGCGGTTCGTCAGGGTCGCAATCGCCCCAGTCGCCCGCTCCGTCTGGCCCACCGAGCCGAGGCACCCCAGTCGAGGTGCCAGAGCCGAGCATCACCAGTTTCACAGACCTGCTTTCTGGAACAGCTGCGCGAAATTGGTGGTGGTCTGCTCTGCCAGAGCCTGCGTCTCGGTTCCACGCAAATTGGCGATGAAGGCCGCCGTATCAGCAACATAGGCCGGTTCACACACGCGCCCGCGATGCGGAACGGGGGCCAGGAACGGGCTGTCAGTCTCAATCAGCAGCCGGTCTTCAGGAACAGTCGCTGCAACGTCTTGCAAGGCCTTGGCATTCTTGAAGGTTACGATACCCGATAGCGAGATTGTCAGACCCAGTTCCAGCACCTTCGCCCCGAATTCGGCCGAAGCTGTGAAGCAGTGGATCAGCGCCGGAAACGTCCCCCTCGCCATCTCATCGGCAAGGATCGCAAAAGTATCATCCTCGGCATCACGGGTGTGGATGATCAGTGGTAACTGCGTTTCGCGCGCGACATCAATATGCATCCGGAACAGGCGCTGCTGCGCGCCGCGATCCGAATGATCGTAGTAGTAATCGAGGCCTGTCTCGCCAATCGCGATCACGCGGGGATGCTCGGTCGCGGCCTGCAAGGCGGCGCGGCCCAGATCCTGATGCGCGTCGGCCTCGTGCGGGTGGATGCCGACGCTGGCGAAGACATCGGCCTCGCGCACAGCGGTTGCGACCACCTGATCCCACTCGCTTTGCCGGGTCGAGATATTGAGGAATGCCCCTACCCCCGCCGCGCGCGCGCGGGCGAGCACGCCGGCCTGATCTTCGACCAGACCTTTGTATTCAAGGTGGCAGTGGCTATCGATCAGCATCAGTCGCTCGTCGCTTCATCGATCGGCAGGTCAAGCCGGGGGAACAATGGCGTCGGCGGGGCGACGGTGAAGCCGGTGGCGACTAGGCGTGAGAACCAATCAGAGTCTTCCAGCGCCGCGTAGCTGCGTTCATCCGCGGGTATGCCGAGTTGATCGAGCAGCGCAGCGGATTTCTGCGGCACTACAGGCTGAATCGCGATGGCAAGATCGCGCAGGGCCACAAACAGCGTTTGCAACACCGCCTTCATCCGTTCAGGGTCGGCTTTCTTCAAGGCCCACGGCGCCTGTTCGTCAACATACTGATTGCAGGCATAGACCGCGCGCAGCCAAGCCTCAATCCCGGTCGAAAACGACAGGGCTTCGAAATCCCGAGGCAATTCGATTGCGCAGGCCAGTTTGACAACCGCGAGCAGAGCATCATCCGCCGCGTTTGGTTCGAACGTTTCCAGCCGCCCATCCATGTTCTTCATGATCATCGACAGAGTGCGCTGGGCAAGATTGCCGAAACTGTTTGCCAGTTCCGCATTGGCGCGTAAAACAATGGCTTCAGGCGAATAGCTGCCGTCTTGTCCGAAGGCGACTTCACGCATCAGGAAATAACGCAAGGCGTCGACCCCGAACCGTTCGGCCAATTCCAACGGATCAGTGACGTTGCCGAGCGATTTCGATTCCTTCTGTCCGCGATTGAGCAGGAAACCGTGGCCGAACACTTTCTTGGGCGCAGGCAGGCCGGCACTTTCGAGGAATGCGGGCCAATAAATTGAATGGAAGCGCACAATATCCTTGCCGATCAGATGCAGATCGGCAGGCCAGAACGTGCTCATGCCGTTCGGAATATCATCGGGATAGCCCAGCCCCGTGATATAATTCGTGAGCGCATCGACCCACACATACATCACGTGATCGTCGCTGCCGGGCACCTTGACCCCCCAATCAAAACTCGTGCGGCTGACCGACAGATCGCGCAGGCCCTGTTCGACAAAGGCGATCATTTCATTGCGGCGGCTTGCGGGTTCAAGAAAACCGGGGGTGCGCAGCAGCCCAAGCAGGTAGTCTTGATACTTGGACAGGCGGAAAAACCAGCTTTCCTCGACCGTCCATTCAACCGGGGTGCCTTGCGGGGAGAGTTTTTCACCGCCCTCGCCCGCGACCAACTCGCCTTCGTCGTAATAGGCTTCGTCGCGGACTGAATACCAGCCTTCATAGCGGTCAAGATAAAGGTCGCCCGATGCTTCCATCGCCTGCCAAATGGCCTGGCTGGCGCGGTGATGATCGGGTTCAGAGGTGCGGATAAACCGATCATACGACACATTCAAAGCATCGCACATCTCACGGAAATAGCCAGACATTTCATCAGCCAGATCGCGCGGGCTACGGCCCTGTTCCTCGGCCTTGCGCGCCATTTTCAACCCGTGTTCGTCAGTCCCGGTCTGGAACCGTACGGCGCAGCCCCGCAGCCGCTGGAAACGGGCGATGACGTCGGCCGCTATCGCTTCATAGGCATGGCCGATATGCGGCCGCCCGTTGGGATAGCTGATGGCGGTGGTGATGTAGAACGGGCGCGGGTCGAGGTCAGCCATGGGCCGGTTCGCTAGCGGGCGCGGCGGCGACAAGCAAGCTGCCGATCTCGAACGGCAGCAGCCCGGGATCGAAATTGGCGGTGGGTGCCTCCGCGGCGAGGCTCACCAAGGCGGCGTGGGTGTCGATCAGGCGGGCGCGTTGCGCGGAATCGCCATTCTCGCGCGCGGCGCGGGCAACCAGCGCCTGCGCCAGATCAAGCACCGCCTGCACGCGTTCACGATCCGCGCGCGGCCCGATCAGCCGCGCCAGTTCGCCGCGTTTGGCAACGCCGCTTTCACCGCCGGAAATCAGTGCGGTGATCGTTCGCGAAACCGGCGTCAGATCCTGCGCGGCAAACCGCATTGCTGAACCGAACGAGCCTTCCGCTGCGGCAATTGCCCCCGGATCGGGCGGCAGCCCTGCATCCTCCAGCATCGTGGCCAGTTCCGCATCGCTCAAAACCGGAAAACGCAAAGTGCGGCAGCGCGAACGGATCGTCGGCAGTAGCCGCGCCGGACGATGAGTGACGAGCAGAAAAAAAGTCCCTGCGGGCGGTTCCTCAAGGCTTTTGAGCAGAGCATTGGCGGCGGCTTTTTCCAGATCATCGGCAGGATCGATGATGATCGCACGCCGCGCGCCCAAGGTGGGCCGCGTGTTCAGCCGTTTCTGCATCGCGCGTATCTGCTTGATACGAATCGACCGCGCGAGGTCGAACGGCTTGCCTTCGGCCTGTGCTTTTTCGCCCTTGTCGTCCTTGGGACCATAGGTGAGCACGATAATATCGGGGTGCGCGCCTGCGGGTTGCGGAACACCCGGCTCAGCCACCAGCGCGCGCGCGGCGGCCATGGCGAAGTCACGCTTGCCCAGCCCTGCCTTGCCCGCGAGCAGCCAGCCGTGATGCATCCGTTCACCCGCAATGGCATCGCGCCATTGCCGCCATGCCTCACCATGGTTGGGCCAGCGGGTCATGCGCGCGGGCTTTCTATCAAGGGAGCGACAGCGGCGAGGACGCGGTGATGCACGGCCAGCGTATCACCAATGGCATCGATCCGGGCGAAGCCTTTGGGGGCCCGTTCTGCCAACGCGCGGAACGCGGCGGCCACTGCGCGATGATAATCTGCTGGCCGACCGCCAATTGCATCACTGGCATCGCCATCGCGCGCCGCAAGGCGCGCGGCAAGCACGGCCTCATCGCCTTCCAGCAGGATCACCAGATCGGGCCGCAATCCGCCGCTGCCGAAATCATGTAAGCCCAGGATCGCGTCATCGCCCAGCCCGCCAGCTCCGCCTTGATAGGCGCGGCTCGAATCGACAAAGCGATCGCACAGCACCCATTCGCCGCGCGCCAGCGCCGGACGGATGAGGTTGGCTACGTGATCAGCCCGCGCCGCCGCAAAGAGCAGCGCCTCTGCTTCCGCAGTCCAGCCCGCGCCGGGCGGAGACAGCAACAAATCGCGGATTGCCTCGGCCCCCGGCGTGCCGCCCGGTTCGCGGGTGGTGACGACTGTCAAGCCGCGCGCCCTGAGCGCTTCTGCCAGCAGCCGCGCTTGGGTGGACTTGCCCGCCCCTTCCCCGCCCTCAAACGCGATGAATGCGCCGCGACCGCCAGTCATGAAAACAGTCCGGCGAAGGCGTTGAATATGCGGTCAAGCGGGCCAGCGGAGGCGACCGCTTCGGCAGTGAACAGCGGGATCGTGGCGCGCGCCATGCCGGGAGCGGTCACTTCCAGCACCGCAACCTGCTCTCCAGCTGTGAAAGGCGCACGTAGCGGGCCTTCATAGCGGATCGTCGCGGTCATCTCCCCCCTCATGCCGCGTGGCAGGTTGATCACGACCGGCCCGCGCGCCACCAGCGGGACGCGGCGTGCCGAACCATCCTGCACCCGCGCGGTGCCCACAACTTTGCCCGCGTCAAACAACTGCCGGCGATCAAATGCGCTAAAGCCCCATTCAATGTAAGACCGTGCCAACCGCCCGCGCAGCCTGCCATTCTCTACCCCCGCCAGAACCAGCACCAGCCGCTGACCATTGCGCTGCGCCGTGCCGAGATAGGAAAAGCCGGATTCATTGGTGAAGCCGGTCTTTATCCCATCCGCCCCGGCAATCCGCCCGATCATCGGATCGTGATTGATCTGCGCGATACCTTTGTAATCGAACCCCATGCGTCCGATGTAATAACCGAACTTGTCAGGGTGGCGCGCAATTATGGCGTGGGCCAGCGTCACCAGATCATTGGCCGTGGTGAAGGTGTGCCCTTCGTCTGGCCAGCCATTGGGGGTGCCGAAATGGCTCCCTGTCATTCCCAGCGCCAGCGCGGTGCGGTTCATTTCAGCTGTCCATGCCGCGATTGACCCTGCCTGCCCGGTTGCCAGCACCACCGCGCCATCATTGCCCGAGACATTGGCAATGCCGATCAGCAGATCATCGACCCGCACCTGTTCATTGATGTCAAGAAACATGGTCGATCCCTTGCGCCGCCAATCACGGGCGATCGCCGGGGTCATCGTGAATACCTGCGCCGGATCAAGCTTCCCCGCTTCAATCAGCTCGAACGCGAGATAGAGCGTCATCACTTTGGTCACCGACGCCGGAATGAAGCGGCGGTCAGGGTTGCGGGCGTGGAGCACTTGCCCGTTGCTGAGGTCAACCAGTAGCGCCACAGGGGCTTCATTGGCCCTTGGGACTGCGGGCACAATCGCGCCGCTTTCAGACTTGGGCACCTGCGCGTGGGCAGGAACGGCAACAAGCGCCGCCGCAAGGGGCAGCAGCAGGGCAGTGTATCGGGACAGGATCGAGGTTTTCACAGCGACGGCTATAGCCCCGCGCCCTGCGCTTGGCGAGGCACCGGCCCTGTTCAGTTCACGATTTCGTCAGCCAGCAACCCCACGCTCATCGCGTAATAGCTTGAGCAGTTATATTCCAGGATCGCGCGGTAATTGCCGGTCAGCAGCCATGCGGGCGTTCCGGGGCCATCGGGCTGGAACAGCGACACCATGACGTCATCGGCCAGCCCACGCTGCGCCACCACGCCAAGCGCACGCCATCCGGCCACGGTCATCCAGCGGCTCAGGCGTTCATGCACGCGCGGGCATTGCGGCGCGATGATGCGGGTGCGGTAGGCGTTGACATCGAACCCACCGGGAACCGCCGCGCGTACGCCCCATGGCTGGCCCGGCCGCCATCCAGCGTCGCGGAAATAGTTGGCGATCGAGGCAAAGGTATCAGCCCGGTTGGTGAAAATATCGGCGCGCCCGTCTCCATCGCCATCGGTGGCAAGCCGCAGATAGACCGATGGCAGAAACTGCGGATTACCAAACGCCCCGGCGTAGCTGCCGACCAATTGCGCACGGGGATAACCCTTGTCCGCCACCTTCATCAGCGCGACGAATTCACCCGCGAACAGTTCACGCCGCCGACCCTCCCACGCCAGAGTCGCAAGGCTGCGGGACAGATCAAAATCGCCCTTGATCCGGCCATAGCTGGTTTCGTGCCCGAAAATGGCGACGATGATCGGCCCCGGCACGCCATATTCACGCTCAATCCGTGCGAGCAGATCGCGATGCTGTGCAAAAACCGCCCGCCCGCCGTCGATTCGCGCTGTGTTGACATGGGTGGCGATGTAATTCGACATCGGAGGGTAGCCGCGCGTGGTGGCGCTGCCGGGCTGGTTCTGATCCAGCCGGACCACGCGGTCATTGGGGGTGAGACCGGCGGTCATACGCTCGATCGTCGCCTCGCTCACGCCTTCCCCGCGCGCGCGCGCTTTCAGCAGTTCGAGGTAAGCATCAAAGCTGAGCGGGTCACTGGCTCCCATTTGCGCAGACGCCGGAGCATTGGCAGGCGGCGCACCGATCATGGCAAGCGCGGCAATGGCAAGGGCGGCGGCAGGGAGCAGGCGTGGAATCATGCCAACAGGAATGTCACACCTTGCCTGAATACCCAACAACCGAAGTGGGATGACTTGGGCGTAAACTATGGTTATGGCGCGTCGCAAGCGGACAGGTGGCCGAGTGGTTTAAGGCAGCGGTCTTGAAAACCGCCGTAGGTGTAAGCCTACCGTGGGTTCGAATCCCACCCTGTCCGCCACCCTTGTTGCTCAACCCTTGGCTGTTACCAGCCAGGCTTTGGCGTGCATCATTACGCCTTCGCCTTTGCGATAATGCCGCGTAAACAGCGCAATCAAGTCTGCGCGCGCCGCCTCACGGACTGCTGGTTCGCGCTCTTCCAGCAGCCGCCCTGCTGCCATTGAGGCAAGGACGAAATCTGTTGCCGTTTCAGGGCTGGTGCCCGGCCCGCCGACAGGCTGTTCGCCTTGGTAGGGCGTCACCTCCATGCCAGAGAATCCGGCTCCGGTAAGCACTTCCTCCAGATAGCCAAGGTCTTCGAACGCAAACGGGCCCGGTGCGCGCGGAATGGCGGGTGGAATGTCGATGTGGTTGCGCACTACCCCCATCATTTCCATCATCCAAAGATTGTCGCGCGGGTTGGCCCATACAGCCAGATCAATCCGTGCGCCGGGGATCAGTAGCCCACGCAAATTGCTAAACGCCGGGATCGGCTCTTCGAAAAACATCGATCCAAAGCGCGAGAACAGGCGATCGAACGGCGGTACTTCGAGCGTCGCTGTTGCGCCATCGGCACAGACGAAGCGCGCAGTGCTGCCTGTTTCGGCGGCTCGCTGGTTTGCCCGTTCGATCAGCATGGGTGCGACATCGAGGCCGAGTGCCGCGCCATCCGGCCCCACTGCCTCGGCAATCGCCAGCGTGGTCGCCCCGCCCCCGCAGCCCAGATCGAGCACCCGTTCGCCCGGGCGGTAATCAGCCCGTGCCAACAGTGCCGCCCCGATCGGTGCGATCATGCCTTCGAACCGGTCAAGATTGGCGAGCCAGCGCGCGCCCATATCTCCCGCCCAGTCTTCGCCTTTAAGCGCTTCGGGTGCTGTCTCGGTCATGTCTGTCTCCCTAGATGTGCAGCGCCCGCCCGTATGCGCCGAGCACGCTTTCGTGCATCATTTCGGACAGCGTCGGGTGCGGGAATACGGTCTGCATCAGTTCCGCTTCGGTGGTTTCGAGCACCTTGCCGACGGTGTAGCCCTGGATCAGCTCGGTCACTTCGGCGCCGATCATGTGGGCGCCCAGCAACTCGCCAGTTTTGGCGTCGAACACGGTCTTGATGAAACCTTCCGCCTCACCCAGCGCAATCGCCTTGCCGTTGCCGATGAAGGGGAAATTGCCGACCTTGATGTCATAGCCCGCTTCCTTGGCCTTGGCTTCGGTCAGGCCGACGGATGCGATTTGCGGGTGGCAATAGGTGCAGCCGGGGATGGCGTTGCGATCAAGCGGGTGCGGGTGGACGTCTGTGTTGCCCAGCTCCTGCGCAATCGCCTCGGCACAGGTGACGCCTTCGTGGCTTGCCTTGTGCGCCAGCCACGGCCCCGGCGTGCAATCGCCAATCGCCCACAATCCCTTGGTCTTGGTGCGGCCATAGGGATCGATCTGGATAAACCCGCGATCCAGTTCGGCTAACCCGTCGATCCCGATATTTTCGGTGTTGGGCACGATCCCGATGGCGACGATGACGTGGGTGAAATCATGGCTCGCGCTTTTGCCGCTCTTGTCTTTGATGGTGGCGGTGATGCTCTTTTCGCCAACCTTGATGCCCTCAACACCGGCGCCGGTCATGATGGTGATGCCCTGCTTCTTCAGCGACTTTTCAAGGAAGGTTGAGACATCCGCGTCCTCCACCGGCACAACCCGGTCGAGCATTTCCACGACGGTAACTTCGCTTCCGATATCATTGTAGAAGCTGGCAAATTCGATCCCGATTGCGCCGGAACCGATGATCAGCAGCTTGGCCGGCAGTTCGGCGGGGGTCATCGCATGGCGATAGGTCCACACGCGCCCCCCCGTCTTATGGCCATCAGCAGGGGCGAACGGCAGGTCGCGCGCGCGCGCGCCAGTCGCGACGATGATGTGCTTGGCGGTGAGCGCTTCCTCGCCCTTCTCGCCCGTCACCGTCAGGCTGTTTGCACCCGTCAGCTTGCCCTCGCCTATGTGGACGGTGATCTTGTTCTTTTTCATCAGGTGGCCGATGCCCTGATTGAGCTGTTTCGCCACCCCGCGGCTGCGTTTGACGATGGCGGCCAGATCAGCCTCGATCCCCTTGGCAACCAGCCCGTAATCGCCCGCGTGCTGCATATAGTGGAAGATTTCCGCCGACCGCAGCAACGCCTTGGTCGGGATGCAGCCCCAGTTGAGGCAGATGCCGCCAAGGTTTTCACGTTCGACAATCGCGGTCTTCAGCCCCAGCTGCGCACAGCGGATCGCCGCGACATAGCCGCCGGGGCCGGAACCGAGCACGATTACATCATAGGAGGCAGACATTCAGATTATCCTTTGCTTGGCTGTCTGTTGGAGACACATGTTACACTGTCCAGGAAGTGAAAATCTTCTCCGAATGGGAAGTTCTGGCATGCGTGAGCGGTATGCGGAGCGAGGCGACGGTCATGGCTGGCACCATGGCAGGGCGCGGCGATGTAGGACAGGACTGGAGGCTGGTTTGGCGAGCATAGCAAAATACCTCAATTTTCCGTTGACCCTGAGCTTGTCGAAGGGTTGTTTTTCTTCTGGCGGCCCGTTGCCGCAAGAAGGACGGCCCTTCGACAAGCTCAGGGCGAACGGGTGTGGTTCATTTTTGTCACCGTGCGGGGGCGGTTGTCCTCGCCGATCAGAACGAATTTGAAGGTGCCTTGGGCAACCTTGGTGGTGGCCTCGCCATTGCGCTCCCGCGCGACCGCCTCGGCCGTTATGGTGAGCGAGGTGGTGCCGGTGGTGGTTACGTCGCAATAGACGGAAAGTTCATCCCCCACCGCCATCGCGCCCGGAAAGGCGAAGTCGGTGGCCGAGACCACCACTGCCTTGCCCTGCCCCACCCGGCTCGCAAGGGAGCTCGCGCCCAGCGCCATCTGCGCCATCAACCACCCGCCGAACACCCCGCCATAGGGGTTGGTGTCGGCGGGCATGGCGGTTGCCCTGATTGTCAACTCGCCCGGTGGCATATTGCTAAACCAACAGCCCCATCGGGTTCTCGCAAAGTTGCTGGAACGCCTGCATCAGCGCCGCCCCGTCCGCGCCGTCGATGGCGCGGTGGTCGAAGCTGCCGGTGGCGCTCATTACGGTGGCGATGCCGAGAGCGCCATCCACCACAAACGGGCGCTGCTCGCCTGCGCCGACGGCGAGGATCATCGCTTGCGGCGGGTTGATCACCGCATCGAACTGCTTGGTGCCGAACATGCCGAGGTTCGATAGGCTGGCGGTGCCGCCTTGGAATTCATGCGGTTGCAGCTTGCCGTCCTTGGCCTTGCCCGCCAGTTCCTTCATCTCGGTGCTGATCTGCGCCAGCCCCTTGCAGCCCGCGTCGCGGATGATCGGCGTGATCAGACCCGAAGGCGCAGCCACCGCGACCGAAATATCCTCACGCGCATATTGGAACAGCTCGTCACCCTGAAAGCTGACATTGCATTTTGGCACGCGCTGCAGCGCGCGGGCCAGCGCCTTGATCAGCAGATCGTTGACCGAAAGCTTCACGCCGTCAGCCTCAAGGCTCTTGTTCAATTCGCCGCGCAGTTTGAGCAGCGCATCAAGCCGCACGTCCACGGTGAGGTAGATATGCGGGATGGTCTGTTTCGCCTCGGTCAGGCGGCGCGCGATGACCTTGCGCACGTTGTTGAGCTTCTGCGCTTCATAGGGCGCATCAAGATCGCCGCCGAGTGTGGCGGGTTTGGCCGGGGCAGCGGGGGCCGGTGCGGCGGCTTGCGGCGTGGCAGCGGCAGGTGCCTTCGCCGATGCGCCTTCAAGATCGGCCTTGACGATCCGGCCATTTGGGCCGCTGCCCGTGATGCCGGAAAGGTCGATATTGTTCTGCTGGGCAATCCGCTTTGCCAGCGGCGATGCGATGATCCGGTCACCTGCGGGCTGGGCAGATGCAACTGGTGAAGGGGACGGTGCCGCTGCGGGCGCGGGCGTTTGCTCTTTTTCAGCTGCGGGTGCCGGAGCAGGCGCAGCCGCGCTTGGCTTGGCACCTGCCGCATCGCTCACATCTTCGCCCTCTTCAGCGAGAATCGCGATTACGGTGCCCACTTTCACATTCTCGCTGCCTTCGGGCACTGCGATTTTCGCAATCACGCCTTCATCGACCGCTTCGAACTCCATCGTCGCCTTGTCGGTCTCGATCTCGGCCATGATGTCGCCAGAGGAAACCGTGTCCCCCTCCTTCACCAGCCACCGCGCGAGCGTGCCTTCTTCCATCGTTGGCGACAAAGCCGGCATCTTGATTTCCAAGGCCATGATCCGCTGAAACTCCCGAAAACGTATCCCGTCTCATTCTCTGGCCAATTCGGACGCTGCGGGCAAGGCCAGATTGGGGGACTTGCCAAACCATACGAATGCATTGATAGCCGTAAGGGCACGGGGCACGATCATGCGCACATTTCTGGTCATCATCGACGAGAGCGAAGAGGCATTGTCCGCCTTGCGCTATGCCGCGCGCCGGGCCGCCGCGGTGGGCGGCGCGGTGCATCTGCTGGCATTGGTGCCGCAGCAGAATTTCAGCGCATTCGGCGCAGTGCAGGCCACGATCGAAGCTGAGGCGCGTGATCGGGCCGAAATGCTCGCCCACGGGGTCGCGGGCAACCTGCTGGCGGAAAGCGGGATCATGCCGACCATCTCGGTCAAGATCGGCAACGGGCAGAAGATCGTCAGCGAATTTCTGGTCGAACATCCCGAAGTCGCCGCATTGGTGCTGGGCGCGGCCAAGGGTGCGGTGCCAGGGCCGTTGGTGACGCATTTTTCCGCCGCTGTCGGCAGTCTGCCCTGCCCGCTATACATCATCCCCGTCGATTATGACGAGACAGCGCGCGACCATCACGCATAGGCGTTATTTCCTGCGGCCCTGATGGCGGATGTTGCCGGGGCGACCGCGTTGACCAACGGTGAACTTGCCCGCTGTCTTCGGCGGCCTGCCAGTGCCGCGCCGCCGATCATTTTCACGGCTGCCGCGCGGTTCGATGGCGTTGCCGTCAGCGTCCACCGGCACGAATTTGAGCGCGCCGGTGAGCGCATTGGCTTCTGCCAGCTTCAGCTTGACCCGATCGCCCGAGGCATAGGTCTTGCCCGAATCCGTCCCGATCAGCGCCTGCGCCGCTTCGTCGTGGCGGAAATATTCGCCGCCCAGCGTTGAAATCGGCACCAACCCATCCCCGCCCAACCCGACGATGGTGGCAAAGAACCCGAACGCCTGCACCCCGGTGATGCGGGTGTCGAACACCTCACCCACCCGCGCCGATAGCCATGCCGCGACGTAGCGATCGATGGTATCGCGCTCGGCCTCCATCGCGCGGCGTTCGGTCTGGCTGATCGCGTCAGACACCTGTTGCAGGCTGGCACGGTCGCGGTCTGACAGGCCGGATGTCGGCGGCAGTGAGCCCGGCGGTGCGGGCTGTTCAAGCTTGTATGCCTCCACCAAGGCGCGGTGCACCAGCAGATCGGCATAGCGGCGGATTGGCGAGGTGAAATGGGCGTATGATCCAAGCGCAAGGCCGAAATGCCCGGCATTGGCGGGGCCATAATAGGCCTGCGTTTGGCTGCGCAGCACCGCCTCCATCACGAGCGCCTTTTCCGCCTCGTCGGTAACGTCCTTGAGCATCCGGTTGAACAGGCCCGGCGTCACCACCTGCCCCAGCGCCAGTTTCTTGCCCATCGTGGCGAGGTAATCCCGCAGGGAAATCAACTTTTCGCGGCTCGGCGGTTCGTGAACGCGGTAAACCACGGGGGCGGTCTTGGCCTCCAGCGCCTTGGCCGCGGCGACATTGGCGGCGATCATGAAATCTTCCACCACGCGGTGCGCGTCGAGCCGTTCGCGGATCGCGATTTCGGCGATCTGGCCCTTTTCGTTCAGCACCACGCGCCGTTCGGGCAGTTCGAGTTCGAGCGGATCGCGGGCATGGCGCGCGGCGGCCAGCGCTTTCCATGCGTCCCACAGATGCGCGAGATATGCAGGCGGGTTGCCGCTATCAATCGCCTTCTGCGCGTCTTCGTAAGCGATATTGTGCGCAATCCGTATCAGCGCGCGGGTGAAGCGGAAGCTTGTAACCTTGCCTTCGCCGCTGATGTGCAGGTGGCAGACCATCGCCGCGCGGTCTTCGCCTTCTTTCAGTGAACACACGTCGGTCGACAGCAATTCGGGCAGCATCGGCACCACCCGGTCGGGGAAATAGACCGAGTTGCCGCGTTTTCGTGCCTCGCGGTCAAGCGCGGAACCTGGGCGGACGTAAAAGCTGACATCGGCGATAGCGACGAGCGCATTGAACCCGCCCTGCCCATCCGGTTCGGCCCAGATCGCATCATCATGATCGCGCGCGTCGGCGGGGTCGATGGCGATGATCGGCAGGTGGCGCAGGTCTTCGCGGGCCTTTTCTGACAGTTTGATCTTCGCCGCACGCGGCGCTTCTTCCAGTGCATCATCGGGGAAAATGTTCGGGATGCCGTGCTTGGCAATGGCGATCAGGCTGAAGCTTTTGGGCGCGAGCGGATCGCCCACCACTTCGATCACCTTCACGCCCGCGCGGTCAGAACGGCCAACCCGTTCGGCGATCACCAACTGGCCTTCTTCGGCCTCGCCCAGATCGGCAATCGGAGTGGACTGGCGCACGCGTTTATCGACCGGCGCGAGCCACGCCTTGCCGGTCTTGTCCTTCTCCACCACGCCCATCAGCCCCTCGGTGCGCGAGGGCAGCTTTTTCATCGGGTGGGCGATCCAGCCGCGATCCGTTTCCTCGGTTCGGGCGAGGATACGGTCGCCGCGCTTCAAGGCGGGCGGCCGCTTCACACCGGGACGCGGGCGCGGTTCGCGGATGGTGAGGCGCGGCGGTTTGCCGGGTGCTTCGGGATTCCAATTGTCCGGCTCGGCGATCAATTCGCCGTCGTCCACGTCGACGATTTTCAACGTCGTGACCTTCGGCACCCCGCCCATGCGATGAAAGGCAGTCTTCTTGCCGTCGATCAATCCGTCCTCGGCCATGTCCTTGAGCAGCGCCTTGAGCTTGATCTTTTCCTGCCCCTTCAACCCGAACGCCTTGGCAATCTCGCGCTTTCCCGCGGGAATGTCGGAGGACTGGATGAAGTCGAGCACTTGTTGCGCGCTCGGCATTCCTTGGGGCAGTTTGGGGGGCTTGGGCATTTCAATCCTTCGGGTTCGCGCCAAGTCGCCAAGTCGCCAAGGGGGCGGTGTTGTTGATCAGGCGCTTGATTCCGTCCTTGAACAGCGGCGTGCCGAAATTGATCACGAAGCCGAGTGGAAAACCACCCAGTTTGAGGTAAGTGAGCGCCTGTTTCGCATGGACGGGTGACGCGCGCTCGACAGACTTGATTTCGATGACGATGCTGCGCTCGATGAGCAAGTCGATTTTATAGGCCGCAGGCAACACGATCCCATCGAAACACGCATCGACCGGCACCTGCTGGTCAACCACAAGACCATCGCGCTCAAGCCGGGCGGCCAGCAAAGCCTCATAGGCGCTTTCGAGCAGACCCGGCCCCAGATCGCGATGCAGCCGAAAAGCCGTGTCGACAATCGTACGAGCCAGCGAGTCCAACTCAGCGTGCGGTTCCTTCATCTTGGCGCCTTGGCGACTTGGCGCGAACAAGAATTCATCGCGCCACCGGCTCGAACGCCCCGCCGGGAACCGCGCTGGACACAGGCGAGCAGAATTCGCCCGCGCAGGCCGCGACACCGAACAGCCAGTCGTCACCGCGCAGCTTGAGAATTGCAGAGATGTTGACCGGCTCCTTATCGGGGAAACCGCGAGCGACATCGGCCATTTTCGCCACCATCGGGCGGTTGCCGACAACTACGGAAGCCCACTTCGGTCCATCGGTCGGCCGGGCGAATACCCTGTACTCGCTGGCACCGATAACTGGCGCCCACTTCACCTCGGTATCCACCCGCACCGCCGCATCCATCGTTACCTTGGGCGGCATCGGTGCGCGGGCGAGCGCGTCCAGAGCGCGCACATTCAGCCGCGTCACCCCGGCGAGATAGGCAAAGTCCATCTCTTCAATAGTGTCGCCGTAAAACACGCCGTCCTCGGTGCGCAGGTCCTGATGCTGGTGATCAAAATCCTCGACCCCCACGGTGAACCGGATCGCGGGGTAGCCCTTCTGCAGGAACGGCACCTGATCGCCGCCGCGCCCCATGCGGTCAGTGCGCCAAATCTGGCGAACTTGCAGCCCATCAGGGTGCTTCTCCGCCAGCCCCGCCACCCAGCGCGACAGGTTGCGTCCGGGCGAATCGTTCTCGCCCCCGAACCGACTTTGCGCCGCACGCAGATCATCCGTCAGGTCAGCGCGCGGGCCTTCGGAAAACACGCGCACCACGCGCGACTCGCAATAGCCGTCCCTGCCGCAGGAATTGCCGACGATGTCGTTGTTGAGCACGGCCTTGACGGTGAAGCCCTGCGCCTCAGCCCAATCGGCGAGGATGCGCCCGCCATACAGGCCCTGCTCCTCGCCTGATAGGAGCGCGTAGATGATCGTGGTGGGGTATGCCGTGCCGCTGAGCGCCCGCGCCGCTTCGATCACCAGCGCGGTGCCTGACCCATCATCATTGGCGCCCGGCGCATCGGAGGTTGCGTCCATCACGTCGGTCACGCGGCTATCAATATGGCCCTGCACGATCACGACCTCGTTCGGCCGTTCGCTGCCGCGCTGAATCGCCACGGCGTTGCGCACCAGCGTCGGCGTGGGAATGCGACGACCGCTTACTGTCTCACCCACAGGCAACACCTCAAGGCAACCGCCGCACTTTGCGCCAATCCGGCGGAACTCCTCTAGCCCCCAGTTGACCGCCGCGCCGATGCCACGTTCGGGATCGTCTTGTGCCGATAGCGTATGGCGGGTGCCAAAACTGACCAGTTTCTCGACATCGCCGCGCAGGCGATCTTCAGAAACGCTGTCAGCAGGGTGGGTCTGTGCGGCGAGCGGGCTGGCGGCAAGGGCCGCGAGCAAAAGGGCGCGTTTGATCATGTGAGGATGTTTTGCCCGAACTCTCACACAATGCAACCTTGGTGCAACCTTGGTGAGTCCCCGCGAAGGCGGGGATCTCAGGCAGAATTGCTCAGACCATCCGGAGGCCCTCGCCTGCGCGGGGGTGCACTCAGGATCAGTAAGCGCGCGCGATCAGGATGCGTTCGGTGGCAGGTGCTCCGGTGAAGATGCAGGTGCCGCTCGCTGCTGCGCCGCCGCGCGGGACGTTGCGGATGGTGAGCTTTAGCGTTTTCAACTTTTCAACCACGGCATCAAGCACCGCGCCGGTGGGCTTGGCCCATTCAACCTCGACCCATCCGGGATATTTCCCGCTGTTTTCGAAGTGGCTGACCACTGCCGCCCAATCGGCAACATCGCGTCTGATATTGGCGTCGCGCCGCGTGCGGGCTTCTTCGTAAAGCGCAGTCTGGATTGTTTCGAGCAGCGCGCCTGCCTGAGCCACAAAATCGGCATGGGCAGGATAGGAGAAAGCGGGCTTGCCATTCTCCGCGTTCCACAACTGATCGCGGCGCAAAACCGCCAGCTTACCCTCGGCCATATCGCGCGGGCCGACTTCGATGATCACCGGCGCGCCTTTGCGCACCCAGTCCCAGCGCTTGGCCGCCGCCTTGCCCGGTTTCTTGTCGAGTATCACCCGCACCCGCTCACCCAGCGCGGATTGTCCCGCCAGCGCGGCGCGCACGCCTTCGCAATAGGCGAGCAGTTCGGCATCCTCCGGCGCCTCGCGCAGTATCGGGATAATCACGATCTGCTGCGGCGCAATCGCGGGCGGCACGCGCAAGCCGTCATCATCACCGTGGGTCATGATCACACCGCCGATCAGCCGGGTCGAAACGCCCCAGCTGGTGGTGTGGCAGAACTGCTGGGCACCTTCACGATCCTGAAACTGGATGCCCGCCGCGTGCGCGAAATTGGTGCCGAGATAGTGCGAAGTGCCCGCCTGCAGTGCCTTGCCATCCTGCATCATCGCTTCGATCGACCAGGTTTCCACTGCGCCGGGGAAGCGTTCATTTTCAGGCTTCTCGCCTGCGATCACCGGCAGGGCGAGATCATCCTCGGCACACGCCCGATACATTTCCAGCGCGCGGTGGGTTTCCGCCAGCGCCTCGCCACGGTTTTCGTGCGCGGTATGGCCTTCCTGCCAAAGGAATTCGCTGGTGCGCAGGAACATCCGCGTGCGCATTTCCCAGCGCACCACATTGGCCCACTGGTTGGTGAGCAGCGGCAGATCGCGCCACGACTGGATCCAGCGTGCCATCGCATCGCCGATGATCGTTTCGGACGTGGGGCGCACCACCAGTGGTTCTTCAAGCTTTGCTGCGGGATCGGGGATCAGACCGCCCTTGCCATCCGAAATCAGCCGGTGATGGGTGACAACCGCCATTTCCTTGGCAAAGCCTTCGACGTGCTCAGCCTCGCGCGTGAAATTGGCGAGTGGGATGAACAGCGGGAAGTAGCAGTTCTGAACCCCTGCGGCCTTGATCCGGTCATCCATCAGGCGCTGAATGCGTTCCCAGATGCCATAACCCCACGGCTTGATCACCATGCAGCCGCGCACACCGGATTCTTCGGCGAGGTCAGCGGCGCTGATAACTTCCTGATACCACTTGGCGAAATCATCTTCGCGCTTGATCGTAAGGGCGTGACGGATCTGGGACACCAACGAATTCCTGACTAAGCTCAAACGGCCAAGCGCCGCAGGCGCGCCGCGCTTCGCGTTATTTGCCCAATTCGTCCAGCTTCTTTTGCATGGCTGCCATCTGTTCGCGCAGCACGGCCAGCTCGTCATTGGCCGGATCAGCCGGGGCTGCGGGCTTGTCTTTCGGTTTGGACGCGCCCGGCAGAAACACATTCGCCGCCGCGCGCATCATCGCCATGTTGGTTTCATGAATCGCGGTGAAGGGATTGCTGGCCATGCCCTTTTCAAACACTTCGCGGATTTTGGATTGATTTTCGCGGAAATTGGCCATGCTGGCTTCAAGGTATGATGGCATCATCGCCTGCATCGAATTGCCATACATTCCAATCAATTGGCGCAGGAAGCTGACGGGGAGCATCTGTTCGCCATTGGCCTCTTCGTCCATGATGATCTGGGTCAGGATCGAATGGGTGATGTCATCACCGCTCTTGGCATCAAGCACCTGAAATTCGATGTTTTCGCGGACCATTTTGGCAAGATCGTCAAGCGTGATGTAGCTGGATGACGAGGTGTTATACAGCCGACGGTTGGCATATTTCTTGATAATGATGGCATCGCCTGCCTCGCCCGATGCTGCTTTTGCTCTGCCAGCCATTGTGTTTTTCGACCTTGTAAGATGACACTGAATTATCGTCTTAGCACCCGCACAAGCTGCGGTGCAACATCACCTTGATGAACCGGTCAGGACTGGCGCAGGCGCTGGCCGATTGTGGTCAGCATTTCATAGGGCGACAGAGCATTTTGCTGCGCAGCATCGGCAATGTCCCACGGCACCCTCAGCCAGTCTCCGGCGGACAAATCGGGGGCTGCGGTAAGGTCGACCACCACCATGTCCATCGACATTTTGCCAAGGATGGGAAGGAGGCGGCCGTTGTGACTGAACGCATTGCCGGGACCGCGGCTGCGCAGGAATCCGTCGGCATAGCCCATCGCAACAGTGCCCACCCGCATTGGCGCAGCGGCGGTGAAGCTGGCGTTGTAACCGACAGTGTCCCCGCTACGCAGTGTCCGGGTTTGCAGAATTGCAGCCTCGACCTGCGCGACCGGTTGGATCAATCCGGTGAGTTCCCCGCGCGGTACGCCGCCATAAAGCGCAAGGCCGGGGCGTGTAAGGTCAAGGGCATAGTCCGCGCCAAGCGCGATCCCGGCGCTGTTGGCGATGCTCAACCGCTGGTGCGGGATGACCGCCGCGACGCTGTGCAGAGCGGCGAGTTGGCGCGGGTTCATCGGGCTGTCTTCATCTGCGCAGGCGAGGTGGCTCATCAGAATATCGACCGCAAGTGCCGCAATTCGCTGATCTTTTGCCTCGTCTGGCGCGATGCCAAGACGGTTGATGCCGGTGTCGATCATCAGGTGGCAGCGACCGCCCCCGCTGGCGTTCCATAACGCGGCTTGATCGAGTGAATTGATGACCGGAACCGCGCCGGAATTGCGCGCAAAGGCGCATTCGCCCTCATTCATAACGCCATGTAAAACAGCGATTTGCGGCGCAGGAACGTGGCGCGCAACGGGTGCTACCTCGCTCCAATGCGCGACAAAAAACGTCTCGCAACCCGCATCGCGCAGCACCGGAACGCAGGCATCGACGCCCAAGCCATAGCAATCCGCCTTGACCGCAGCCCCGGTTTCAGCGCCGACCGAGAGCGCATCTAACGCGCACCAATTGGCGGCAAGTGCACCCCTATCGATGGTCAGGCGCAGGCTAGACGGGGGCAAGACCGGTCTATCTTTCGTCGCCCCGTCAATCATCAGCGAAATCTTTGGGCGGCCCGCCGGGAATCCCCCACCATGCGACCACTAGCCCGAAAGCGACCACCGCGATCGTGTACCACAGCCCGGCGTAAATATCGCCGGTGCGGGCCACGATCACGCCAGCGATCAGCGGCAGGAAGCCGCCCAGATAACCTGCCCCGATGTGGTAGGGAATGGACATTGATGAATAGCGGATGCGCGGCGGGAACATTTCCGAAAGCAGCGCCGCGACCGAACCATAGGTCAGCGCCGACAACAGGCCGAGCGCCAAAAGCACGCCGACGATCCCGATCAGGTTGGCGGTGGCCGGACGTTGCTTGGCGAAATCAAACCCATATTCTGCCAGCGCCGCATGAATGCCCGCCCGCCGTGCTGCGCCATCGCTGAACCACGCAAGATCAATCGCCACCGGGTTGTCGCCTGCGGAAAGCGTCACGGTGTCGCCCGGCGTCAAGGTATAAGGCACGCCCGAGGCCGTCAGCGTTTCCAGCACCTTGCCGCAATCGGTCTGATCGCGTTGAAACAATTCGGCAAAGGGATCGGTTTGGCACTGCGGCCCGCTGACCACAATCGGCGTGCGCTCTGCCGCGTCGGCCAGCGCGGGGTTGGCGAGGCTGCCCATCATCCAGAACAGTGGGAACAGCAGCGCCAGCGACGCGACCGCGCCGATCATGATCGGCAGCTTACGCCCGACCCGGTCAGACCATTTGCCCACCGCGATATAGAACCCCATCGACATCAGACCCGATACCAGCAGGATCAATTCCACCGTCAGATCACCGACATGCATCGGCCCGCGCAGGAAGTTCATCGCTGAAAAGAACGCAGTGTACCAGATCGTTGTCAGGATGCCGGTGATGCCGAACAGCGCAACGAAGATGCGTTTGCGATTGCCGGGATAGGTAAAGCTTTCGACAAACGGATTGCCTGCTGTTTCGCCCGCGTCTTTCATCGCCTGAAACACCGGGCTTTCCGACAGTTTGAGCCGCATCCAAAGCGAAATCACCAGCAGGATGATCGACAGCAGGAAGGGCACACGCCAGCCCCATTCCTCGAACGCTTCGGACGGGATCAGGAACCGGCAGGCCAAAACGACGATGATCGACAGCACAAATCCGCCGACAACGCTGGCCTGAATGAAGCTGGTATAAAACCCGCGCTTTTCCGGCGGCGCGTGTTCGGAGACATAGATCGCCGCCCCGCCATATTCACCGCCCAGCGCCAGCCCCTGAAGGATCCGCAGCAAAATCACGATAATCGGCGCGGCAACGCCGATGGTATCAATTGTCGGGATCAGGCCGACCCCGGCGGTGGCAATCCCCATCAGTGTTACCGTGACAAGGAAGGTGTATTTGCGCCCCAAGCGATCACCCAGAAACCCGAACAGGATTGCGCCCAGTGGACGGAAGGCAAAACCGACGGCGAACGTCGACCACACCAGCAACAGGCCCAGCGTTTCGTTGTCGGTGGCGTAAAACGCATCCTTGAGGATGTAGGCGAGCGTGCCGTAGATGAAGAAATCGTACCATTCAAAGATGGTGCCCGCGCTCGATGCGCCGATTACCAACCGGATTTCCTTCTCGCTCGGCTCGCGATCCGCGAGCGCCTGCGCTTCAGCCATGTTTCTCTATCCCCTTCGCGCAGCCTATGTCGCGGCCTTGTTGTTCATCCCTAGCCGCTGGTCGCGCCGCTTGAAAGCGCCATGCAGGCAGCCTTCCACGGCAACAATAAGGCACCATGGCGGCCAGTGTGTTCGCGCGCGGGAACCAACACAGCCAATCCGGGCCACGGCGGCAAAGGCCCCTCGCCTGCCAGCCAGTGTTCCAGTGCTTCGGTTGTGGTGGTGATGGAGCCTGCGTCGGCGCCTGCTGCGCTCTCTGCCAGCAGCGCCGCCGATGCCTGACCAATGGCGCAGGCGCTGATCTGCATCCCGATCCCGGCGATGCACCCATGCTGATCCAGTGCCAATCCGATCGTCACGGCACTGCCGCAGATGCGCGATCTGGCTTCGGCCTGTAAAGGCAGCGCAGGGTTGAACGGAAACCGCGCCAACCCGGTCGCCAGACCAAGCAGCGCGGGCGAATATAGCTTCGCCGGGCGCGTTGCTGTCACGGCGATCAGCCTGCAGCCTTGGCCGCTGCGGCTTCCTGCGCTTCGGATTCGCGGCGCAATTTATCACGCCGCACCGCAATCATCGGCAACAAATCGCGTGAGAACGTATCGGCGGCAGGATAGGTGCGCGCAGTGGTTATCCAGGTGGGTCGCCCCTTGTATCCCCACGAATCGTCAAACCCGATCACCAGCAGCGAAAACGCGAAAATCGCGATCAGCACACCTTTGACCGCGCCGAAGCCAAAGCCGAGCACACGATCAATCGGGCCGAGGATCGCGCCATCTGACACGCCGCTTGCCGTGCCGATGATCACCTTCATCGCCGCATAGGGAATCAGCAGCAGCAGCACGAAAGCCAATAGCGAGGTCGCCGGTTCGGCGCTGTAAACATTGCGCAGCCCATCGGTCAGTAATGGATGCATGAAGTGGAGCGCGACTGCCGCCATGATCCACGATGCGAGCGACAGCACTTCCTGCACCAATCCGCGCATGAACCCGCCAACGGCGGCAACGCCAACAATGATCAGGATGATGAGGTCAAAGCCGGTCATACCGCCACAATTATGCGTTACCCATCACCTGGTCAACGAGGTTCGCCAATTGTCCCAATCCGCGAAACTCGGCGTCCGGTGCGCCGTTTGCCGCGCCCGCCGGGCCATAGCAGCGGGCAAAGCCCAGCTTGGCCGCTTCGCGCAGGCGCAGCGGAGCATGGGCCACCGGGCGAATCTCGCCTGCCAATGACACTTCCCCGAACCACGCCGTCTTGTCAGGCAGCGGCCGGTCGGCCAGCGCCGATACCAGCGCAGCGGCCACCGCAAGGTCAGCCGCCGGATCGGTCAGGCGGTATCCCCCGGCGATGTTCAGATAGACCTCGGCCGAGCTGAAATTCAGCCCGCAGCGCGATTCGAGCACCGCGAGCAGCATCGCCATGCGCCCGTTGTCCCATCCCACCACCGCGCGGCGCGGGGTTGCGCCCGATTGCAGCCGGACGATCAGCGCCTGAATTTCCACCAGCACCGGGCGCGTGCCTTCCAATGCCGGGAAGACTGCACTGCCCGCCAGCGGCGCATCGCGGCCCGACAGGAACAGCAGCGAAGGATTGGCGACCTCCTCCAGCCCTTCATTAGCCATCGCGAACACGCCGATTTCATCGACTGCGCCGAACCGGTTCTTGAGCGCGCGCAGGATGCGGTATTGGTGGCTGCGCTCGCCCTCGAAGCTCATTACCACGTCGACCATGTGTTCGAGCACGCGCGGCCCGGCGATGGTGCCATCCTTGGTGACATGGCCGACCAGCACCACCACGCAGCCGGTTTCCTTGGCATAGCGAATCAGTTCGAGCGCGCAGCCGCGCACCTGGCTGACCGTTCCCGGCGCGCCTTCGATGGTGTCGGAATGCATGGTCTGGATCGAATCGATCACCAGCAGCGCGGGCGGATCGCCCTCTCCCAGTGTCGTCAGGATATCGCGCACCGATGTTTCCGAAGCGAGCCGGATCGGGCTATCTGCCACCCCCATACGCGCCGCGCGCAGGCGCACCTGCCCGGCGGCTTCCTCTCCGCTGACATAAACGACATCATTGCCACCCCGCGCGATGGTGGCGGCGCATTGCAGCAGCAGGGTCGATTTGCCGATCCCCGGATCGCCGCCGATCAGCACCGCGCTGCCCGGCACCAGCCCGCCGCCCAGCGCGCGATCAAATTCCGCCATCCCGGTCGATTTGCGCACCGGAAGCTGCGTCGGCGCATTGAGCGGTTCAAACGCCACCGCCCGCCCGCCGCGCGAAAGGTCATGCTTTTGCGAAAACACCGTGGCCGGAACATCCTCCACCAGCGTGTTCCACGCACTGCAATCGGCACATTGTCCCTGCCAACGCGGGGAAACCGACCCGCACGCCTGACACACAAACCGCTTTTTTGATTTCGCCATGCGCGATTCTGTAACCAGAACAGATAAAGAACGCAATTGCATTGGGAAGCGATTGCACGTTAAGAACCCCTTCATGCGCCAAAAAGAACTGCGTCTTGCCCTTGTCTGCTACGGCGGCGTCAGCCTGGCGGTGTATATGCACGGCATCACCAAGGAAGTGTGGCACCTTGCCCGCGCAAGCCGGGCGTTCCACCATCCGTCTGACGTGACATTGGGCGGGGTGGCGGCGGCCTATCGCGAATTTCTTGAAGCGATCGAGCGCGATCACGGGCTGAAACTGCGGGTGCTGCCGGATATCCTCACCGGGGCGAGCGCAGGCGGGATCAACGCGGTGTTTCTGGCGCAGGCGATCCATGCCGGCCACAGCCTTGAACCGCTGACCGACCTGTGGCTCGAATACGCCGATGTCAGCAAGCTGACCGATCCCGATGCCGAACCGATGTGGCGTTATGCCAAGTTCTGGGCGCAGCCGATTGCCGAATGGTTCCTGCGCAGACCGGGCAACGCGGTGAGCGCCACCGTCTCGCCCGAAACCCGCGCAGAGGTGCGGCGCAAAGTCTCCCGCTTCGTGCGCGGACGCTGGTTCAGCCCGCCGTTTTCGGGTGAGCGGTTTTCGGGGATGCTTTACGAAGCGCTGGGCAAGATGGCTGAAGACGGCGATGGTATCCCGCTGCTACCGCCGGGCTATCCGGTTGATCTGGCGGTGACCGTCACCGATTTTCGCGGTCATCCCGAAACCCTGCGGCTCAATTCCCCGCCGCAGGTTGAGGAAACCGAACACCGCCTGCCAATCTGTTTCCGCGCACGGGTGGGCAATGATCCTGCCATTGGCCTTGCCGACCGGCTTGAACTGGTGCTCGCCGCGCGCGCTACGGCGAGCTTTCCGGGAGCATTCCCCCCGCTCACCCTTGCCGAGATTGACCACTTGGCCGAAACCGAAGGCCACCACTGGGGCACGCGCGGGGCATTTCTGGGGCGGATCATGCCGACCCATGTTGCACGCGGGACGGTTGATGATGTTGCGCTGATTGATGGATCGGTGCTGGTCAACGCGCCCTTCGGAGCGGCGCTTACCGCGCTGCATGGCCGCCCTGCGCGGCGAGAGATTGACCGGCGGTTCGTCTATCTCGACCCGCGCCCCGATGGCGGCGGGATCGATCCCGGTACCCGCACCGCTGAAGTGGGCTTTTTCGGGGCGATTTTCGGTTCGCTGTCCACCATCCCGCGTGAACAGCCAATCCGCGATGATCTGGAACGCATCGCCATGCAATCGCGCGATGCGGCGAGGCAAAAGCGGATCGTGATGGATTTGCAGACCGATATCGACCTCGCGGTGGAAAAGCTGTTCGGCTACACCTTCCTGCTCGACCGGCCGACGCCTAAACGGCTCGCGGGATGGCGGGCCAAGGCGCAGCAGGCCGCAGCCGAGCGCGCCGGATACGCTTTTGGCGCCTATGCCCTGACCAAGTTTGAAGGCATCCTCGATCAACTCGCGCGGTTGACGCTGAAGGCCTCTGGGCAGGCTCAAGGTGATCCTGCGCCGATCATTCATGCTTTGCGCGGCGAGTTGGAGGCGCGCGGGCTTGACCGGCTTACCGATGAACACGGCGGCGCAAACGTGGGTGCGATTGCATTTTTCCGCGCGCATGACACCGGCTTTCGTATGCGCCGGTTAGAACTGCTGGCGCGCAAACTTTCGCGCGATTGGCCGCTTGATCCCGACATTTCCGACGATGCGCTCGACCGCACGCGTGACCGGCTTTATGAAATACTCGCGCTCTATTACCGCGCGGATGATGGCGTGCTGCAATCACCGCGGTTCGCGCAACTGGCTGCCAACGCACGGCAAGCCCCCGGCGCAGTGCTCGATTTCCTCGCCACCGAACGCCTGTTGCCCACGACCGATCTGACCGCAGAAGAACTGCTGATTGATGCGCTTGAAGATATGCCCAAAAATCTCAAGCGGCGGATGCTGCTGACCTATCTGGGCTTTCCGTTTTACGATGTCGCCACCCTGCCCCTGTCGCGGCGTGAAGGGCTGGATGAATTCAACCCGGTCAAGATCGACCGCATCTCGCCCGAAGACGCACGCAGCATCCGCGAAGGCGGCACCGCGGCGACCTTGCGCGGGATCGAGTTTTATAATTTTGGCGCGTTCTTCAGCCGCGATTACCGTGAGAATGATTACCTATGGGGGCGCCTGCACGGGGCCGAACGGATGATTGATCTGGTTGCCTCAACCGTCAGCGAAGGGATGCCCCATCAAGCCATCGACGCTGCCAAATACGCAGTATTCCTCGCCGTGTTGGACGAGGAGGAGGGATTGGGACGCTGCGGGCGCGGGCTGATCGAACAGATCCGCCTCGAAGTGCGTGAACGGTTGGGTTAACCCCCGAAGACTTCCTTGAGCTTATCGAGAAACCCGCGGCTTTCGGGGCATTCATCACCGGTTTCGGTGGCGCGGAATTCTTCGAGGATTTCTTTCTGGCGGCGTGAAAGCTTGGTCGGGGTTTCCACCGCGATTTCCACTACCAGATCGCCCCGCCCGCGCCCTTGCAGCACCGGCATCCCCGCGCCGCGAATGCGCAACTGCTTGCCCGACTGAATCCCCGCCGGAATATCGAGCCGATTGGTCGAACCGTCCAGATCGGGAATCTCGACGCAGCCGCCCAAGGATGCGGTGGTGAAGCTCACCGGAATGCGGGTGGCGAGCGTGGTGCCTTCGCGTTCAAACACCGAATGCTGCGCGACGTGGAGGAAAATATACAGATCGCCAGCAGGCGAACCGCGTTGGCCAGCCTCGCCCTTGCCTGACAGGCGGATGCGGGTGCCGGTATCAACCCCGGCGGGAATGTCGACGGATAGCGTCTGGGCCTTGTCCACCCGCCCTTCGCCCCGGCAATCGCGGCACGGGTTTTCAATCACGCTGCCGCGCCCGTTGCAGGTTGGGCACGGACGTTCGATCACGAACAGGCCTTGCTTGGCGCGCACACTGCCGTTGCCGTGGCACAGGTTGCACTGGCGTTCGCTGGTGCCGGGCGTGGCGCCGCTGCCCTTGCAGGTGTCGCAGCTTTGCGAAACTTCGATTTCGATTTCGGTCGATTTGCCGTGGAACGCCTCTTCAAGCGTGACCTGCATATCATAACGCAAGTCTGCGCCGCGCCGGTTCTGCTGTCGCTGCGCCCCGCCGCCGCCGCCAAATGCACTGCCGAAGATCGTTTCGAAGATATCGCCAATATCGGCAAAATCACCGCGGCCCCCAAAACCACCGCCGCCGTTCATCCCCTGGGTGAAGGCCTGATGGCCGTAGCGATCATAGGCCGCGCGCTTTTGCGGGTCTTTGAGGCAGTCATAAGCCTCGTTGATCGCCTTGAACTTGGCCTCGCACGCGGTATCGCCCGGATTGCGATCCGGGTGGAACTTCATCGCGAGCTTGCGATAGGCGCTTTTCAGCGTCGCGCCATCCGCATCGCGGGCGCATTCGAGCGTCTGGTAATAATCAATCTGGGCGCTGGACATGGTCTTGACCTATTCCCCGTGACCACTGCCCGCCGCCGCGCCGGATAGATAATCCGGTCGCAGCGGCGGGTCAGCGGGATGCATCGGGGCGTTAGCCCTTCTTGTCTTCATCAACCTCGGAGAATTCGGCGTCGACAACGTCTTCGTCGGCGGCGGCTTCGCCCGCTGCTGGCGCGTCGCCATCGGGGCCTGCAGCCTGCTGCTTTTCGTAGATCTGCTGGCCCATCTTCATCGCCGCTTCGGTCAAGGCTTGCGCCTTGGCGTTGATGTCATCGGCATCGCCGCCTTCAAGTGCGGTTTTGACCGCGGCAATCGCGGCCTCAACGTCGGACTTGGTACCAGCGTCGATTGCATCGCCGTGTTCTTCCAGCTGCTTTTCGGTCGCGTGAACAAGGCTGTCGGCCTGGTTGCGCGCTTCGGCCGCGGCACGGCGCTTCTTGTCCTCTTCGGCGAACTTCTCGGCGTCCTTGACCATCTGGTCGATGTCGTTGTCGGTCAAACCGCCCGACGCCTGGATCTTGATCGTCTGTTCCTTGCCGGTGCCCTTGTCCTTGGCCGCGACGCTGACGATGCCGTTGGCGTCGATGTCAAAGGTGACTTCGATCTGCGGCACACCGCGCGGGGCAGGAGGAATGCCGATCAGGTCGAAATTGCCGAGCAGCTTGTTATCCGCCGCCATCTCGCGTTCGCCCTGATAGACCTTGATCGTTACCGCGTTCTGATTGTCTTCAGCGGTCGAATAGGTCTGAGTCTTCTTGGTCGGAATGGTGGTGTTGCGATCGATCATGCGGGTGAAGACCCCGCCCAGCGTTTCAATGCCGAGCGAAAGCGGCGTCACGTCGAGCAGCAGCACGTCCTTGACATCGCCCTGCAACACGCCCGCCTGAATGGCAGCGCCCATGGCGACGACTTCATCCGGGTTGACGCCGGTGTGCGGTTTGGTGCCGAAGAACTGTTCAACCACTTCGCGCACGCGCGGCATCCGGGTCATCCCGCCGACCAGGATCACTTCGTCGATCTGGTCTTTCGAAATGCCAGCATCTGCCAGCGCTTTCTTGCACGGGTCAAGCGTGCGTTGGATCAGCGCGTTGACCATCTTTTCCAGATCAGCGCGGGTGATGGTTTCCACCAGATGCAGCGGGGTGGTGCTGCCACCTTCCATGCGTGCGGTGATGAACGGCAAGTTGATTTCGGTCGAAGCGGCGCTCGACAGTTCAATCTTGGCCTTTTCGGCGGCTTCTTTCAGACGCTGAAGCGCGAGCTTGTCGGTCTTCAGGTCCATATTTTCCTTCTTCTTGAAGGAATCCGCCAGAAACTCGACAATCGCGTTGTCGAAATCTTCGCCGCCGAGGAAGGTGTCGCCGTTGGTCGACTTCACTTCGAACACGCCGTCCCCGATTTCGAGGATCGAGATATCGAAGGTACCGCCGCCAAGGTCATAGACCGCGATGGTCTTGCCTTCGTCCTTGTCCATCCCATAGGCGAGCGCGGCTGCGGTCGGTTCGTTGATGATGCGCAGCACTTCAAGCCCGGCGATTTGCCCGGCATCCTTGGTCGCCTGACGCTGGGCGTCGTTGAAATAGGCCGGCACGGTAATAACCGCCTGCGTCACGGCTTCGCCAAGATAGCTTTCGGCGGTTTCCTTCATCTTTTGCAGGATGAAAGCGGAAATCTGCGACGGGCTGTAATCTTCGCCGCCCGCGTTGACCCAGGCATCGCCGTTCTTGCCCTTGGTGATGGTGTAGGGGACCAGCTCCATGTCTTTTTTGGTCAGCGGGTCTTCAAACCGGCGACCGATCAGGCGCTTGATCGCGAACAGGGTGTTGTCGGGGTTGGTCACCGCCTGACGCTTGGCCGGCTGCCCGATCAGGCGCTGGCCATCTTTGGTGAAGGCGACGATTGACGGCGTGGTGCGCGCGCCTTCCGAATTTTCAACCACCTTGGGTTTGCCGCCATCCATGACCGCAACGCAGGAATTGGTGGTGCCGAGGTCGATACCGATTACTTTACCCATGTTTACCCCATCCATCTGGACAATTGTTGGACACCGCGCCGATGCGCTTCCCCGGCATGGGCAAAGCGCGTTGGCGGCTCGATTGTGAGCGCGATATAGGTGCGGTTTCGCTTGGCACAAGAGACAGGCGGCCCTAGTTTTGCGGCCAATCCACAAGGGAGACAGTTGAAGTGACAATGATGAACCGCGCCGCCTGCACTGCATTTGCGGCGTTTTGCCTGTTGGGATTGGCCGCCTGCAATCAAGGCGATACGGGCGCGCCCACAGACTCCGCGTCACCGGTTCTGGTCAAAGGCCTATCAATCACCAACCCCCGGCTGGTGCTGGCCCCGATAAAAGGCAATCCGGCGGCGGTCTATTTCGATCTTTCCTACGCGGGCGCAGACGGCCTAACCCTCAACACCGTAACGGTTGAAGGCGCGGGAATGTCGATGATCCACCAGACAGCCGAAAAAGACGGCGCAATGACGATGACGGAAGCCGGGCCGGTTGCTTTGACCACCGGTGCGCCGGTCAGCTTCGCGCCGGGCGGGCTGCATGTGATGGCGATGCAGCCTTCGGATGCGTGGCAGCCGGGCGGCACCGTCAATGTCACACTCTCCCTGTCGGATGGCACGACGCAGAGCTTTGCCGCAGACGTGCGCGCCGCCGGGGAAGAACGCTGAACGCTTTGGATGCCACTCTGCATAGCTGCCCGGTGGGCGGGGAGCGTTCGCTGTCGCCGGGTGAGATTGCGTTGGCTCGCAGTGTTTTTGGCGATGCGATTGACTACGCAAAGGTGCGGATCAAGCGGCGCAAGTTCTTTCCGCTCCACCCCCGCAAGGTCACAATGGCCCCGCGCGGCCACCTGCATTTTCACCCGGCGGCGCACCATTACTGCGATGATTTCGCCGCCGCGTCGCTAAGCCTGCAAGCGCATTTCATCCACGAAATGGTGCACGTGTGGCAGACCCAGACGCGCGGCGAATGGTATCTGGTGCTGCGCCGCCACCCGTGGTGCCGTTATGACTATGCAATCAAGCCGGGCTGGCGGCTGACCCAATACGGGATCGAACAGCAGGCCGAAATCGTCCGCCACGCGTTCCTGCTGCGACAAGGGGCGGGCGTGACGGGTGTGGCCGATGCCGCAGTCTATGACGGATTGGTCGATTTTCCGGGCGCGTTCGTTCCTGCCTGATCGGCTGTAACCAACTCTACTGCCAGCTCGACGATCGCGCTTGCCAGCCCGCCATCGTCACTGACGACGCGCGATGTTGGAAAGAGGCTATCGAGCCGGTGATCGATCCCGACCGCCCCAAGCACAATCTCGCCGCGTTCCAGACAATCGCTGACCACCTGCTCAAGGTGGTTCCAGAGAAAGTTCGGGCCATTGGCGGCAAGGCTGCTGTCATCGACGGGCGCCCCGTCGCTGACCACGATAAGGCAGCGCCGCGCCTGCGGCACGCCCAGCAATTGCTGCTCTGCCCAGACAATCGCTTCGCCATCAACATTCTCGAAGCAGACAGCAGGTTGAAGCAAAGGGGCAACCGCCGCCGCTGTCGTGGTCTGCGAAAAATCTGAATAGATGATATGCAACAGATCACATAGCCGCCCGGGATAGGGCGGGCGTCCTGCCGCGATCCACTGTTGGCGCGAGCGGCCGCCTTTCCACCCGACCGTCGTATAACCAGCGAGCATTGTTGCCGCACCGCCCGTTTCCAGAGCTTCGATTGCAGAAAGCAGCTCTCCGGCAATCAGCGGCATACGCTCGGCCATCGAACCGGACTGGTCAAGCAGGATGCAGACCGCAGCGCCATCCAGGTTGCGCGGCTGCGCCATAGCCACGCAAGCCCCTGCGTGAGCCTGCTCGAACTGCTCAAGACGCTCCGCCCGATCAAGCGAGCCGACGGCTTGCGCCGGCCTTGCATCGACAGCCTTTAACGCCAATTCAGCGACAAGATCACTGCCGGCGCATACCAGATCGAATTCGGTGGTGTACGGGTGGTAAAAGGAATCGGCGGGGTCTCCAACCAGCTCGCCGCCCTGCCTGCGCCGACGATCTCGAAGCGCCAGCGCCGCGATCACCAGCAAGCCAAGCAGGAAACCGGCGGCGAGGAACGCCTCTCCCGTCACCCCGTCAATCCGCCGCCTTTGCCACCGCCACCATTGCGGCCCGCAGCAGGCGGTCTTTGATCATCCAGCCTGACTGCATTTCCTGCACCACCGTGCCGGGTTCGTGATCGGCGCTTGGCACCTCCAGCATCGCCTGATGCTGGTTCGGATCGAGCGGCAGGCCGACAGCAGCAATGCGGGTGATGCCGTGGCTGGCGAACACCTTTTCCAGCTCGCGCTGGGTCGCCTCGATCCCGGTGACTAGCCCCTTCATGCTGTCATCGGTGCGCAGGCTTTCAGGGATCGCCTGCACCGCGCGCGAAAGGTTGTCCGCCACGCTCAGGATATCGCGGGCAAAGCCGGTCGCGGCATAGGCGCGCGCTTCGTCCTTTTCACGCTCCAACCGGCGGCGCACATTGTGGGTTTCCGCCTTGGCGTAGAGCACTTCCTGCTTGGCGCTTTCCAGATCGCGCTTGAGCGATTCGAGCGCTTCGGTCAGAGCATCCGCCTCGGCCTCATCCCCGCCTTCGCGCAATTCTTCGGGCACGCCCTTCAATTCGTCTTCAGCCGCCTGATCCAGCGGCTTTTCATTCTCGGTCATGTTGTGTGCTTCCATTCAAGCGATCAGCTTGCCCAATGAACGGGCGGTCAAATCCACCATGGGGACAACCCGCGCGTAATTCAACCGCGTGGGCCCAATCACCCCCAGCACACCGACCACCCGCCCTTCACGATCCCGATAGGGCGAGGCGATGACCGATGAGCCGGAAAGCGCGAACAGCCGGTTTTCGGAACCGATGAAAATGCGGGTCGCATCGGCCTCACGCGCGGAATCGAGCAGGCTGGCAACCGATTGCTTGTCCTCAAGATCTTCGAGCAGGCGGCGCACGCGTTCGATATCGTCCAGCGCGCTTTCATCGAGCAGGTTGGCCGCGCCGCGCACGATCAACACCGGGCGCGCGGCGGCGTCTTCGCTCCACACTGCCAGCCCGCGTTCCACCAGATCGCGGCTCGCGTTATCGAGCTGCGAGCGCCCTGCGTTGATTTCGGCGCGCATCGCCTGCGCTGCTTCGGCCAGCGTCCGGCCCGCAAGCCGTGCAGTGATGTAATTGCTCGCCTGATCGAGCGCGCTGGCGCTGATCGCGCCGCCAATCGTGACGATGCGGTTTTCAACCCCGCCATCCTCGCCCACCAGCACGGCGAGCGCGCGGCCCTGCCCCAGATCGACCAGATTGAACTGCGCCAGCCGCTGTTCACGCGGCGCGACCAGCACCATCCCTGCTGCGCCCGACAGATCTGACAAGATCGCGGATGCCTGCGCCAGAGCTGCCTCAACCGGCCCCGCCTCGGCCAAGCGCGCCTCGATCGCGGCCTGTTCCTGCATCGTCGGTTCGGCCACGCGCATCATGCCATCGACGAAGATGCGCAATCCCGCATCGGTCGGCAGCCGCCCCGCGCTGGTATGCGGCGCGGCGAGCAGGCCTGCGGATTCGAGATCAGCCAGCACCGACCGGATTGATGCGGGCGAGAGGTTGAGCGTTCCATCCGCTGCCAACGTCTTCGATCCGACCGGCTGCCCGCTGTCGATATATTCCTCCACCACCCGGCGAAAGATTTCGCGGGCGCGGGAGGTCAGTTCGGTTACGGGGAGCGAGGTCATGCCTTTATTCTTTAGTCTTTGCGCTTGCGGCGACAAGTGGCCCGCGCCTATTGCCCCGCATCACATCAACGGAGAACCCCATGCGCCCTTCAGGACGCGCGCCCGATGAAATGCGCGCCATCACCATCGAAACCGGCTTTACCCGCCATGCCGAAGGATCGGTGTTGATCGGTTTCGGTGATACCAAGGTGCTGTGCACCGCCAGCGTCGAACGCGGGGTTCCGCCGTGGATGCGCGGCAAGGGTGAAGGCTGGGTGACGGGCGAATATTCGATGCTGCCGCGCGCCACGCACACCCGCGGGCAACGCGAAGCCGCCAAGGGCAAGCAATCGGGCCGCACGCAGGAAATCCAGCGCCTGATCGGACGTTCTTTACGCGCCGTGGTTGATCTCCATAAGCTCGGCGAGCGCCAGATTACCTTGGATTGCGACGTGATCCAGGCCGATGGCGGCACGCGCACTGCGGCGATTTCGGGCGCGTGGATTGCGCTGCGGCTGGCGATCAATGGCCTGATGGCGTCGGGCGATATCAAGCATGATCCGATCACCGCGCAGGTGGCCGGGATTTCCTGCGGGATATTCAAGGGCACCCCGGTGCTCGACCTTGATTATGACGAGGATTCGAACGCCGAGGCCGACGGCAATTTCGTGCTGCTGTCGGGCGGCAAAATCGCCGAAGTGCAGGCCACGGCCGAGGGCGCAACCTATGACGAAGAAGCCCTGCTGCGCCTGCTACGCCTCGCCCGGATGGGTTGCGACCGGATTTTCGCCGCGCAGTTGGACGCGGTGAAATGACACGCCGCCTCGGCTCAGGCTCCCTAGTGATTGCCACGCATAATGCGGGCAAGCTCAAGGAAATCGGCGCGTTGCTGGAACCTTACGGGGTGAAATGCCTGTCCGCCGGATCGCTGGGCCTGCCCGAACCTGCCGAGACCGGCACCACCTTTGTCCAGAACGCCTTGCTGAAAGCGCGCGCGGCGGCGGAGGCTTCGGGATTGGCGGCGCTGGCTGACGACAGCGGGCTATCCGTCGCCGCATTGGATGGCCGCCCCGGAGTCTATACCGCCGATTGGGCCGAACGGCAGTGGTTCGAAGGCGCGCCGGGCCGCGACTGGTATATGGCGATGGGCAAGGTTGAAGGAATGCTGGCCGAACGTGGCGCTGACGTTGACCGCAGCGCGGCGTTCCATTGCGTGCTGGCGCTGGCATGGCCTGATGGAGAATACGCCATATACGAAGGCCGCTGCGACGGGGCGTTGACATGGCCTCCGCGCGGGACGTTGGGCTTCGGCTATGATCCGGTGTTCGTGCCTGCCGGGCGCAGCCAAACCTTTGCCGAAATCGCACCGGAGGAAAAACACGCTATCAGCCACCGCGCCGATGCTTTTGGCAAGTTGGTCGCTGACCAATTCGGCTAAACGCTCAGCGGCGTGAGCGTCGATCTGCCGGGTCAAGCCGGGTGCCCATCACGTTGCCCGCAGGCCAATAGCGGCACACCAGTACTTCATCGCTACGATTGCGCGCGGTGGCGCATCCCACCTCCTGCGTTTCGGGCCAGATGATCTGGGTATAATGCCCAACGTCGCTCCAGCGCCCGGTATGCGAAACGTGGGGAAAGGTGCCGGGACGAAATTCGCGCTTTTCGGCGACAAAATAGGAAATCATCTGCCACGGGGAGTAGTGATCCCGCGTGCCGCGCCACAGGTTTTCGCCCTGCCCGCCGCGCAAGTGATCGGGCGTGTGTTGAAATGTGCGGCGGTCGGCAAGGTGGCTCGCCCAATCCCCGGCATCACGCGCCAGCGCATTGCTCCAGCGCAGCGGCGCAAGGCCAACCTCCGCGCGTGCGGCGTTATGGGCGGCGAGCCATTCGCGCTCGGCCGCCTGCGGCTCGCGCTGCTCTTGCGGCATTGCGGGCATAGCTGTCATAAGCAGTGCAAGGCCAATGGCGCGCACGAGATGGGTTTTCTTCATGCAAGCATTCTATGATCCAACGGTTAAGCAGGGCTGAAAATCCCGATCATGGCCCGCGCGCTTTATATCCACTGGCCATTTTGCGCCAAGAAATGCCCCTATTGCGATTTCAACTCGCACGTCCGGGCCGGGGTCGATGTCGCGGCGTGGCAGGCGGCGTTGATCGCGGATATGCGGGGCGAGGCTGCGGTGGCAGGCGGAGAGTCGCTGACTTCGATCTTCTTCGGGGGCGGCACCCCTTCGCTGATGCCGCCTGCACTGGTTGCGGCATTGCTGGTCGAGGCGGAAGCCCTGTGGGGGTTTGCGCCAAACATCGAAATCACGCTGGAAGCCAACCCGTCATCGGTCGAAGCCGCCAATTTCGCGGCGTTGGCAAGCGCGGGGATCAACCGCGTCTCGCTCGGCGTGCAATCGTTCGATGATGCGGAATTGCGGTTTTTGGGGAGGCTACACGGGGCCAAGGAGGCGCTAGCGGCGCTCGAAACGGCGCAAGCCCACTTCAAGCGTGTGAGTTTTGACCTGATCTACGCCCTGCCCGGCCACACGCCCGAATTGTGGCATGATCGGCTGACCCGTGCGCTGGCATTTGGCACCGGGCACTTGTCGCTGTATCAACTCACCATCGAACCCGGCACCCGCTTTGCCAGCGATGTGCGGCGCGGGCGGCTAATCCCGCTGGATGATGATGCAGCTGCCCAATTATTCGGCATCACCCAAGACCTGACGCAAGCGGCGGGCCTGCCTGCCTATGAAACGAGCAACCACGCCCGCGCGGGTGAGGAAAGCCGCCACAATCTCGTCTATTGGAGGTATCAGGATTATGTCGGGATCGGCCCCGGCGCGCATGGACGGCGCGGGGGTCTGGCGACGGTGCGGCACAAGAAGCCGGAGAACTTCCTTTCCGCTGTCGCGCGTCAAGGCGATGGGATTGTCGAGGCGCGGACGCTGTCTGTGCCTGAGCAAGCGACCGAGGCGTTACTGATGGGGCTGCGGCTGACCGAGGGGGTTCACCTTGCGGGTCTGACAGCGCGGTTCGGCCTGCCCCGCGCCGGGTTGATCGAGGACGCCGCGCTTGCCCACCTGATCACGCTTGGCCTGATGTGGCAGGATGGCGCGCGCATCGGGGTCGCCCTGCCGGGCCGCGCGCTGCTCGACGCGTTGCTGGCCGAGGTGGTGGCCGATACGCTGGTGGCGGCATGAACGGCGCATCCTTGGCCGAGCAATGGCGTGCGCATCTGACGGACAACCGCCGCCGCTCACCGCATACCGTTCGCGCCTATGTCGCGGCGGCACAAAGGCTGGTGGCCGCCAACGCGCTGGAAAGTTGGGAGGCGGTTGCCCGCACCGAGGCACACCATCTGCGCACCTTCCTCGCCGCGCGCCGTGCCCAAGGATTGGGCAATGCCAGCGCCGCGCGCGAACTTTCCGCGCTCAAAGCCTTTATCGCCTTCGCCCGCCAGCAAAGCGGCGATCCCGATCCCGCCCCGCCCCGCCTGCGCGGCCCGCGCCTGAAGAAAGGCCTGCCGCGCCCGGTAACGCCTGATGAGGCGGTAAACCTTGCCGCGATGGTCGATGGCACCGCGACCACCGACTGGATCGGCGCGCGCGACCGGGCGGTGTTGTTGCTGATGTATGGATCGGGCCTGCGCATTGCTGAGGCGCTGTCGCTGACAGGGCGCGACGTGCCGCTGGGCGACGTTCTGCAAGTCACCGGCAAGGGCGGAAAACAGCGCATGGTGCCGGTGCTGCCGATCACCCGCGCGGGCGTAGCTGAATATGTCCGCCTGTGCCCGTGGCCGCTGTCCGCCAATCAGCCACTGTTTCGCGGGGCCAAGGGCGGCGCATTGTCGCCCGGCATGGTGCAGCGCGCGATGGCGCAGGCGCGGCGCGCATTGGGCCTGCCCGATACCGCCACGCCCCACGCGCTGCGGCATTCGTTTGCCACGCACCTGCTCAGCGCCGGGGCGGATTTGCGATCGCTTCAGGAACTGCTCGGCCATGCGTCACTGGGATCGACCCAGATTTATACCCGCGTCGATGCTGCCAGCCTGCTGGAAAATTACCGCAATGCCCACCCACGGGGCGGCAAGGTATAACGCCTATTCCTCAGGCTCGAACGCCTTGACCGGCTTCCACGTCACCACGCGGTAGATGTAATAGGCCACGCCCAGCATCACGATGGCGACGATGACGTAGCCCGCCAATGCCTCATAGCGGTCAATCACACCCGCCAGCGCCCGCCCGCCAAGGATCAGCAACCCGTTCCAGATCAGCGAGCCGAGGAAGGTGAACAGCGCAAACCGCCACAGCTTCATCTTCGCAAGGCCCGCAGGCAGCGAGACAATGGTGCGCAGCAGCGGCGAGAACCGCAGCAGGAACACGATCCAGTCGCCATATTTGCGAAAAATGTCGCGCGCCTTGGTGAATTCATCCCATTCGAAAGTCAGCCAGCGGCCCCAGCGATCAATCACGCGCTTCAGCTGATCCTCGCTCCAGCGTGATCCGAGCCAGTACCAGAACAGATTGCCCGCCAAGGTGCCCGCCGTGGCGACGATCCACAGCGTGATCCCGTTCATCTTGCCCTGTTCCACCAGTACCCCGGCAGCGCCAAGGATCACCTCCGACGGGATCGGCGGGAACACGTTTTCAAGGATCATCAGCACAAAAATGCCGAGATAGCCGCCCTTATCAAGCAACCCGAGCAGGAGTTCGGTCATTATGCCTCTACTATTTGCCGGGGGCTGCGATGCCGCGTTCGGTCAATCGCCGCTCGATCGCGTCCCAGATCATGCCCGCCGTATCGGTCTGGTTGAATTTGTCTATCGCCACGATCCCGGTGGGCGATGTGACGTTGATTTCGGTCAGCCATTTTCCGCCGATCACGTCAATCCCGACAAAGGTGAGGCCAAGCCGTTTGAGATCGGGGCCAAGCGCATCGCAGATTTCCTGTTCGCGCGCCGACAATTCGGTTGGTTGCGCGCTGCCGCCCATGGCGAGATTGGAACGAAACTCGCCCTCCCCCGGCAGCCGGTTGATTGCACCTGCCACCACGCCATCGATCAACACGATACGTTTATCCCCCTGCGCCACTTCGGGCAGGAAGGGCTGCACCATATGCGGTTCGGGCCAGGTCTGGTTGAACACTTCGAACAGTGCGGAGAGGTTTTCGCCGTTCTCACCGATGCGGAAAATTGCCTTGCCGCCGTTGCCGTGGATCGGCTTGACCACAATCGCGCCGTGCTTGGCCATGAAACGCCGCACTTCATCGACCGAGCGCGTCACCAGCGTCGGCGGCATGAATCGGCGGTAATTGAGCACCATCACCTTTTCGGGCGAATTGCGGACATTGGCCGGATCATTCACGACCAGCGTTTCGTGCGCGATGCGTTCGAGCATATGGGTGGCGGTGATATAGCCCATGTGAAACGGCGGATCCTGCCGCATCAGCACTACGTCGACATCCGTGCCGAGATCGAGCCGCACCTGCTCGCCGCGCGTGAAGTGATCGCCCTCCACCCGCTGCACTGTCACCGGAAAAGCATGGGCGAACAGCCGGTCATCTTCATCCAGCGTCAGGCTTTCAACGTGGTATTCGTAAATGGTGTAGCCGCGCGCCTGCGCAGCCAGCATCAGCGCGAACGAGCTATCGCCGGCAATATTGATCCGGTCGATGGGGTCCATCTGGACGGCAATGCGCAATGTCATTCAATCAACTCCGATGTGGTTTAGCAGAACGGCATCCACGCGTTTTCGATGTGGGTCGGCTGGCGGCCCGGTGCAAGCAGGATCACGTCGATGCGGATATCTTCGCCGTCGGTCGCGTATTCGTGCGCGACGATTTCTGCCGCTTTGGCCACCCGCGCCAGCCGTCGTTCGTCAATCGCGTCAGCCAGTGCAGCGCTGCGCGCGCGCCATTTGACTTCGACAAAGGCGACAAGGCCGGGTTTGCGGGCAATCAGATCAATCTCGCCCGCCTTGGTCTTGACCCGCTCGGCGATAATCCGCCAGCCTTGCTGGGCCAGCCACATCGCCGCCTCAGCCTCCCCTTCGCGCCCGCGTTGATCGGCTTCGCGGCGCACATCGGTGGAGCGTTCGCGGGTCATTCGCCCTTCAACTCCAGCGCGCGGGCATAGAGTGCTGCGCGGTCAAGCCCGGTAGCCTTGGCGACGATTCCCGCCGCTTTGCCCGGCCCCGCATCGACCAGCGCGCTGCGCAGCAGCTTGTCGGGATCGGCCACCGGCGCTTCGGCCTCGGCTGGCGGGCCGATCAACAGCACAATCTCACCCTTGGGCGGATGCGCGGCGTAATGATCGGCGAGGCTGGCGGCGCTGGAGCTGCGGCATTCCTCGTGCAGCTTGGTCAGTTCGCGCGCGACCGCGACTTCGCGCTGCGGCCACAATTCGGCAATCGCGCGCAGCGAACGTTCGATCCGGGGCGCCGTTTCGTAGAATACCAGCGTGGCGGCGATACCGCTGAGCGCTTTGAGTGTTTCACGCCGCGCCTTGTCCTTGACGGGGAGAAATCCGGCAAACAGGAACCGGTCGCTCGGCAGGCCGGCAATGGACAAGGCAGATACCGCCGCACAGGCCCCCGGAATGCTGATGACGGGAACGCCTGCCGCGCGTGCCTCTTTCACCAGACGATAACCCGGATCGGAAATCAGCGGCGTTCCGGCATCGCTCACCAGCGCCACCGCTTCATTGCGCGCCAGTTCGATCACCCGCGCGCGCACTTCGGGCGGGGCGTGATCGTCCAGCCGTTGCAACCGCGCCGAGATACCAAAATGTTTGAGCAGCTTGCCCGTCACGCGCGTATCCTCGCACGCGATCATCGCTGCGCCGCGCAGCACGCCGAGCGCACGCAACGTCATGTCGCCTAGATTGCCAATCGGGGTCGCAACGATGTAGAGACCGGGATCTGGCGTCCCTGTTGGGATGGATGGAAGCTCTGCGGTCATTATGGCCGGATCAATGGAGCAGCAGCGAGAGGTCGGCAAGGATGAAGCGCATAAATCTGCCATTTTGGGCACCCGCACGAGATGGCAGGCTGATGCGCAGCGCGCGGCTGCTTACCGGGCGCAATCTTGCGCTGGTGGGCGGTCTGATGCTGGCCGCCGGGTGTCAGGTGATCCCCAAGTCCGACGTTGCCACTGCGCCGCCGCCCGCGCCGACGCCCGAACCTTCGGCAACCGCGCTCCCAACAGATTCGGGCCGCCACCGCATCGCGCTGTTGGTGCCGATGGACGGCGATACCGCAGCCGTCGGGCAGGCGATCGCCAATGCGACAACGATGGCGCTGCTCGATACCAGCGCGGATAATCTGCGGATCACCACCTATGATACCTCCGCCGGAGTGTCGGCTGCCGCGCGCAAGGCGATTGCCGATGGTAACAAGCTGATCCTTGGCCCGTTGATGGCCGATGGGGTGCCTGCCGTGCAGGCCGTCGCGCGCCCGGCGGGGGTGCCGGTCATTTCCTTTTCCAACGACACCAGCGTTGCCGGGCCGGACGTGTTCGTGATCGGCCATGTGCCCGAACAATCGGTTCGCCGCAGCGTTCAATATGCCCGCGCGCGCGGTTCCAACCGCTTTGCCGCGCTGCTGCCCGAAGGCGATTACGGCAACCGCGCAGCATCGGCGCTCGACAATGCGCTACGCGATTTCGGCGGCGCGTTGGCGGGGCGGGAGACCTATGCGCGCGGCAATACCTCGATTGTCAGCGCAGCCCAGCGCCTGCGCGCAGCGGGCGGGTATGACACCGTTCTGATTGCTGACAGCGCACGGCTTGCCATTCAGGCTACCGATGAATTGCAGCGCGATGGATCTGCGCGGGCGCGCATTCTCGGCACCGAACTCTGGAGCGGAGAGGCGACGCTGGCCCGCGCCGGATCAATGGATGGCGCGCTGTTCGCCGCCGTGTCCGACCAGCGCTTCAAACGCTTCGCCGACAGTTACGAAGCGCGCTTTGGGGCGCAGCCATTCCGGGTGGCGACGCTGGGTTACGATGCTGTGCTGCTGACCTTGCGGGTGGCGCGTGACTGGAAGGTTGGCACGCCCTTCCCCAAGAGCGAATTGTATGACCGCGGCGGCTTTCTGGGCGTTGACGGCGCGTTCCGTTTTGGCCGCAACGGCGTGATTGAACGCGCGCTCGAAGTGCGCGAAGTGCGCGGCGGTGAGATTATCGCGGTCGATGCGGCGCCAACCGGCTTTACGCGCTGAGTAAAACCGGCAAGCGCCGCTTGTGAGGCGCCTGCGCGCAGGCCTATAGCTGCGGCTATGTCCGATACCACCCCAGACGATCTGTTCGCCAATACCCCCACCTCCAGCGGCGATTACAATGCCTCTGCCATCGAGGTTCTCGAAGGGCTTGAGCCGGTTCGCCGCCGCCCCGGCATGTATATCGGCGGGACCGATGAACGCGCGTTCCACCACCTCGCCGCCGAAGTGCTCGACAACGCCATGGACGAGGCTGTCGCAGGCCATGCCACGCGGATTGAGATGCGGCTTGATGAAGGCAATCGCCTCTCGGTCGCGGATAACGGGCGCGGCATTCCGGTTGATGAACACCCCAAGTTTCCGGGCAAATCGACGCTGGAAGTGATCATGTCCACGCTCCATTCGGGCGGCAAGTTTTCGGGCAAGGCCTATGCCACCAGCGGGGGCCTGCACGGTGTCGGGGTCAGCGTGGTCAATGCGCTTTCGGTGCATGCCCGGGTCGAAGTTGCGCGCGACAAGCAGCTTTATGCGCAAGAGTTTTCGCGCGGCATCACACAAGGCGCTTTGCAAAATCTTGGCCCGACCCCCAACCGGCGCGGCACCACGGTAACGTTCGTGCCTGACCCGGAAATCTTCGGTGATCGCAAGTTCAACGCCAAGCGATTGTTCAAACTTGCGCGGTCGAAAGCCTACCTGTTCGCGGGCGTTGAAATCCGCTGGAAATGCGCAGCCAGCCTCGCCAGCGATGATGTCCCGGCCGAAGCCACCTTCAAATTCCCTGGCGGGCTGGCCGATCACCTGGCCGAACAGGTGGGCGGGCGCGAATGTGTCACCGCGCAGCCCTTCACCGGCAAGCAGGATTTCGCGGAAATCGGCGGCGAGGCGCAAGGCCGGGTCGAATGGGCGATTGCCTGGCCGCTTTATTCCGATGGTTCCAACAGCTGGTATTGCAACACCGTGCCCACCCCCGATGGCGGCACGCATGAACAAGGCCTGCGCACCGCCCTCACCCGCGGATTGCGCGCGTTTGGCGAGCTGGTTGGCGCAAAGAAGGCAAAAGACATCACCGCCGATGATGTGATGACCGGCGCGGAAGTCATGCTCAGCGTCTTCATCCGCGACCCGCAATTCCAGTCGCAGACCAAAGACCGCCTGACGTCACCCGAAGCAGCGCGCCTTGTCGAAAACGCGGTGCGCGATCATTTCGACCACTTCCTCACCGACAATATGGAGCGCGGCAAGGCGCTGCTGGGTGAGGTGATGGAGCGGATGGATGAACGGCTGAAGCGCAAGCAGGAACGCGAAATCAAGCGCAAGACCGCGACCAATGCCAAGAAACTGCGCTTGCCCGGCAAGCTGACCGATTGCAGCGGCGAAGGCGGGCGTGAGACCGAATTGTTCATCGTCGAAGGCGATTCAGCGGGCGGCAGCGCCAAACAGGCGCGCGACCGCAAGTCTCAGGCGATCCTGCCGATCCGGGGCAAAATCCTCAACGTCGCATCGGCCACCGCTGACAAGATCCGCGCCAATTCCGAAATCGCCGACCTTGCGCTGGCATTGGGCTGCGGCACCCGCAAGGATTGCGACGCCGATCAGCTGCGTTACGACCGCATCATCATCATGACCGACGCCGACGTTGACGGCGCGCATATCGCCACGTTGCTGATGACGTTTTTCTTTCAGGAAATGCCCGATATCGTCCGCAAGGGGCATCTCTACCTCGCCCAGCCGCCGCTTTACCGGCTGACCGCGGGCAAAGAGAGCCGCTACGCCCGCGACGATGCACACCGCGCCGAATTGGAGGCGACCGTATTCAAGGGCAAGAAGGTTGAAGTGGGGCGCTTCAAAGGCCTTGGCGAGATGAACCCGCAGCAATTGCGCGAAACCACGATGGCCCCCGAAACGCGCGGGCTGATCCGCATCACGCTGCCGCAGGAGTTCGAACAGCGCGCAGGCGTGGCGCGGTTGGTCGATGAACTGATGGGCCGCAACCCTGAACACCGTTTCAACTTCATCCAGAACCGCGCGGGCGAGATTGACCGCGCGTCGATCGATGCCTGATCGCAAATATCCCGACCCGCGCGAGGAAGACATCATGGCGGGAAATCGCCGGGTGTCCCGCCCCGACAGCGCGTTGCCGGATTCGATCATCCCCGATGCATCCTATCGCCCGATCCCGATTGTCTGGTTTGCGGCGGCGTTTCTCATCCAGATGACGGTGCTGTTCGCGCTGTTTGTGGTGCTGCAAAATCAATCGGGCTGGATCGTGATCGGCCTTGCGGCGCTGATTACCGGGATGCTCGGGATGTGGACGTGGGATCGCGGGATGAAAGCTGCCGGCACGGGCTGGAAGGTCGCCACAATCGCGATGCTGGCGGCGCAGCTAGCGTTCGTGTGCCTTGGTGCCGCCAGCAGGCTGTGATCGCACCGCGCATTGCGATCACATATGGCCAACCGCTTCGGTGTGAATGTGCAGATGCCCCTCCAGCGTGCGGTGGACAGGGCACTTGTCCGCGATTTCGATGATCTTCGCGCGCTGTTCTGCGGTCAGTTCATCCCCCAAAAGTTCGATCTTGCGATTGAGCGATTGCACGTTGGCCGAAACCTCATCATCTGAACAGTGGCCGCAATCCTTGGCGTGATCGCGATCATGGGTCAGCGCAATGCGTGCGCCTTCAAACGGCCACTGCTTGCGATCGGCATACATTTTCATCGTCATCGCGGTGCAGGTGCCGAGCGCCGCCAACAGCAGGTCATACGGTGTTGGGCCAGTATCATTCCCACCCGCACTCGCCGGTTCATCCGCGACAAAGCGGTGACGTGAGGTGAAAACTTCGGTGCCGAATTTGCCGTTTCCGGTCTGCACCACCACGCCCGATTCCGGCTTTGGCGACATATCCTTGTTCGCCAGATAACGCACCGCCCAGGCGGCGATCATTTGCGCCGCGAAATTTGCATCATCATCATTGGTCAGCAGATGATCGGCACCGGCCAGGCTGACAAAGCTTTTGGGATGTTTGGCCGCGTCAAACAATTTGCCCGCGTGCTCCACCCCGACAATCGCATCGGTGGGCGAATGCATGATCATCAGCGGGACGCGCAGCTTGGTCATCTGGTCGAGCAGTTCAACTTCGCGGGTCTTGGTGAGAAACTCCGCGCTCAGCACGAACGAACGCCCACCTATGGTGACCTTGCCCTCACCCACGCGTTCAATCTCTTCCAGATCGCCCTTGATGTTGTGAAGCACATGGGGAACGTCGCTGGGCGCGCCGATGGTTGCTACCGCGGCAACCTTTTCGCGGCCAAGGATGCTCGCCGCAGCCAGCACCGCTGCCCCGCCAAGGCTATGGCCAACCAGCAGGATCGGGCAATCGAACTGAGCGATCATATAATCGACCGAGGCAACCAGATCTTCAACATCACTGGCGAAGCCTGCGCTGCCGAAATCACCCTCGCTGGCACCCAACCCGGTAAAGTCGACACGCAGTGCGGCGATCCCCTCACGCGCCAACGCGCGGGTGACGGCAGTCGCCGCCTTGGATTGCTTGGTGCAGGTAAAACAGTGTGCAAACAGCGCCGCCCCGCGCACCAACCCGGTGGGCAATTCAAGCGCAGCGGCGAGCGTGTGCCCTTTCGCGGTCGTGATCTTGAGGTTCTCGGTCGGCATCGGCAATCTCCTTGCGCGGCAGTCTAACGGTTATTCGCTGAGCCGGCACAAAAGTTTCAACGGGCCTGGCACACCCCCCGCCAATTGTCCGGGTTACGCAGCGTCACCCTTGCACAAGGTGACGCAGCCACTTAACGCGAACGGAAAGTGTAAAGGAAAACCCATGACCCAGCAGCCCAGTAGCCCGCAACGTTTTGAAGGCACGAAATCCTATATCGCCACCGAAGACCTAAAGGTCGCGGTGAATGCCGCGGTGATGCTGCGCCGCCCACTGCTGATCAAGGGTGAACCCGGCACCGGCAAGACCGTGCTGGCGTATGAGATTTCCAAGGCGCTGAATGCCCCGCTGATCGAATGGAACATCAAATCCAGCACCAAGGCGCAGCAGGGCCTGTATGAATATGATGCGGTCGCCCGCCTGCGTGACGGCCAATTGGGCGAAGAACGCGTCCACGACATCCGCAACTACATCAAGAAAGGCAAGCTGTGGGAAGCCTTCACCGCCCCGCAACTGCCGGTGCTGCTGATCGATGAAATCGACAAGGCCGATATCGAGTTTCCGAACGACCTGTTGCAGGAACTCGACCGGATGAGTTTCGACGTTTACGAAACGCAGGAGCGGGTCGAGGCGAAGGAACGCCCGATCGTCGTCATCACGTCGAACAATGAAAAGGAACTGCCCGACGCGTTCCTGCGCCGCTGTTTCTTCCACTACATCAAGTTCCCCGACCGCGACACGATGCAGGAGATCATCGACGTCCATTTCCCCGGCATCCAGAAGACGCTGGTGAAAAAGGCGATGGATATCTTTTACGATCTGCGCGACGTGCCGGGCCTGAAGAAGAAGCCGTCGACCAGCGAATTGCTCGACTGGCTCAAGCTGCTGCTGAACGAGGACATGCCGCTGGAAGTGTTGCAGAACGCCAACCCCAACAGCGCGATCCCGCCGCTGCATGGTGCGCTGCTCAAGAACGAACAGGACATCATGCTGTTTGAACGCCTCGCCTTCATGGCGCGGCGCAATCCCAGCTAAGGGTAACTTCTAGGGGTATTTAGGCCCCGTCCAGGTCGCTCTAGGCCCCCTCTAGACCACCGCTAGGCTCTTTTTGAAGGACTTAAGGCCGATGTTTCACGTGAAACATCGGCTTTTTGTAGCCATCAATCGAAGCTGTAAGCCAGTTCGACATCACCCCAGCGCCGCCCGCCGATCACCAGCGGGACATAGACATTGCGCACCACCACGTAAGTGTTGCCGTCGCCTTCCTGACGATACACCGCCATCATATAGGGCGCAGTGCTGGCCTTGGCCTTGCGGTCGATCGTATCAAACATCAGCCGCCCGTTACGGCAATATTTGGTGTCGTGTGCCAGATCACCGGTTGGCTTGCGCGAACGTTCGGTCAGGTGGGTCGGCAGGTATCCATTCAGATCGGTGCAGGCCGCCGCCAAAATGCGCGGGTCGCCCGCCTTGGCGCGGTCAAGGAACGGGCGCCATTCTGCGTGCGCCCAATCGGTGAGCCGGGTGCGGAACAATTGCGGGTTGGTGTTCGGCACCGGCACATATTCGGTATCGAACAGCGATCCCATGTCGAGCGCGCCCGATGCCAGCGCCGCTTCGGTATGAGCGGCGACGGCGCTGGCAAATTCCTGCGCCTGAGCGACCATCGCACTGTCTTCAGGGCTGAGGCCCGCCTGAACGATCCGGTCGAACATTTCGCTAGCGGTGATTTCCAGCTCTTCCATCTTGCGGTGTGCGCCGTGCAGCCGTTCTTCGTTGCTGCGTGAGGCGGCGTCATAGCTGGTAAGCACGCGCTGCACCTTGTCGACATGGCTGCTGATGGTGCCGGTTGACCGCGCGATGACGTCGTTCTGCTTGTCGACTTCCTCCACCAGAGCGCCGACGTTGGAAAGGCTGCTTTCGATCCGTGCGACAGACGCGCGGGCTTCGCCGCTGGCCTTGGCCCCTGCCTCGATCCGGGTGATCACCACTTCGGCCTCACCGCCCAACGCATCAATCGTCTGGGCGATTTCCTCGGTCGCCTTGCGGGTATCATTGGCGAGGCTTTTTACCTCGGCCGCCACCACCGCAAAGGTGCGCCCCGCATCGCCTGCACGCATCGCTTCGATGGTGGCATTCAATGCAAGAATGTTGGTCGTTTCGGCAATATTGTCGATATCCTGCGCACTGCGGCGCACCTGCTCCATCGCGGCGGAAAAGCTGGTGACGTGCTGGCCGAGGGTGTCGACCAACTCGATCAGCCCGGCGATCTGGCCGAGTGAGGACTGGATCAGCGCGGTGCCTTCCGACAGGCGCTCAATCGCGCGTTCGGACAACAGGCGCGCCTCATCGCTCGCTTCGGCCACCTTCGACTGGTCAGCCTCCAGCGCAAGAACGGTTTCGCGCAGTGCCTCGTGTTCCGACCGCAGCGCCTTGGATGAAGCAATCACCGCCTCGACCACGCCTGCCACATCGGTGCAACCGACAGTTACCGCCCCGCAACTTTCGGGGATCATGCCGAGAGCATGAGCATTGGCGGTGTCGATAGCGAATTGTTGCATGGCTGCGCGGCCCCTGTTGTGTGTGCGTAGACGTAACCGATGATGGTAAGCGAAGTGTTAAATCGCTGCGCGCAGGCCGCACAAGAATGGGGACTGGTCAGGCTCGCCGACGCGGGTTAAGCACCCGCCCATGTTTTTCAATTTCATCGACGAGCTGCGGGCTGCCGGCATCGGCGCCAGTTTCAAAGAGCACCTCACCTTGCTGGAGGCGCTCGACAAGGACGTGATCGACCAGACGCCCGAGGCGTTCTATTACCTCTCCCGCGCCACCTTCGTGAAGGATGAAGGCCTGCTCGACCGGTTCGATCAGGTGTTCCACAAGGTGTTCAAGGGGATCATGTCCGATTACGGTCAAAACCCGGTCGACATCCCTGAAGATTGGCTGAAAGCGGTCGCCGAAAAGTTTCTGACGCCTGAGGAAATGGAAGCGATCAAATCGCTCGGCGATTGGGACGAGATCATGGAGACGCTGAAAAAGCGGCTCGAAGAACAGGAAAAGCGCCATCAGGGCGGCAACAAGTGGGTCGGCACCGGCGGCACCTCGCCGTTCGGCAATTCGGGATACAACCCCGAAGGCGTGCGCATCGGCGGGGAGAGCAAGCACAAGCGCGCGATCAAGGTCTGGGAAAAGCGCGAGTTCAAGAACCTTGATAACACCAAGGAGCTCGGCACCCGCAACATCAAGATGGCGCTCCGGCGGCTCAGGCGGTTCGCCCGCGAAGGCGCGCAGGATCAACTTGATATAGATGCCACGATCAAGGGCACGGCCAAGCAAGGCTGGCTCGACATCCACATGCGCGCCGAACGCCGCAATGCGGTGAAGCTGCTACTGTTCCTCGACGTCGGCGGATCGATGGATCCCTTCATCAAGCTGGTTGAAGAGCTGTTCAGCGCCGCGACGGCGGAATTCAAGAACCTTGAATTCTTCTACTTCCACAACTGCCTGTACGAAGGCGTGTGGAAAGACAACAAACGCCGCTGGCAGGAACGCACCAAAACCTGGGATGTGCTCCACAAATACGGCCACGATTACAAGATCGTGTTCGTGGGCGATGCGGCGATGAGCCCCTACGAAGTCAGCCATCCGGGCGGCAGTGTCGAACACATGAACGAGGAAGCGGGCGCATTATGGTTGCAGCGCGTGGTCAACACCTACCCCGCGACCGTGTGGCTCAACCCGGTGCCCGAAAAGCAGTGGGGCTATTCGCAGTCGACCAAGATGATCAAACAGCTGGTCAATGACCGGATGTATCCGCTGACGCTGGACGGGCTGGGCGACGCGATGCGGGAGCTTTCGCGGAAGCACGGGGCTTGAGGTTCGCCCGCACCTTCCTTGCTGGCGCGGCATTGGCATGTGCATCGTGCACAGGCCCACAACCTGATCGCGATGTCAGAATGGCGCCATCAGGTCCGGTGCCTGATGCTGAGCGTAGCGAAGGCGTCCAGTCCACTCTTTACACTGGCCCCGGCCTAGTCTGCGGGATCGGTTTCGGCATCGAGTTGCACCAAGATGAGCAGATGCGGAAGTTCGACAGAATGATGGATTTTGTGACCTACCATCTGTCAGGTCCGCAACGCGGTGCCACCATTTACGAGGGCAATGCCCCGCAAGACGCCGATGCGGTTATCAAGACAGGGCGGCGTTTCCCCTCCGTCATTGCCATCCACCTTGATGAGGGTGGTTATGACAAGTCACTTGCTCGACGGGTGCTGACGGGGAGGTCGCTACCAGCGGTGTGTGAGACAAAGCCAACCCAATGATCTCTGAAGAGGGGGCGAGAGCTGGCCACACCCGCTTCGAGGCGGTCCTCCTCAAGCTCGAAGCCTTCGACCCCGGCACGGGCTGGCGGCTGTGGCTCTATGAATTCCTGCTGTTCGGATTCAAACAGGGTTGGGCCTGCCTGTTCGGCGGGTTGCTGCTGGTGCTGCTGCTGGGCACGCATCTGTTCTACTCCGACGCTGGTCCGTTCGGGGCTCCCCTTCACCGCTACGACTTCCTGACGCTTGCCGCCGTCGCCATTCAGGTCGGGATGCTCGCCTTCCGGCTTGAGACATGGCGCGAGGCGCGAGTGATCCTCATCTTCCATATCGTCGGCACCGTGATGGAGCTGTTCAAGACGCAGGCCGGATCATGGACTTACCCTGAGGAAAGCATGCTCCACATCGGTGCCGTGCCGCTGTTTTCGGGCTTCATGTATGCTGCTGTCGGCAGTTACATCGCGCGAGTGTGGCGGATTTTCGACTTCCGCTTCAGCCACTATCCGCCCGCTTGGGTTACGTGGACGCTGGCGGCGGCAATCTACATCAACTTCTTCACCCATCACTTCACCATCGACATCCGCTGGGGGCTGTTTGCCGCCACGGCGCTGATATTCTGGCGCACCCGCGTCCACTTCCGCAACTGGTGCGCGCATCGCTGGATGCCGCTGCTGGTCGGCTTCGGCCTCGTCGCCCTGTTCATCTGGTTTGCCGAGAATATCGCCACCTTTGCCAATGCCTGGCATTACCCCGGACAAGAGCAGGAATGGCACATGGTCAGCTTCGCCAAATATGGCAGCTGGTATCTGCTGATGCTGATCAGCTTCGTGCTGGTGGCGGTGGTGCAGCCGGTGCGCACGCCCGACTAGTCCTTCTGATCCAGCTCCTCGTTCAGCCGCAATCCGCAGCGCCAGAAGAAATACGCCGGAACCAGCCCCAGAAACGCCGCGCCATACAATACGTAACGCACACTTTCGGTGCCATAGGCTGGCTGAAGCAGGTCGGATAACATTCCGAAGAACAGCGGCCCCAGCCCCAACCCGATCAGGTTCTGAAAAAATAACAGCGTCGCCGCCGCAATCGCGCGCGCGCGGATTGGCACCAGCCCCTGCGCCGCCGAATAGGTCGGGCCATAGTAGAATGAATTGAACATCGTCGGCAAAAACAACAGCACCAGCGCCATCGGCCAGCTTGGCGAATTATAGGCCAACAACGCCAACGGCACTGCCAGCGCCATGCCAATTGCAGGCGCGCTTAGCACATGGCGGCGATTTTTTGAGCCAAACCGGTCAGCCAGATAGCCGCCGAGCACGGTGCCAACGATGCCCCCTACCCCGCCGACGATGCCGAACCACAGTCCCACCTCGCCCGGTGTCAGATCATGCGTGCGTTGGAAAAAAATCGTGGTCCACGTGGTCTTGCCATAAGACAGGAATGACGCCGCCGAACCGGCAAATAGCAGCAACACGAACGCCCGTGAGCTCATCACCACCCTCAGCGCATCCATCAGCGGCAGCGCGGCGGGCTGGTTCTGATTGCGCAGGATCATCTGGGCATCACTGCGGCGCGGGTCTTTCAGCACGAACCACACCACCAGCGCCAACGCCACACCCGGCAGGCCGACGATCAGGAATGCCTCTCGCCAACCAACGAAATCGGCCAGAATCCCGCCAATCACCATCCCCATCAGCGTGCCGATCGGGATGCCGAGTGAATAGAAGGCGAGCGCCGAACTGCGCTTTTCCGGCGGCACGATGTCGCTGATCAACGAATGCGCGGGCGGTGTGCAGCCCGCCTCCCCCACGCCCACCCCAATGCGCGCGAGCAGCATTTGCGAAAAGTTCTGCGCCAGCCCGCACAGCGCGGTCATGCCCGACCATATGGCCAGAGAAACCGCGATGACTGCCGGGCGACTGGTGGATGACCGGTCGGCAAAGCGCGCAATCGGAATGCCCAGCACCGTGTAAAACAACGCAAAGGCCAACCCGGTCATCAGCCCGATCTGGGTGTCGCTTAGCCCCAGATCGCGGGCGATCGGTTCGGCAAGGATATTGACGATCTGGCGGTCGATGAAGTTGAAAATATAGACGATCAACAGGATCCACAGCGTCACCCTGACCGATCTGGAACCCGATGCACTCATCGGTGTGGTCGCCATTTGCAATCCCTTCCCTCGATGGCAGTCGTGCCGCCATTCTGTTTTGCTGACGGCGTTTCGGCGCCGCGAGATTTATTCATGCGTAGAGCAGGTGTTCGCGCACTTCGGCGACCCACGCCGCCTCGTCATGGGACGCCATGACGTCAAGATCATCTGGCATCGCGGCGGCGTCATCAACCCACTGACGCAGTGAAGGCCCGCCATTGATCACATCGATCGCAAGTCGGTTCAGTTCGTATTCGTAAGGGAAATCGCGCCACAGCGGGTAATCCGGATAAAGCCGCCGGATCGCCTTGAACGCCAGCGCCTGCAAGCGCCAGGGCTTGAATGCGTGGTGATCATAAAAACCAACTTCTGCATGGATCATCAGCGCATTGCAGAGCATACCTACGTGCTTGTGGAAGGTCGGTTCATACCAGCATTCGCGAAGGCCGCAGCCCGCCAGCCAATCTGGCGCGAGGCGGCGCATTTCCCTCAGCACCGCGCCGGCGTCAACATCGGGCGCGCCGAACAGCACCTCCAGTGGCCGCGTGGTGCCGCGACCTTCTGACAGCGTGGTGCCTTCGAGCATCACGGTGCCAGCATAGCAGCGCGCCATGTTGACATTGGCGGCATTGGGCGATGGATTGATCCATAGGCGTGACGTCGGCCAGCCCCATCCGTCATTTGCATCGGGACGCCAACCCTCCATCGCCACCACCTTGTAAGCGACGTCGAGCCCGAAATGGGCGATGAACCAATGACCCATTTCACCCATCGTCAATCCGTGACGCATCGGCATGGGCGCGGCACCGACAAAGCTTTCCTGCCCAGGCACCAGCAGCGTCCCTTCGACTGGGCGTCCGGCCGGGTTGGGACGATCGAGCACCCAGACTTCCTTGCCTGCCTTGGCGGCTTCTTCCAGCAAATACAGCAACGTGGTGACGAAGGTGTAGATCCGGCAGCCGAGGTCTTGCAAGTCGAACAGGAACACATCGGCGCTCGACATCATCTGCCCGGTCGGGCGGCGCACTTCGCCATAAAGCGAGAATATCGGGATGCCGTAACGCGGATCCATCGCATCCGCTGTCTCGACCATGTTATCCTGTTTGTCGCCTTTCAACCCGTGTTGCGGGCCAAACGCGCTGTTTATGTTCACGCCCGCTGCGATCAGCGCATCGAGGCTATGTGTAAGGTCTGACGTCACACTCGCCGGGTGGGCTACCAACGCGATGCGGCGGCCCTTGAGCGCCGTCAGCAGTTCGGGATCGGCCAACAGCCGGTCAATACCTGTCTTCATGCGTCAATGGGTGGAGCAGCAAAGCGGCAAAGGCAATGGCATTTGCGCCGATGAACGGTATCATTGGTCACGCGCCAACTTCGCCTTAAGGTGCGATGATCAACTTTCGGTTTGCCTCGGAATGGAACTCGGGCGGGCCGGGCGGGAAAGCGAGCGCCCAATATTGCTTGCCGCCATCCTTGTGTTCAACCACCGCGTTGAGCGCAATTTGCGCAGGGGTCGGCAAATCAGCTGCGATTTGTGCGCGCAGCACAAGTCCGCTGTCATCATGCGAGCAGGCCAGCGCTATCGCCCCCACCGGCGCATCGCGCATCCCTTCGCGGAAGGAATCGAAATCATACGCGGCCCAGCGACCCGATGGCGAGAGGTTGAATTCGCGGTAATATGTTCCGCCCAGCGGTTGCCAGAATATCTCGAAGCAGGTCGTTTGCCACAGATTGTCAGCGCGTTCTGGCGCGGCGGGCGGCGGCAACACGATGGCGGGCACTTGCCCATCGAGCCGGAACTCCGCCTCACACCCCTGCGGTGTGGCGGTTATCGAAGCTGTGACAGCGCGGATCGGGCCGAGGTCGCAGGTGTGATGGAGCATGAGCGGCTGCATTGCCCAGCTTTGCCGCTTCGGTTCCACCCTCGCAAGCCACTTCCCGTTGCCCCTCCCCCCTGTTAAGCGCCGCGACCATGAGCAATTACGAATCCGATCTGCTGCGCCTGCTGGACGAACGCGGCTATATCCACCAGATGACCGATGCGACCGGGCTTGATGCCCTCGCCGCAAAGCAGGTCGTGCCGGGCTATATCGGCTTTGACGCCACGGCACCGTCTTTGCACATTGGCAGCCTGGTGCAGATCATGATGCTGCGCCGCCTGCAACAGACCGGGCACAAGCCGATCGTGTTGATGGGCGGCGGCACGACGCGGATCGGTGATCCTTCGGGGCGCGATGAAAGCCGCAAAATGCTGACCGATGAGGTGATTGAGGCCAATATCGCCTCGATCTTCACCGTGTTCGACAAGTTGCTGACCTTTGGTGACGGGCCGACCGACGCGGTGATGGTCAACAACCATGATTGGCTGGGTCAGCTGGGCTATATCGAACTGCTCCAACAGGTCGGCACGCATTTCACCATCAATCGAATGCTGAGTTTCGATTCGGTGCGGCTGCGGTTGGAGCGCGAACAGCCGATGACCTTCCTCGAATTCAACTACATGATCCTGCAAGGCTATGATTTCCGCCACCTGTCGCGTGAAATGGGCGCGCGCTTGCAGATGGGTGGCAGCGATCAGTGGGGCAACATCGTCAACGGGATCGAACTCGGTCGGCGCATGGACGGGACGGAACTGTTCGGCCTGACCACCCCGCTGCTGACCACCGCCGACGGCGCGAAGATGGGCAAGTCGGCGGCGGGCGCGGTGTGGCTCAACGAAGATCAGCTTCCGGCCTATGATTTCTGGCAATACTGGCGCAACGTCGATGACCGCGATGTGGGGCGGTTCCTGCGGCTGTTCACCGATCTGCCGTTGGACGAAATCGCGCGGCTCGAATCGCTTGAAGGTGCGGAGATCAACGCGGCCAAGGCGGTGCTCGCGAACGAGGTGACGAAGCTGGTGCGCGGCGACGATGCAGCAACTCGCGCCGAAGCAACCGCGCGTGAGACTTTTGCCGGAAGCGGCGCAGGCGAGGATCTGCCGAGCCTTGCCGTGGGCATCGACGGGATGCGCATTGCCGCGCTGCTGACCGAACTTGGCCTCACCGCCTCAAACGGCGAGGCTAAACGCAAGCTGGCTGAGGGCGCGGTCAAGCTGGACGGCGAGATAATCACCGATCCGGCATTCCTCGTCCAGCCAGGCGATGGTGAGACGTTGAGGATCAGCCTTGGCAGGAAACGGCACGCTCTGGTGCATTGCTGATACTGACAGGCGGACGTTCTTTACCAATTATCAGCCTTTATGCGGCATCTTTCGCTTCTGGACCAATGCGGACGGAAGGATCGCACAACGTGGCTGGTGGAGCTAATCTCAGTGTTACCGATCTGCGCCGTGCAGCGCGCCACCCGGTCGATTTTCCGGCTATCGTCGAGCATTTTGTGCACGGCGATCTGCATTTGCACGTCTGCAATCTTTCTGCGCACGGCTTTATGGTCGATGGTGTCAGGCAGTTGCAGCGCGGCGACCGCATCATCATTCGCCTCCCCGTGGTTGGCCGGATCGAAGCCTATGTGATGTGGACGCGTGATGACCGCGCGGGGCTTCAGTTCGAACGGATAATCCGGCTCGATGATTTCGTCGCGATCATCGATCAACTGCAGCCCAACCCACGCCTTCGCCGGTCGCGCTGACACACCTGATAGGTCAGTCTCACCGCTGACAGATTTCATCTGCTTGGCAGCCGCATATTCGTCTGCCATGGCGCAGATATGACCGAACCAACTTCACCGCTGCAGATCGGCGATTACCGGCGATATTGGCTCGCCCGCTTCTTCGCGGTGTTTGCCACCATGTCGATGGTCGTGTTGCTCGGCTATCAACTCTATGAGACCGCGCGCGCCGACTACGGGATGAGCGTGGCTGAGGCGTCGTTCCAGCTTGGGCTGCTAGGCCTCGCGCAGTTCATTCCGCTGTTCTTGCTGACCCCGGTAGCGGGATTGGCGGCTGATCGGTTTGATCGCCGCCATGTTGCCGCCTTTGCCAACGGGATCGACGGTTGCGTTGCAGTGCTGCTGGCGGTGATGACCTGGCAGGATGCGCTCAACATCCCGATCCTGTTCGCACTTGCTGCAGCGCATGGCACGGCGCGGGTGTTCGTCGGCCCTTCGATGAGCGCGATTGCGCCGAATATCGTCCCCCCCCAGATGCTCCCGCGCGCGATCGCACTGTCATCAATCGCATGGCAGACCGCTAGCGTCGCCGGGCCTGCGGTGGGCGGGTTGATCTTCGCCCGTGCCGAATGGCTGCCTCACGCGCTGTCTGCCGCAATGCTGATGGCGGCGATGGTGTTGATCCTGACCGTCCGCCCGGTTCGCGCCACGCACGAAGGCCCGCCGTTAAAGCCGCTGCGGCAGATCATCGAAGGGCTGGTGTATGTGTGGCGCGAACGGTTTTTGCTGGGCTGCATCACGCTTGATCTGTTCGCGGTGCTGTTGGCTGGCGCAACCGCGCTGTTGCCGGTGTTCGCGCGCGACATTCTGTTTGTCGGGCCGGAAGGATTAGGCCTGATGCGCGCCGCCCCTGCACTGGGCGCGGCAAGCGTTGCGCTGTGGCTGTCGTTCCGGCCATTGGAGCGCGAAGTGGGCATCAAGATGCTGTGGGCAGTAGCTGCGTTCGGCGCGGCCACTATTGCCTTTGCCTTTTCGCGCAATTTCATCCTGTCGCTGACAATCCTTGCGGTGATGGGGGCGGTCGACATGGTGTCGGTGTTCATCCGGTCTTCGCTGGTGCAATTGTTCACACCCGATGACCGGCGCGGGCGGGTTTCGGCGATTTCGGGCCTTGCGATTTCTGCCTCCAACGAATTGGGTGAAATGCAATCGGGCGTCGCCGCCGCGATCCTGGGTGCGACCGGAGCGGTTGTATTCGGCGGTGCAGGTGCGATACTCGTGACATTGGTATGGGCGTGGTATTTCCCCGAACTGCGCCGCGCGCGCAGTTTTGAACCTGCTGCGCTCAAGAGAGAGGTAACGACATGAAAGCTGACAGCATCCTTGCGACCATCGGCGCGACCCCGCATATCCGCATGGCGCGGCTGTTCCCCGATCACGAAGTATGGATAAAATCCGAAAGGTCGAACCCCGGCGGTTCGATCAAGGATCGCATCGCCCTGGCGATGGTTGAAGATGCCGAAGCACGCGGCGCGCTGCGACCCGGCGGCACGATTGTCGAACCGACCAGCGGCAACACCGGTATCGGCCTTGCGATGGTCGCCGCCGTCAAGGGTTACAGGCTGGTGCTGGTAATGCCCGAATCGATGTCGATCGAACGGCGGCGATTGATGCTCGCTTACGGAGCAAGCTTTGACCTCACCCCGCGTGAAAAGGGCATGAAGGGCGCGATTGAGCGGGCGCAGGAACTGGTCGATCAGACCGACGGCGCATGGATGCCAAGCCAGTTCGATAATAGCGCCAACCCCGCGATCCACGCCAGCACCACTGCGCACGAAATCCTCGCTGATTTCGCCGATGCACCGATTGATGTGATGATCACCGGCGTTGGCACCGGCGGCCACCTGACGGGCTGCGCCGAGGAGCTGAAAAAGCACTGGGCCGGGTTCAAGGCATATGGGGTTGAGCCTGAGCTGTCCCCGGTCATCAACGGCGGGCAACCCGGCCCTCACCCGATCCAGGGCATCGGCGCAGGCTTCATTCCGGGCAATCTCCACACCGCTGCAATTGATGGCGCAATTCAGGTCGGCGCTGAAGAGGCAAAGGAAATGGCCCGGCGCGCGGCTCGCGAAGAGGGGATGCTGGTAGGGATTTCATCAGGCGCGACGCTGGCGGCGATTGCGAAGAAGCTGGGTGAGCTGCCTGCGGGTGCCCGCGTGCTAGGCTTCAACTATGATACCGGAGAGCGATATCTCTCGGTGCCCGATTTCCTGCCGGTTGAATAAGTCTCCTTAACCGAGTCGCGCTATCCCGGCAGACGACCTGCCGGGAATCGCTCCAGCGGCTCGGGAGACTTCACATGAAATTCGTTCTGCTGGAATCACGTGGCGGCAATTATCTTGTCGTGGCGCAAAACATCGCGTGGCTGCGCACAGGCGAAAACGGCCAGACCAATGTCGGGATGGTGGGCGGCAGCCCGCTGCTGGTGACAGGCACGATTGAAGAAGTCGCCGCCAAAATCGAGGCGGCCTGATCAGTCGCCGGGGCGAACCTGCGTCTGCGCCAGAATAATGCCTAGCCCGACAGAAAGCCCGGCGATGAACCGTTCGCGCCCGGTTTCAAGATATTCGTCAACGCTATGCGTCCGCCCGCCACCAGCCCCGGTACCGATGGTCAGCGCGGGGATGCCAAGGCTCATCGGAATATTGGCATCGGTGGACGACGCATCGAGGCGGGGCGTAAACCGGGCCGCCTGTGAGGCAGCGATGGCATCGCGCACCAGTGGGTGATCGACAGGGGTCGATCCCGCAGGTCGATCACCGATCAATTGCGGGGTAAGGGTAACGCTGCCAGCATTGACCGATCGCGCCGCATTCTCGCCCGCTACTGCCGCTTCGGCCGCGGCCATCATTGCCTGTTCAAGCTGAGCCAGTGCCGCCGGATCGCTTGACCGCATGTCGACTTCAAGCAGGATTTCATCGGGGATCGTGTTGACTGACGTGCCGCCGCTGACCACGCTCGCCGCATAGGTCGTCTTGGGGTCGGATGGCACGTCGATCGCGTAAAGACCGCTGACGGTTTCGGCCATCGCGGCCATCGGGGTGACGATACCGAACGCGCCATAACTGTGCCCGCCCGGCCCTTTGAACGCCAAACGGTAGCGGCGTGAGCCCACCGCAGCGTTGACCACACGTCCGGCATCGGCATTGTCGATCGACAGGAAACCGGCGATGCGGCCCGCATATTCGCCCTTTGTAAACAGATAGCGCACGCCGCGAAGGTCGCCCGGCCCTTCTTCGCCCACGGTGGCCACGAACAGGATGGGATGGCGGGTCGCGACATCCTCTGCCTCCAGCAAACGCACCCAAGCAAGGATCGAGGCAAGGCCAAGGCTGTCGTCACCAATGCCTGGAGCCATCAAGCGATCGCCTTCGCGCGTCACCTTGATCGGGGTGCCTTCGGGAAAGACTGTGTCGAGATGGGCAGAGACAACGAACACCGGGCCATCTGCGGTTCCGGGCCGCAGCGCGAGCACATTGCCTTCAGCATCGATGGTCACATCGGCCAGCCCGGCATCGCGCAGCATTGCGGCGAACAATTCCGCACGCACTTGCTCCTTGAACGGCGGAGCGGGGGTTTCGGTGATGCGGATCAGGTCTGCAATTACCTGATCATACTGGCTATCCAGATAGGAGTGCAGCGGTGCTGACAATTGCGCGTTTGGTGCAACCTCGGCGGTGGCTGAACCTGCCGGCAGCACTATTGCCAGCGCCAGAACCGCCGCCTGCGTAATCAACCGCTTGATCATCGTTGCTCATTCCTCTTTGCCCGTGCAGCGATACGCTGCGCCGCAGCTTTGGCCATACCAGCATTGCTGTGGCCGATGTCGCGCACGGTTTCCAGACTCCAGCCCAGCGTCGTCCCCATTGATACAGCCGTTTGCTGCGCTTGCGCAAAAAACGTCTGCCCACGTGCATAGCGGTGCGGGCCTTGACGGTTGGCCTGCGGCGTCTTGCGCAGGTCTGCATCATCGGTATCGGTATCGGCAGTGCCTAGCAGCACGGTAAGCGGTTTTCCCAGCGCGGCCTTCAAGGAAGCCTCGTCAATCGGAGTTGCCGCAAGGCCATAGGGGAACGCGGTGCCGAAATCGGGCATGGTGTACCAGCCGGAATTGGCTGCAATGGCCTGTTCGATTCGCGCATCGGGCATAAACAGGACATAGCGGTGGACGAATTGCGCGCCGGCTGAATGGCCATAAATCGTATAGCGCGGCACCTGCGTTCCGAACCGTTGTCGCACCTCGTCGAACAGCGGCTCGATTGCGGAAAATGACCACATTGCGCGTGGCCGCGGCGAGCCATCCGTGTTGGCAAAATAACCGGTGTTATACCCGCGCGAACCGGGGAAATCGGCACGGGAAAACTCAGGCACCACCGCGATAAATCCGTGCTGACGGGCCAGCGCGGCCCATTCATCGCGGTAGCGATCGGCATCGCGGTTCACGCCGTGCATCACGAACACCACTGGCGTATCGGCCGCGACCCGGTCTGGCAGCTGGTACCACACCGGTAAGTCTGGCCCTTCCCAGCCGGAAAACACATAACGGCCACTTGTCTGTGCGTTGTTTGGTTCAACCAGCCCCGCGATTACTGGCCGCGCCCCGGAAAAAGCCAGCGCCATCACCACCAAGATCTGAAACAATTGCCGAATAGTCAAAGCCCGCTCCTCACCACAGCAAGATAGGCTCCCGCCAACTGAACGCGAAACCCCCGCCCGACATACAAATCGGGCCGCCCCGCAAAAACAAGGCAGCCCGAATGCGTCTGATGTCAATGTTCCATGCGCAACCTAAGGGCGCAGTTGTGTGCAAGTGTGCCTATGCCGCAGTGGCAAACGCATCTGCCGGAAGCTTCATCATGTATTCGCTGCCCGCCTCCAGCTTGCGCCGCAACGCGCCCGCATCGGGCAGGAAACGTTCGGCATAATAGTTCGCCGACACCAGCTTGGCTTCGTAGAACACATGGTCTGAAGGTTTATCAGCGAGCTTGCCCAGCGCCACCTTGGCCATCTTCAGCCAGAAGAAGCCGAGCGTCACGATCCCCATGATGTGCATATAGTGATGCGCGCCTGCGCCAAGGTGATTGGGGTTGGCCATCGCGTTCTGCATGAACCACATGGTCGCCGCCTTCTGTTCGCCCAGCGCCTTTTCAAGCCGTTCGGCAATGTCTTTCAACTCGGCAACCTGCTTGCCCGCAGCGATTTCCTCGTCGATCATGGCGAAGAACAGCTGGATTGCCTTGCCGCCCCCGGCAGCCAGTTTGCGACCGCACAGATCCATCGCCTGCACGCCGTTGGCACCTTCGTAGATCATTGCGATACGGCTATCGCGCACGAACTGTTCCATGCCCCATTCGCGCACATAGCCGTGTCCGCCGAAAACCTGCTGCATGTTGGTGGCGATGTCATAGCCCTTGTCCGTGCCGTAGCCCTTGATCACCGGGGTCATCAGCCCGATCAGCAGATCGGCGGTTTCACGCGCTTCTGCGGACTGTGCTTTGTGGGTCAGATCGACCTGCAACGCCCCCCATAGGCACAGCGCCCGCATGCTTTCGGTAAACACCTTGGCGTCCATCAACATGCGGCGCACGTCAGGGTGGACAAAGATCGGATCGGCCTTGGCATCGGGCTCGGCCGGGCCGGTCAGCGCACGGCCCTGACGGCGATCAAGCGCGTAGGTCACAGCATTTTGATAGGCGACTTCGGCCTGGGCATAACCCTGAATGCCAACGCCAAGCCGCGCGGCGTTCATCATGATGAACATCGCGGCCAGACCCTTGTTTTCCTCACCCACCATGTAGCCGGTCGCGCCGTCGTAGTTGAGCAGGCAGGTGGCGTTGCCGTGGATGCCCATCTTCTTTTCGATCGAACCGCAGGTCACGCCGTTACGCGCGCCCGGTTCACCATTTTCGTCGAGCAGGAACTTGGGCACGATGAACAGCGAAATGCCCTTGGTGCCGTCGGGCGCGCCGGGGGTCTTGGCCAGCACCAGATGGATGATGTTGCTGGTAAGATCATGCTCGCCTGCCGAGATGAAAATCTTGGTCCCGGTGATTGCATAAGAGCCATCACCATTGGGCACCGCCTTGGTGCGGATCATGCCCAGATCGGTGCCGCAATGCGGTTCAGTCAGGTTCATGGTGCCCGACCATTCGCCCGAAATCATCTTGGGCAGATAGGCCGCCTTCTGTTCGTCCGATCCCTTGGCAGTGATTGCCGAAATCGCCCCCGCAGTCAGGCCCGGATACATCGCAAAGGCCTGATTGGCGGTGCCGGAATATTCCTCCAGCACAAAGCCGAGCGTATGCGGCAGGCCCTGCCCGCCGAATTCCTCAGGCTGCGCCAGCGTGCCCCAACCGCTTTCGACATAGGCCTGATAGGCTTCCTTGAAGCCCGGAGGGGTGGTGACACTGCCATCTTCATGCCGGGTGCAGCCATGTTCATCGCCCGCCTGATTGACCGGCGCGAGCACCTCGGCACAGAATTTTCCTGCCTCGTTTATCACCGTGTCGATCATGTCCGGGGTGGCATTTTCAAAGCCGGGCAGATTGCCGTAGCTCGCCAGATCGAGCACTTCGTTGACGACGAAACGCGTGTCGCGGGTCGGGGCGGTATAGGTAGGCATCACTTAATCCCTTTGGTGAGCATCGTGGTTATTGAAAGCTTCGGTCGTCTGATCGGATCAGCGCGGATCGAGCTTTTTAATCTCTGCGACAAAATCGGTGAGTTCATTGATCGACGAATCGATATCGTCGCGCTGCGCCTTGAGCTTGGCGATGTGTGTGCAGCATTTCTCGATCGTGACGCGGCGCTGTTCAACGCGGCCATCATCGAGATCGTAGAGATCAATCATCTCGCGGATTTCGTGCAGACTGAAGCCGACATTTTTGGCGCGCATGATCCACGCCAGACGCGCACGGTCACGTTTCGAATAAACACGGGTAAGACCGACTCGGGCGGGGTTGATCAACCCTTCGTCTTCATAAAACCGCAGCGCGCGCGCGGTGCAGCCGAATTCGGATGTGAGATCCGATATCGTGAACTGTTCGCGGGCGTGCTTGTCGGGCCGGTCAAGATGGGCACCGTTACGGCGCGGCTCATGGCCGGTATCTAAGTTCGCGGCGGGGTTCTGAGCAGGTGAAGTAGCCATGGCCGCTCCATACCTTCCCTTTACGTGAGCGTCAAGTCTTGACCTTAACGAGAACAGGCCCGCAGGCGCCGGTTTCCACACGTCGATAAAAGCAGCTTTGCTGTCCTGTATGGCAGGTCGGCCCCGCAGGGCGCGCGCGGATCACCAACGCATCCTGATCGCAGTCCACCAACACTTCTTCGACTTCGAGAACATTCCCCGAAGTCTCTCCCTTCATCCACAACCGTCCGCGGGATCGCGACCAGAAATGCACGCGCCCGGTGGCAAGCGTCGCATCGAGTGCCTCACGGTTCATATGCGCCACAACCAGCACCACCGACGTTGCATGATCGACCACCACTGCGGTCAGCAATCCGAGGGCATCCAATTTGGGCGCGAAAGTGGTGCCGTTCTCACGTTCATCAGTTGTCAAATGGATCTCGGTCAAATCAGGCTCCATGCGAACTTATATTGCGTGAAAAAAAGCGTTCGATGCCGTTCATAAGGGCCGCATCGCTCCCTAGCGATGATTGTTGCACGTTCACAACAGGCCGACGTAAAAAAATCGCCAGATCAAGGTTTCGCCTTCCGCATTGCCTGTCACAATGAAACAACGGCATTGGATCTCTACAGAGGTTCTCAACCGAATAGCGGCACCCTCCGGTGCCACGTTTGGGGGTGGTCGGGCCGCAAACTGGCAACGGGGTGCCAGTGCGACCGATTGAACGTAAGGGACAGGATCCTGTCGGCCAACTTAGGGGGTGGCCGATAAAGCCCGGAAGGGTGGATCCACACCGTTTCGTCACGTGGCGCCCGAGGCTTACAAAGCCTCGGGCGTTATGTTTTTATGGCAGGCGCTATCGGTTGATAAGGCGTTTGTCAGTATCAACCCGCGCAAAGCAGGCCACCGCAATGCTGGCTGGACGGGTTTGCACGATCGCAGCGATACAGGCGCGGCTGGTCGCTCCGCTGGTAAAGACATCGTCGATCAGGATCACATCGCGTCCCGCCATAAGGCCTGCCCTCGCTGCGTTTAATACGATCGCGCCTGCCAAGGCCTTATCGCGCGCCTCTCGGCCCAGCCCGCCCAAACTTGGCGTGCGCTTGCGGCGGATAAGCCCATCGACACAGGGATCACCCTTTCCCAGCGAAGCCAGTTCGTTGGCCAGCAATGCCGCCTGATTGAACCCGCGGTGCCATAATCGCCAGCGATGGAGCGGAACTGGCACCAGCAGCGGCGGGCTGTCGGTTGCGGGCAGGCGAGCTGCGATCATGCTGGCAAGCAAGCGGGACAGCGCAATCCGCCCACCATGTTTGTAAGCCAACACCAGCTTGCGCGAAGTGTCGTTGTATAGCGTTGCCGCGTAAATCGGTGCGCTGCCTACCTCCTCCGCCCCTGCCGCCGGGATATCGAGCGAGGCCCAGCATTCACCGCATAACCCGTGCTGATCGGCAAGCGCGATCCCGCACGCAGGGCAACGCGGCGGATAGATCATATCCACCACGGGACGAATACCTTGGGCTAGCTGAGCGACCACTGCCATCTACGCGACATTCGCATGGCTTGCGCTATGCTGGCAAGCGCGGCAGGGCGCTGATGATGAGCCTCAGCCAAGTCCCCACCATCTTTTCGGAACCCCGCCGTGCGGCACGCGTCCATCGCTCCGCCAATCGCCGCGTGCATCGGCGCGGCGCGGCCAGCTTTCTGCTCGATGATATTGCCGATGACATGATCGAACGCCTGGGCTTCGTCCGGCACAGGCCCAAGAGCGCAATGGTAATCGGCACCGGCGGCCATACGCTTGTGGATTATCTGAAGTGCGGCGATGCCGCGCTGACTTTCGGCGCCACCGCCGATCCGGCGCAGCCGTTGCCCGCAAGCGGCTATGATTTTATCGCCGTTATCGGTCAGCTTGATGCGATCAATGACCTGCCCGGTGCTCTGATCAACTTGCGCAACGCGTTAACCCCCGGCGGGTTGGTGATCGCCAGTTTTACCGGCGGCCAAAGCTTGCGCGCCCTGCGTGCTGCGATGCTCGCTGCTGAGCCTGATCGTCCCGCTGCGCGCATCCACCCGATGGTCGATGCCCGCGCCGCGCCGCAATTGCTCCAGCGCGCAGGTTGGAAAGACCCGGTGGTTGATACCCACACGCTGACCGTGCGTTATTCCAGTCTTGACCGACTGATTGCAGACCTGCGCGATCAGGGGCTCGGCAATGCGCTGGCACGCCCCGGCCCGCCGCTTGGCAAAGCCGCCTTGGCCCGCGCCCGCGCCGATTTTGCTGAACGGGCCGATTCCGATGGCAAAACCGCAGAAACCTTCGAGATCGTCACCCTGACCGGGCGGCGTTCCCTCGCCGGAACCTAACCCTTCGCCAGCGCGGCCTGTGCCGCTGCCAATCGCGCAATCGGCACCCGGTATGGTGAGGCGCTGACATAATCGAGCCCGACCTTTTCGCAGAACGCAATGCTCGCCGGATCGCCGCCGTGTTCGCCGCAAATGCCCAGCTTGATACCCGGCCGTGTCGCCCTGCCCCGCTGCGCCGCCAGTTCGACCAACTGGCCGACGCCCTCGATATCAAGGCTGACGAAGGGATCGCGCAGGAAAATGCCCTTGTCTACATAGGTGCTGAGGAACTTTGCCGCATCATCGCGCGACACGCCCAGCGTGGTTTGCGTCAAATCATTGGTGCCGAAGCTGAAGAACGCGCCCTCCTCGGCAATGTCGCCCGCCATCAACGCCGCGCGCGGCAGTTCGATCATCGTCCCGACGAGGTATTCCACTCGCGTACCGGCTTCGGTGAACACCGCTTCGGCCACCCGGTCGATCAACGCGCGCAGGATCGCCAATTCGCGCTTGGTCGCGACCAGCGGGATCATGATTTCGGGCAGCGGAGCCTCACCGCTAGAAGCCTTCACCGCGCACACGGCTTCGAATATCGCGCGCGCCTGCATTTCGTAGATTTCGGGATAGGTGATCCCGAGGCGGCAGCCACGATGGCCCAGCATCGGGTTGAATTCGTGCAGCTCACCCGCCCGGCGCTTGAGATGATCGACCCCCAGCCCGGTCGCATCGGCCAGTTCGGCAAAATCCTCATCCGCGTGGGGGAGGAATTCGTGCAACGGCGGATCGAGCAAGCGGATGGTGCACGGCAACCCCGCCATCACCTCAAAGATAGACGTAAAATCAGCGCGCTGTTCGGGCAGTAGCTGATCCAGCGCGCGGCGGCGGCCTGCCTCGTCATCGGCAAGGATCATCTGGCGCACCAGGCTGATCCGGGACGCTTCAAAGAACATATGTTCCGTGCGGCACAGCCCGATACCCTCCGCACCGAATTGCCGCGCCATACGGCAATCTTCTGGCGTTTCGGCATTGGTGCGCACCCGCATTCGCCGCAATTCATCGGCCCACACCATCAACGTGCCGAAATCGCCCACCAGTTCCGGCTCAACCGTGGGCACGATGCCGAGCATGACCTGCCCGGTTGCACCATCAAGCGTGATCGCATCACCTTCCGCCAGTTCGTGTTGCCCGATCCGGAGCGTGCGGGCCGCGCGGTCAATCGACACCGCGCCTGCGCCCGACACGCAAGGGCGGCCCATGCCGCGCGCGACCACCGCCGCGTGGCTCGTCATCCCTCCGCGTGCGGTGAGGATACCCTGCGCGGCGTGCATCCCGTGAATATCCTCGGGCGAGGTTTCAACGCGCACGAGAATCACCTTCTCCCCGCGCCCGGCCCATTGTTCGGCGGTGTCGGCATCAAGCACGATCTTGCCCGCCGCCGCGCCCGGCGACGCGGGAAGCCCGGTGGTCAGCACATGGCGTTCAGCCTTGGGATCGAGCGTCGGGTGGAGCAATTGGTCTAGCGCCATGGGATCGACCCGCCGCACCGCCTCACGCGTGTCGATCAGGCCTTCTGCCACCATATCGACCGCCATCTTAAGCGCAGCCTTGGCGGTGCGCTTGCCCGAGCGGGTTTGCAGCATCCACAAGGTGCCGCGTTCCACGGTAAATTCGATGTCCTGCATATCCTTGTAATGCAGTTCGAGCAGATCGAACACGCGGGCCAGCTCGGCATAGGCATCGGGCAGCGCCTCTTCCATGCTTAGCGGCTTGGCCCCGGCGGCTTCGCGTGCGGATTTGGTGAGGTATTGCGGGGTGCGGATGCCCGCCACCACGTCCTCGCCCTGCGCGTTGATCAGATATTCGCCGTAATAGGCACGCTCCCCCGTCGCCGGGTCGCGGGTAAAGGCGACCCCGGTGGCGCTGGTGTCGCCCATATTGCCGAACACCATCGCCTGCACATTGACCGCGGTGCCCCAATCGCCGGGAATGTCGTTCAATCGGCGGTAAACCTTGGCGCGGTCGCTATCCCAGCTATCAAACACTGCACGGATCGCGCCCCACAGCTGTTCGTGGACGTCCTGCGGGAACGGGCGGCCCAGTTCCTGTTCGACAATCCCTTTGAATTCGCTGACCAGCGCCTGCCAGTCTTCAGAGGTCATTTCGGTATCGTTATAGAAGCCGTTGTCTTCCTTGACGATCTCCAGCGCCTCTTCGAACAATCCGTGATCGAGGCCGAGCACGACGTCGGAATACATCTGGATAAAGCGGCGATAGGAATCCCACGCGAAGCGGGCGTCCCCCGATGATGCCGCCAGCCCTTCGACGGTTGCATCATTGAGGCCGAGATTGAGCACGGTGTCCATCATCCCCGGCATCGAAACCCGCGCGCCTGACCGCACCGATACCAGCAGCGGATCGCCCGCATTGCCGAATTTCTTGCCCACACTTGCTTCAACATGGGTCAGCGCAGCGGCGACGGCAGTTCGCAATTCTTCAGAGAAATCCGCGCCATCTTGCAGATAACGCACACATTCTTCGGTGGTGATGGTGAACCCCGGCGGCACCGGCAGGCCGATGCTGGCCATTTCGGCAAGGTTGGCGCCCTTGCCTCCGGTAATGGTTTTATCCTTCTGGCGCGGGTCGGAATGGTCGGCTTTGCCCCCAAAAAAATAGACCGTTTTCAATGTCATGGTAGTTCCCGAGCAGTTGGTTAATTGGGAGCGATAGGGAAAATCATCCCTCGATCCGGCTGAAATCCGCGACCCGGTGCACCGCATCGCGAAACCGCGCGAGCAGCGCCAGCCGCGCGGTGCGTTTGTCCGCTTCGTCGGCGTTGACAATCACTTCTTCGAAGAAGCGGTCGATGGGCGTGCGCAAGGTCGCAAGCGCCGCCATCGCATCGGCGAAGCACTCTGCCTCGACAGCCTCGGCAGCGCGAGGGGCAGCAGCGGCAAGCGCATCGATCAGCGCCTGTTCGGCGGGTTCGGGTGTGTAGGGAAGGCTCTCCGCTTCGCCGTCATTCCGGCGTAGGCCGGAATCCAGCCCTGCGTCCGCATTCTGGGCCCCGGCCTGCGCCGGGGTGACGGAATGGCCTTCCTTCTTCAAGATATTGGCCGCACGCTTGTAACCCGCGAGCAGGTTCGCACCATCCTCGGTCGTGACAAAGGCCTGCAGCGCGTGGACTCGGGCGAGCAGGCGGACAAGATCATCCTCGCCCCCGAGAGCGAACACCGCGTCAATCAGGTCGTGACGGACCCCGGCTTCGCGTTGCTGGACTTTGAGGCGGTCGGCGAGGAAAGCATCGAGAAGCGCGGCTGTTTGTTGAGCATTCGCAATAAGTTCGGTTTGAACTGAATCTTTAGTTTCAAGGGCGGCTCGCTTGAGTATTGGCTCTATTTCAGATCCAATGTTCGATCCCTGCAAGCGCACGAACTCTTCCGCATACGGGAGTGCTCGCTCCCAAGCAATTTGCTGGATTTTAAGAGCCATTGCAGTCTGAAACACCTTCGACAGGCCTACTCGCAGTCCAGCTTCTGTAACCAACCGGATGATGCCAAGCATTGCACGTCGCAAAGCGAACGGGTCTTTCGATCCAGTTGGTCTTTCATCAATCAAGAAAAACCCAACCAGCGTATCCAGCTTATCCGCCAGCGACACAGCCACCGTCACCGGCGCGGTTGGCACATCATCGCCCTGCCCGACCGGCTTGTAGTGATCGCGGATCGCGTCGGCCACTTCTGGCGGCTGGCCTTCCTTGGCGGCGTAATATCCGCCCATAACGCCTTGCAATTCCGGGAATTCGCCGACCATTTCGGTGACCAGATCGGCCTTGCACAGCCGCGCGGCCTGTTCGGCCATGTCGGCCAAAGCCTCGCGAGTCCCCGCGAAGGCGGGGATCTCAGGCGATGGAGTGCCAATCTGCGGGAGGTCCCCGCCTTCGCGGGGATTCGCGGTGGGCTTTACAATCCCTTCCTCGCACAACCACCGCGCCAGCTTGGCCACGCGATCAACCTTGTCGGCGACCGTGCCCAGCTTCTCGTGAAAGGTGATCCGCGACAGCCCCTTACCGTGCTCGGCGAGGGTTTTTTTCTGATCCTGCTCCCAGAAAAACCTCGCGTCAGATAGCCTTGCAGCCAACACCTTGCGATTGCCATCAACCACCACAGCGGGGTCGATCGCATCGATATTAGCGGTGCAGATGAAGGCATTCGCCAAAATGTGAGTCCCCGCGCAGGCGGGGACCTCAGTCGATTGTGCGCCACTGCCTGAGGCTCCCGCCTGCGCGGGAGCTCGCGTAGCGACAAAATACTTCTGGTTCACTCGCGCGGTGAGCTGGATGACTTCGGGCGGCACATCCAGGAACGCCTCGTCAAAGCGCCCAAGCAGCGGCACCGGCCATTCGGTCAGCCCGGCGTTCTCGATCACCAGCCCTTCGTCCGCCACCAACGTCAGGCCCGCGTCCGCCGCAGCCTGCGCCGCGCCGTTGCGGATAATCGCGGCGCGTTCTTCGTGGTCGACGATGACATGGCAGGCGCGCAGCTTCTCGGCATAATCATCCGCGCTGCCGATTGTGATCAGGCCTTCGTGGTGGAAGCGATGCCCCGCAGTTTCACGCCCACTGGCGATGCCATCGACCTCGCACGGCACCACTTCGCCATCGAGCAATGCGACAATGCCCGAAAGCGGCCGCACCCAGCGCAGGCTCTCGGTCGCAATCGACGCTGCGCCCCAGCGCATCGACTTGGGCCAGCTGAAGTCGCGGATGATCGCGGGGATCGCCGCGGTCAGCACGTCTGCCATCGCCCGGCCCGGTTGCTCGATCACCGCGAAGTAAGTCATGCGGCCTTTGACGTCGCGCAGTTCCAATTGATCGCGTGCAACACCGGCCTTGCGGCAGAAGCCGTCAATCGCCGCATCGGGTGCGCCTTCGGGTGGGCCTTTCGCTTCCTCGCTTACCGCTTCGGTCGCCAGCGGCAGTCCGCGCGCGATCAGCGCAAGGCGGCGCGGCGTTGACCAGATGGTGAGATCACCCACCGCAACGCCCGCCGCGTCCAGTTCACGCCGGAACAGCTTTTCAAGTTCGGTGCGCGCACCCGCCTGCATCCGGGCCGGGATTTCCTCGCAGCGCAGTTCGAGCAGGAAGTCGCTCACAACACCCACCCCGGATATTTCGCTTCCCATTCGGGCGTCATCTTTTGCGCATAGGCCTCACACGAAGACCGCGCCAGATCGCGCACCCGGCCCATGTAGCTGGCGCGTTCCTGCACCGAAATCACGCCGCGCGCCTGCAACAGGTTGAACACATGGCTGGCCTCGACCGCCTGTTCATAGGCCGCAATCGGAACACCTGCGGAAAGCGCATTGCGGCATTCAGCCTCGGCCTTGGTGAACAGGTCGAACAATGCGTCGGTATCGGCGACCTCAAAGTTCCATTTCGACATCTGGCGCTCGTTCTCAAGGAACACCTCACCGTAAGAAACCCCGGCGGTGTTGAACGCCAGATCATAAACGTTGTCAACGCCCTGAATATACATCGCGAGCCGTTCCAACCCGTAGGTAAGCTCGCCCGCCACGGGCTTGCAATCGAACCCGCCCATCTGTTGGAAATAGGTGAACTGCGTCACCTCCATCCCGTCACACCAGACCTCCCAGCCCAGCCCCCATGCGCCAAGCGTGGGCGATTCCCAGTCATCCTCGACAAAGCGGATATCATGCGCCAGCGGGTCGATACCGATGGCGCTGAGGCTTTTGAGATAAAGCTCCTGAATGTCCGGCGGCGAAGGCTTCAGGATCACCTGATACTGGTAATAATGCTGCAACCGGTTGGGGTTTTCGCCATAACGCCCATCGGTCGGGCGGCGGCACGGCTGCACAAAGGCGGCGTTCCACGGTTCCGGCCCCAGTGCGCGCAGGGTGGTCGCGGTGTGAAACGTGCCCGCCCCCATGCGCATGTCATAGGGTTGCAGGATCACACAGCCCTGCGCGCTCCAGAAGTCATGGAGGTTCAGGATCATGTCCTGAAACGAACGAGCCGGATCGCGGGCCGGCAGGCCTTGGGCGGGCGTAAAAGAAGGGACGGCGTTCATGGCGGCTCGCCATGGCCGAACACCCCCTAACCGTCAATGGTGCGATGCAGCAAGTGGTGGGACATGACATGGACAATACCAAATAGCTTGCCGGATTGTCTTTGGCTGGCAATAATCATTCATACGAGCTGATTGTCCACCGCTCTTGCCTTTTGGGTCATTGGCACAAAGCCAATTCCTTACCCGTTTCTCAGACTGATTAAATCGCTGTAATTTTATGCCTTGATGAAAGGAAACCCTGTGAAACTTGCCTCTCTCCTCGCCCTCACCGCTGCCCCTCTCGCACTGTTTGCAGGCGGCCCCGCGCTCGCTGATGACCACGCGGCGACCGAAGCTGCCGCGCCCGCAGCTATCGGTAACGGCCCCGCAATGTGGAAGGTGGCCGATGAAGACACCACGATCTTCCTGTTCGGCACCGTCCACGTGCTTCCCGAAGGGATCGACTGGTACGATACCACCATCGCCGATGCGCTGACCGGATCGGATATGATCGTCACCGAAATCCCCATGGATCCGGGCAGCGAGGCGCAATTGCAGCAACTGACCTTAACTACGGGTGTGCTGCCGATGGGCACCACGCTACGCTCTCTACTAACCCCCGAACAGACGACCGTCTACGAAGCCGCTTTGGCCAAGGTCGGCGTGCCACCGGCGGCCTTTGATCCGTTCAAGCCGTGGTTGGCGGGCCTGACACTGTCGCTGCTTCCACTGATGCAGCAAGGCTATGCACCGGACAGCGGGGTGGAAAAAGTCTTGCTCGGAAAGGCGGGTGACAAGCCGCAGGGTGCGCTGGAAACCGCTGAATTTCAGCTCGGCATCTTTAACTCCATGCCGCAGGATGCGCAGATCACCTTCATGATGGAAGCCGCCGACGGCATCGACGAAGTCAAGCCGATGCTTGACCGGATGGTCGCCAAATGGGCTGAGGGCGATGCCGATGAGCTAGCCGCGATCATGAACGAAGGGATGACCGATCCGGCAATCGCCGAGGCGTTGCTCTATACCCGTAACGCCAATTGGGCGGAGTGGGTGGACACGCGGCTCGATGAACCGGGCACGGTGTTCATCGCGGTTGGCGCAGGCCACCTTGCCGGGGCCAGGAGTGTGCAGGATTACCTTGCTGAAAAAGGTATTGCTGTGACGCGCGTCAAGTAACCGGAATAACGGAATAGCAATGAACTTGACCGGGGTCGGCATGGTGCAGCTTGTGCGAAGCAGCTTCACAGCGATGCTGGCCCCGATCCTGTTGATTGGCCTCGTCGGTTGCAGTGATGCCCCCGGTGATGAGGCAGACGGCCCGCCGCCCAACCCGCTACTGTATGAAATTACCAGCGCCGATGGCGCGGTGGAGGGGTGGATGGTCGGCACCATGCATGCCCTGCCTGATGGCACGAAATGGCGCACGCCAGCGATTGCCGTGGCCGTAAACGAGGCCGATTTCTTGCTGGTGGAAATTGCTGGGCTGGATAATCGCGCCACGCTGGCCGAGACATTTGCTGAATTGGGCACCACGCCCGGCCTGCCGCCCATCGCCGAGCGTGTTCCTGCCACCCTTGCCCCCGCGCTGGCGGATATGCTCGATCGTGGCGGATTGGATGGCGGCAATTTTGCATCGACAGAAACCTGGGCTGCGGCGCTGACGCTGGCGCAACTTAGTGCGGAAGGCGATCCGGCCAACGGCGTTGATCGCGCGCTGATCCGCGAATTTTCCGGACGCCCGGTGCGCGAGTTGGAAGGCGTGCGGGCGCAACTGACAATTTTCGACCGTCTGCCTGAAGCCGATCAGCGTGACTTGCTGACCGCTGTGATAACGCAGGCCGGCGACGCGAAAACACAGGTGAAAAAGCTGCGCCTCGCCTGGCTTACGGGTGATGTCGCCACGCTTGATGAGGCGACCCGCAAAGGCATCCTTGCCGATCACGAATTGCGTGAGGCTTTGCTGGTGCAGCGCAACCGCGCATGGGCCGAGGCGATTATCCCGCTGCTCGAAGATGACCAGCGCCCTCTGATTGCGGTCGGTGCGGCACATCTGGTGGGGGTCGAAGGGCTGGCAAGCCTGCTGCAAGCGGCAGGCTACCGCGTCCGGCGCCTGCCCTAAACAGGTTGCCATTCGCGGCACTTGCCTCTAAGGGCCCGCGCTTCGGCGCTCCGGTCATCCCTGGAGGCGGTGCGCGCGATAGTCTTTATTCAACACGCATTCGAAAGGCACTATTATGAGCGACGCTCTGAACCTGCCGGCTGAAGCGCGCGAACGGGCTGGCAAGGGAGCCTCCCGTGCAATTCGCCGCGAAGGTCGGACTCCTGCCGTGATTTACGGCGGCAAGGAAGAACCCACCATGATCCACGTCGAGGAAAAGGAACTGGTCAAGCAATTGATGACCGGTCACTTCATGAACTCGGTCGTCAATCTTGAGATCGGTGGCAAGACCGTTCGCACATTGCCCAAGGATGTGGCGTTCCACCCCGTGACGGACCGTCCGCTCCACGTCGATTTCCTGCGTCTTACCGGCGACAGCAAGGTCGAAGTGCAGGTGCCGGTTGTATTCGTCAACGAAGATGCCTCGCCAGGCCTGAAGAAGGGCGGCGTGCTCAACGTTGTCCGTCACGAGCTTGATCTGCTGTGCCCCAACGCCAACATCCCTGAAGAAATTCAGATTGATGTCACCGGCAAGGACGTTGGCGATGCGATCCACATCAGCGAAGTCACCTTGCCCAAGGGCGTGACCAGCGTGATCACCGATCGCGATTTCACCATCGCCACACTGGTGGCCCCTTCCGCGCTCAAGCGCAGCGAAGGCGCTGCGTCGTCCGACGACACCGCTGTCGAGGAAGCTACCGAAGAATAACCCAACACAGCCACCAACGGCTGATGAACGCCGGGCTTCGCAAGAAGTCCGGCGTTTCGTTTTGGGTGCGGTATCGTTAGAGGGTCATCATGCAAATCTGGGCAGGCCTTGGAAATCCCGGACCGCGCTACGCGCTCCACCGCCACAATGTTGGCTTTATGGCGGTGGACGTCATTGCCCACATTCACGGATTTGGCCCGGTGCAGAGCAAGTTTCAGGGCTGGGTGCAGGAAGGCCGGATCGGCGGCACCAAAGTGCTGCTGCTGAAACCCGCCACCTTCATGAATGAAAGCGGGCGTTGTGTCGGAGAGGCGCTGCGGTTCTACAAACTCGGCACCGATGCCTTGACCGTCTTCCATGATGAGCTTGATCTTGCCCCGTTCAAGGTAAAGGTGAAACAAGGCGGCGGTACTGCGGGACACAATGGCCTGCGATCGATCGACCAGCATTGTGGGGCAGCCTTCCGCCGGGTTAGGCTCGGCATCGGCCATCCGGGGCACAAGGATCGCGTGACCGGCCATGTGCTCGGCAATTTCGCCAAGACCGAAGAAGATGACCTCGCCGCGATGCTCGGCGCCATCGCGGCTGAGGCGGAATGGCTCGCCAAGGGAGATGACGCGCGCTTCATGAACGATGTTGCGTTACGGATGCAGGACAACTGACGCCCATGCGCCGTGTGCTGATCATCGGCCCGTGCGGTTCGGGCAAAAGCACCCTCGCCCGCGAACTGGCACCGCTGCTTGCCCTGCCGCTGATCCACATGGATCAGCTCGGATGGCAGGCAGGTTGGGTCGAGACGCAGAAGGCCGAATTGCACGCCCGGCTCGCCGAAGCCGTCGCGCAGGATGAGTGGCTGATCGAGGGCAACTACGGCAGCACGCTCCTGCCCCGGCTCGAACGGGCGGACACGGTAATATATCTCGATTTCCCGATTACCCTGTGCCTGTGGCGGCTGATCCGGCGGATCGTGACGCATCGCGGGCAAGCACGGCCCGATATGCCCGCAGGCTGTCCCGAACGCTTTGACCTCGCGTTTTTCTGGTATGTGCTGAACTGGAACCGCGGCCCGCGCCCGCGCACCGAGGCCGCCATCGCGCCATGGGCAGACAAGATCATCCGGCTTGAATCTCCAAGCGCGCTTGCACTCTGGCGCGAACACAATAACCTTGCGTGATCCTGTTTCCGGTCACGAAGGAACCTGTCCATGCCCCGTATCAATCGCCGTTCGCTGATCGCCGCCGCCGCCGCTACCGGCGCGCTGGCCGCCGCACCGCGCGCCAGTGCTGCTGCCGAACCCGTTTACCGGCCCGATGCGAACTATGCAGGGAAAAGCGTGCTCATCACCGGCTGCTCATCCGGTTTCGGACGGCTGACGGCAGAACTGCTCGCGCGTCAGGGTGCACGGGTGTTTGCCACGATGCGCGGCCTGCCCCGGCGTGAAGCGGAACAACTGCGCATCCTTGCACTGAACGAGCGTCTCGATCTCCACGTCATCGAAATCGACGTGTTGTCTGACGATCAGATCGCTGACGGTGTGGCCGAGGCCGAGATGATCAATGGCGGGCCGATTGATGTGCTGGTCAATAATGCGGGCATCGGCATCACCTCTCCGGTCGAGGTGCAGGACATGGAAGCCACCCGGCTGATGTTTGAAACCAACGTGTTTGGCGCGCATCGCATGGCGCGCGCGGTGCTGCCGGGGATGCGCAAGAAAGGCGCGGGCCAGATCATCCAGATTTCCAGCCAATTGGGCCGTGTGATCGCGCCCTATTCCGGGCATTATTCGGCCACCAAATTCGCATTGGAGGCGATGAGCGAACAGCTGGCCTATGAACTGGTGCCGCACAATATCGACGTCAGCATCATCCAGCCCGGCGGCTACCCCACCAAAATCTGGGTCAACCGCAACGCCTATTCCGGCGCGTTGAAGGAAAGGGCGCAAGAGCGCCATACTGATGGGTATCAGCAGCTTGTCGCGCGCATGGGCCAGGAAGATGGATCGGGCCGCGGCGCTGATCCGATGGATGTGGCGCGCGCGATTGCCGGGCTGATCGCACAGCGCCCCGGCACCCGCCCGCTGCGCCTGCCGGTGGCCCCGGGCAACAAGCCGCAAGTGCCAATCAACGAAGTCGCGGCGCGGGTGCAGACCGACTGGCTCGGCGGATCGCCGCTGGTCGGGCCGCTGGTGCGCAGCGTGCATGAGCGGTGATGCGGCTCAATCAGGTCACCGTCGGCTGCACGGATTATGCTGCATCGGTGCAGTTTTACACGTCGCTGGGGTTGACCCAGATCGTTGACGCGCCGCCGCGCTACGCCCGGTTTGAAACTCCGGGCGGCGAAACCTTCTCGATCCATCAGGTCGATGCAGTGACCGCACCGACCTCGGTGGTCTATTTCGAGATCGAAGAGCTTGACCGGACGGTAGCAATCCTCAAAAGCGCGGGCTTGCGTTTCACAACTGATCCCGTCGATGAAAGCTGGGGATGGCGCGAAGGACGGTTGCGCGATCCCGCAGGCAATGAAATCTGCCTGTTCTGGGGCGGCCAGAACCGACGCTTTCCTCCCTGGCGCATCGACGGCAAAACCAAGGATTGAAGTATGGGTTTCCGTTGCGGGATTGTCGGCCTGCCCAATGTCGGCAAGTCGACCTTGTTCAATGCACTCACCGAAACGCAGGCGGCGCAGGCGGCCAATTATCCGTTCTGCACGATCGAGCCGAACGTGGGGCAGGTCGCCGTGCCGGATGAACGGCTGCAAAAGATCGCGGCCATCGGCAAAAGCGCCAAGATCATCGAAACCCAGTTGGGCTTTGTCGATATCGCCGGGCTGGTGAAAGGCGCGAGCAAGGGCGAAGGGCTAGGCAACCAGTTCCTCGGCAATATCCGCGAGGTTGACGCGATTGTCCACGTGCTCCGGTGCTTCGAGGATGACGATATCCAGCACGTCGCCAACAAGGTCGATCCGATTGCCGATGCCGAAGTGGTCGAAACCGAGTTGATGCTTTCGGATCTGGAGAGCCTTGAGAAACGCGTCCCCGCAGCGGCCAAGCGCGGTGCGGCGGGCGACAAGGAAGCCAAGGCAATGGCGAGCGTTCTCGGGCAAGCGCTCGAATTGCTGCGCGAAGGCAAGCCTGCCCGCCTGACCGTTCCCGGCGATGACGAGGAAGCGCGGCTGTTTGCGCAGGCGCAGTTGCTGACCGCGAAGCCCGTGCTCTACGTGTGCAACGTGGCCGAAGAAGACGCGGCGACTGGCAATGAATTGACAGCCAAGGTGTTCGCCAAGGCCGCAGCCGAGGGTGCCGAAGCGGTGATCGTCTCTGCCGCCATCGAAGCCGATCTGGTGACCATGCCAATCGAGGACCGGGGCGAATTCCTCGAAGCGCTTGGCCTATCCGAAAGCGGCCTAGCCCGCGTGATCCGCGCCGGATACAAGCTGCTCGGCCTCAAAACCTTCTTCACCGTCGGCCCCAAGGAAGCGCGAGCATGGACGTTCCATGACGGCGCAAAGGCCCCGCAGGCGGCGGGCGAGATCCACACCGATTTCGAACGCGGTTTCATCCGTGCTGAAACGATTGCCTATGATGATTACGTCACGCTGGGCGGCGAAGCGGGCGCGAAAGAAGCGGGCAAGCTGCGGCAGGAAGGCAAGGAATATGTCGTGCAGGATGGCGACATATTGCTGTTCAAGTTCAACGTCTGAACCGCCGCATCAATCCTGCCGTCTCGCAATTGTCGCACCCTGCATATAGAAAGCCCGTTATGCGCCATATCCTGATCCTGTTCGCCATCCTGTTCGTGCCCGCCCATGTCGCGGCGCAGGATGAAACCTCGTCCGAAGTCCGTCCCGTCACCTTGCTTGTCGGGATTGACGGGTTTCGTCCCGATTACCTGACCCGCGGGATCACCCCGCGCCTCAGCGCGCTGGCTGAAAAAGGGGCAAGCGGGGCGATGCGGCCGAGTTTCCCGACCAAAACTTTTCCCAACCATTACGCCATCGTCACCGGGATGGTGCCCGATCGCAGCGGCATTTCGGGCAATTCAATGATCGACCCGCGCCGTCCCGGCCAGATGTTCACGATGGGGAACGCGCGGCAAGCGCTCGACCCGTTCTGGTGGGACGAGGCCGAGCCGGTGTGGGTCACCGCCGAACGCGCCGGAATCCGCACCGCAACCATGTTCTGGCCGGGCAGCGAAGTCGCCATCCGCGGCGTGCGGCCCAGCGACTGGCTGCGGTTCGATCAGAACATCGGCAATGTGCAGCGGGTGAACACCCTGCTCGACTGGATGCGGCGACCGGCAGCGATCCGCCCGGCCTTTGCGACGCTGTATTTCGACACGGTCGATACCCAGGGCCACCGCTTCGGCCCCGACAGCGCCGAGGTCAACGCCGCACTGGCCGAGGTCGACGCACGGATCGGCGATCTGGTTGACGGGATCGCGGCGCTGGGTGTGTCGGTGAACCTCGTGATCGTCGCCGACCACGGAATGCGTCAGACTGACGAAAGCCGGGTGATCCAGCTTGACGATCTGATCGACCGGGCTAGCTACATCGCAGTCGAAACCGGAACCTATGCCGCAATTGAGCCGGTAACTGGCACCGATGACCGTGTGGCAAATGCGCTGCTGGTGCCGCATGACCACATGACCTGCACCCGCAAGGAAGATCTGCCCGCACGACTGAAATACGGCCGCAATCCGCGCGTCGCAGCGATCATCTGCCTTGCGGAAAATGGTTGGACGATCCTGTCCGGCCCGCCCGCCTACCCGGTCAAGGGCGGCGCGCATGGCTATGACAATGCCGACCCGGAAATGCTGGCGCTATTCATAGCCCACGGCCCTGCTTTCACTGAGGGCGAGCAGATGGCGGTGTTCGACAATGTCGCCGTCGCGGCACTGCTGCGCGCGGTGCTGGGCCTGCCGGAAGATGCCGAGGCAGATGGCAAGCTCGCGGATGTGAGCGCTGCGCTGCGTCGCTGATGCGGGCGGTAGATCAGCGGGATGGGTTGGGAGAAGTGCTGCTGTTCACGTCCGATGTTTAAACGTCAACTCATGTAAGGAACCCACGGAAAGACGCATTTCATCGCACTGGGGACAAAGATGAATACAAAAAACGCAGGGACAGAAAGCAAAACAGCCCAGCCGAGGGCATCGAACGCGACGTTGAAATTGTTGTCCTCGGTAGCCTCGCGAAGAGCGGCCTGATACGTGGCCACCAGCGGAAGCAGGCTGACAAGCAACGCAATCGGCCAAAATATCCACGGGCTGAAATCTTGATGCTTAATTCCGAGCAAGGTCCAATTCACGATGAACGCGACATAAGCCGCTGCAAGATACAATTGACCGAGGGTCGCAATAATGAAACCTAAAAACCAACGCAGACTCTGCAGTCGCGGTTGACCCTTAGCGATCAAAGCACCCGGCAAACCCGCGATATTAAGAACAAAAACAAGAACGAAGTTCGCAACCAGACCGATCACGATCAAAAAACCAATTGAAAACATCGTCTTCACAGTCTTTCCTCCTCAACCCCGTCCAAACAGCTTCTCGACATCGTCCATGCTCAGCTTCACCCATGTCGGCCGTCCGTGATTGCATTGGCCTGACCTCGGCGTCGCTTCCATCTCCCTCAGCAGCGCGTTCATTTCCGCGACGTTGAGCGTGCGCCCGGCCCGCACCGATCCGTGGCAGGCCATCGTTGCCAACACCAGTTCAAGCCGTTCAGCCAGCAACAGCGCGCCGCTGTCCTCTTGCTTGCCATGCTTGGCGATATCGTCGGCGAGGTCGCGCAGCAGTTTGCTACTGTCCGCCTTGGGCAGCGCGGCGGGGAGCGCGCGCACCAGCATCGCGGACGGCCCGAAGCGTTCGATCACCAGCCCATAGCGCGCCAGGCCTTCTGCGGCGTCTTCCAAGCGATCACAATCGACCTCGTCCAGTTCAACCACATCGGGTACCAGCAAAGCCTGCGAGCGGCGGTTGGCCTCCCCTGCCCCGACAGCACGCAGGCGTTCGAGCACCAGGCGTTCGTGCGCGGCGTGCTGATCGACCAGCACGAGCCCATCGGCGGCCTCGGCCACGATATAGGTGTTCGCCACTTGCCCGCGCGCGATGCCGAGCGGGTATTGATGCGCCTGATTGGGCAGCGGCGCGGCTTCTTCGGCGCGGCCTAATGGTGCGGAGAATGCCAACGAGGCCTCGCGCAACATAAGCCCCTCCCCTTCAGCGGAAGGGCTGGGGTGAAGTGTAGCGGGCCATGCTGGCAGCACCCCCTCGCCAGAGGGGAGCGGAGAAAGCGAAGGTTCGCTCACCCACCGCGCCATCGCCCCGCGATCCGGCCCCTGCGCGCTGCGGCGATCCCCGGTGCCGAGCGCCTGCCGCAAACCGCTGACGATGAACCCGCGCACCCCGGCGGAATCGCGGAACCGCACCTCGGTCTTGGCCGGGTGGACATTCACATCGACATCTTGCGGCGGCAGTTCGAGGAACAGCGCCAGCACCGCATGGCGATCGCGCGCCAGCATATCGGCATAGGCCCCGCGCACTGCGCCCACCAGCAACCGGTCTTTCACCGGGCGGCCATTGACGAACAGATATTGGTGATCGGCCACCCCGCGATTGTAAGTCGGCAGGCCCGCGATGCCGGTCAATCGCATCACCCCGTGCGGGGTGTCACGCGTGAACTCTATCGCAACCGAATTGTCCTTCAATTCATGCGCAATGATCCGCGCCACGCGGGTAGCAAGTTCCTCGCCCGCCTGAAGGCTAAGGACGGTGCGTTTTCCAGCATCCCCCACTGTCTCCAGCGTAAAGCCAACATCCGCCCGCGCCATCGCCAGACGTCGCACGACATCAAGGCAAGCGGCATATTCGCTGCGGGCAGTGCGCAGGAACTTGCGGCGCGCGGGCACCTTGGCGAACAATTCCTCCACCCGCACCCGCGTGCCGGGGGGAAGCGCGGCGGGCTCATCGGCCAGCACTGCGCCATGATCGACCACCCGCCGCCAGCCTTCTGCCGCGCCTGCCTCGCGGCTTTCGATGGTCAGCCGCGCGACGCTGGCGATGGATGGCAGCGCCTCTCCGCGAAAGCCTAGTGTTGTGACCAGCTCAATTGCGCCGTCTGCGCCAATCAGCGAATCGGGCAGTTTTGACGTGGCGTGGCGTTCCAGCGCAAGTGCCATTGCGTCAGGCCCCATGCCGCAGCCATCATCAACCACCTCGATCCGGGCAAGGCCCCCATCAACCAGCACCACCCCGATTCGCCGCGCACCGGCATCAATCGCGTTTTCAACCAGCTCTTTCAGCGCCGCCGCCGGGCGTTCGACCACCTCGCCTGCGGCAATGCGGTTCACCAGAGCGGACGGGAGGCGGCGGATTTCGGGCATTTGTCGCACGCTAGCGATCAATGGTCGCAATTTCGAGGCTAACCCCCAAAAAATCCCCGCTGCGGTGGACAAATATTTTGGCGTTTTGTGCGCGGATTCGCTAGGCGCATCACGTCATGTCATAACCGGGTCTATTTTCCCGCAATCGCGCTCATTACGCGGTCCGCGGCCCGCCACCACTGGAACACCACCACCAATGAGTTTTCTGTCCAATTTCTTCAGCTTCCGTTCGCAAAACATGGCGATCGATCTCGGAACCGCCAACACGCTGGTTTACGTGCAGGATCAGGGGATCGTTCTGAACGAACCTTCGGTGGTCGCGATTGAGACGATCAACGGCATCCGCCGCGTGAAGGCAGTTGGCAATGATGCGAAGATGATGATGGGGAAGACCCCCGACAGCATCGAGGCGATCCGCCCGTTGCGCGATGGTGTGATCGCCGACATCGAAGTGGCCGAACAGATGATCAAGCACTTCATCCAGAAGGTGCACGGCAAGAAGAGCATGTTTCGCTACCCCGAAATCGTGGTCTGTGTGCCGTCGGGCTCCACCTCGGTTGAACGCCGCGCGATCCGCGATGCGGCGTCGAACGCAGGGGCCTCGAACGTTCATCTGATCCTTGAGCCGATGGCAGCGGCGATTGGCGCGGATATGCCCGTTACCGAGCCGGTTGGCAGCATGGTGGTCGATATTGGTGGCGGCACCACCGAAGTCGCCGTTCTCAGCTTGCGCGGGTTGGCCTATACCACCTCGGTGCGCACTGGTGGTGACAAGATGGACGAAGCTATCGTCTCCTATGTTCGCCGCCATCACAACCTGTTGATCGGCGACGCCACGGCTGAACGGATCAAGAAAGATTACGGCATCGCCATGATCCCCGAAGACGGGATCGGTGAGATCATCACGCTCAAGGGCCGCGATCTGGTCAACGGCGTGCCCAAGGAAATCACGATCAATCAGGCACACGTTGCCGAAGCACTGTCCGAACCGATTGGCGCAATCGTTGAAGGTGTGCGCATCGCGCTGGAAAATACCGCGCCCGAACTCGCGGCCGATATCGTCGATCAGGGCATCGTGCTGACCGGCGGCGGTGCGTTGATCCGCCGCCTTGACGAGCATCTGCGCGAAGAAACCGGCCTTCCGGTCTCGGTCGCGGAAGATCCGCTTTTGTGTGTTGCCATCGGCACGGGCCGCGCGATGGAAGATCCGATCTATCGCGGCGTGCTGATGACCGCGTGAAGCGCGCCAGCGTAAGCCGGGAGAACTGGCAGAAGGGACTTTAAGCCATGGCGCCTCCCTCATCGCGCCGGTCGGGCTTTTCCAGGAAGGCACAATATTCGCTGTTCACCGGCTACTTGCTGGCCGGTGCGGGCGCATTGCTGGGGCTGGCGTTGCTGATGTTGTCGCTGTGGCAGCCATCTGCATTTGCCCCTTTGCGCGGAGGCGCGAGCGATATAGTAACACCGGCAGGCACTGCGGGCGCGGTCGCGCGCACCGAAACTCAAGGTTTCTTCGCCAGCATCGGGGGCTATTTCAACGCAGGCAGCCAGAATGCGGCTCTGCGTGAGGAAATGGAAATCGCGCGCGTCCGTCTGGCTGAAGCCGACGCCGTCAGGGCCGAGAACCGGCGTTTGAAGTCACTACTTGGCCTGCAAGATTCCGAGGTCAAGCCCGTCTCCATCGCACGCTTGGTCGGGTCGACCGCTACCAGCACACGGCGGCACGCCTATCTCAGTGCGGGGGCAAATAATGGCGTAACGCCGGGGATGCCGGTTATTTCCGAACGGGGCGTCATCGGACGGGTGCTGGAAACCGGCCGCAATTCGGCGCGGGTGTTGCTGCTCACCGACAGCGAAAGCGTGCTGCCGGTGCGCCGGGCGAAGGATGACGTCATCGCCTTTGCCGAAGGGCGCGGGGATGGACTTCTGCGGGTGCGACTGGTCAATCTCGGGATCAATCCGCTCAAGGTCGGTGATCTGATGGTGACAAGCGGCGCTGGCGGATATTACCGGCCCGGCGTCGCGGTTGCGGTAATCAGCAAGATAACCGAGGATGGCGGAATTGCGCGTCTGGTGGCAGAGCCTGCGGCCACCAATTTCGTCGCGGTTGAGCCGATCCACCAAGCCGCTGCTGTGGCGGTGCTGCGCGGCGAAAATTCGCTTGGCACGCCGGAAGGTGCCGCCAACGCCGAGCAGCAACCATCTTCCGCCACGCCAACTGCGAGTGCAGCGGCGGATGATCGGTAATGGAGCAATTTGATCCCCGCGCACGGTCAGATATTTATGGACAACGCATCAACCGCACGTCCTCCCCCCTTCGCGCGCGCAGCGTCCCCTATTTGTCGATCATGATTGCTTCGTTCATCCCGGTGATGTTGATCGCGGATGTAATGCCGCTCGTTCCGCCGCTCGGATTTTTGCTGCTGCTGGGCTGGCGCATGGTTCGGCCCGGGCTGCTGCCGCTTTGGGCGGGCGTGCCGCTGGGCGCATTTGACGATCTTTTCAGCGGACAACCATTTGGCAGCGCCATTCTGCTATGGTCGCTGGCCATGATTGCGATTGAAATCATTGAAACGCGGTTTCCCTGGCGCGGTTTCTGGCTGGACTGGTTCACTGCCGGAGTGATGGTGGTTGGATATTGGCTGGCAACGCTGTTGGCATCAGGCGCGCCGGTGACATCGGAAATGCTGCTGGTGGCGCTGCCGCAGGCCTTGCTGGCAATCCTGCTTTATCCGATAATGGCGCGTATGGTTGCCAGCCTTGATCGGTTCCGGCTTGCCCGGGCACGAAAGATCGCCTGATGCGTTTTCCGTTCCTGGGCGATGGGTCGCTGCGCCGTGGACGGGTCATCAACGCCACGATCCTGCGCGCAACCTTTGAACGACGGGCGGTGCTGATCGGCGCGGTGCAAGGCGGGATTGGCGCTCTGTTGGCATTACGGCTGGGCTATCTGGCGATCGCCGAGAATGAGAAATACCGTCTCGAATCCGAAAGCAACCGCGTCAATCTCACTCTGATACCCCCGCGCCGAGGCTGGATCCTTGATCGCAACGGCGCCCCGCTTGCATCCAACCGAGCGGATTTCCGCGTCGATCTGATCCCCGAACGGATGCATAATGCGTCCGCTACGATTGACCGTTTGGGTGAACTCCTGGCGCTTGAGCCGACGCGGATCGCCGACATAAAGGACAAGGTCAGCACATCGCGCGGGTTCGCTCCGGTCGAGGTGGCCAGCGGATTGAATTACGAACAATTCGCCGCGCTCAGCGTGCGCCTGCCCGATCTGCCCGGCGTGGTGCCGCAGCGCGGCTTTTCGCGGTTTTACCCCACCGCCTCCAGCGTCGGTCACCTGATCGGCTATGTCGGCCCGGCATCAGCCGAGGAATATGAGAAAGATCCCAACCCGATCCTGATCACACCGGGCTACAAGATCGGCAAGGACGGGCTGGAAAAGCAGTTTGAAAAAGACCTGCGCGGCGTGCCGGGTGCGCGGCGGGTTGAAGTGACCGCCAGCGGGCGGATCGTGCGCGATCTGGAAACCCGTGAGGATGTGCAGGGTGCACCCGTGCGTCTCACCATTGATGGGCCGTTGCAGGACTATGCAGCCCGCCGGATCGGGTTGGAAAGCGGATCGGTGGTGGTGATGGATTGCCGCACCGGCGATCTTTTGTGCATGGCATCCATGCCCAGTTTTGATCCCAACAGTTTTTCCGATGGTATCGGCAGCGTCGAATACGCCATGCTGCGCGATGATGAGCGCGTTCCGTTGCGCAACAAGGTGCTGAAAGGGCTGTATCCTCCCGGTTCCACCGTCAAACCGATGGTATCAATGGCGTTGATGGCACAGGGCATCGACCCACATGAAAAGGTGCATTGCGGCGGGGGCCTGCGTGTCGGCAATCGCGTGTTTGGCTGCTGGAACCGGCGCGGTCACGGTGCGGTCGACATGGCGCGGGGCATTTATCAAAGCTGTGATGTCTATTTTTACACGATGGCGCAGCGCGTGGGCATGGACCCGATTGCAGCAATGGCGCGGCGGTGTGGAATGGGGGAGGAGTTTCCTCTGCCTGTGACCAGCCAGTTCTACGGAACCGTGCCTGATCCCGCATGGAAAATGAAGAAATGGGGGCGTGAATGGCAGACCTTTGACACGGTCAATGCCACCATTGGCCAAGGCTATATGCTCTCCAGCCCGTTGCAACTGGCGGTGATGGCCTCGCGCCTCGCCACTGGTCGCCATGTCATGCCTCGCCTGACCTTGGACACAAAGCCGAAGGGCTTCGACACCATCGATTTTCCCTCCGAACACGTCGAATACGTGCGTCAGGCGATGAGCGATGTGGTGAATGGCCCCGGCACTGCTGGCCGCGCCCGCCTGCCTATCAAGGACGTGCAGATCGCGGGCAAGACCGGCACCGCGCAGGTCGTTTCGCTCAGCATATCGAACGGGCGCACCGGCCCGTGGAAATACCGCGACCACGGATTGTTCATCTTCTTCGCACCCTTCGATAACCCGCGCTATGCCGGAGCAGTGGTGATCGAACATGGCGGCGGGTCGGGCGCTGCCTACCCGATTGCCCGTGATGTAACGACCTTTCTGTTCGATCCGACCAAGGGGATGGAGGCGCTCACTGCGCTGGAAAAGCAGTGGGGCGGCACCGCGCAGCAGCGACTTGAGGCTCGTTATGCCACCTATGCGGCCGAGCGCGGTGCCGAAGTCCGCCGTCCGCCGCGCCGGGACGAGGAAATCTTCGACCGGGTTGAGGCCGAGGCCCGCGTGGCTGCCACTCAAACCGAAGCGATCGCTGAGGATGTGATCACCCCGCGTGCAGAGGCTAACCCCTCTGCAACACCGCCTGCCGCCACGGTCGTTTCACCAGAGCAACAACCTGAACCGGCGCCCGCGCCGCCCGAGGTTAGCGAATGAACAGCACTGCCGCCCACAGGGTTGTGCCCGATGCGATTGCCCGCCAGCCATGGGAAATGCTGATCCCGCTGGTGATGCTGACCGCATTCGGCGGGTTGGTGCTCTATTCTGCTGGCGGCGGCGCTATGCAGCCGTTCGCAGCATCGCATTTTCTCCGCTTTCTCGTGTTTTCGGTGATGGCTGCCATCATCGCTGCCATGCCGCGCGATGTGGTGCGGGCGGTTACCTATCCGGGCTACCTCACCGTGCTGTTGCTACTGCTCGCGGTGGAGGTTGTCGGCGCGGTTGGCGGGGGGAGCCAACGCTGGCTTGAGCTTGGCCCGGTCCGCATCCAGCCATCCGAACTGATGAAGCCTGCCGTGGTGCTGGCGATGGCGCGGTTTTATGAAACTTTGCCCTTGGGGATGGTGGGCACCTGGCGCTCGCTCGTGCCTGCGGGGATGCTGATCGTGCTACCCATGGGGCTTGTCCTGATGCAGCCCGATCTTGGCACGTCGGTGGCGATTGCGTTTGGCGGTGTGGTGGTGATGTTCCTTGCCGGATTGCCCATGTGGTGGTTCCTGCTGGCAGGCGGCGCGGCGGTAAGTGCAGCGCCGCTGGTGTATTTCTTCGCCTTGCATGATTACCAGCGCGCGCGCGTGACGACCTTCCTTGATCCGGAAAGCGATCCGCTGGGCGCAGGGTACCACATCGCCCAGTCCAAAATTGCGATCGGATCAGGCGGGATCTTCGGCAAGGGGTTCAATAACGGCACCCAGAGCCACCTTAACTATCTGCCCGAACCGCATACCGACTTTGTGTTCGCCTCCATGGCGGAGGAATGGGGCCTTGTTGGCGGGTTGTTCGTGTTGTTGATGTACGGACTGATCCTGCGTTGGGGGATGAAGGTTGCAGCGCAATCACAGGACCGGTTCTCCGCATTGCTCGCCGCTGGGGCGACCGCGACGATATTTTTCTATATCGCGATCAACCTGCTGATGGTGATGGGCATGGCACCCGCCAAGGGCATTCCTTTGCCGTGGATGAGCCATGGTGGTTCTTCGATGATGACCAACATGATCTGTATCGGGCTGCTGATGATGGTGAACCGCTGGAACCAGCGCACACCCCATCGCGGTCTGGCGGGTTGAGGAGCCACCTTTATGAAAAGGCGCAATAGGGCCTTGCCATCGGGGTGATACGCGCTAAATGCAGCGCCTCACGCGAATCGAGTGCCCCAAGGTCGCCTCGTTTCGCTGTCCGGCCCCTTGATGGGGACGTCGGAATGGACGCATAGCTCAGTTGGTAGAGCAGCTGACTCTTAATCAGCGGGTCCTAGGTTCGAGCCCTAGTGCGTCCACCATAAAAACAATCACTTAGTAGCGAATTTACCCTCCCCTAATCGGGCAAAAGCCTTCGGGGTAACGTATGGGGTAACAGATAGCGCCGGGGTAAAGCGCCCTCGCCTGTCTGTGGAAAAGCTGATATTTCGCCACCATGCGCAAGGTGATTGAATTCGTGACTGTGTGGGGCGAGAGCTTCGAGCTATCCGTGGTGCAGCACTCTAGCAGTGTCTGGGTCGCATCCGGCTCATATCATGGCGAGCACCATTCAACTAAAGATAGGTCCGCAAGGTCCGCCGCTGCGCGATGGCGTGAGTGGGCGCACTCAAAGGGGGGTTAGCCCCGCTCCACCAGCTTACGGCGCAGATAGTCCGGCTCAAAGCCTGCCAGCGCGCAAACCAGATGCCCGTCAACTTCGGCGCGGGTGATAGGCGGTTCAAGATGCAAATTTGCATCTTGCCTGTTGCCGCCATGCTCCATGTTTTCACGCGGCGCGGTTTCTTGAACCTTGCGGGCGCGCTGAATGCTGTCTACACTGACATTCAACATCTTAGCGGCTTCATCTTGTGAAACTGATATTGCCGCAATTGCGGTATTTTCCGAAGGCCGCCCCCTTGGCATATTAGCCACGCGTTTGGCTATCATGGCCCTCTGGCTCTCGCTTAGGTGCCTGCGGTGCAGGTTATGGCTGATGACGAATGCAAGCGCATCATCGCCTTCAAACTCCACCGTTGGAAAGGGCCGCGCTCAATAATCAGGCGCGGCCCCGGTGCAGGCGAAAGGATGAAACGCTGCACCTAACCCTAGCCGCCGGTCGCCAACCGCTCACGCATTGCACGCGCCGCCTGTTGTCTGGCCTCAATCTCACGCGCCCGTTCAGCAGGCAAAAGCGCCCCCTGAAACTGCAAAGCTTGCAGCGCCGCCTTACGGTTGACCGCGATAGCCCGATCAAGCGCGTCAGCACGTGCAGGAAGGTCTCCACCATGCGTCCGCTCGTATTGCGTGCGAAGCGCCTGCGCCTGTTCGGCTGTCAGCCCTGAAAGATAAGCGGGTGCCTCAATAACCGCCGCCACGGTCTCGCCATCCATAGCGGTCACCGCCGCCTGTAGGATCGCGCTGCGGTCCTTATCCGTCGCGCCGCGCAGCATCGCCCGAATCTCCCCGGCACGGTGTGTCTCGGTAAGTCCAAGCTGCGTTTGCAGCGATGCCCGAATGGCTGTCAGTTCACCCTCGGCACGTTCCCGCGCCGCGTCGGATGCCTGCCCTGCGCGTGCTAGGGTTTGCTCGCCAAGGCGCTTGATAGCCATAAAATGCGCGTCCGGTGTCAGTTCCGGGTCGCGGCGGTCAAAGGCTTCGCGCAGGTCGCGGTGATAATTGAAAAACTGCCGATGCGCAGCGGCAAGTCCTGACAGCACTACGTCACCCGCTTCGATACGTGCCTGCCAGTCTTTGCGCGCATATTGATCGCCCGCCAGTTCGTCGCCAACGGTGATCGCTTGGGCCTTCGGTGCAAGGCGTTGCCGTTCGGCCTCTGCTTTCAATTCGGAAGGTTTCATGGGTCAATTTCCTTTCGTCAAAGTAGCCCAGCAATCCGCCGGGTGATGGTCTCTGCTTGGCGCTGCCGGGATATTGCCACCGCACCCGCGATGCTGTTTGCTAAGTCATCATGCGCATTTGGCGGGTGATCGATCGTATCCCTGCCACCCCTGCTTGTGCGCCGTTCCAAGGCGATAAGCTGGCGTTGCAACTTGGGATCAGGTGGCAAAATGACGCTGCCCGAATTCAACTTGGCCAAGAATTCCAAATAAAGCCCGCTGCGGTCTGTCGGCGCGGTGTGATAGCGGATGCCATGCTTGCTGAATTCATCGCGCACCCATGCGCCGCTGTATCGATCGCCTGTCACCTCGGTGATGCGGTATTGGCGCAAGATGCTGGCATATTCGCCCGTGATCTTGGCAGGGGAGCCGTGCCGCTCCGTCACCAGATCGATGATGATGCGCCCTGCCTCGGTGTGAGCAACGGCAAGGCTAAAGCCATCTGCGCCGCCGCCTGACGGATCGCAGAAAGCCCGATAGGTGATGCCCTCACGCGGTGGCAGGATCAAAGGCTTGCGCCGGGTTGCATCCTCCACCAGCACGGGATCAATAAAGCTGGCAATATCGGTGCGGAATTGCGCGCCATACTCCGCAAGAGCGGATGCCGGATCATCGCGCATCGCCTCGGCAACAACACTTTCGGGCAAGGTCGGGTTCATTGTCAGCGATGGCGCTTGTGCCACCAGTATCCGATCGCTGTCGCCTGCATAGTGAGCCTTGTAGGTATCCCACAAAATGCCCCTGCGCGCATAAGGTGATGACAGGGCAAGCAATGGCCCGCCAAGCGTTGCCAAGGCTGGCCGGATGGCCTGAATGATAGCCCGATCGGGCGATGCGCCGTCATGAAACCAAAAGGCTATTTCGTCCGCCACACAAGCTGAGACGGTATAACCACGCGTCGCCCGGTGCGATGCTGTAGCAATTTCGATGATGGTGCGCGTGCCGCCAAGTTCGATGCTGCTTTCGGTTTCCCGCGTCACCAGCGGGGCAAGCATGGGATTCTGAAACAGTCCCCGAGTATATCTCAGCAATGTGCGCGCCTGTTGCCGATCGGCTGCAAGCAACATGACGGTTGCCCATTCGCCCGGTGCAAGTTTGTCGCGGTGATCTTTGAACGCGGCTTCAAACACTGCCACCAGCGCCGCAATTTGGCTTTTGCCCCCACGGCGACCAATTGCCATCCATAGTTCGCTGAAAGCGCCCAGAAACGGCCCTGCGCGGCCTGTGATGGCTTCTAGGATGCGCCGCTCGTCATCGGTGAGTTCAAGCCCGTAAAACGCTGCCAGCAATGCCCGCCACGCCGCAAAGCTATCGCCGCCGAATTGATCACCGAATAACTGCTTGTCAGTCATTACCTCGCGGATGGTGACGGGCGCTGTCATGGCTGCGCCCTATCGGCAAGATACTGTGACAAGGTAGGCGTTGCATCGCGCATCCGGCGTTCAAGCCCCAAGTCTGACAGCAGGCGGCGCAAGGCGTTTGAAATTGTCGCATAGCTGGCCGCGTCAAATTCACCACCAGCCGCAAGTTCGGTTTCGCGTTCCTCGCACCACAAGGCGAGCGTTGCGGCTCTTGCGATAAGGTGGCGCTGCGCTTCGGTAAGGTCGCCGCCTAGGTCCGCTTCGATATTGCAGTAAATCTCACGAAAGCGGCGTGCCACCAGCGAGCGGCCATCCACACCAGCCAAGGCGAAGCCCGCGTTACCTTTGCGCGTGCTGAATTGTGGCAATGGCCTGTCATGGGTGGCGCTTTCCTTGGGCAATGCAGGGCCTTTCGTTACCCGTCTGTTACCCCTTTATAACCTAAGCGCCGCCGTGAAGCCATATAGCTATTGTGTTACAGTATGTTAGTGATAGGGACGCTTTGATAAGAGATCAGCGCGCCGCTATCCACAAGCCCGATTGCCTGCCAGCGGATGGCCCGAAACGCGGGGGAAAAAGCCCCAAAATTGCGTTAATATTTTCGGCCAGTTTCCTTAACAGGCCCATGCCCTAAATCGGCCCGGATCATGCCAAAGGGACACAAGGGACAGATTGGACAGATATTCCCCATTATCGCCCTCACGCGCGCGCGTGTAACGATTAAGCGGAATTGGTGCCCCTTAGTGCCCCTTGTGTCCCTATCCCTAGTCATAGCTTGGCAGGGGTCGCTTCAGGACCAGCCCGCGATAGACGCGCTGCCCCATTGTTTTGACGCGGGGGAAGCCTGCGCGCTCTAGCTTGCTTTTCATCGCGCGCGAATTGCCCGGATCATCACCAGCGCCCCGCGCATATGCTGCCCAATCGTTATAAAGCGGGGTCGGCAACTCCCACTTCAAAGGGTCGCGCTCGCAATTGTCCTCTAGCCATTGGCTAAACAGGTCTTGGTCCTCAAAATAATCTGCGGTCGCAGCGGTGACGATTTGCGGCCTGACAAGCCCGTTGGCCTGCCAATCACGGCAACCCGTGATTGCCCATGACAGGATTTGCCCCACCTCGGCCTTTAGCTTGTCCTCAAGTTCCCGGTCAGGGGTGACGGGCTTTTGCGTGAACGGGATGATATTGAACCGTCGCCGCGCCGCGTCATCCACGTTGCCCAGAACGGGCGCATGATTGCCTACGATCACTAGCTTGAATTGAGGCACAAACTCGAAAAAATCTTGCCGCATGAAACGGGCGCTAATCTTGTCGCCGCCTGTCACTTGCTTGATGCGGCTTTCCGCCCATGCCCTGCCCTCTTCGGTCTCGCTGGCGCTCACCAGCCGCGCACCGTTTAGTTTGGCTAGGTCTGTCGGGTGTCTGTCATGCTTGGACGCGGTGAATGTCTCCATCGCCGCCGTGGTGGCATAGTCGCCCATGACGTAGTTCAGCAGGTTCAGGAAAACAGATTTCCCGTTGCCGCCCGGTCCGTAGATAAAAAACAGGGCGTGTTCGTTTGTCAGGCCTGTGAGGCAATAGCCCGCCATCTGTTGGAGAAAGCGCATTAGAGCGCGGTCGCCGCCCGTCGCCTCATCCAAGAATTGCAGCCATCGCGCCGGATCTCCTCGGGCAGGTTCAACCCCTGTCTGTTTCGTGATTAGGTCGCCGGGGCGCGCGGGCGCTATCTGCCCAGATCGCAAATTGACGGTGCCGCCGGGTGTTCCAATCAGCCACGGGTCACGGTCCCAAACGTCAGCAGTCACCGCAAGCGCGGGATCAGCGCGGGCGAACGCTTCAACCCCGTTGGCAACGCTATACTTGCAGAACGTCTTTTGCCCGTCGCTAGCCTCGCGCGCCAATTCACGGGCGTAGTGGAACGCAACCTTAGTCTCGTTCCGCTGCCACCGCGTCCCGGTCCACTCAAACCAGCGCCCCGCGCTATGGTCAAAGCGCAGCTTGTCGGCATGGCGGCGCGCAAATGCTAGCGCAATTGCATCCTCGCTCACCTCGCCGTTTCTGGCAGGCTTAGAGGCGATGCCCTGATATTCGTTTGTCATGCGCTCTAGCGCCTCAATTTCGTGATCGGTCACAGCGGGGTTTCCTCGCTGTCGAGACTGTCCGCCGCCATCGCAGCGCGGACTAGGGAGCGGCAAAGCTGCGCAGCCAAAGCTAGGCGCGCTTCACTCTCCCCAGGTCGAAACACAAACCGCCCCGCAACCTCATGGGCATGGGAAGCGGCTTGATCGGCAAGCCAGCTAGTCGAGCGGCCCCGCAAGGCTGCGGACCAATCACGGGCCTTCAGCAGCGCCATACGCTGCGCCAATTCATCGCCTTCAGCGCCGGGGCAATATTGCTGGATATGATAGGCGAGCGCGGGATCATCCGCGACGATAGGGGCGCTCATTCTGCACCCCCTGCCCGGTCAATAAGCGGCCAACCTTCGAGCTGCGCCAAGCCCTCGGCATAGGCCATTGCAGCCCCATGATTAGGGAAGCTGCGCGGCTGGCGCGTAATGGTCGCGGGTTCAACCGAAACGACGCATCGCTGCCATAGATCGCGCCCGATGACGACGCGGTAAGGGCGCGCTTGCGGTTGCGTTTCGGGGGTGTTTTGGGTAGGGTTCCGATTGTCCGCTGCCGTGGATTTCGAAGCCCTCGCACTCTGCCCGGTGCGGGGGTTTTTCGTATCCATCAGGCGCTTTCCCGCTCCTGCGCTTCCAGCCAATCGACGACCGAAGCCGCCTTCCAGTAGCGGCGCTTCGCAATGTAAACGGGCTTGGGGAAGTCGCGGTGCTCGAGCCAACGCCAGAGCGTCATATCAGACACCCCGCCGCACATATCGCGGACAGCAGCCGCATTGATACGGCGCTCAGGGCTATAGAATTCGGGGGCGGGATTGCTTGCCATGCCATGCTCCTTGTTCAGCATGGCGCACCAGTTAAAGCATGTTCTAACGTTCCCCAAAGGAACAAAACGCCCGCTATTTTATTTCCGGCCGAGTGCCAGTAAGATTGGAAATCGGAGGACCGGATCAGTCGCTAGGCCAATCCGCGCGAAAGCCTCGACGATCACTTCCGCCGAGCGAAGCGTATCGTTTCGAGAGGTTCGATATTCTGCTCGGGCTTTGCCTGTCGCCAAGTGGCACTTCAAACGATTGAGGCGGTGGGAGACGTTTTTAGGGTCCTCGCCAAGTATTTTGGCAATTTCGCGTCTCGCCTCGGCGTCACTCTTGCCCTCGGCGCGCAGTATGAAATTGAACGCGTCCCAAGCTGCTAGATCAATGTCGTTATTGTCCGCAAAGCCTTTCTTGATCGGGAGATGAGCTCCCTTTGCTTGACTCAATTTGGGCCGACCACGCTTGGTTTTGTGTTCACCACGCAATTCAGCAGCGAGCCATTCGGCCTCGCTAGGGGTGAGCCTTGCCAAACGTGCGATCATGGGTTCAAGATTGCCCGCCTTAGCCGCTTCGACACTGTCAAACGAGGCCGCAATATCGGCAAAGTCCGCCATCACGCCCGCGCCTCCAGCTTTACCACATTGTTAGCGGCTGCAATCTCGATATCGCGCTGGCGTTGCTCTTGTTCACGCTTGGCCATTTGCTCCACGGGTTCCAAGCCTGCCAAGATATCCGCCACGGCCTGCGCCCATAGGTCCAAGGCTTCGCGCTTTTCGGGCGCGTAGTCATGGCGCTGATAAACGCTCACCAGCCCTGCCCTAGTCCCGCTCACGTGATTAAGCGCCGCCTCTGTCACCCAAACAGGCACGGCAAGGCGCGCCAAGCCCGTTGCACAAGTCCGGCGCAAGTCGTGCCACGTCCAAGCGGGTATCTCCACGGCTTCGCCTGCGGCCTCGCTGGCAAGTTCGGCCATCTTGGCGCTGATAATCTTGTGTGCCTTGCTAAAGCCGCTCACGCTTGTTTCGCCTGTCGTCGTGAACACATGGCCCGCCCTGCTCTTGATGCGCTCCACGCCCGCCAGAATGGCTTGTGCGGCCTGCGACAATGGCACGTCATGGGCGCGCCCGTTTTTGGTCCTGTCAGGTGCAAGGCTCCACGTGTCGCCGGATATCTCGCCAAACGTCATCCCGCCAACTTCACCCCGCCGCTGGCCTGTCAGCAGCAGCAACTTGCCAAGCGGCCCGAACGGATAGCCCGCGCTGTCGCAAGCGGCCCAAAATAGGCGTATCTCGTCATCGGAAAGCACCCTGTCGCGGGCGTTTTCATCCGCCGGAGCCTTCACCCCTGCGGCTGGCGATGCCTGCAAAATATCCCGCTCCACGCACCAGTTCAGAAACTTGCGGGTATGCGCCAAGACGCGGTTTGCGCTTGTGCCGCGCCCGCTGTCCGCAATGCCGTCTAGCAGTTCGATAACGTCCCGCTTGGCGATGGTCTGCACGTCCTTTTCGCCCCATGCGGGCAAAACGAAACGGTCGAGAAAGTCGCGGGATTGCTTGCCGCTTTTCAGCTTGGCTAGGTGGCGCTTCTCGAATTCGTCTAACAGGTTTTTGACCTTGTTGCGGCCTTCTAGCTGCGCCTGCGCTTGTGCGGCCTTTTCAGCCTGCCTAAGCCCTGCCGGATTGTCGCCACGATCCACCTTGTCGAGCGCATCGGCTGCGGCCTGCCTCGCATCCTTAAGTGTCATCACTGGCCAGCGGCCCAAGGTCAGCTTGCACGGCTTGCCCGCGAAGCGATAGCGCAGCGCCCATGATTTAGCGCCACTTGGCTGCACCACCAGATAAAGCCCCGGCACAATGCCATCGGGCAATTCGCGCCGCGCTTCGCCCGCTTTGGCTGTCTCAATTGTCTTTGCAGTTAGTGCCCGTGCCATTTGCCGTTTACCCCGCTGTTACCCCGGCGGTTATGCTAGGGTTTCAATCACTTGTGCTGGAACGGCCCTAGAATGCCGCTCCAAACCCCTGCCAAACTCAAAAAGTCCGCTTGGGGTAACACTGGGGTAACAGAATGGCTTGTTTTGTTCCGTTACCCCTTGTTCATCACATTGCCTAACATCGCATCACATTGCAAGGTAATACAGGCACTTTTTCGGGGTAGGACGTTTTGATAAGTTAGGGTGCGTTTGGGCCTGATTTATAACTCTTAATCAGCGGGTCCTAGGTTCGAGCCCTAGTGCGTCCACCATTTTTTCAAGCACTTAGATGTGATTTGTGGACTTCGCCTCCCGGCGGGGCGCAAATTCGGTATCAGAAGAAGCGCTTGCTATTCAAGCTCTACCAACTGGTGCCAAAACAACGTCGTGTTGGTCAGCTCTGATTCAAGCTCTAGAGGATATTTATCTGATAATGAGCTTGGAATCGGAACGAGGGCAGTCCCATTTAAGTTTCTTTGTGAAATTGGGAAAAATGCCATAATATAATTTGCCTGAGGCAAACCACCATAGCCTAGGAGGGGCACTTGGCTCGTCGGATAATCACAGCACGGCTGCGGGAGAAGTCTAAAAAATCGGATCGCGACGAGGATGAGGCGCGCTATGGACGACTTGCTGTTGACGATTTGTTGGATTTTTACTGGCGCCAAGATAGCAGCGGAAAAATTACCTGTGATCTTTCTCGCCTAGGGACTACTGATGAATTTTTGTTAGATGGTATTATTGGCACTGTAGCCTCAGATGAAGACGTGAAGTGGCTCTCAGACGCTTTGCAGGCACTTACTTTAGAAAACGTGTGGAGTCGAACCCTTCGTGTCCACGAGCTCGGAATTTGGAACAAAGAGCGGCTTGAAAAGCAATTCAAAGTTGAAGTCTTAACTGGTCAAGATCACGACATGCTAGCCGTTGGACAGAGGCAGCGTGAGTGGCTTGGTGGAGCAATTGGCAAATGGTGGATATTAGTTTTTTTGATATTTATTCTTTATTGGTTAGTTTTATAATCATCCATTTCGACCACCCTCCCGATTGCAAGATTCGACTTTGTAGAACTTCCTTCGCACCACATGCCGCTCAATATTTTATAGAAATTCGACTCAATGAACTCACTTTATTTTGTTTAGGCTGTGCTGGGCAACAAAAGCTCGCTTTTAACTGCTTCAGATTGCATTGATCTGCTACATAGTGCAAGTCTTAGGCGTCGATTTGGCACCCCGAACAACGAATGTTGGGATTGCCTCACCCTGCTTCACATTCGTTGCGCGTGCATTGATCGAAAATCCACGCAAGGCCAGCGGATACCGACCGCACAATGCGTCACGCCACGCTTGCAATCACATTTCACTGTGATAACGGCACAGTATGAGCACATCACCCATCACACGCGTGCGTGAACTCGTCACATCCGGTGCAATGACTAAGGCTGGGCTCGCCCGTGCCGCTGGTCTCCACGCCAACACCCTGCGTGATTGCACCGAAGATACGTGGAACCCCACCGCCGAAACCCTCACAAAGCTTGAAGGCTTTCTTGTCGCGAATGACGAACGTCCCGTGCTCGCCAGCATCGAGGAAATCATCGATGAGGCGCGGAACGGGCGGATGTATATCCTCGTCGATGATGAAGACCGCGAAAATGAAGGCGATCTGATCATTCCGGCGCAGATGGCGACCCCGCAGGCGATCAACTTCATGGCCACCCACGGGCGCGGCTTGATCTGCCTGGCGCTTGCCAAGGCACGCGTCGATCACCTCAACCTGCAGCCGATGAGCCGCAACAACAAGGAATCGATGCAAACCGCCTTCACCATCTCGATCGAGGCGAAGGAAGGCGTGACCACCGGCATTTCGGCGGCCGACCGCGCGCGCACCATTTCGGTTGCGATTGATGCTGCCAAGGGGCCTGACGACCTTGTGACACCGGGACACGTTTTTCCGCTGATGGCGCGCGAAGGTGGAACGCTGGTGCGCGCCGGGCATACCGAGGCAGCGGTCGACATCTCACGTCTGGCCGGGCTGAACCCTTCGGGCGTGATCTGCGAGATCATGAACGAGGACGGGACGATGGCCCGGCTCGATGATCTGGTGACATTCGCCCGGCGGCACGATCTCAAGATCGGCACGATCCGCGATCTGATCGCCTACCGGATGCGCAATGATCATCTGGTTGAACGGTTGAGCGAACGCGCCTTTACCTCCGATTACGGCGGCCAGTGGCGCATGATCACCTATCGCGACCGGGTGGCCGGTAATGAGGCCTATGTGCTGCAAAAAGGCCATGTCGTGCCTGGCGAACCCACCCTCGCCCGCGTTCACCCGATTTCGGTATTTGACGATGTGCTGGGCCAGCCCGGCCCGCGAAAGCGCACGCTGCAACGCGCGATGCAAGCGATTGGCGAACATGGCGCGGGCGTAATCGTGATCCTGACCGGGCGCGTGGGCACTGGTGAATGGCAGCATGACGAGGAACTGCGCAATATCGGTATCGGTTCGCAGATCCTTGTTGATCTGGGCGTCAGCGACATGGTGCTGTTATCGAACAGCCGCCCTGATCTCGTTGCGCTTGAAGGTTATGGCCTTACCATCACCAGTCACCAACCCATTCCGGAGTAAGTTGCATGGCCCGTATCCTGATCGTCGAAGCGCGGTTCTACGCACACCTTAACGATATGCTGATTGCCGGGGCCAAGGCCGCGCTGGCGGGTGCCGGGCACGAGGTCGAGGTGTTGACTGTGCCCGGAGCGCTGGAAATCCCCGGCGCCATCGCAATGGCTGCGGAAAGCGGTGAATATGACGGCTTTGTTGCCATCGGCGTCGTGATCCGGGGTGAAACCTATCACTTCGAAATCGTCGCCGGTGAAAGCGCCCGCGCGATCATGGCCTTGACGATGGATGGCATTGCCATCGGCAACGGCATTCTGACGGTGGAAAACGAGGCGCAGGCGCTCGAACGTGCTGATCCTGCGCAAAAGGACAAGGGCGGCGAGGCGGCCAAGGCGGCTCTGGCGCTGCTCCAGTTGCAAAAGCGGTTCGGGCATTGAGGCGTTGACGGGGATAGTTCTGATTTCACAGCCATAAACTGTCCCATTTTGACCGACTACGTAGTTTCCCTGTGTAGATTTCCGTAAGCCATTAACGCGATACCCGATCAGCTTAAGCTGTTGCTCGCCGGTCGCACGGGATAGCAGTTACATGCAGCCAGCTTCAGGATATCACAGTGACGACCGACAAAGCCGCGTTATCGGAGCAACCCGACCTACCTCACATTATCACTATATTGGAAAATCAACTGGCCGCGCTTGACCGGATGGGTGCCCATATTGGCGCCGCGCATCTCGATGCGGCGATCCAGCACCTCAGACTTGCACAAACGCGGCGATCAGTGCTATAGATTTAATCCCAATAAAATCGGGGTCTTAAAGGGCCAGATTTACGGCGGGAAAAGAACGCAATGCGTATTTCCCCTTAAAGCCAAGCACGGTTAGCCACGCTAGCGCTTATCCGTGTTCCAACGTAGTTCTTCCGCTTCAACGGCTCCGGCACGGAGACTGGCATATGGATGACCCCATAGCGCCTGACAGCCTCGATTCTGACACATCGGTTGCCGCTGTTTCGGCCTTCAGATTGCAACCGCTGGCTGATGAGCTGGTGGCAATTGCCGCACGGTTGCGTGATGTGGCTGACGCCGCCACGGAAGCAGACAATTCGCCGGCCAGCGCACCAGATCGTTCGCCGCGATCGGATCGTCGCCATCTCGAACTGGCCCGGAAAACTTACAGTCTGCGCCGCAAACGCGCCGTGATTTTCGGCAACCCCGAATTATTCGGTGAACCGGCCTGGGATATTCTGCTCGATCTCTTCATCGCGCAGGCAGAGAACAAGCCGGTTTCGGTTTCGAGCGCGTGCATCGGATCGGCTGCGCCAGCGACCACAGGCCTCCGCTGGCTCGGGGTGCTTGCCGATGAAGGGCTGATCGTGCGTGAGAATGACTCCGGGGACAACCGCCGCGTGCTGGTGCGGTTGAGCAACACCGGCATTAAGGCGATGGAACGGTTTTTTGACGCGTTTGAGGCGAGCCTGTAAGCCCTCCCCGAAGTCAGCACCGCCCGCCGAAACAGCCCTTGCCTGCGAATGCTGCGCTATCGCCCAGCTCTTCCTCGATGCGGATCAACTGGTTGTATTTGGCAAGCCGATCCGAGCGCGCCAGTGATCCCGTCTTGATCTGTCCGCAATTGGTTGCCACCGCGAGGTCAGCGATGGTCGCGTCTTCGGTCTCACCCGAACGATGGCTCATCACGCAGGTGTAACGCGCGCGGTGGGCCATATCGACCGCCGCGAGCGTTTCGGTCAGCGTGCCGATCTGATTGACCTTGACCAGCAGCGAATTGGCGAGGCCCTTGGCAATCCCATCAGACAGGCGCGCCGGATTGGTGACGAACAGGTCATCCCCCACCAGCTGAACCTTGTTGCCAATCTTGGCAGTCAGCGCCGTCCAGCCTGCGAAATCATCCTCGCTCATGCCGTCCTCGATCGAACGGATCGGGTAATCGTCACACAGCTTGGCAAGGTAATCGGCCATTTCTTCACCCGACAGGCTCAGCCCCTCACCCGAGATTTCATAGCGGCCGTTTTTGAAAAACTCGGTGGCCGCACAATCCAGCGCCAGCACCATGTCCTCGCCCGGGGTGAACCCGGCCTTGGCGATCGATTCCATGATGAAATCAAGCGCCGCACGGGTGCTGGCGAGATCGGGCGCGAACCCGCCTTCGTCGCCAACGCTGGTAGCCAGGCCTTTTTGTGCGAGGCCTTTTTTCAACGTGTGAAACACTTCCGAGCCCCACCGCACGGCTTCGGCGATGCTGTCTGCACCCACCGGCATGATCATGAATTCCTGAATGTCGATCGGGTTGTCGGCGTGTTCGCCGCCGTTGATGATGTTCATCATCGGCACCGGCAGCAGGTGCGCAGATACGCCGCCAAGGTAGGAATAGAGCGGCAGGCCGCGCGCATTGGCCGCCGCCTTGGCGACCGCCAGACTGGTGCCAAGGATGGCATTGGCACCAAGCCGCGCCTTGTTGTGCGTGCCGTCAAGCGCGATCAGCGCAAGGTCGACATCGCGTTGATCCTCGGCATCGAAATTGTCGATCAAAAGGTCGCGGATTTCGCTGTTGACCGCTTCGACCGCCTTCAATACGCCCTTGCCCAGATAACGCGCAGCGTCACCGTCGCGCAGTTCAACCGCTTCGTGCGCCCCGGTCGAGGCACCCGAAGGCACCGCTGCGCGCCCAAAACTGCCATCTTCCAGCAGCACATCAACCTCAACGGTAGGGTTTCCGCGGCTGTCGAGAATCTCGCGTCCGTGCAGGTCGATGATGGCGGTCATGTTTGGCTCCGGCAGGAATGTGTTGTAGGATGATAAGACACTTTGCACGGCATGATTCTGCGATTTGCCGCGCGTATGAAGCCCCTAAGCGCCTGATCGAAAGGGCGCAAGCGGGCGGCGCTGAGCAGCAGGACGAAATGGAGATTGGACAACCTTATGGCTGATACGACCCCTCAGAAACCGACTGACCCGAAATCGACCGCTGCGAAGACGCGCAAGACCCCGGCTAGCCCGGCCAAAGGCGGCGCTACCAAGGCCAAGGGCCCGACCAAGGCTGCACCGCTCAAAACCGCGGCCACCGCCAAAAGCGCCGCCCCGGTCGCTGAAGCGAAAAGCCGTTTCAACGCCGCGCTCGAAGAGGCAAAGGCTGGTGCCGCAGCCCTACGTGCCGAGGCCGAAACCCGGCTAAGCACTGTCGGCGAACAGGCCAAGGGCAAAGGCACCGATCTGGCCGCCGAAGCCAAGCACTATAGCGAACAGGCACTGAGCAAGGCGGGCGAATTGGCGGTCGAAGGCAAAAAAACCGCCAGCGATGCCATCGCCTCGATCGGCAAAGTGGTGGGCGATAGCGCGGTGCAGATCGACGAGAAGCTGGGCGAACAATATGGCGATTACGCCCGCAAGGCCTCGCGCACGCTGGCTGAAACCTCGGCCAAGCTCGAAGCCAAAAGCGTCGAGGAACTGGGCGAAGATGCCCGTGAAATGGTGCGCAAAAGCCCCGGCGTGGCGGTGGGCATTGCCGCAGTGGTCGGCTTTTTCATCGCCCGGCTGTTTCGCGGAAAGCGGGGCTGATCGCGGGTTGGTGCTGGCGGTAGCAGGTCATGGACAATCCCGAACCCGGCCCATTGCCTTCGCCACCGGATGATAGCGCTGATCCGGCCGCAAGCCCATTTGGCGACCCCGGCGAAGACAGTAACAGTTTCGACAGCCTGCGCGATGACATCACCGCGCTGGTCGATGACGCGCGCACCTATGCCGAAGCGGAAATCGCCTTCCAGAAAACCCGCGCTGGTCTGGCGAGCCGAAAAACGGCCCGGGCGCTGGCGCTGTTGGTGCTGGCATTGGTGCTGCTGCACATCGCCCTGATCGCGCTGGCCGTGGGCGCGGTGATCGCGCTGGCACCGCTGGTGACGATCTGGGGCGCGATCGCGATTGTCGTGGGGGTGCTGCTCGCAGGCGTTGCTGCGCTGGTGTGGGCCGCGCTTGGCAATGGCAAGGCCGTGGCGGCGATGTTCGGATCGGAGGATGCCGCATGACCGACCTGCCCGATCGCTACATCGAAGACCGCGCGCTGCGCGACGCCGCCCGCGCGGTGGTGCTTGCGGATATTGAGCGGCTGCGCGCCAGTATTGGCGAAGAAGGGATCGCCAGCCGCGTGTCATCGGGGGTCAGTTCGACCATTTCTGGCCGCATCCGTGCTGGCGCGCGCGATGTGCTGGCACAGGCCACCGCGCAGGCCAGCGATCACAAGGGCGCGCTGGCGCTGCTGCTGGGCGCGATCATCCTGTGGTTTTCGCGCGGGCCGATCCTCGATTGGCTCGACGATTTTAACAGCTCAGACGAAGACAGCGATGCCGAGCCCGCCCTCACGCCTGCCCCGGCGGCGGCTTCCGAAGGAGACCCCGAATGACCGATCAGCCCAGCATCCTTTCCGATAGCAAGCGCGATAGTCTGCGCGCCCGGATCGAGGCTGCCGAGCGTCGCAATGCCGAACGTTCGCTGGCTGACAATGCCCGTGCGGCGGCGACGGCTGCGGCGGATTACACCCGAGCCCATCCGCTTGCGGTAATCGGCGGCGCGATGGCGATTGGCCTTGCGATCGGATTGCTGACCCCCCCCGGTCGCCGAGCGGTCAGCAACGCGGCGGCGAGCGCGACTTCCGGCATCAAGACCATGACGGCGCGGGGAGGATCGCAGATCGGAACATTGCTGGGAAAGGCGGCGGTCGGCTATATCATGGCGCTGATCGATGATGCGGTGCATACCGCCCGCACCGGGCAGGAACGGGCCAGTGAGTTGGGCGATGCCGCATCGGCGCAGGCCCGCAAATTGAAGTCAGGCGCAGCGCAAGCCGCCGGTGCTGCTGCGGGAAAATCGCGCAGTCTGGCACGCGACACCCGTAGCAAGGCCGGGCGCGTGGTGAACGAACTGCGCACCAAGACCAAGAGGTAAGAGAGCCCCCTCCCCGGCTTGCAGACTTGTCCTTGACGCTCGAAGCGTTAAAGGGGGCGCAACCTTCCTCCCCAAAGGCTGATATCATGGCAGAAACCACCCCCGACCAACGGCTCCACCTCGTGATGGGCGGCCGCGTCAAAGACCCGCGCGGGTTTGAATTCCAGGACCCGGAAAGCCTCCACGTCGTCGGCGTTTTCAGTTCCTATGACGCCGCGGTCGATGCGTGGCGCGCGCAGGCCCATCGCACGGTTGACGATGCCGAAATGAAATATGTGGTGGTGCACATCCACCGCTTGCTGACGCCGGAAGAATAGCGGCGCGGGAACTTCCCTCGTGCCAATGTTTCACGTGAAACATGCTGCCCGGACACCCCAAGAGGGGGTCTAGCGGGGGTCAAGAGGGGGTCTAACCGAGGTCTGCTCACCCCAAGCCGCCCGCCACGGCGAACCGCGCCGCTGGCTTCAGATGAACTCGATCTTGTCGACGTGGTAGAACCGCTCGCCTGAAGGCACCGTCACTTCGATATCGTCACCCACCTGCCTGCCGATCAGCGCACGCGCGAGCGGGGAGCTGTAGGAAATACGCCCCTTTTTCGCATCGGCTTCGGTCTGGCCGACGATCTGGTAACGGATCGGCTTGTCCTCTTCATCGAGCAAAGTCACGGTCGCGCCAAAGATGATCTTGTCACCCGACAGCGTCGCGGGATCGATGATCTGCGCCCGGCTGACCATGCCTTCGATTTCGCCGATCATCGCTTCGACCTGGCCCTGGCGTTCCTTGGCGGCGTGATATTCGGCGTTTTCCGAAAGATCGCCGTGGGCGCGCGCCTCTTCGATAGCTTCGACGATTTTCGGGCGTTCCTCACGCAGCACCTTGAGGTCGGCAGTCAGCCGCTCATACCCCTCGGCCAGCATCGGAACCTTTTCCATCGTCGCCATCTTTCTGTTCTTTCTCTTCGTTTCCCGGACACTTGATCTGCGATAGAGAAGAAAAGCCTGTTAGCCGTCCGATCCGCACGGCTGAAGGCTCTTTCAATTTCGGGGAGCAGTGTCAGTTATTGGCTATAATAGTCCTGCATTGACCGGACTTCAAGCTGATCGGGATGGATCGCCGAAATCGCCGCCGCCACCGCCACCGATCCGGCCGCAGTGGTGTAATAGGGCACCTTGCCCGAAAGCGCCGCCATACGGATCGATTTGCTGTCCATCAGCGATTGCCAGCCTTCGGTGGTGTTGAAGATCAGCGCGATATCGCCATCGATGATCTTGTCGACGATATGCGGCTGCCCTTCGGCCACCTTGTTCACCCGTTCAACCGGCAACCCCTGTTCGGCAAGGTAGCTTTGCGTGCCGCCGGTGGCGATGATGCGGAAGCCCTGATCGATCAACTGCCGCACCGCCGGGACGATCACGGCCTTGTCGGTATTCTTGACCGAGACGAACACGGTGCCTGAACGCGGCGGCACCATGCCTGCGCCCAATTGCGATTTGAGGAAGGCGGCTTCGAAGCTGGTATCAATCCCCATGACCTCGCCCGTCGATTTCATTTCCGGGCTGAGCGCCGGATCAGCGCCGGGGAAGCGGGCGAACGGGAACACCGCTTCCTTCACCGCCATGTAGGGCAGATCGCGCTTGAACGGCGGGAATGCGGCGAGCTTTTCACCCGCCATCACCCGCGCGGCGATTTTCGCGACCGGCTGACCGATAGCTTTGGCGACAAACGGCACGGTGCGGCTGGCGCGCGGGTTAACCTCGATCAGGTAAACATCACCATCTTTGACAGCGAACTGGATATTCATCAGCCCGACCACGCCCAGCGCGTGCGCCAGCGCCTCGGCCTGACGCTCCATCTCGGCGATAATTTCCGGCGGCAGCGAATAGGGCGGCAGGGTGCAGGCAGAATCGCCCGAATGGACGCCCGCCTCCTCGATATGCTGCATCACGCCCGCGATCCGCACTTCTTCGCCATCGCACAGCGCATCGACATCGCATTCGATCGCGTCGCGCAGATACTGGTCGATCAGCACCGGGCTATCGCCCGACACGTTCACCGCAGTGGCGATGTAGTTATCGAGCTGCGCTTCTGAGTCGACAATTTCCATCGCCCGCCCGCCGAGCACGTAGGATGGACGCAGCAGCACCGGATAGCCGATCCGCGCCGCCACCGCCGCAGCCTCATCGCGGCTGCGGGCGATGCCGTTATCGGGTTGGCGCAGTTTCAGCTTGTTTACCAGCTTGGCAAAGCGTTCGCGGTCTTCTGCCAGATCAATCGCATCGGGCGATGTGCCAAGGATCGGGATCCCCGCATCCTCCAGCGCCTGCGCCAGTTTCAGCGGGGTCTGCCCGCCAAACTGCACGATCACGCCCACCAGTTCGCCATTCTGCTGCTCGACGCGCAGGATTTCGAGCACGTCTTCAGCCGTCAGCGGTTCAAAATACAGCCGGTCAGACGTGTCATAATCGGTAGACACGGTTTCGGGGTTGCAGTTGATCATGATCGTTTCAAACCCCTGTTCCGCCAGCGCGAAACAGGCGTGGACGCAGCAGTAATCGAACTCGATCCCCTGCCCGATCCGGTTCGGCCCGCCGCCAAGGATCACGACCTTGCGCCGGTCTGACGGGGCCGCTTCGCACTCAGGCTCGCCAAAGCTGGGGGCTTCATAGGTCGAATACATATAGGGCGTGATCGCCTCGAATTCGGCGGCGCAGCTGTCGATCCGTTTGAACACCGGGGTGACGCCGAGCTTACGCCGCAGCGCGCGCACTTCGTCCTCGCTGGTCGCGCCTGCCATGGCTTGCAGCGCATCGTGGAGCAGGCCAGACCGCTTAGCCTGCGTTTCGCCCAAGCCGCCCGCCACGCCGACCGACCGCACCGCAAGCGTGGCAAGCCGCTTGTCGGAAAAGCCCATCGCCTTCAATCGCCGCAGGCCCACCGCATCGCGCGGCAAGCCATCGGCCTGCACTTGCGCTTCGGCGGCGATGATCGCTTCGATCTGGCGCAGGAACCACGGGTCGTAAAAGGTGACGGCGGCGATATCTTCAACGCTCATGCCTTCGCGGAACGCTTGGCCGACTTTGAGTAGCCGGTCAGGCGTGCGGCGCGACAATGCGGCGGTGATCACGTCACGCGGCTGGCCTTCCAGCTCGGGAACGCGGTTGAAGCCATCAAGCCCGGTTTCCAGCCCGCGCAGCGCCTTCTGCATCGATTCGGCAAAACTGCGGCCAATCGCCATTACCTCACCTACGGATTTCATCGCGGTCGCCAGATCGGTCGCCGCGCCCTTGAACTTTTCGAAAGCGAAGCGCGGGATTTTGGTGACGACGTAATCGATGGTGGGTTCAAAGCTGGCAGGCGTTGCCCCGGTGATTTCGTTGGTCAGCTCATCCAGCGTATAGCCGACCGCCAGCTTCGCCGCGACGCGGGCGATGGGGAATCCGGTGGCCTTGGATGCCAGCGCGGATGAGCGCGACACGCGCGGGTTCATCTCGATCACGATCAACCGCCCGTCCTTGGGATTGACCGCGAACTGGACGTTGGAACCGCCGGTTTCCACCCCGATTTCGCGCAGGCAAGCGATGCTCGCGTTGCGCATGATCTGGTATTCCTTGTCGGTCAGCGTCAACGCCGGGGCGACGGTGATCGAGTCCCCGGTGTGGACGCCCATCGGATCGACGTTTTCGATGGCGCAGATGATGATCGCGTTATCCTTGCGGTCGCGCACCACCTCCATTTCAAACTCTTTCCAACCGAGCAGCGATTCCTCGATCAGCACTTCGGTGGTGGGCGATGCATCAAGCCCTTCGCGCACGATCTGGTCAAACTCCGCCTTGTTATAGGCAATCCCGCCGCCGGTTCCGCCAAGGGTGAAGCTGGGGCGGATGATCGATGGCAGGCCGGTGCGTTCAAGGATCTCGCGCGCTTCTTCGAGCGTGTTGGCGATGCCCGACCGCGCACTTTCCAGCCCGATAGAGGTCATCGCATCGCGGAACCGCTGGCGGTTTTCGGCCTTGTCGATCGCATCAGCCTTGGCCCCGATCATCTCCACGCCATATTCGGCCAGCACGCCCATTTCATTGAGCTTGAGCGCGCAGTTGAGCGCCGTCTGCCCGCCCATCGTCGGCAGCAGCGCATCGGGCCGTTCCTTGGCGATGATCTTGGCGACGATATCGGGCGTGATCGGCTCGATATAGGTGGCGTCGGCGAATTCCGGATCGGTCATGATCGTCGCGGGGTTGGAGTTGACGAGGATGACGCGGTAGCCCTCCTCCTTCAACGCCTTGATCGCCTGCGTGCCGGAGTAATCAAACTCGCACGCCTGCCCGATGATGATAGGGCCAGCGCCAATGACGAGGATCGAGGAAATGTCGGTTCTTTTGGGCATTTAGGCGTTCCTGATTGCTTCTACGAGCAAATCGAGCAGCTTTCCTGCTGCTGCTCCGATCGCGTGATCTTTGTATTGTTCGACAAGCATTCGAAGGCCGACAATCAACGTTAGCTGCAAACTTTCAGCTGAGAAAATCGCCGCGCGGATTAATTCTCTGCCAGCCTTTAGCCGCCCAAGGATGAGTTCGCGGATTCCATCCCCGCCACCAACCGAGTTTTGCGACTCAACCATCGCGATGATTTCGTCGATCGGCTCGGCAATTTCGGAGGCTTGATTGTCGCTTAGTCGAACAATTCGGTCAGACGCAGGAACTTCCGACGAAGTTTCCTCAAACGCAGAGGTTACATCATCGGCATCAGCGTCGGCAGCCAAACCTTCTGCAACAATTCTTCCCAATGCATTGCGATACGCTGTCGGGGCGGCTTCGCCGAGATTGTTAAGCCGCTGCGCTGCAGGATTCTGAGAAAGAGACCTCTTGACGATGTTAGCCTTCTCTTGAGGGTTTATTTTGTACCAAACACCAGTGAATTCATCACCTTCTGATACAATTCCACCGTTTGCTAAAACTTCGTTGAAGGCAGCGAGAAATATTTCAAGAAATGATGCTGGAACAACTTGTAGGTCATAATCCTCAAATGACTTGAAATATGCAGCCTCGTTGATCCGCGTAATGTCGTCAGCGGTTACCCACCCCTCACCAAATATCTTGTCATACTTGGGCGAGCGGATAAAATTGTAAAACAGCATCTGTAAATATGCGTCTCTCACCCCAACCCCCCCACAAACTTCGCAAACAGATAGAAGCTATCCTGCGGCCCCGGACTTGCCTCGGGGTGATACTGCACCGCAAACGCGCGCTTGCCCTTGATCGCGATTCCGCAATTCGTCCCATCGAACAGGCTCACATGGGTCTGCTCCACGCCCTCCGGCAAGGTCGCCACGTCCACCGCAAAGCCGTGGTTCATCGAGGTGATCTCGACCAGCCTGGAGGTTTCCCCCCAGCTCTCACCCACGCGCTGGACGGGGTGGTTTGCGCCGCGGTGGCCCTGGTGCATCTTGATCGTCTTCGCGCCGGCCGCCAGCGCCAGCAGCTGGTGGCCCAGACAGATGCCGAACAGCGGCACGTCGGCATCGAGCAGCGCGGCGATTACCGGCACCGCATATTCGCCCGTCGCCGCCGGATCGCCGGGGCCGTTGGACAGGAACACGCCATCAGGGGCGAGCGCCATCACCTCTTCAAACGAGGTCTTGGCCGGCACCACCGTCACCCGCGCCCCGGCCTTCACCAGATTGCGGAAGATGTTGTCCTTCGCCCCGTAATCGATGGCGACCACGTGGGGTAAATCTGAACCCGTTCGTGCTGAGCCTGTCGAAGCACTGTTCTTTTCTTCAGAAGAGAAGGACGGCCCTTCGACAAGCTCAGGGCGAGCGGTCTTGGGGGCTGGTTTTTTTGACCAAGGCGCGCGGCCATAGCCCTTGCCCAGTTGCCACGCGCCGCCGCCCCACTGCTCTTCAGCCTCGCGGGTCACACGCACCGCCAGATCCATCCCTTCAAGCCCTGCCCAGCCCCGCGCACGCTTTAACAGCGCGTCGAGATCAAACTTCCCGTCCGGCGCGTGGGCGATCACCGCGTTGGGCGCGCCCGATTGGCGGATGCGGCGGGTCAGCGCGCGGGTGTCCACGCCCGAAAGGCCGATCTTGCCATTGCGGGCCATCCATTCAGCGAATTTCTCGATAGAGCGGAAACTGGAAGGCTCGGTCACGTCCTCACGCACCACGCAGCCGACTGCGCCTTCCACCTTGCTCTCCACATCTTCGGCATTGGCGCCGACATTGCCGATATGCGGGAAGGTGAAGGTGACGATCTGCGCGGCGTAGCTGGGATCGGTCATCACTTCCTGATAGCCGGTCATCGCGGTGTTGAAGCACACCTCGCCCACCGCCGCGCCAACCGCGCCAAAGCCCCGGCCCCAGATCACCGTGCCATCGGCCAGAACGAGACAGCCGGTCGCCCCAAAGGCAAGCGCGCGGAAAGATGCGGGGTCGGCCATTGGGGGCGCTCCGTTCCAGTAAAAAGCCAGCGATGTTGCTAAGTTTTGACCGCTAAGCCCCCCAGCCCTCCGCGTCAACCTAGGCGTGGCAGTTGATTTGCGTTAGAGGCGCGGCGCTTCATTCCATCCACAGGAAACACGCCATGATCCGTGATGACATCAAATCCGCCACCATCGCCGCAATGAAGGCGGGCGAGAAAGACCGCACCGCCGCGCTCCGCCAGATCTCCGCGAAGATCAAGGATCGCGATATCGAGGAACGCACGTCGAGCAAGCCGACGCCGGACGATGAACTGGTGGTCAGCGTGCTCCAGAAAATGGCCAAGCAGCGGCGCGAATCGATCGAGATGTATGTTGCCGGCGGGCGCGAGGAACTGGCAGCGGTGGAGCGCGCCGAACTCGCGGTGATCGAGCAATTCCTGCCGCAGATGATGAGCGAGGCCGAAACCATCGCCGCGATCGAGGCTATCAAGGCCGAAACCGGCGCTTCCACGATCAAGGACATGGGCACGGTGATGGGCGAACTGAAAGCCCGCCACGGCGCGGTGCTGGACGGCAAACTGGCGAGCGGGCTGGTGAAGGCTGCGCTTTCCTGAACTCTCATTCCGTTCGCCCTGAGCCTGTCGAAGGGCTGCTTTTCCCTTTTAGACTTCGGTTGGAAAAAGAAGGACAGTGCTTCGACAAGCTCAGCACGAACGGATTTTGTTTCCACACCGGGTGCACATGATCCTGGTGCCTCACCTCGACACGAACGGAAACGGGGATCAATAGTCGCCCATGGCCATCACCCCGCAATGGAAGGACGAACTGCGCGCGCGCATCACGCTGTCCACGCTGGTGATGCGCAGCGTCAAGCTGACGCGCGCCGGGCGCGAATGGAAGGGGTGCTGCCCGTTCCACGACGAAAAGACGCCGAGCTTCTACGTCAATGATCAAAAGCAGTTTTATCATTGCTTCGGCTGCGGGGCGCATGGCGATGCGATCAGCTGGATGGTCGATCATGCCGGGCTGCAATTCATGGACGCGGTCAAGGAACTGGCGGCGCAGGCCGGGATGGAAGTCCCCGCGCCCGATCCGGCAATGGCCAAACGTGCTGAACAACGCGCCAGCCTGATCGACGTGACCGATGCCGCGCAGGCGTTCTATGTCGAAACCCTCGCCGGGCCGGGCGGCAAGGCAGCGCGCGACTATCTGGAACGGCGCGGGTTCGCGCCTGCGGTCTGCCGCGAATTCGGGTTTGGCTGGGCACCCGATGACCGGCAGGCATTGCCCAAGGCGCTCCCCCAATTCGGCGAGGATATGCTCGAAACGGCCGGGATGCGCGCCGCCAATGAAGCGGGCGAGCATTACGACCGGTTCCGCGGCCGGGTGATGCTGCCGATCCACGACGCGCGCGGGCGGGTGATCGCATTCGGTGGCCGCATTCTCGACAAGCGAGAGGGCGTCGCCAAATACCTTAATTCGCCTGACACCGAATTGTTCGACAAGGGCCGCACGCTCTACAACCTCCACCGCGCCGCGCCCGCTGCGCGCCAGAGCGGGCGGGTGGTGGTGGTTGAAGGCTATATGGACGTGATCGCGCTCGCCAATGCGGGGATCGCCGATGTGGTTGCCCCGCTCGGCACGGCGCTTACCGAAATGCAGCTCGAACTGTTGTGGCGCATGGTCGATGCGCCGGTGCTATGTTTCGATGGCGATGCGGCGGGCCAGCGCGCGGCGATGCGGGCTGTTGCGCGGGCGCTGCCGATGCTGGCACCGATGCGTTCGCTGAGCATTGTGCGGCTGCCGAGCGGGCTTGATCCCGATGATTTGCTCCGCGCGCAGGGCAAGGGCGCGATGGAACGGCTGCTCGATAACCCTGCAAGCCTGATCGAAACCCTGTGGCAGTTTGAACGCGATGCGCAGCCGCTTGCCACGCCAGAGGCCAAGGCGGGGTTGAAGGCGCGGCTGATGGCGCATGTCGAAACCATCGCTGATCCCGAGGTCAAGGGCCTCTATCGCCGCGAATTGAGCGACCGGTTTTCAGCCTTTGCCTATCCGCCGCGCGCGCCGCGCCAATCGCCTCAACCCGGCCAGCGCGCTCCCTGGCGCGGCGGTCAGCCAGTGCCGCAGCGCCTGTCTGATGATGCGCGCGCGCGGCTTTCCGGCATGATGGCGGGCGGCCAGCGCCAAGGCCTGCTCACCGCTGTCATCGCCGGGCTGACCCGCCATCCGCAAGAGATATCCCGCCATGCCGAGGCCCTGTCGCGGCTCGCCCGGCATGACCGCGAAGCCGCACCTTTGATCGAATCGCTGTTCGAACTTGCGGAAACGCTTGATTCGGACGGCGCACTCGCCATATGCAGCGCGCAAGGTCAACCTGCCCCGCCGGCAGATATCCGCTACGCCTTCCTTGATGAAGGCCATGATCCCGGCGCCGCGTGCGAGGAACTGGCTGAAGCTGTGTCGCTGCTGGTCGAAAAACCAGCCTTGGAGGCTGCGCTTGCGGCCACCATTGCCCGTTTCGACAATGATCCGGAAGGGTCGTTTGTCGAACAGACCCGTTTGCGCGCGCAGCTCAGTGCAATTGAAGAACGCCTCAAGGCCTTCGGACGCCGGAAAGCGGCTCCGCTGGCGACGGGTGAAAACACCGCCTGAACAGCGGGTATGGGATTAACGGGCGGCACCGCGCAACCACACAGCGCGCAACCGCCGGGCAACGGATTGATATTGAAATATGGCCGAAAAAGAAGACGCCCCGCTGATCGATCTCAACGAGGCTTCGATCAAGAAATTGATCAGCAAGGCAAAAAAGCGCGGCTATGTCACCTATGACGAGCTGAACGAGGCGCTGCCATCGGGCGAGATGAGCCCCGATCAGATCGAGGATGTGCAGACCGCGCTCAGCGAAATGGGCGTGCAGATCGTCGAGAATGACGAGGATGCCGAAGCTGAATCCGATGGCGAGGAGTCCGAAGTCAAAGGTATCGCCGATGACGATAATGATGACGACGACGACGATGATGACAGCGACAAAAAGGGCCCAAGCAAGGACGCGCGGGCGGGCAACAAAAAGCTCGTAACCGGCGAACGCACCGATGATCCGGTGCGGATGTATCTGCGCGAAATGGGCGCGGTTGAACTGCTCAGCCGCGAAGGCGAAATCGCCATCGCCAAGCGGATCGAGGCCGGGCGCGACATGATGATCATGGGTCTGTGCGAAAGCCCGATCACCTTCCACGCCATCATCCAGTGGTCAGAAGCGCTGAACAACGGCGATATGCAACTGCGCGAAATCCTTGATCTGGACGCGATGCTGTCCAAGGAACCGCCCGCCGACAAGTTGGCCGAGGGCGCCGAGGATGATGACGACGACGGCGAAATCTCCGAAGCCACCGCCGGCCCGACGATCCGCGAGGACGACGAAGTAGAGGACGAGCCCGAAGCATCTGACGATGATGACGAGGACGGCGAAGGCCGCCCCAAACGCGAAGAGGAAGAGGAGGAAGACAACACCCTCTCCCTCGCGCAGATGGAAGCCGCGCTGAAGCCCGAAGCGCTTGAAACCTTTGCCCGCATCACCAAGCTGTTCAAGGATTTTGAAAAGCTCCAGCGCGACCGGGTCGAAACTCTGGCGGAGGGCGATGATTTCCCGAAAGCCAAGGAAAAGAAATACGAAACCTTGCGCGAAGACCTCACCGCCGAGGTTGAAAGCGTGCAGTTCCACGCGACCAAGATCGAATTTCTGGTTGATAATCTCTATGCCTTCAACCGCCGCCTGACCACGCTGGGCGGGCAGATGTTGCGGTTGGCCGAACGTCACAAGGTCAAGCGTATCGACTTTCTCAACGCCTATGTCGGCAACGAGATGGATGATGGCTGGATCAAGGAACGCGCCAAGAAAGACAAGAAATGGGCCGCCTTTGCCGAGCGCGAAGACGCCGCGATTGAACGCATTCGCGCCGAAATCTCCGATATCGCCGCACAGACCGGGATGAGCCTCACCGAGTTTCGCCGCATCGTCAACATGGTGCAGAAAGGCGAGCGTGAGGCGCGCATTGCCAAGAAGGAAATGGTCGAGGCAAACCTGCGTCTGGTGATTTCGATCGCCAAGAAATACACCAACCGCGGCCTGCAATTCCTTGATCTTATTCAGGAAGGCAATATCGGACTGATGAAGGCGGTCGACAAGTTCGAATACCGCCGGGGTTACAAGTTCAGCACTTACGCGACGTGGTGGATCCGGCAGGCGATCACCCGCAGCATCGCCGATCAGGCCCGCACCATCCGCATTCCGGTGCACATGATCGAAACGATCAACAAACTGGTGCGCACAAGCCGCCAGTTCCTGCACGAAGAAGGCCGCGAGCCAACCCCTGAGGAAATGGCCGCGCGTCTTTCCATGCCGCTGGAAAAAGTGCGCAAGGTGATGAAAATCGCCAAGGAGCCGATCAGCCTTGAAACGCCGATTGGTGACGAGGAGGACAGCCACCTCGGCGATTTCATCGAGGACAAGAACGCCATCATCCCGGTCGATGCCGCGATTCAGGCGAACCTCAAGGAAACCGTCACCCGCGTGCTGGCGTCCCTCACCCCGCGCGAAGAACGCGTGCTGCGGATGCGGTTCGGGATCGGGATGAACACCGATCACACGCTCGAAGAAGTCGGCCAGCAGTTTAGCGTGACGCGCGAACGCATCCGGCAGATCGAAGCCAAGGCGCTGAGGAAACTCAAGCACCCGAGCCGCAGCCGCAAGATGCGGTCGTTCTTGGATCAGTAAGAGAATTGGCAATGTGCGTCGCACGCTTTGCCATCGCTCTTATTGTGTCAATGCAACTGGGCCTGTCCGGCTCGAGCTGCGCGCAAGGGAACGCCCATGCTCTGCCGCCCGCGTAATTTTCGAGGCCGTGCTGATCTGACCGAAACCATGCGGCTTGGTTCCGCCAAGAAAATGCTGATGATCTTCGAAACGACCGCAGTGGCCTAGCCGAGCGAAAACTTAGGCGCTTTCATTGCCGCTTGCACGTTTGCTGGCATCGATTGCCAGGCAGCTTTCACCCGCTGCTCAGTCTGAACGTAGTCGAGCAAGACCCGATTGATCTCATCGGCGCTCGGCCAATCCTTGGCATCCCAGACTTGGCTCTCGGGGATGACGTGAACCCCGGGCTTGCTTGGCGGCGCAATCGACGCGTTGAAAAAAAATGCGTCCTTGGGACGCGCTTGCAAATCATGAGCGTAGTTCTGGATTGCCTTGGTCATCGAACCGAGGTTTGCCTTGGCAGCTTCAAATACCTCAATCGCTTCTATGTATTCCGCAACCTGTTCCATGTCGATCTCCTTAAGTCGTCCAAGCGAAGTATGTTCTAACTCTGTTCCCGCGTCACGCGATCACAGTTAATAATCCACCGCTTTGATAATCCAGTGTAGTCGAACTGTTGAGGAAAGCAGGGAGCGGGAGTCGAAGCTGAGCGAAGGGTCGCGTCCGAGGAGCTAACCCATTTCCGCAAGGTCAGGCAATCTGCGGCGGCCAGCCATCGCCTCCAATAGTCATCCCCCCGTCGAAAAGCCGCCCCCTAGGGGTGGAGAATCGCTGCCCCAGCGCCTATGTGCCTTGCATGCGTATCGCCATAGCCTCTGACCACGCCGCCATCGCGCTCAAAGCCGAGCTTGTCGAATGGCTCATCGAAGACGGGCACGAGGTCGCTGACCTTGGCCCCGAACCGGGGGTCAGCGTCGATTACCCCGATTACGGCTACCGCCTCGCGGAAGTTATCGCCGAAGGGGCAGCAGAGTTCGGCGTTGCCCTGTGCGGCAGCGGGATCGGCATTTCGATCAGCGTCAATCGCCACCCGCAGGTGCGCTGCGCTCTGGTGTCCGAACCGCTCTCAGCTGCCCTTGCGCGCGAACATAATGATTCCAATTGCATCGCATTAGGCGCGCGGCTGATCGGGAGCGAGATGGCCAAATCCTGCGTTGCCACCTTCCTCGACACCGAATTTGCCGATGCCGGCGACCCCGCCGGACGCCATCAGCGCCGCGTCGGCAAGCTTGGCAAGCCCCCGTTCCTGCCCGATCATATCGAGACCCATCAATGAGCACTGCCTCCGCCAATTTTGCCGCCCGCACTAGCCCCGTGATGGACGGGTTCTGGCATAATGATCTTGCCGCCGCCGATCCGGAAATTGCCGCTGCGGTTGCCAAGGAGCTCGCCCGGCAGCGCGACAAGATCGAGTTGATCGCGTCGGAAAACATCGCAAGCCGCGCGGTGCTTGAGGCAGCGGGCAGCGTATTCACCAACAAATATGCCGAGGGCTATCCGGGTAAACGCTATTACGGCGGCTGCGACTATGCCGACGTGGTCGAAACGCTGGCAATTGACCGCGCCAAGCAATTGTTCGGCTGCAATTTTGCCAATGTGCAGCCGAACAGCGGCTCACAGATGAATCAGGCGGTGTTCCTCGCGCTGCTCAATCCCGGCGATACCTTCATGGGGCTGGATCTCAACTCAGGGGGGCATCTCACCCACGGATCGCCGGTCAATATGAGCGGCAAATGGTTCAATCCGGTGTCTTACGGCGTGCGTCAGGATGACGAGCGGATCGACATGGAAGCGGTTGCCGCCACCGCGCGCGAACACAAGCCGAAGCTGATCATCTGCGGCGGCACCGCCTATTCACGCACCTGGGATTTCCCCGCCTTCCGCGCGATTGCGGATGAAGTGGGCGCGGTGCTACTGTGCGATATGAGCCACATTTCCGGGCTGGTTGCAGGCGGCGCGCACCCCTCGCCCTTCCCGCATTGCGACATCGTCACTTCGACGACGCATAAATCCCTGCGCGGCCCGCGGTCGGGCATCATCCTGTGGAATGACGAAAAATACACCAAGCCATTGAACATGGCGGTGTTTCCCGGCCTGCAAGGCGGCCCGCTGATGCACATCGTCGCGGCCAAGGCGGTGGCGTTCCGCGAGGCTTTGCAGCCCGAATTCAAGGCCTACGCTCACCGCGTGGTCGAAAACGCCCGCGCACTGGCGGCCAGTCTTGAGGACAACGGGTTGCGGATCGTGTCGGGCGGCACCGATAACCATTCGATGCTGGTCGATCTCACCGCAAAAGACGTGACCGGCAAGGATGCTGAAAAGGGCCTCGACCGGGCGTGGCTCACCTGCAACAAGAACGGCATCCCGTTCGACACCCGATCGCCATTTGTCACCAGCGGCATCCGGCTCGGCACTCCAGCGGGCACCACCCGCGGTTTCGGCCCGGAGGAGTTCCGCACCATTGGCAAGTTAATCGCCGAAGTGGTTGATGGGCTCGCCAAAAACGGCCCCGAAGGCGATGCGCAGATCGAACAAAGCGTGCGCCAGCGGGTCAGCACACTGTGCGCCGCATTTCCCGTCTATCCCGGCCTGTGAAAGGGCACCGACCATGAACGAGTCCGATCCCCGCAAGACCCCCGATTGGGTCGAAGATGCCAAGGCTGAAATCTCTGGCATGGCCAAGGAAGGCGTCCACCATCCCTCGACCAAGCCGGTGCTGACCGGCGCGGCGATTGGCGCTGTCGCCGGGATGATCCTGCCGGTGGTGTCGTGGCCGTTGGGACTTGCTGTTGGCGCAGGCTTTGCCTTCTACCAGCGGATCAGGAAGTAACCATCTGAATGCGCTGCCCCTTTTGTGCCCATGATGATAGTCAGGTCAAGGACAGCCGCCCGACCGAGGATAACGCCTCGATCCGGCGGCGGCGGCAGTGTTCGTCTTGCGGGGCGCGCTTCACCACCTTTGAACGGGTGCAACTGCGCGAAGTGGTGGTGGTCAAATCCGGAGACCGCCGTGAACCGTTCGACCGGTCGAAACTGGAACATTCGGTCGCGCTTGCCTGTCGTAAGCGCGGGATTGAACAGGAACGGCTCGATCAGCTGATTTCAGGCATTCAACGGCAGGTTGAAACCTCGGGCGAGGCGGAAGTGCCATCGGCGCATATTGGCGAACTGGTGATGGAAGGCCTGCGCCAGATCGATTCGGTTGCCTATATCCGCTTTGCCAGCGTTTACCGCGATTTCTCCGAAGCGCGCGATTTCGAGGAATTCGCCAGCACGGTGCAGGACGCGGCGAGGGACTGACGTGCCAAAAACTGACAGGACTGGCAGCCTCAACACCCCGGTGATCGTGCTCGTGCGTCCGCAACTGGGCGAGAACATCGGCAAGGCGGCGCGCGCGATGCTCAATTTCGGGCTGACAGAGCTGCGGCTGGTGACCCCGCGCGATGGTTGGCCCAATCCTTCGGCTGGCCCGGCTGCTGCGGGTGCGGACATCGTTCTGGAACAGGCCAGGGTCTATGCCACCACTGCCGAGGCCGTTGCCGATTGCGCCCATGTCCATGCCACCACGGTGCGCAAACGCGGCGTGACCAAACCGGTGATCGGTCCCGATGAGGCCGGGCGGCAGGTGCACACGCTGGCCGGGCGGCACGCGATTTTGTTCGGCCCGGAACGGTCGGGGCTGGAAACCGAAGACGTAGCGCTGGCGCGCAATATCATCACCGTGCCGATCAATCCCGAATTCGCCTCGCTCAATCTGGCGCAGGCGGTGATTCTGGTGGCCTATGAATGGTCGCGGATCGGGCGCGAACTGGCAGGCGCGGATGCGGCGCTGGTGCAGCCCACGGTCGAAGACGTGCTGCCCCCCGCCCCGCAGGAAGAACTTGACGGGCTGATCGCGCATTTTGAGGAATTACTCGAACCGCGCGGTTACTTCCTGCCCCAAGGTCGCGCGGAAACGACCCACCGCACCTTGCGCGGGATGCTGACCAAACCGGGCTGGAACCATCTGGAAGTGCGCACCTTGCGCGGCATCCTCACCACGCTGAGCCGCACCCGGCGGGAGTGACTGCGCCCGCGACAAGGCTTGACCTTGCGCCCCATCCTGCTATGCGCGCGCCTTCGCAATTGGCCCTGCACCCCGGTGAAGCAGTGGCCGCGTCAGGCGTATTGGTCTGGCGGTGCGATGCCGGGTTGAACGCTCACCAATGGGGTGGGCCAGCAAAATTGAAGGATACGACTTATGTCGAAGCGCAAAAGCGCCAAGTATAAACTTGACCGTCGGATGGGCGAAAACATCTGGGGTCGCCCCAATTCTCCGGTGAACAAGCGTGCCTACGGCCCTGGCCAGCATGGTCAGCGCCGCAAAGGCAAGATGAGCGATTTCGGTCTGCAGCTGCGCGCCAAGCAGAAGCTGAAAGGCTATTACGGCGACGTCACCGAAAAGCAGTTCAAGCGCACCTATTTCGAAGCGTCGCGGATGAAGGGCGATACCAGTCAGAACCTGATTGGCCTGCTCGAACAGCGGCTCGACATGGTGGTCTATCGCGCCAAGTTTGCACCGACGATCTTCTCCGCGCGTCAGGTTGTCAGCCACGGCCACATTTATGTGAACGGTGTGAAGTGCAACATCGCATCGCGCCGGGTATTGATTGGCGACGTCATCAGCCTCGGCAGCAAGGCCAAGGAAATGGCGCTGGTAATCGAAGCGCAAAGCCTGGCTGAACGCGACATCCCCGATTACGTCATGCCCGATGGCACGGACAAGGTGACTTTCACCCGCGTGCCCAAGCTCGACGAAGTGCCTTACCCGGTGACGATGGAACCGAACCTGGTGGTGGAATTCTACTCGCGTTGATAACTGTTCAGCGACGGAATACGAAAAGGGCGGCCTTGCGGGGCCGCCCTTTTTTGTTGTGGCTTCGGAATCCGGACGTCAGCCTCTGATCCGATCCCATTCGGCAAATTCATAGGCGATCGAACCTTCGACGAGGCGCTCCCAGATGTCCGCGATCACATCACCGGGCAGACCCTGCGCTTCGCCCTCGGCCACGGCGGCGGCTATGACGCTGGCCTTGCGCGCTTCATCCCTCACCGCATCGCGGTTGTCCTTGATCCGCGCGGCGGCGCGCATATAGCCGAACCGGATTGCCAGCAACGCCACCAATTGACGGTCAAGCGCATCCACCCCGGCGCGCACATCGGCCATGGTTTCGCAGGCTTTCGGGTGTTTGGCATCTGGCAAAGGCATTAATCAGGAACTTCCAAGGTAATCGCGCCGGAATACATCGGCAAAATCGGCAAAACGCTGGCCCGCAATGGCATCGCGCATGGCCTGCATCAAGGCCTGATAGAAGCTGAGATTATGCTCCGTCACCAGCATCGCACCCAGCATTTCGCCAGACTTGACGAGGTGGTGGATATAGGCGCGCGAATAGGTGGTGCAGACCGGACAGGTGCAGGACACGTCCAGCGGGGCGGTATCTTCGGCGAACCGCGCATTGCGCAGGTTCATCGGGCCATTCCACGTAAACGCCTGCCCGTTGCGGCCTGACCGGGTGGGCAGCACACAATCGAACATATCGATCCCGCGCTCCACCGCGCCGACCAGATCATCGGGCTTGCCCACCCCCATCAGGTAACGCGGGCGGTCAGCGGGGAGCATATCGGGCGCATAGTCGAGCACGCCGAACATCGCCTCCTGCCCCTCCCCCACAGCCAGCCCGCCGACGGCATAGCCATCGAAGCCGATATCAGTGAGCGCATCGGCGCTTTCCCGCCGCAAGTCTTGATGCAGCGCGCCCTGCTGTATCCCGAACAGAGCAGCGCGGGCGGCGTGTTCCCCTCCGCTGTCAAACCCGTCGCGGCTGCGTTTGGCCCAGCGCATCGACAATTCCATCGACGCAGCGATTTCATCGCGTGAACGATCAGCGCGCGGGCATTCGTCAAACGCCATGACGATATCGGAACCCAGCAACCGCTGGATCTCCATCGAACGTTCGGGGGTGAGCATATGCTTTGACCCGTCAAGATGGCTGCGAAATTCAACCCCCTGTTCGGTCAGTTTACGCAATTCCGACAGGCTCATCACCTGATAACCGCCGCTATCGGTCAGGATCGGGCGCGGCCAGTTCATGAAGCGGTGCAGCCCGCCAAGCCGCGCCACCCGTTCTGCACCGGGGCGCAGCATCAGGTGATAGGTATTGCCAAGGATAATGTCGGCGCCGGTCGCGCGCACGGCTTCGGGCTTCATCGCCTTTACCGTGGCTGCCGTGCCGACCGGCATGAACGCAGGCGTGCGGATTTCGCCGCGCTGCATCGTGATGGTGCCGGTACGGGCCTTGCCGTCGGCGGCGTGCAGGGTGAAGGAAAATCGGGGGGAAGTCATCGCGCTCGCGCGCTAGCGCCGCGACAGCGAATTGTCACGCGTCGCGCGCGCGTGGTAGCACGAAAATGGCAGGAGCAGCGTAGGTGCTGCCCCTGCCATGATTTGCCGAGCAGAAGTTGGCTCAGAAGGCGTAAAGCACGCCAATCGTTGCACGGGTGGAATCGAACGCGATGGTATCAACCCCGGCGCGGAACCGGATCGGGCTTTCCCCCAGACCGAATTCGACACCTGCGCCGACGAGGTAATCGCCATCAGTATCGTCGAGCCCGACCACTGCCGGAGTCACGAAATGTTTCAGGTTGAAATCAACTTCCTGATAGCCGCCACGCACGAACAGCTTGGCATTGTCACCAACACGCACACCTGCGCGAACGGCGGCACCATATTCGCTATCAATCGCACCATCGCCGATGTGGAAGTTGCCTTCCGCGCCAACAAAGAACGTGTTTCCAACCGGGAAATCGACCCCGGCAATAACGCCATAAATGCCGCCATCATCATCGGGCAGGCCGATACCAAGATCGTGAATACCCGCCGATGCGCCGATATAGACCTCGGGCTTGGCTTCGGAGTTGGACTGCGCCTGCGCAGCGGCCGGAAGGGTGATCGCGGTCAGCGCTGCGAGCGCTGAGATTGCTACTTTAGTCATGTTTTTTCCTTTCATTGACCTGCCGAATGGGGGGAGCAGCAGGTGCCGCAACCCTTAGGAAAAACAGACTTTCTATCGAATGAACCGATAGGCAGGGCGCCGTTCAGTTTCGGCTACTGGCAACTTTCGCCAGCCCTGCCATCGGGTAGCAACAACGAGGAATCGCCATAGGAATAAAAGCGGTAATCGCTGGCAACCGCGTGGGCATAGGCTGCCATCATCCGGTCACGCCCCATCAACGCGCTGACCAGCATCATCAGGGTCGATTTGGGCAGGTGAAAATTGGTCATCAGCCCATCGACCGCGCGAAACCTGTAGCCCGGCGTGATGAAAATGGCGGTGTCGCCTGCGAATGGCAGGATGGTGCCATCCTCCGCCGCCGCGCTTTCGAGCAAACGCAGTGAAGTTGTGCCGACAGCGATGATCCGGCCACCGGCAGCGCGGGCCCGATTCAGCTGCGCCGCTGTTTCATCGGAAATGCGCCCGAATTCGGCGTGCATCTGGTGGTCTACGGTATCATCGACTTTCACCGGCAGAAACGTCCCCGCCCCAACGTGGAGGGTCAGCATTGCCCGGCCAATCCCGCGCGCATCCAGCGCATCGACCAGCCTTTGAGTGAAATGCAACGATGCGGTGGGCGCAGCGACTGCGCCTTTTTCCGCCGCAAACATTGTCTGGTAATCGTCCCGATCCTGCTCATCGACCCCGCGCCGCGCCGCGATATAGGGCGGCAGCGGCATCGTGCCTGCCCGGTCGAGAAGCACTTCGACAGGCTCCTCGCCTTCGAACAATAGCGTGATTGAGCCATCTGCATGGCGCGCCTCCGCCCGCGCGGTAACACCGCCGCCGAACACCAATTGATCGCCCAGCTTCACCCGCTTGGCATTGCGGATGAACGCCTGCCAGCGCCGCAGATCGATCCGCTTGTGCAAGGTGGCGCCGATTCTTGCCTCGCCATCAGCGCGGCGGCCTTCGAGTTGCGCGGGGATCACGCGGGTGTCGTTGAACACCAGCACATCGCCGGGGTTCAGCAGAACGGGCAGATCGCTTACCCCGCGATTTTCAAACGGCGCATCCTGTCCGCGCACCACCAGCATCCGCGCGGCATCACGCGGACGCGCCGGGCGCAGGGCAATGCGATCCGTCGGCAGATCGAAATCGAACAGGTCAACTTTCATGGCACGCGCGCCTAGCGCGAGGCGCGTGTCGGGGAAAGCCCCATCACCCGATTGGCGCGCTCAGCATGTCAGCCGAAATCGGAGCCTCTTCCACCGGAGCGGGCGGCGGTGGCGGCGGGATGTTATCGCTGGCGATTGAAGCTTGCAAAATTCGGGTCGGATCAGACGGTGGCTCACCCCGGTTGATCGCATCCACCGCTTCCATGTTCTCGATCACCCGACCCAAATTGGTGTACCGCTTATCGAGGCTGAAACGCGGGTAGAACACGATGAAAAACTGGCTGTTGGCGCTATCCTCTTCCGAAGCGCGGGCCATCGCGAGCGAACCGCGCACGTGCGGCAAGGGGTTGAATTCGGCCTTGAGATCAGGAAGCTCGCTGCCGCCCATGCCAGTGCCGGTGGGATCGCCACTTTGCGCCATGAAGCCATCGATCACCCGGTGGAAGACGACTCCATTGTAAAACCCGCTCCGGGTCAGGGTCTTGATCCGTTCGATATGGGCCGGTGCCCAATCAGGCATCAGGCGGATCTTTACCCGCTCACCATTTGACAGGTCGAGCACCCAGATATTTTCAGGATCGACCGCCGCGTCATAGTTGATCGGTTGATAGGTGCGCAGGACAGCGGGAGCCTTGTCATCACTTTCGTCGGCCTGCGCGGCATCGTCTCCCGGCGTCGCCGCAGGGGTCTCATCGGGCTGCTCCTGTGCAAACGCCATCTGCGGCGCGGCGAACAAAAGCAGGGCGGCAAATGCAGGTTTGAGCGTGGCTGTGATCATTGTTCCATCCGAATTAGGCCCGCCGTGTAGCCACGCCCGGCTGACGTTGCAATGAATGAAGGAATGAAGCGCGACTTTGGAGGCAGGCTGTCCTCAGTAATCGCCTTTCAGCCCCAATTCGCGCACTCGTGCAGCAACTTCATCGCGCACCGGCGGGCTGACAAACTTGCCGATTTCGCCGCCATAGGTCGCAATTTCCTTGACCAGTCTGCTGGCAATGGGTTGCAGGCTGACGTCTGCCATGAGGAAGATCGTTTCGATCCGGTCATTAAGCTGCCGATTCATGCCCGTCAGCTGGTACTCGTATTCAAAGTCAGTCACCCCGCGAATGCCGCGGATCACGACCGAGGCCCCCTGCGCCTCAGCGAAGTCCATCAACAGGGCGTTGAAGCCGACCACCGCGACATTGCCGATCCCGAGCGCGGCAACCTCACGCTCAACCATCGCCATACGCTCGGCATCAGAGAACATCGGCGTCTTGGCGATGTTGGTCGTAACCCCGATAATCAGGTAATCAACCAGCTTCGCCCCGCGCCGGATGATATCGGTGTGGCCCAGCGTGATCGGGTCGAAGGTTCCGGGGTAAATGCCAATGCGGCGTGTCATATCTTGCCCTCTCTGCCTGAAAGATCAGCGGTCACGTTCGACGATATAACGCGCGAGCGCACGCAGAATGTCAGCCTCTTGCCCGTGCGCGGCAAGATGGCCGATTGCCTGATCGACCAGCGCGCGCGCCTGTTCGCGGGCTTTATCGACCCCCATCAGCGTCACGAAGGTCTGCTTGCCCTGCTCAGCATCCTTGCGCAGCGCCTTACCCGCCTTGGCCTGATCGCCCTCCACATCCAGCAGATCGTCGGCAATCTGGAAGGCAAGACCGATATCGCGGGCATAGGCACGCAGGTGCGCCCTGCCCTGCGGCGCAACCCTGCCAAGGATCGCGCCCATTTCAACGCTGGCGGCCAGCAGCGCGCCGGTTTTCAGCTGTTGCAGCCGGGTAATCGTGCGCAAGTCATAGGTCACGCCTTCTTCGTCGGCGACCATGTCCATCATCTGCCCACCCGCCATACCGTGCATTCCTGATGCCACCGCCAGGGTAGCGATCAGTTCGCTGCGGGTGAAAGGGTCTTCGCTGGTATCATTATCGGCGAGAATCGCGAAGGCCAGCGCGTGGAGCGCGTCGCCTGCGAGCACAGCGGTCGCTTCGTCAAAGGCCTTGTGCAGCGTCGGCTTGCCGTGGCGCAGATCGTCATTGTCCATGCACGGCAAATCATCGTGGATCAGCGAATAGACGTGGATCGCCTCGATCGCCGCGCCCACCCGCAGCGCCGCATCGTGCGACACGCCGAACAGGCCGGCGGTGCTGACAACCAGCAGCGGGCGCACCCGCTTGCCCCCGCCGATGGCGGCATAACGCATCGCTTCAACCAGACGCGCGCTGGTATCAGCCGGCACGGGCAGCAATGCATCAAACAGCGAATCAATATCGGATTGAACGTTTGAGATCGCGTCGCTCAGCCGATCCCCGATGGCCCCCTCCTGCATCGCCTCAGCTTTCCGTGTCGAACGCTTGGGTGCCCGATGCGCGGCCATCAGCGGCAGTGACGATCTTTTCGATCCGCGCCTGCGCCGCATCAAGCCGCTGCTGGCACGCCGCGCGCAAAGCCTCCCCGCGTTCATACAGGCTGATCGACTGATCGAGCGGCACATCGCCGCGCTCAAGCTGCTGCACGATCCCTTCGAGCGCGGCGAGCGCCTGTTCGAAAGTCATCTGCGAGATATCCGGCCCTGCGGCTGGTGGTGCGTCTGGTGATGTTGTGCCCTCGTCCATACCCGCGAGCATTGACGGGACGTGCGAGCGCGGTCAAGGCTACCGATCAAGCGCGGCAAAATCGAAACAGGAAATTGCACCAATATGCTGAAGTGGATCATCGCCTATGGGACTGCGGCGGTTGCCTTTGGCGTGCTGGATGCGATCTGGCTGCGCTGGGCGTCGGGCAATCTTTATCGTCCAGTGATTGGCGATATCATGGCCAAGGATTTCAACGTCGTCGCGGCAGGCGTGTTCTACTTCATCTACCTTGCGGGGATGACATGGTTTGCGATCAAACCCGGCATTGAAAGCGGCACGGTGCAGGCCGCTTTGCTCAACGGCATCCTGCTCGGCGCATTGTGCTACGCCACCTTCGACCTGACGTCGCAGGCTGTGTTCAAGGTCTGGGCAACGCATATCAGCGTGCTCGACATCCTCTGGGGCGCTTTTGCGACCGGCGTGGCGAGCGCGGCTGCGACATGGGTCGTCCTGCGTTTCGCGCCCGCCTGATATGTTCATCGGTCACTTCGCCCCGGCGTTTATCGCCGCCGCTGTCAGCCCGCAAAGCCCGCGGCTGGGCACGCTGTTTGTCGCCGCGCAGCTAGTTGACTGGGGTTTTTTCGCGCTAGCGCTGATCGGTGTGGAAAAGTTGCGGGTCGATCCCGAAGCGAGCGTGATGGTGCCGTTCGATCTTTACCATATGCCCTATACCCATAGCCTGATCGGGGCCGGGATCTGGGCGCTGGCGTGCCTTGCGGTGGTGGCGATCCTGCACCGCAATGTCTTTGCCGGGCTGATGGCGGGGCTGGTGGTCGTATCGCACTGGCTGCTTGATTGGGTGGTGCACGTGCCCGATCTGACGCTGAACGGGCAGCCGCCCAAATTCGGGCTGGGGTTGTGGGATTATCCGTGGTTGGCAATCCCGCTCGAACTCGCGCTGACTTTGGGCGCATTCGTGTTTTATCTGCGCCGTACGCGCGGGCCTGCAGGGCCGCCAGCGGTGTTGCTGGGCGTGCTATTGCTGCTTCAGGCGGTCAACTGGTTTGGCCCCCATCCCGAAGCGGCAGGCCCGTTCCTATATGTGCAAGCGCTGATTGCGTTCGCCATTCTGACCGCGCTGGCGGCCTGGGTGGGGGAGAATCGCTGGCTCAAGAAACGCGGCGACTTGGCCTTCGCGCTCCAGTAATCTAGGGCGCTGCGCAAGGAGCCCCAGCATGACCGCAATCACCCCCGAAATCGTCGACCAGCACGGCCTTTCGCCGGAAGAATATGCGCGAGTGCTCAGCGCGCTGGGGCGGGAGCCGAACCTTGTCGAACTCGGCATTTTTTCGGTGATGTGGTCTGAACATTGCAGCTACAAATCGTCGCGCCTGCATCTGAAAAAACTCCCCACCGAAGCGCCGTGGGTGATTTGCGGACCGGGTGAAAACGCGGGCGTGATCGACATTGGCGATGGGCCTGAAGGACAAAAACTGGCGGCGATCTTCAAGATGGAGAGCCACAACCACCCCAGCTACATTGAACCCTATCAGGGCGCGGCGACCGGGGTGGGCGGCATTCTGCGCGATGTCTTCACCATGGGCGCGCGCCCCATCGCCAATGCCAATGCGCTGCGGTTCGGGCGGCCCGAACATCCCAAGATGAAGCATCTGGTGCAGGGCGTGGTCGCGGGAATCGGCGGCTACGGCAACTGCGTCGGCGTGCCGACAGTGGCGGGGGAAACCAATTTCCACCCTGCCTATGATGGCAATATCCTGGTCAACGCGATGACAGTGGGCGTGGCCAATGCTGACAAGATTTTCTATTCCGCCGCCACCGGGGTCGGCAATCCGATTGTTTATGTCGGTTCCAAGACCGGGCGTGACGGGATTCACGGCGCAACCATGGCCAGCGCCGATTTTGGCGACGATACCGAGGCCAAGCGCCCGACGGTGCAGGTTGGCGATCCCTTCACCGAAAAGCTGCTGATCGAAGCCTGCCTTGAACTGATGGCGACCGATGCGATTGTCGCGATTCAGGATATGGGCGCAGCGGGCCTCACCTCATCCTCGGTCGAAATGGCCACCAATGGCAAGGTCGGCATCCGGCTCGACATGAACATGGTGCCGTGCCGCGAAGCAGGCATGACGCCGTATGAAATGATGCTGAGCGAAAGCCAGGAGCGGATGCTCATGGTGCTCAAACCCGGCAAGGAGCCAATGGCCGAAGCGATCTTCCGCAAGTGGGAGCTTGATTTCGCGGTGATCGGCGAAGTTACCGATACCGGACACATGGTGCTGGAATTCAATGGCGAAGTCGTATGCGATATCCCGCTCGGCCCGCTCGCCGCCGATGCTCCGCTGTATGATCGACCTTATCTGTCAAAGGATGAATACAAGCTATGGGCCGGGGTCAAACCGCTCGCCGAGGTGCCTGCCAGCGATGATGTCGCGGCTGACCTGCTGGTGATGATGGCCTCGCCCGATCTCGCATCGCGCCGCTGGATTGCCGAACAATACGATTCGCAGGTGGGCGGCGACACGCTCCAGACAGGTGGCGATGCGGGCGTGGTGCGGGTGCACGGGACGGGTAAGGCGCTCGCCATCACCACCGATTGCACCCCGCGTTACGTGTTCGCCGATCCCTACGAAGGCGGCAAGCAAGCCATTGCCGAGGCCTACCGCAATCTGTGCGCAGTGGGCGCGCGGCCGCTGGCGGTGACCAATTGCCTTAATTTCGCCAACCCGCAGCGCCCCGAAATCATGGCGCAGATTGTCCATGCACTGGAAGGCATGGGCGATGCCTGCCGCGCATTGGATTTCCCGATCGTGAGCGGCAACGTCAGCCTCTACAACGAATCGAAGGCGACCGGCGGCGGCTCTGCGATCCTGCCCACCCCGGCGATTGGCGGGGTCGGCATCATCAATGATCTGTCTAAGATGATGACGATGCATTTCAAACAGGCAGGCGATGCGATCTATCTGGTCGGGCCGGAGTTCTGGGCCAAGCCCGATCCGACCCGCTCGCATCTGGGCCAGTCGTTATGGCTGCGCTTGATCAAGGGCCGCGAGGAAGGCCGCACCCCGCCGACGGACCTGACTATCGAGCGCAATGCCGGCACGATCATCCACGAATTGATCGCCGATGGGCTGGTGAACGCGGTGCATGATCTCAGCGATGGCGGTCTGGCGGTTGCGCTGGCCGAAATGGCGCTGGCGGGCGGGATTGGTGCAGACGCCGATCTGGCGGGCAACCCCGATTACACCCCCGCGCAGTGGTGGTTTGGCGAGGATCAGGGCCGCTATCTGGTGACGGTGCACGATGTTGAAGCGTTGAACGCGGCGCTCGCCAAGGGCACACGCGACGAAGAAACCGCGCAGATCGGCTTCCAGCGCATCGGCACGGTCGGCGGCGATCATGTGCTGGGCGTGCCGCTCAACGAATTGCGCGCGGCGAACCAGCGGTTTTTTGCAGAATGGATGGAGGGGTAAGGTCTGCGCCGCTTATGCAGCGACCAATTCAGGCTCGGCCGGTTTGGTGGCGAGCAGATCATAGGGGTCAATCCCCTCAGCCTGCCAGATGCGGTGACATTCGCGATATTTGGTCGGCTGCGGGATGCGCAAGCTCGCGCGGACATCCTCTAGCGGGCGGGTCAGCAATTCGCGGATCGGCTGCGCCATCAGCGATGGCGCGCCCTTGCCGGTGCGATGCGCCTGACGCACGGCCCCAAACACCGGGGCATCGCTGCCCTTCACCATCTTCTTGATATTGGCCGCGCCCGCATAACCGATCAGCAGGTGCCCCTGACTGGGTGATTGGCCATGCGTGAACAGCAGCACGCATTGTTCGCCCAAGGCATCGCGGCCATAGCCGGTCAGCACGTGGAACAGATCATGCGTGTCGCGCGAACGGTTGATGAACCATTCGACCAGATCGGGAAATCTGGGCCGCCCGAGCCTTTCGGATTCGGCCACCAGACCCGCCGCAGACAGGCCTTCGGACTCCATGAAGTCGCAATAGGCGTGGGCCAGACTGCCCTTGGCAGTGCGCCGCAACGCCGCGTGATCGTCAAGGATTTCAGGCAGGTTCGGTTCGGTGCTGCGCAGGTTTTCGCCGTGCGGCGACATGGTGAAATCACGCACGCGTTCCATAAAACTGCGCGATGGCAGCGATTCGAAAATTTTGAAAACAAGGCTGGTGTCTTCTTTGTCCTTGATCAACGCCTGAAAACTGCGCACCGCGCGCAGCGGGCGATATTGCGCCTGCGGGCGATCAGGGTGCCGCAAAACAGTGCCATCAGCAGCGAACATATTGCTGTATTTGTCTGAAGATGCGGTCATTTGCGGTCTGTTCCTGCGGGCCTGTTGTTGCGTGCTATCGATACAGACTGCCATAGTCTGCTTACATTTGTGTAAATAGCAGATTCGCGTCCTGCATCAAAACCCTTTTTGCAACCCATCCCGACGCGCGGCCGAAATCAGACCGCCCGCCAGTCTGAGCGGGGAATGCCGAGCAGGCTCAACACCGCAGTCAAATCACCGCAATCCACCCGGCCATTGGCAGCGCTGCGCGCCTTGGGTTTGGCGCGGTAGGCAAAGCCGTAGGTCGCAGCCGCGATCAGCGGGATATCATTGGCGCCGTCTCCGGTGGCCAAACTATGCGCGCCGCCCCCCATCGCCGCCAGTTCGTCGCGCAAGACCGCTACCTTGACCGCGCTGTCGGTGATCGGGCCGATCAGCCCGCCGGTGAGCCTGCCGCCTTCAACCGCCAATCGGTTGCCCACCACCCGGTCAAACCCCAGTATTTCCGCGACCGGATCAGCGAAATGGTGAAATCCGCCCGTCACCAGCACCGTTCGCGTGCCCAGCGCCGCCAGCGTTGCCACCAGCGTGGCCGCACCTGGCGTTGGGGTGATCCGTTCGGCGAGGCACGTGCGAATCGCGCTTTCATCGAGCCCTTCGAGCAAGGCCACCCGTTCGCGCAACGCCGCCTCGAAATCGATCTCGCCCTGCATCGCGCGTTCGGTAATCGCGGCGATCTGAGGTTTGATCCCGGCGTAATCGGCCAATTCATCGATGCATTCCTGCCCGATCATGGTCGAATCCATGTCGGAAACGAACACGCGTGGCACCATGATCGGGGCATCGCTTACCAGCATATCGGCAGGCGCAAACACTTGGTCAATCGCGCCCAGCACCGCCGCCGCGTCGCCGCCATCAAACTGCAATTCCAGCACATTTCCGCCGTCAGCGGGCATCGCCGCGGCGGTGAGCGGCATCCCAGCCTCTGCCAATTGCACAGCCAGCGCATCGAGACGCGTTTCACATTCTTCCGTCTCTGCTATCAGCCGCGCAATGAGCATTCTGTCTTCTCCATCAGCACCGGTCGCGCTCATCGCAGGGCCGACCGCCAGCGGCAAGAGCGCGATTGCAGTCGCCCTCGCCCATCGTCTCGCACAGGCCGGGCGGCGCGGCGTGGTGATCAACGCCGACAGCGCGCAGGTCTATGCCGATCTGCGCATCCTGTCCGCCCGCCCCTCCGATGCTGAGATGGAGGGTGTTGAACACCGCCTGTTCGGCGCATGGGACGGGGCAGAAGCGTGTTCGGCAGCGGCGTGGGCCGCGCGCGCCAAGGCCGAAATCGAAGATTGCCATGCGTCGGGCGCGGTGCCGATTCTGGTCGGCGGCACCGGGCTTTATCTTAGGGTGCTGCTGGAAGGGATTGCCCCGATCCCGCCGATTGATCCCGATGTGCGCGCGATGGTGCGCGCCCTGCCCGATGATGGCGCTTACAAGCTCCTCCAGATCGAAGACCCGTTGCGCGCTGCCGAACTTGCACCCGCTGATCGTCAGCGCATCGCCCGCGCGCTGGAGGTCAAGCGTTCGACCGGGGTGACGCTGGCCGATTGGCAGATGGCCAAGGCGGGCGGGATTGGCGATGATATCGAACTGCACCCGCTGGTGCTGATGCCCGACCGTGCGTGGCTATATGAAAGGTGCGACCTGCGGTTCGCGGCGATGTTGCAGGCGGGCGCGGTGGTCGAGGTCGAGGCACTGCTGGCGCGCGGGCTTGATCCCGATCTGCCGGTCATGCGCGCCATCGGGGTGCCAGAAATTGCCGCATTTCTCGCCGATCAGTTGACCCGCGAAGCGATGATTGCCGCCGGGCAGCAGGCCACCCGCAATTATGCCAAGCGGCAATTCACCTGGTTCCGGCGGCAAGTGCCCGAAGATTGGGCGCGGGCGACTATCGGGCGCGAATCCAAAACTGTCGATATTGAGGCTTATTTTGCATCATTATTGCGTAATTAGTGGTTGACTTATCAGATTGTAACCTATAGCGCCATCTGAAATCGGTCCGGTGCGGTCCCCTGCATCGGGCCGGTTTCTTTGTTAAGGCCCCGCCCCTCGCCGCTAAACCACGCGCATCACAATGGAGTTTCCCGTGTCTGCCTCGCCAAATTCTGCATCATCGCCGCCCGCCCCCCTCAGCGGCGCGGCCATTCTGGTGCAGAGCCTTGTCGAACAGGGGGTCGAATTCGTGTTCGGCTATCCGGGCGGCGCGGTGCTGCCGATCTATGATGAACTGTTCGGCGATGCCCATGGGCCGGGGCATATCCGCCATATCCTTGTCCGGCACGAAGCAGGCGCAGTCCACGCGGCCGAAGGTTACGCCCGCGCCACGGGCAAGCCCGGCGTAGTACTGGTCACATCCGGCCCCGGCGCGACCAATGCGATCACGGGGATTGCGGATGCGTGGATGGATTCGATCCCGCTGCTGGTGATCACCGGGCAGGTGCCAACCGCGCTGATCGGCACCGATGCGTTTCAGGAAGCCGACACGGTCGGCATCACCCGCCACTGCACCAAACATAACTATCTGGTCAAAGACCCGGCTGATCTGGCTGCGACGATCAAGGAAGCGTTCCTGATCGCCACCACCGGCAGGCCCGGCCCGGTGGTGATCGACATTCCCAAGGATGTGCAGATCGCGGTGCCATCGCAGCGGCGTGCCTTGGCGCGGGCGGGCGCGCATCGTTATGCCCCGCAGACCGTCGCCCCGCCCGAACAGATTGTCGAAGCGGTCGAGATGATCGCCAAGGCGCAGCGCCCGATTTTCTACACCGGCGGCGGAGTGATCAATTCGGGGCCAGAGGCGAGCCATCTGCTGCGCCAATTGCAGGATATCACCGGCGCGCCCGTCACCTCGACGCTGATGGGGCTTGGCGCGTTTCCCTCGCAGCATCCCGATTGGCTGGGGATGCTGGGGATGCACGGCACGTTTGAAGCCAATATGGCGATGAACAAGTGCGACGTGATGGTGTGCATCGGCGCGCGGTTTGATGATCGTGTGACCGGGCGGCTCGATGCGTTCTCGCCCGATTCCAAGAAGATCCACATCGATATCGACCGTTCGTCGATCAACAAGACGGTGCCGGTCGACATGGGCATTGTCGGTGATTGCGGCACGGTGCTGGCGCAGATGATCGAGGCTTGGGGCAAACGTCAGTCGCAGGATCTGGGCGAATGGAAGGCGCGGATTGCAGGCTGGCGCGCGCGCGAATGCCTCGCTTATCCGGAACGTTCAGCCAAGCACCCCGGCATGATCATGCCGCAAAAGGCGGTTGAGCGGCTCTATGCCCTCACCCACGAACGCGCGCCGATCATCACCACCGAAGTCGGCCAGCATCAGATGTGGGCGGCCCAGTATTTCGGGTTTGAAGACCCCAACAAATGGCTCACCAGTGGTGGGCTCGGCACGATGGGTTACGGCCTGCCCGCCGCCATCGGCGCGCAATTGGGCCACCCCGATGCGCTGGTGATCGATATTGCGGGCGAAGCCAGCATTCAGATGAACATCCAGGAACTTGGCACCGCGTCGCAATACCGCCTGCCGGTCAAGGTGTTCATCCTCAACAACGAATATATGGGCATGGTTCGCCAGTGGCAGGAACTGACCTATGAAAGCCGCTATTCGAACTCCTATTCCGACAGCTTGCCCGATTTCGTCCGCCTGGCCGAAGCCTACGGGTGGAAAGGCATCCGCATCCACGATGAAAGCGAGCTGGACGAAGGCATCGCCGCCATGCTTGCGCATGATGGCCCGGTAGTAGTCGATTGTCTGGTCGCGCAGGATGCCAACTGCCTGCCGATGATCCCTTCGGGCGCGGCGCATACCGACATGATGCTGTATGGCGACGCGGTTGGCGGCACCATGGATGACGAAGCCAAGGCGCTGGTCTAGGCACCGCTTCAGGGAAAGTTTGTAGCATGAAAATCACCGAAGCAGCCTCGGAACGCCACGTGCTCGCAGTGATGGTCGATAATGAACCGGGCATCCTTGCCAAGATCACCGGGCTGTTCACCGCGCGCGGGTATAATATCGACAGCCTGACCGTGGCCGATATTACCGAAGATCACGCAGTCAGCCGGATCACCATCGTCACCAACGGCCCGCCGCAGGTGATCGACCAGATTGAAGCGCAGCTGGAACGGCTGGTGCCAGTGCACAAGGTCACCGATCTCACCCAGGCCGGCCCGCATGTCGAGCGCGAGCTGGCGCTGGTCAAGGTGTCAGGCACCGGCGAAAAGCGGGTCGAGGCGCTGCGGCTGGCCGATATCTTCCGCGCGCGCCCGGTCGATACCACCACCGAAAGCTTCATCTTTGAAATCACCGGCCCGCCCGACAAGATTGACAGTTTCATCGGCCTGATGCGCGAGCTGGGGCTGGTCGAAGTCGGCCGCACCGGCGTGGTCGGTATGATGCGCGGAGCCGAAGGGGTTTGACGCGTAAAATTTCGTCATGCCAGCGAAAGCTGGCATCTCAAGCAACCGGGGTGGTGATATCCGCCCTAGATCCCAGCTTTCGCCGGGATGACGCAGGAAGAAGAAGGCAATGAAAGTATATTACGACGCCGACGCCGATCTCAATCTGATCAAGTCCAAGAAGGTCGCGATCGTCGGTTATGGCAGCCAAGGCCACGCCCATGCCCAAAACTTGCGCGATTCTGGCGTGGCCGAAGTCGCCATCGCCCTGCGCCAAGGTTCGGCCACCGCCAAGAAGGCGCAAGACGCCGGGTTCAAGGTGCTGACCAACACGGCGGCCGCGCAGTGGGCCGATGTGCTGATGATCCTCGCGCCCGATGAACATCAGGCCGGGATCTGGGAAAACGATATCAAGGGCCACCTGAAACCCGGCAGCGCTCTCGCCTTTGCGCACGGGCTCAACGTACATTTTGGCCTGATCGAACCGCCCGCCGATATCGACGTGATCATGATCGCTCCCAAAGGCCCCGGCCACACCGTGCGCAGCGAATATGTGAAGGGCGGCGGCGTGCCATGCCTGATCGCGGTGCATCAGGACGCCAGCGGCGCAGCGCATGACGTGACGCTCGCCTATGCCAGCGCCGTTGGCGGCGGACGCAGCGGTATCATCGAAACCAACTTCCGCGAGGAATGCGAAACCGATCTGTTCGGCGAACAGGCGGTGCTGTGTGGCGGGATCACCCACCTGATCCAGGCCGGTTTCGAAACGCTGGTCGAAGCAGGCTACGCCCCCGAAATGGCCTATTTCGAATGCCTGCACGAAACCAAGCTGATCGTCGATCTGCTGTATGAAGGCGGCATCGCCAACATGCGCTATTCGATCAGCAACACCGCTGAATATGGCGACATCACCACCGGCCCGCGCATCATCACGGCGGAAACCAAGGCTGAAATGAAGCGCGTGCTTGACGATATTCAGTCGGGCCGGTTCGTGAAGAACTTCGTGCTCGATAACCGCGCCGGACAGCCGGAATTGAAGGCCGCCCGCAAGCGTGCCGAGGCCCACCCGATCGAACAGACCGGGGCCAAGCTGCGCGCAATGATGCCGTGGATCAGCGCCAACAAGCTGGTCGACAAGGCGAAAAACTGAAAGGCCCAGCGCGGCACATTTGTGTTACATCAGGAATTGGGGTTGAGAATCAACAGGAGGCCGATTCCCGATGAAACGCTTTACATTTGCCGCCGCAGCCGCCGCCATCCTCGCCGTTGCAACCGGCGGGATTACGGCTGCGCCCGCGATCTTTGCGCAGGGCGCACCGGAAATGCCCGGCGTGCAAGACACCGCGCGCGTCACCGCAGGCACCTATGCGGTTGACCCTGCGCACACGCTGGTCGGCTGGAATGTCAGCCATTTCGGCTTCAACGATTATTTCGGCCTGTTCGGCAATGTCACCGGAACGCTGACCATCGATCCGGCCAATATCGAAGCCGCGACATTTGATATTGCGATTCCGATTGCCGAAGTGACCCTCGTCAGTGAAGGGCTCAAGAACCATCTGCTGCGTCCGGGCAAGGATGGCGCTGCGCCCGATTTCTTCGGGGCAGAACCGGGCATGGCCCAATTCACCTCGACCAAGGTGGTCAAGACCGGGGACACCTCGGCGAATGTGGTGGGCAATCTGACGATCAACGGCAAAACCGCGCCGGTCATGCTGGCGGTTGAGTTTGTCGGCGCAGGGGCCAACCCGTTCAACAAGAAAGAAACAGTCGGCTTTCATGCCCGCGCGGTGATGGATCGCACCCAGTGGGGCATCAATTATGCTGTCCCGCTGGTGGGCAAGGACGTGGAATTGACCATCAGCGCCGCGTTCGAAAAGCAATAAGCCCTACTCGACAGCACCCCGGCAATCGGGCAGTCCATCGCGACGATGCGACTGTCCGATTGCCACAATATCGATGATTTCCGCAGGCTGGCACAGGCGCGCCTGCCCTTCCCCGTATTCGATTATATCGACGGCGCGGCGGATGACGAATTGACCAAGGCACGCAACACTGCGGCGTTTGATACGGTCGATCTGGTGCCCGATGTGCTGGCGGGTGTTGCTGAAATCGACACCTCCTGCACCATCCTTGGGCGCAAGTCGGCCTTGCCACTGATGCTGTCGCCCACCGCCGTTCAGCGCGCGTTCCACTGGCAGGGTGAAGCCGCCGTTGCCAAGGCGGCGGAAAAGTTCGGCCTGTGGTTCGGCATTTCCAGCCTCGCCACCCGCAGCATCGAGGAAATCGCGGCGCTGACCAGCGGGCCGAAGCTGTTCCAGCTCTATGTCCACAAGGACAAGGGGTTGAACACCCACATGATCGAGCGCTGTCAGGCCGCGAAGTTCGATGCGCTGGCATTGACGGTCGACACCATCGTTTCGGGCAAGCGCGAACGGTGCCTGCGCAGCGGCTTCACCACCCCGCCGCGCTTCACCCCGGCCAGCATCATCAGCTACGCCGCCCGCCCGCGCTGGACGCTGGATTATCTGCTGCGCGAAACGTTCCGCCTGCCCAACCTTGATACTCATGTGCGCGAAGGCAGCAGCGAAGCGTTGAGCATCGCGGATTATTTCAACACCATGCTCGACACCGCAATGGATTGGGACACCGCTGCCGCGATCCGCGAACAATGGGGCGGCACCTTTGTGCTCAAGGGCGTGATGAGCGCTGGGGATGCGCGCCGCGCGGTTGAAATCGGCGCGGATGCGATCATGGTATCGAACCACGGCGGCAGGCAATTGGATGGCAGCCGTGCGCCCTTCGATCAACTGCCTGAAATCGTTGATGCCGTGGGCGGCCAGATCGAGATTATCTGCGATGGCGGCATCCGGCGCGGCACCCATGTGATGAAGGCATTGTGCAGCGGCGCGGACGCGGCATCGGGGGGCAGGCTCTACCTCTACGCGCTGGCAGCGGCGGGTCAGGAGGGGGTCGAGCGCGCGCTAGGCATCCTCAAGGACGAGATCGAGCGCGGGATGCGGTTGATGGGGGTGACGCGGGTGGATCAGCTCACCCAGGATCGGCTGCGGCAGCGATAGTGCATGGTTGAATGTCATAAATGGGTAACGCAAGACGCGCTTTGACGCTGACGCCATTTCAACAGGGAACCACCCCATGACCAGTCTTGCCGATATTCTGCGCGCCGCACCATTCGCCCTCGCCGTCATCACGCTTGGCGCGTGCGGCAGCAATGCCGATCGGCCCGCCAATGATGCCGATAGCTTTGCCGCGCGGATCGGCAGCGGTGAGGTTGGCCCTGCCCCAACCCCCAATCCTGCCGCGACGGTCGCGCCGCGTGTTGCCGCCCCGCTGCCCGGCGCAGCCCCCGGCCCATTTGCTCCTGGCACGCTGACCGATCCTGCCTCGGTCAATTGCGGCGCAAACCTGATGGGGCCGTTCATTGGCAAGCTCGCCGATCAACCGACGCGGGTGGAGATCATCACCGCGCTGGGCCGCAACGACAATCTGCGCTTTGTCCCGTTTGGCAGCATTGGCACCGTCAACCCCGATCCCACAAATCCGCGGCTTTCGATCATGCTCGATGCACAGAACATCATCCGCGATGCGCGCTGCGGTTGATTTGAGCAGGGACAATCCCGGCTTGCACAGGCAGGGATTATCGGCAAAGAATGAAATCATGACGCGGAACGCATCGCTGCTGCTTCGACTTATGCGCCCTTGGGCGTAGGTTGCCGCGCGCACGGATGGCGCGGCGCCCCTCCCAAGGGTACTGCCGCAGCTTTCCTATCTCTCCCGCGAAAAGCCTTTTTTCATGACCATGCTCAAAAATCCTGCCGTCAAATACCGCCCGTTCGGCCAGATCAACCTGCCCGACCGCCAATGGCCTTCGCGCCTGATTGATAAAGCCCCGCGCTGGCTTTCGACCGATCTGCGCGATGGCAACCAATCGATCATCGATCCGATGGATGCGGTGAAGAAACGCCGGTTCTTCGATCTGCTGGTTGAAATCGGAGTGAAGGAAATCGAAGTCGGCTTCCCCAGCGCGGGCGCGACCGAGTTCGATTTCATATCCGGCCTCGTCCAATCGGACGCGATCCCCGATGATGTGATCGTTCAGGTGCTGACCCAAAGCCGCGAAGACCTGATCCGCACCAGCTTTGCCAGCCTTGCAGGCGCGCGCGCCGCCATCGTCCATCTGTATAACGCAGTCAGCCCGGCATGGCGCGACATCGTGTTCCGGATGAGCAAGGACGAGGTGAAAGCCATCGCCGTCGCCGGAGCCAAGGTGATGCGCGATGAAGCCGCCCGGCGCCCGGATACCGAGTGGCATTTCCAGTATTCGCCCGAAACTTTCTCCACCGCCGAGCTCGATTTTTCGATCGAGGTATGTGCTGCGGTGATGGAGGTTCTGGCCCCCACGCCCGAACGCCCGATCATCCTCAACCTGCCCGCCACGATTGAGGCGGCGACGCCCAATATCTACGCCGATCAGATCGAATATTTCGCCCGCCACCTGCCAAACCGGAACAGCGCGGTGCTTTCCTTGCACACCCACAATGATCGCGGCACCGGCGTCGCGGCGGCGGAATTGGGGCTGATGGCGGGGGCCGACCGCGTGGAAGGCTGCCTGTTCGGCAATGGCGAACGCACCGGCAATTGCTGCCTCGTCACGATGGCGTTGAACCTTTACACCCAAGGGGTCGACCCCGGCCTCGATTTCTCCGACATCGACCGGGTGATCGAAACGGTCGAATATTGCAACGACCTGCCCGTTCACCAACGCCACCCCTATGGCGGCGAACTGGTTTATACCGCCTTTTCCGGCAGCCATCAGGACGCGATCAAGAAGGGTTTCGAAGCGCGCGAAACCCAGAATGACGAAGGCTGGCGCGTGCCCTATCTGCCGATTGATCCGGCTGATCTGGGCCGCAATTACGAAGCGGTGATCCGTGTCAATTCACAATCCGGCAAGGGCGGGTTCGCTTGGGTTCTGGAAAAGGATCAGGGCCTCAAGCTGCCCAAGAAAATGCAGGCCGATTTCTCGCGCCACGTGCAGCAGGTTGCGGATGAACTGGGGCGCGAATTGAACGCCGCCGATATCTGGGATGCGTTCCGCCGTGCCTATCATGTGCAAACCCACCCCAAGCATTTCCAGCTTGTGCGCTACGAGGAAAGCCGCGCATCCGACGGCACCCGGATATTCGCCGGAACGATCGCGGTGAGCGGACAGGAACAGAGCGTTTCGGGGCGCGGCAACGGGTTGATTTCCAGCGTGATGGGCACCCTGCGCGAAGCATTCGGGGTGGACATAGACGTGGTCGATTATACCGAACACGCGCTGGGATCGGGGACTGACGCACGCGCGGCGGCTTACCTTGAATGCCGCGCGGCAGATGGCCGCACCATCTGGGGCTGCGGAATCGATGAAGACATCGCCACCGCCAGCGTGCGCGCGGTGCTTTCTGCTGCCAATGCGGCGGTTGTCACGCCCTCCTCCTGATCGTCCGGCCGCTTGCGCCGCGCCGATTTTGCGCGCAACTATTGCCCGGTTGACCACTGGGAGGAGAGGCCCGCGATGGAGACGCTGGAACAGGACAAGGCTGCGCCCGCCCCTGCACCGCCGCAGGTTGCAGATGATCTGGCCTGGGGCGATCTTGCCCATGCGCTTGCCGCAGGCTGGCGCGATTTTCTGGCCATGCCGCAGTTCGGCCTGTTTTTCGGCGGCGTTTATGTGCTGGCCGGCCTTGCGATTGGCTGGACAGCCTTATCGGCAAGCGAGCCTGGCTGGCTGATCCCGGCGATAGCGGGCTTTCCGCTGATAGCGCCGTTCATCGCGGTCGGCTTTTACGAGGCAAGCCGCAGGCGTGAACTGGCAGAACCGCTATCGTGGCGCGCAGTGTTCGGCGCGCTCAGGGGCCACGGCGATGAACAGATCCTGTCGATGGGGGTGATCGTATTCGTCGCCTTTTCGTTCTGGATGATCGTGGCGCACGGCATCTTTGCGGTGTTTATGGCGGAAAGCGGAATGGGCGGCGAATCGCTCGCGGCGCTCGTTACCCCGGCGGGGCTGATGATGCTGGCGGTGGGCAGCGCGGTCGGCGCGGTGATGGCCTTTGCCTTTTACGCGATGACGGTGATCAGCCTGCCGATGCTGGTGGAACGTCAGGTCGATTTCCTCACCGCGATCATCGCCAGTTTCAAGGTGGTGCGCAGCAATTTTGCCGTGATGATCGGCTGGGCGGCGATTATTGCTGTGCTGTTGTTTGCGGCGATGGTGCCGGTATTCCTCGGCCTGCTGGTGGCGTTACCCGTGCTCGGCCATGCGACATGGCATATTTATCGCCGCGCCGTGATCTGATTTCCTACCGCAGCCCGCGCCGTTATGGAATGGGGCATGACGCAGCGCCTTTTTCACCTTAGGGATGACCAAAATCACTGGCGCGGGCGCGCTTGGGCGGGGCAAATGGCGGGGCCGCTTTTTACGGCCAGGACTGTGTCACATGTGTCTCCAACACACTGCGTGTGCGCCGGGCAAGGGAGAGAGCAATGACACCTGCGAATCGCAACGCCGAGGATATCCTCGAACCCGATCTGCCGATCATCGATCCGCACCACCACCTGTGGGATCTGCGGCCGATGATCCCGATGTTTCCCGAGCCGCATCACCCCTTTATCGCCACGCTGGTCGATAATGCGCATTACACCTTCGATCAGCTCAACGCCCACCTCGCCAGCGGGCACAACATCATCGGCACGGTCTTCATGGAATGCGGCGCGTTTTACAACGCGGCCTATGGCGATGCGTTGAAGACGGTGGGTGAGGTGGAATTCGTCAATGGTGTCGCGGCGCAATCGGCGAGCGGGCTGTATGGGCCGGGCCGGGCCTGCGCGGGGATTATCGGCCATGCTGATCTGACGTTGGGAAGCGGCGCGGGCGAAGTGCTCGACGCGCTCACCACGGTCGCCCCGCACCGGTTCCGGGGCATCCGCCATCAAGGCGCGTGGGATGCCGACCCAGAGGTGCTCGGCCCGCCATTCCATGCGCCGCAAGGGCTGTATCGGGACGCGACCTTTCGCGCAGGGTTTGCCGAACTGGGCAGGCGCGGATTGACGTTTGATGCCTGGGTGCTCGAACCGCAGCTACCTGACGTGATCGATCTCGCGCGCGCCTTTCCCGATCAGCCGATCTGCCTTGACCATTGCGGCACCCCGCTGGGGGTGGCGGCTTACAAGGGCAGGCTGCACGAAAGGTTCGACATCTGGCGTCGCCATATCCACGAGCTTGCACAATGCGAAAACGTGGTGGTCAAGCTCGGCGGGCTGGCGATGGCGTTCTGCGCACTGCCCGAAGATGGCCCTGCGGCAGGCCACGGGTCAGAACACCTCGCCGCCCTTTGGCGTCCCTATATCGAAACCTGCATCGAAGCCTTCGGGCCGCGCCGCGCGATGTTCGAAAGCAATTATCCGGTCGATTACTGGGGCGCGGATTACGCCGTGCTGTGGAACGCCTTCAAACGCCTCACCCGGTCAGCCGGCGCGGACGAAAAGGCTGCACTGTTTGCAGGCACTGCGGCGCGGTTTTACGGGATCGAAGACCTGCTCGCCTGAGGCGCAAGGTCTTTTGCCAAATTGCTACTTGGCAGCCCCGCAACCGGCGTTAGAGACGGGGCCTGCAAGAATTACGTTTTCAGGAGAAACCGATGCCGCTTCCCGCCCCGTTTGATCGCCTGCGTCTGCCGCTGATCGGATCGCCGCTGTTCATCGTTTCCGGGCCGGAACTGGTTATCGCGCAATGCAAGGCCGGGATTATCGGCAGTTTCCCCGCGTTGAACGCCCGCCCGCAGGCGTTGCTGGATGAATGGCTGCACCAGATCACCGAGGAATTGGCCAAGCATAACCGGATGCACCCGGATCGCCCGGCTGCGCCGTTTGCGGTCAACCAGATCATCCACAGGACCAATGACCGGGTCGAAGCAGATATGGCCACCTGCGAAAAGTGGCAGGTGCCGCTGGTGATCACCTCGCTCGGCGCGCGTGAGGAGATTTTTCAGGCGGTGCGCAATTGGGGCGGGATCACGATGCACGACGTGATCAACAACCGCTTTGCCATGAAGGCGATCGAAAAAGGTGCCGACGGGTTGATCCCGGTCGCCGCTGGGGCTGGTGGTCACGCGGGCGCGCTGTCGCCCTTCGCCTTGATGCAGGAAATCCGCGAATGGTTTGATGGGCTGGTGGCATTGTCCGGCGCGATTGGGCACGGGGCGAGCATTCTTGCGGCGCAGGCTTTGCGCGCTGACTTTGCCTATGCCGGCAGCGCCTTCATCGCCACCAAGGAAGCCAACGCCACCGAAGATTACAAGCAGGGCATCGTCGACGGATCGTCAGAAGGCATCATCTACTCCAACCTGTTTACAGGTGTGCACGGCAATTACCTGCGCTCGTCGATTGAAAAGGCGGGGCTTGATCCTGACAACCTGCCTGAAAGCGATCCCAGCAAGATGAACTTTGGCAGCGGCGGCAATACCAAGGCCAAGGCGTGGAAGGATATCTGGGGTTCGGGCCAAGGCATCGGCCCGATCAAGCAGGTCGGCAGCGTTGAAGACCTCGTCGCCCGGCTTGAACGCGAATACCACGCCGCCAAAGCGCGGATGCTGGCCAATTCGGACTATGCCGCGTGGGCCGCGCTCAGCGAAGCTGCGGAGTAGGCCGCTATTTCGCCAACCACAGCGCCTCGGCCATGGTATCGAGTTCGCTGAAGTCAAATCCGGTGCCGAGCGGGTCGTTGCGACTGAGCATCACTCGTCGGCGTTCGGCCAGTAATTGCCGTCGCAGCGCGCCTTGCAGCACACGCAGACGCAGCAATGCTTCGGTCAGCGCCAGATCGGCATCCTGATGACGCAAGTGTGACCAGCGCTCCTCAATCCGTCCGACCCGCGCCATCACCACTTCATTGTAACGCCGGTGCGGCCCGCGATGCAGCGGCATCCCGGTGCGGATCGCCGCCCGTTCTGTTGCTGGCAGCAACAGCCCGTTGGCGCGGAAATCTTCAAACCCGACGCGGCTTCGGCCGATGGCTTCGAACAGCCCTCCGAAACACCGACGCGACAATAACTGCCGCGGCAGCAGGTGATGGCGTTGCAGGCCGGGGTCATATCCCGCCGTGCCGGGACAATTGACTGAGCGAAAAGCAATCACGGCAATGGAAGCGGTGCGACCCCAAGCCTTCATCTATTCGCGCCGCACAATGATTAGCGCGGGATCGCGCGAAGGGCGCAGCACTAGCCGGGTTCCGTCGGGCGCGATGATCCGTTCATCGCTGTCCAGTCGGCCTGCCAGCACAAACTGGTTCACGAGCCGGATCCCGAGCCGCGTTGCTGCCACCCGGTCGGCGCTCAAAGGCGGTTCAATCCGCAGTTCCTGCCCGATCCAGAAATCAAGCCCGACGCTGTGCAGCGCACCATCCGCGCTTTGGGCAAAGGCGGTGAGGCCGAGCGCGGGAAACGGCCCGCCATCAAGCCATGCGGAAATGACCGATTCGAAAAACCGCCGCCCGATTGCGCTGCGCGACGGGGCCCAGCACACCGCCGCAAGATCATCAAAATACAAGGCCAGATCACGCGCCAGCGCCAGCATCGCCCGCACCACCGGTAAGTTGCGCCCGCCCGCCGCAATATGCGGCCCCGGCATAACCGAAAGCGCATCATAGCTGGCGGCGGTTGGCATTTCAGCCAGATCAAAACGATGTTCGATGACCGGGAAAGCGCCTGGCTGACCGGGGGCAAGTCCGCTGAGATCAAAGGTCAGGCCGTCACACAATAATTCAGCCCAAACCATCTGATCGGGCCAAGCCGCCGCATCCAGCAGATCATCATCACTGATGGGCTCATGGCTGAGGTTCACCGCTTGCTGGCGTGCGGCAAACGCCCTGATCGCATCGCGACTGGGCCGTTTGCCCTTGGCAAACAGCAGGTGCAATTGTGTGATATCGGCACGCTGCGACTGTGAAATTGTCCAGCCCCCTATTCTAACGCGCCCGAAAGAGCCAAAATACTTTCATCAACTTAGGCGAGTTTACAGCCCATCGTCGAGTCCTCAATCAGAAGACATATCCCGTTTTGGATCAATCGCTAAAACACGCCAAGACGCAAGCCCTCTGCCAAGGCTTCCCCCACTTCGTAACACTGTTGCAGAACCTCGTCCGGCACCTGTTTCGGCGCGGCGATAGCCTCGGGCGTTTGCGCATCAAGGTTCACGATCAATGGCTCAGCTACCCGGCGCAGACGCCATCCGGTCGCGATCCGGTCAATCTGGCGTTGCGCCCCCTCCCCATCCGAACCGGCGGCGATCAGCGTGGCATAGGGCCGCCCTTCGATCCGGCCGAGCACCGGGTAATAGGCGCGATCAAACATTTCTTTCATCAACCCGGACATGCTGGCGAGGTTTTCAGGGCAACAGAAAATGTAACCATCGGCCGCCAGCAGCATTTCAGGTAATGCCTCAGCGGCAGGCACCAGCAACCCGGTCGCGCCCGCACCCTTAGCCGCCGCGCGCGCCATCGCCGCACTTGCGCCGGTGCGGCTGTGCCAGATAATCAGCAGACTGGGCACGGTGTTTGATGACATGGCGCAAGACTTCCTCGCACGCCTGTCGATTGTCAATCGCATGAACCTGTCGGTTGTGCCGGGATTGGGCTAGGAAGCAAGCATGGCCACGATTTCCCAACCATCCCCCGCGCTCGCCCCCGTGCTCGGCGTCACCTCATCGCTTTCGGGCAAGGCGTGGCGGTGGCGTGGCGGCAATATGGAGCTGGATGACGGGCAGGCAGCAAGCGCGCACGGGCTGGATCGCACGATCCTCGATCAATTGTTGCTGACCCGCGGTGTGGCCGACGATGATCTGGAACGCCACGCCCGCCCGACCATGCGTGCGTTTCTGCCCGATCCGTCGGTCTTCCGCGACATGGACACTGCCGCCGAACGCCTCGCGCAGTGCGTCATAACCGGCGAGCAGGTGACGATCTTCGGCGATTATGATGTCGATGGCGCCACCAGCGCGGCGTTGCTGGTCGAACTGCTGGGGCAATTGGGGCACAAGGCTGGCTATTACATCCCCGACCGCCTGCTTGAAGGGTACGGCCCCAGCGGCGAAGCGCTGGTCAAGCTCGCCGAAAGCGGCTCGCGGCTGATCGTCACGGTCGATTGCGGCGCAATGGCGCACGAGGCGCTGGGTATGGCACGAGATGCGGGCGTGGATGTGATCGTGGTCGATCACCACAAATGCTCGGCCGACCTCCCGCTCGCAGCCGCGTTGGTCAATCCCAACCGGCTTGATGAAAGCGACGTGGGCGCGGCGCACGGCCATCTGGCGGCGGTGGGCGTGGCGTTCCTGCTTGGCATTGCGCTGGTGCGGAATTTGCGCGCCAAGGGCTGGTTTGCGGATCGGGCTGAGCCTGATCTGATGGGGCTGCTCGATCTGGTGGCACTGGGCACCGTGGCCGATGTCGCCGCGCTCCACGGCCTGAATCGTGCATTTGTGGCGCAGGGGCTGAAAGTGCTCGCCCGACGGACAAGGATCGGGATGGCGGCGCTGATGGATGCAAGCCGCCTTACCCGCGCACCGCAGGCCAGCGATCTCGGTTTTGCACTCGGCCCCCGGATCAACGCGGGCGGGCGGATTGGCGAATCGACTTTGGGTGTGCGGCTGCTGACCACCGCTGATCCAGACGAGGCCCGCGCCATCGCCGCGCAGCTTTCGCAGTTGAACGAAGAACGCCGCGCAATCGAAGCCGAGGTGCAGGAAGCCGCCGAAGCGCAGCTGGCAGGGCAACACAATATGGCGGTGCAGGTATTGTCGGGCCACGGCTGGCATCCCGGCGTGATCGGAATTGTCGCGGGGCGGATCAAGGAAAAGACCGGCAAACCGGCGGTGGTCATCGCGCTGGATGATGCGCAGGGCAAAGGATCAGGCCGGTCGATCAGCGGCGTTGATCTGGGCGCGGCAATCATTGCGGCGCGTGAGGCGGGATTGCTGGTCGCGGGCGGAGGGCACGCGATGGCGGCAGGGTTGACGATTGATCCTGCCCGGCTCCCCGATTTTGCCGAATTTCTCGACACGCGGTTGGCGCGCGATGTCGATCATGCTCGCGCCGGTCAGGCGATGCTGCTCGATCTGGCGCTGACCCCCGGCGGGCTGACCCCTGAACTGGTTGAAACGCTGGAGGCTGCCGGGCCATACGGCGTCGGCTGGCCCGCGCCGCGCATTGCGGTTGGGCCGGTGCGGATCATCAAGGCGGACATCGTCGGCAAGGATCACCTGCGGTTGATCGCGAGCGGCATGGACGGGCGCAGTTTCAAGGCGATTGCCTTTCGTGCAGGCGAAACTGAAATGGCGCAAACCCTGCTCCATCACAGCAATGGGCGGCGTTTTCACCTTGCGGGCCGTGTGAAGCTTGATGACTGGGGCAACCGTCCGGCGGCAGAACTGCATCTTGAAGACGCCGCTTTCGCCGATTGATCGCAGCGGTGGGTGTTTTTCCGCGCGGGCAACCAAACGGGACTTGACCGACCCCATCCACCCCCCTAAGTGCGCGCTCTCGCAACCGAGATGGCCCCTTCGTCTAGCGGTTAGGACGCGGCCCTTTCACGGCTGAAACACGGGTTCGATTCCCGTAGGGGTCACCACTTCCGTTGCGGATGAACAGGGCGGCAGGCTTAGGCTTGGCCGCCCTTTTTCATGTCCGCGCCTAATCTGTAGCGCGCCTGCTTCCCACCACCCGCGCAAGGTTGTAAGGGGGCTCTCATCATGGGCAGCGGCCAGAACATCCCGATCGCCGGCATCCTGCTCGCGGCTGCTACCTTTGTGGCAATGCTGTTAACCGGGGTCGATCCGGTGATTGCGCTGGCAGTGGCGGCAGTCTGGGTTGGGTCGCTGCTGGTGGCCGGGGGACGACCGCCCGAACCACCCAAGGTCAAGGTGAAGCCAAGTGTCACGGTCGATTCGATTCGCGATCTGGTCGAAAATTCCTCCACCCCGCTGCTGATTACCGAACGCAGCACCATCGCCATCGCCAACCGTGCCGCGCGCAAGCTTTTGGGCCCGCATGTTATCGGCCAGGACGCCCGCGTTGCTCTGCGCCAGCCCGAGGCAGCATCGCTGCTCAACGAAAACCGGGAAGGCGAGGCGATTGTTCGCGGGCTCGTGCGGCGCGGCGATATCTGGCAGATCAACCGGCAGGCAATCGATGATCGGCTGGCGATGCTGGAATTCATAAGCCAGAGCGCCGAGGCCGATATCAGCCGCGCGCACACCGATTTCGTCGCCAATGCCAGCCACGAATTGCGCACGCCGCTGGCCGCCATACTAGGCTATGTCGAAACGCTGCGCGAAGGCGATGACGGAATTGAAACTGCCACCGCGCAAAAATTTCTCGGCATCATCGAACGCGAAGCCCAACGTATGCAGGCGCTGGTCAGCGATCTGATGAGCCTGTCACGGGTCGAGGCGGAAAAGCATGATCTGCCGACCGAGCGGATCGACCTGCTTCCGCTGGTTGAACGCGCCGCTCGCGACGCTGCCGGATCGAACCGGAGCGATCGATTGCTGATGGAATTGCACGCCGACGTTTGCGTTTTGGGCGATCGCCAGCAGCTTGAGCAGGTCGTGCGAAACCTCGTCGACAATGCGCTCAAATACGGTGCTCCTGACAAGCCGGTCACTGTGGCGCTCGATCTGGGGCAGGCTGGCCACGCGCGGATTACGGTGGCCGATCAGGGTGAAGGTATTGCGCCCGAGCAAATCCCGCACCTGACGCGCCGGTTTTACCGCACCGATCCGGGCCGCAGCCGCGCGTCGGGTGGCACCGGGCTGGGTCTCGCCATCGTCAAGCATATCGTGGAACGCCACCGTGGACGGCTCGACATCACCAGCGAACTTGGCGTAGGCACAAGCGTGGTGGTGCGGATTCCTGTGGCCGAACCAGAACCGGAACCGGACGCCGAAAATTCCGCCATTCATGACAATGATGTAACCCCGCACGAAGCTGAAACCCAACAACTGTCATAGTAGTGTCTTATTTCTTCAACATGCGCTGGGCATGACATAATCGCTGGGGCTTCGCGGCTGTGCCAGCTCGTTTCAATAAATTGCGCACCCCGTGCAGGAACCACAGGTCTGATTGATGTCGCCGATCACGTTGATCCTGATTGCTATGGGGCTAGGCCTTGCAGGTTGGCTTTCCGGCCGGGCCAAGGCGTGGAGCTTTCAATCGAGCGACCCGGCGCTGCGCTCAGCCTCGCGTCCGGTCTATCATGCCTGGTATGTCGCATTATGGGTGGTGATCCCGGTGCTGGCATTCATCACCATATGGTCGGTGCTGGCACCGCAACTGGTGATGCAATCGGTGTTGGCGTCGCCCGCCGCGGCCCAGCTTCCCGCCTTCGGGTTTGAACGCGACGCGTTTATCGGCGAAGCGCGCGCGGTGGCGCAGGGTACTGCGCCAGCAGTTTTCAATGTCGAGGCCGAAGCACTGGTCGCCCCGTTCAGGGAGGCTATCAGCCGCTACAAGATCATCGGCATAATCGTGACTGTGTTGATTGCTCTGGCTTGCGGCGGGCTTGCCTTCCTGCGGCTGCGCCCCGATTTTCGCGCCCGCACCCGGGTTGAACGCACGGTGATGATGATCCTGCTGCTGGCCTCGCTGGTGGCGATCCTGACCACGCTTGGCATTTTCGGCAGCCTGGTGTTTGAAACCTTCCGGTTTTTCACCTTCGTTTCACCGGTGGATTTCCTGTTCGGCACCTTCTGGGGGCCGGACACGATGGTCAGCCCCGAATCGACCGACCCTTCGCGTTATGGCGCGGTGCCATTGTTCTGGGGGACGATTTTCATTGGCGCGATCATTGCGATGATCGTGGCTATCCCGCTCGGCTTGATGAGCGCGATCTACCTTACCCAATATGCCCACCCGCGCGTGCGCAGCTGGGTCAAGCCGTTGCTGGAGATTCTCGCCGGGGTGCCGACGGTGGTTTATGGCTATTTTGCCGCGCTGACGCTGGCTCCGATGATCCGCGATGCTGCCGTAGCAATCGGCATCACCAGCGCCTCGACCGAAAGCGCGCTGGCGGCCGGTATTGTCATGGGGGTGATGATCATTCCCTTCGTATCATCGATGGCAGATGATTCGATGGCGGCCGTTCCGGGTGCGATGCGCGATGGCAGCCTGGCGATGGGCGCGACCAAGTCCGAAACCATCCGCAGGGTGCTGTTCCCAGCTGCCCTGCCCGGCATTGTTGCCGGAATCATGCTGGCGGTCAGCCGCGCGATTGGCGAAACCATGATCGTGGTGATGGCCGCATCGCCTGCCGCCAATCTCACCGCCAATCCGCTTGAACCAATGTCGACCGTTACGGTGCAGATCGTGAAGCTGCTGACCGGCGAACAAAGCACCGATCACCCCGCCACGCTCAGCGCCTTTGCCTTGGGATTTGTGCTGTTCATGGTGACACTGGCGCTGAACTTCATCGCCCTGCGCGTCGTCAAGCGTTTCCGCGAGGCCTACGAATGAGCAGCATTGCCCTCCCCACGTCAGACGCGAATACCGATTCCTCGCGGCCAACGCGCACGCGCACGTTCGAAAAACGGCTCGCCAAGCGATACCGTGATGAACGCAACTTCCGCCTTCTCGGCCTTGCTGCTGTCGGGTTTTCGGTGGCGGTTCTGGTGTTTCTGCTCGGCAATATGCTGGTGAACGGCATCGGCGGGTTTCAGCGCGCCGAACTCGCTGTCACCATCGACTTTCCCGAAAGCGGAATAAGCGGCGATGCGGTATCGCTGACGGCGCCCAGCGCAACGCAGACGCTCGAAATGCAGGGCTTGCCCGATGTGGTGGCGTTCTATGCCGAACAGCAACTTGGGCCGGATGCTGCCGCTGAACTTTCGTCAGAAGGCTGGCGTGATCTGGCCGCTGCGCTGGCCGCCGATCCCACGCTGATTGAACGCAGGGCGACGTTTCAACTGGCGTCTTCCTCGGCGCTGGCGGCCGGGATGCGGGGTGAAGGCCCACCGGAAATGCAGGCATTGGCTGCGCGGTTGGTGAACGAAGGCAAGCTTGCGCGGAATTGGGACTGGGGCTTCCTCACCCGTTCGGATGCGACCAGTCCGCAGGCCGTGGGCATCTGGGGCGCGCTTAAGGGCACCATGCTGACGATGCTGGTCACGCTGGTGCTGGCCTTCCCGATCGGGGTACTTTCGGCGTTATATCTGGAAGAATACGCGCCCAGAAACCGCTGGACTGACCTGATCGAAGTGTCGATCAGCAATCTGGCTGCTGTGCCTTCGATCATCTTCGGCCTGCTTGGCCTTGCGATCTTCCTTTCGCTGTTTCCAAACCTGCGTTCAGCCCCGCTGATCGGCGGGATGACGCTGGCACTGATGACAATGCCAGTCATCGTGATTTCCGGGCGCAACGCGATCAAGGCGGTGCCGCCGTCGATCCGCGACGGGGCGCTGGCGATTGGTGCTTCGCCGGTGCAGGTGGTGTTCCATCATGTGCTGCCGCTGGCGATGCCGGGGATGCTGACGGGCACGATTATCGGCATGGCTCGCGCTCTGGGTGAAACCGCGCCGCTGCTGTTGATCGGAATGCGCGCCTTTGTCGCGACCCCGCCCGATGGCTTCACTTCGCCCGCCACGGTGCTGCCGATGCAGATTTTCCTGTGGTCTGACGAGATTGATCGCGGCTTTGTGGAACGCACCAGTGCAGCTATCATCGTGCTGCTGGTGTTCCTGCTCGCCATGAACGGCCTCGCTATTTATCTCCGCAACAAATTCGAGAAACGCTGGTGACTGTGATCCATCCCAACATGACCGACGAAAGCGCCAAGATCCGCGCGCGCGACGTTTCGGTCTTTTACGGCGACATCAAGGCGATTGACGAAGTGTCGATCGACATCTCGCCCAATTACGTCACCGCCTTCATCGGCCCGTCGGGCTGCGGCAAATCGACGTTTCTGCGGTGCTTCAACCGTATGAACGACACGATCAGCACGGCCAAGGTGAGCGGGTTGATCGAGCTTGATGGTGAGGACATCCACGCCGACCGGATGGACGTGGTGCAACTGCGCGCGCGGGTCGGGATGGTGTTTCAAAAGCCCAACCCATTCCCCAAATCGATCTATGAAAACATCGCCTATGGGCCGAAAATCCACGGCTTTGCCGAAAAGAAGGCCGATCTTGATGTGGTGGTTGAACGTTCGCTGACCCGCGCGGGGCTGTGGGACGAGGTAAAAGACAGGCTCGACGATTCGGGCACCGCGTTGTCGGGGGGGCAGCAGCAGCGCCTGTGCATCGCGCGCGCCATCGCGGTTGACCCGGAGGTGATCCTCATGGATGAACCGGCAAGCGCGCTCGATCCGATCGCGACCGCCAAGATTGAGGAACTGATCGATGAACTTTCAGGCCGTTACGCCATCGTGATCGTCACCCATTCGATGCAGCAGGCCGCCCGCGTCAGTCAGCGCACGGCATTTTTCCACCTCGGCAAGATGGTGGAATATGGCCCGACCTCGGATATTTTCACCAATCCGATCGAAGAACGCACCAAGGATTATATCACCGGAAGGTACGGCTGATGGCTGAACATACCGTCAAGGCCTTCGACGAAGACATCACCCGGCTGCGCGGCTTGATCGCGGAAATGGGCGGGTTGGCCGAAGTCGCCATTGCCGAATCGCTTGATGCGCTGGTGCGCGGCGACGTGGCGCTGGCCGAAAGCGTTGTGGCCCGCGACAAGCGCATCGACGCGTTGGAGACTGAGGTTGATAAGCTGGCGGTGCGAATCATCGCCTTGCGCGCACCGATGGCCGATGACCTGCGCGAAGTGATCGCTGCACTGAAAATCGGCGGGGTGATCGAGAGGATCGGTGATTATTCCAAGAACATTGCCAAGCGGGTCGGCATGATCGAAGGTCGCGGCCGGTTTGAGCCGCTGACACTGCTGCCGACAATGGGCGAGCTGGCGGGCGATATGGTGCACGACGTGCTCACCGCCTATGCCGCGCGCGATCCCGATCTGGCCCGCGAAGTGATCGCCACCGATGCCAAGGTTGATGCCTTTTACAACAGCATTTTCCGCAATCTTGTCAGCCATATGGTCGAAAATCCTTCGACCATTTCGAGCGCGGCACAGCTATTGTTCGTCGCCCGCAATATCGAACGCATTGGCGATCATGCGACCAATGTGGCGGAAATGGTGCACTTTGCGGCAACCGGTGTCTATCCGCCCGAAGGGGATCGGTGAAAGCGAGATGTGACGGGTGATGCGTAACGCCCGTGTGGAAAACTTGTCGCATTCCGTTTCATCAAACTGTCGCGTAGATGACACATAGCACTGGCCAGCGCCCGTCTGTGCGGGCTTGAGGAGGCATCTTGCCCATGTCCGCTGCCAAATTATTGCTGGTTGAAGATGATCCGGCGTTGTCCGAATTGCTGGAATATCGGTTCCAGAACGAAGGTTATTCTGTCCGGTGCACAGGCGATGGCGATGAGGCCTTGATTCTCGCCAGCGAGGAAGTGCCCGATCTCATCATTCTCGACTGGATGATCGAAGGCACCAGCGGGATTGAGGTTTGCCGCCGGCTGCGCCGCGACAAGGAAACCGCGCACGTCCCGATCATCATGTTGACCGCGCGCGAGGCTGAGGATGACCGGGTGCGCGGGCTCGAAACCGGGGCGGATGATTACCTGACCAAGCCGTTCAGCCCGCGCGAACTGCTCGCCCGGGTGGCGGCGGTGATGCGGCGTATCCGCCCGGCGCTGGCGGGTGAGACGATCGAAGTTGGCGATCTCAAGCTTGATCCGGTGGCCCACCGGGTTCAACGCCGGGGCCGTGCGCTGCAACTGGGGCCGACCGAGTACCGCTTGCTCAAGTTCTTCATGGAAAGCCCGAGCCGGGTGTTCAGCCGCGGGCAATTGCTCGACGGGGTGTGGGGCACCGGCTCTGACATCGAATTGCGTACGGTCGATGTACACATCCGCCGCCTGCGCAAGGCGATCGGGATCGACGGCGCGAAAGACCCGATCCGCACGGTGCGCTCTGCCGGATATGCGCTTGAGGCGAGCTGAAATTTACTCGTTAACCCTAATGAAAATCGCGTGATTTTAGCAATATCCGGTGGTCGCTTGGCCCGTGTTCGGACATCAAGCTGTTTGCCTCGTCGGCGCGGGCCAGCGGAGCGCTCAGCAGATCGTCGACAGTGCGTGCAAGGCATGGGTCGCATCGGTCATATGCGCGGCAATCACATGGATCGACCGATGTGATGCCGAGCACGTAACACACTGCAGAATTGGCATCGGCTAGTCCGATTGTGTCATAACCGTGGGCGTGCCGCGGCCAGCACCAGATCAACCGCGTCGGACGCGCCGCGCAGAAAGCTGAAACAGCTGACGAAGCCGAGTTCGACAAAGCCGCTGCGCAGGAGCAGCATATCATCAGGGATTTCGAGCGTTTTCTGGGGCATTGGGAACCTTGGGAAACCCCTTTTTGTTCCTTATATGTTCCCACGCACTCACTGCCAAATGCAAAGCTTGCAAGTGGGTGGTCAGAGCCTGCGGCGTTGCGGGGCAGCCAGCTTTGCGCCGCCCTGTTCACACAGATAATCGATCACAGCGGGATGCATCGCGCCTTCGAAAGCGACGCCCGCGATTGGCCCTTCAATCCAGGCGATGTTGCCGAGCGGCGCATTGATACCGTTCACCCTCATCGTCACTCGGTCGCCCATCTCGGCAAATCCGGGTTTTCCACGGATCTTGCAACCGCCTTCGGACAAGTCGATCAGATCGACGAACACCACGCGCGAGCGCACCCGGCTTTTCACCATCAGGCTTATCGGTCGGCGATCAGACGCGCGCGGGATCGAATCCATGTTCATGGTTTCAACTTCGCATAAATACGTAAAGGAATTCTGAGCAGGCCTATAAGGAGGCTCCTCCTCAGCCCCGCCCTCGCCCTGTGACGTCAAGACATCATGCGCCAGCGCCAAGGCCAACCCCGATCGCCAGCGCGATTCCGGGGGGTGCGCGAAGCACAGCGCGGGCAAATGAAAGGTGTGAGGACATAGCTGAACGACTCATATGTTCAAATTATGTTCTATTTACGAGCTTGGCAATCGCTTCGTCAGCCAACAAAAACGGGGCGCCTGAAACAGGCGCCCCTCTAATTGCCTCAAACGGCTTTGATCAGGAATCGGATGAGCCTTTAGGGAGCAACGTTTCCTCTCCCAGCACATCATCAACCACTTCCACAACTCCGCGCCCCAGATGACTGCGGCCGCGGCCATAGACGAAGTACATAAGCACCCCGGCCACAGTCCATACCGGCAACACGATCATCGCTTCGAACGGCAGATTGAAGAACAGGAACAGACAGCCTGCCATCGCCGCAGGGGCAATGACCCACAAGCCCATGACCCGGAATGGCCGCTTCACATCAGGCCGCTTACGCCGCAGCACCATCACCGCCAGCGCGACCATCGCAAAGGCGTACAGCGTTCCGGCATTGGCAATGTCAGCCAGCTTGCCCACCGGCAGGAACGCGGCACCAACCGCCACCGCCGCGCCAGTGATCATCGTCACCACATGCGGGGTCTGCCACTTGGGGTGAACCCGGCTGAGGACATCGGGAAGCAAGCCGTCACGGCTCATCACGAAGAAGATGCGGGTCTGCGCAAACAGCAGCACCAGAATCACCGATGGCAGGGCAATGAACGCGGCATAGCCCAGCGCATTACCGATCCCCGAATAGCCGATCTGCCGCAACACATGGGCCAGCGCTTCATCCGAACATACCAGCGCGGTGGAATAGGCCGGCATGGCGCATTGCCGTGCAAGCTCTTCCGAACCGGCCGGGAACGGAACGCCGCCCGGGCCCATGATCGGCTGACCACCAATGGTGCCAATCGCCCCGGCTGCCACCAGAATGTAGAACACCGTGCAGAACAACAGCGAACCGATCAGCCCGATCGGCACGTTGCGCTGCGGGTTCTTGGTTTCTTCAGCTGCGGTCGAAACCGCATCGAAACCGACATAGGCGAAGAAGATCGTCGCCGCCGCACCGACCGCGCCGACACCCGTGCCCCAACCGCCAAAAACGCCAGCCGGCAGGAACGGGTTGAACTTATCTGCATCCACTTCAGGCAGGGTCAGCACGATAAAGACCGTAAGCGCAGTCACCTTGATCGCCACCAGCACCGCATTGACCTTGGCGCTTTCGCTGGTGCCGATCAGCAGCAACCAGGTAACCAGCAGCGCGATCACGAACGCAGGAAGGTTGATAATACCTCCCTCGACCCCGCCAAACGCCAGCGGCCCGCCCGAAAGCGCGGCTGGAAGATGTATCCCGAATGTCTCGTTGAGAATTGTACCGACGAAATAGCCTGACCACCCCACAGAAACGGCGCTCGCCGCGATGGCGTATTCCAGCACCAACGCCCAGCCCACGGTCCAGGCGAGAAATTCGCCCATCGTGGCATAGGTATAGGTATAAGCCGAGCCCGATACCGGAATGGTCGAGGCGATTTCCGCATAGCATAAAGCCGCGACGATACAGATCAGCCCCGCAATGGCGAAGGCCAGCATCAGTCCCGGCCCGGCTTTCTGCGCCCCCGCAGATGTCAGCACGAATATCCCGGTGCCGATGATACTGCCGATGCCGAACAGCATCAGTTGCAATCCGCCGAGTGTGCGTTTGAGCGATTTCTTTTCCGCCGCGGCGAGGATCGCATCAAGCGGCTTTACCCTGTCTAGAAACATCTGGAATAAATCTCCCACTGATCGCAAGCAGATCCCCCGCGCGATCGTCGGGGACGGAAGCTAGCGTAACACCGGCGCAACACAAGTCGAAAGCGCGCTCTTTCCCCAAGCGCAGACAATCGCTAGACGCGGGGACATCATGTCAACGACCTTCCAGCTCGATACCAGCACCAGCCGTGCCAACCCCACCCCGCAGCCGATGCGGCGGTTGACCGTGCCCGGCATCCGCAACCGCAAACAGGATGGGGTGACGGCAGAACCGCTGGTGATGCTCACCGCTTATACGGCGCGGCAGGCGCAATTGCTTGATGCGCATTGCGATCTGCTGCTGGTCGGGGATTCGCTGGGGCAGGTGATTTATGGCCTGCCCTCGACCATTCCGGTGACGCTGGAGATGATGGCGAACCACGGCGCAGCGGTGGTGCGCGGTTCCTATCATGCAGTGGTGGTCATCGACATGCCGTTCGGCTCTTACGAAAGCTCCCCGCAGCAAGCCTTTGAAAGCGCAGCCTTCCTGCTCAAACAGACCGGTGCGGCTGCGGTCAAGCTTGAAGGCGGAGCGGCGATGGCGCCCACCATCGCATTCCTCAACCAGCGCGGCATCCCGGTGATGGGCCATGTCGGCCTGACCCCGCAGGCGGTCAATGTGCTCGGCGGATACGGCGCACGCGGGCGTTCCGATGCCGAGGCCGAGAAGATCGTCAGTGACGCCAAGGCGCTCGACGACGCGGGGGCCTTCGCCATCGTAATCGAAGGCGTGGTTGAACCGATCGCGATTGCCGCAACCAAGGCGGTATCCTGCCCCACCATCGGCATTGGCGCTTCGGCGCAGTGCGATGGGCAGGTGTTGGTGACTGAAGACATGCTCGGCATGTTTGAACGCGTGCCGCGCTTCGTGAAACGCTACGAAGACATCGCCGGATTGATCGACCGCACCGTTGCCCGCTATGCCGATGAAGTGCGCAGCCGCGCTTTCCCCGGCGAAGAACAGACCTATCAGCCCAAGGGCTGACCCTCTCCTATTCAAGGCCTCTTTCTGTCATGCAGACTTTGCTGCGTTTCTACACATTTTCGCTCGGCTTCACGGCTGTCTGCTTTGCGCTGGCAGCCTATTATGGCTGGGTCAGCAGTGGCAATCTTGCGGGGATGCTTTCGATTCTGTGGATCGTGTTTGTCCTCTCGATCCTCGAAATCTCGCTCAGCTTCGATAATGCGGTGGTCAACGCCACGGTGCTGCGTGAAATGGACCCGGTGTGGCAGCAACGCTTTCTGACTATCGGCATCCTGATTGCGGTATTCGGAATGCGGATCGTGTTTCCGATCGCGATTGTTTCAATCGCGGCGCAGATCGGCCCTTGGGACGCGATCCAGCTTTCGCTGGGCAATCCGCAGGAATATGAGCGTATCGTTTCAAGCGCACATATCGGCATTGCCGGGTTTGGCGGCGCGTTCCTTGCGATGGTCGGCCTCAGCTTCTTCTTCGATTCAGACAAGGAAGTGCACTGGATCGCGTCGGTCGAACAGGCGATCAACCGCTTCTCGAACGTCCCGGCGGTGGAAATCGGATTGGTGCTGTCACTTGTCTATGGCGTTTCGACAATGCTTGCCCCCGATGATGCGAACACTTTTCTCACCGCAGGCATCCTCGGCCTTGTCACCTATATCGGGGTAAATGCACTGGGGGCAGTCATCGAACAGCGCGAAGCCGCCAAAAAGGCCAGCGGCGCTATCGTGCGGTCAGGGTTAGGCGGGTTTCTGTATCTCGAAGTGCTCGACGCCAGCTTCAGCTTTGACGGCGTGATCGGGGCGTTTGCGCTGTCGAACAACATGATCGTGATCGCCATTGGCCTCTCAGTAGGCGCGATGTTCGTACGCTCAATGACGATCCATCTCGTCAAAGCCGGAACGCTGGCGCAATATCGCTATCTTGAACACGGCGCGTTCTGGGCGATCATCGTGCTGGGCGGGATCATGCTGATATCGGCGCGGTATCACATTCCCGAAACCTTCACCGGATTGATCGGCGCGACCCTGATCGGGCTGTCGCTGGGGTGGTCAATCCGTCACAACCGGGCGGAACGCCGGGCCGAAGCTATTGGCCAGTCCGCGCCAGACGCGTAGCTAGCGGCGCAGCCACCACCAGTTGCGCAAGGTGATAGAGTAGCAGCGGGGCAATCACGAACCCGGCGCTGGCAGGCGGAAACAGGATCGCAGCGAGCGGTGCGCCGATAGCGACGCTTTTCTGCGACCCTGCGAACAGAAATGCGATCCGGTCAGCGCGCGGCAGGCCCAGCGCGCCGCCGCTGCCCCATGCCCCGGCCAACGCCATCCCCAGCATCGCCAGCACCAGCGCGATCAGCACCAGCCAATCGGCAGGCGCAAACATCGCGCCCAGCCCGTGCTCGACCGCGCCGGAGAACGCGACATACACCGCCATGCCGATCACCGCCCGGTCAAGCCACACGATGCGCGCACGGTGGGCGGTGATACGATCGAACACGCGATCCTGCACCACCTGTCCGATCACGAACGGCAATATCAGGATCAACCCGATCCGGATGATCGCCTCGCTGCCGATCTCGCCCGCGCCTCCTCCGCCCAGCAGTGCGAACAACGGCGCGCTGATGAACACCCCCGTGATATTGATCAGCGCCGCGCCGACCACCGCCAGCGCCACATTGCCATGCGCCAGACTGGTATAGGATGTCGCCGATTGCACCGTTGATGGCAGGCAGCCGAGATAGACAAACCCCAGCGCCACCAGCGGTGGCAAGGCTGTTCCGGCAAGGCTGGCAAACCCCACCCCCGCCAGCGCCATCGCGCCAAACACGAACAGCATCAGCGGCGCGAAATAACGCCAATTGGCCAGCCCGCGCGCGATCTCGCCGCGACGAATGCGCATTCCGTTGACGAGGAACAGCAGGAATATCCCGCCATTGGAAACGGCACTCGCAACGCCGCGCGCTTCTCCGGTGGCAGGCAGCAACAGCGCCAACGTGGTCGCCGCCAGTAGCACGGCGACCATCGGATCGCTGAATAACGACAGGCGCGGGAGAGATCGAGGTTGGGACATTGGCAAGCCGCCCTGCCCCGCGCTTGCCCGCTTGTCGAGCCTGTCGCTAATGCTGCGTCAAGGTGCCCGGTCTGACGTGAGCCAGCAACCGGGCGAAATGCTGCGCATCGGCGGGTCGGTTCAGCGCCCGCGCAGCCTCCACGCGCAAGCTCAGCAGCGCAGGATCATGCCCGCCGCCCAGCCTGATCGCATGGTCGAGCAACATTGCAACCCGCGCCCAGTCTTCCCGTTGTGCCTGGACATCGGCCAATTCCACCAGCCCGCTTATCGCCAATGGCTCGCCCGCGACATGATGCGCCAGCCAGGCATCGCCTGCCGCCGCGTCTCCGACCATGCGTGAGGCAAACGCGATCTTGCGGGTCATCGGCCAAGGGCGTCTTACCCCCGCGGCCAGCGCATAGGCGGCAAGCGCGGCACGAATATCTCCCGCGCCATAGCTGGTATCACCGGCAAGGCTCGCCACATCTGCCGAAGCTGCAAAGCGAACGCGCAAATCCTGCGCCTGCGCCTGTGCGCCTTCCCAGTTGCCATCTGACGCATCCGCACGCATCGAAGCGGTTGGCGACGGCAGTCCGGGGCGATCTGCGAGTGCGATCGGTGTGCGCCGCGCACCGCCATAGGCACGCGCCAGCAGCGGCGCCGCGCTAACCCGGTCGCCCACTCCTTCATGCGCCCGCGCCACCAGCATGATGAGATAGGGCGAGGCTTCTGCCAGCTGTGCTTCGGCACTGAAACGCGCAACCAGATCCGCCTCGCGCCCAGCCAGCAGCAAGGCTCTGGCGAGCAATTCGCGCGCACGGGCATTGCCTGGTTGGCGCGCGGTCAGCGTTTCAAGCGTCGCGGCTGCGCTATCGTAATTGCCGCTGGCAAGGCTCAGCACCGCGTCAAGCTGCATCGCCGCAGGCACCTCGCGCGCGGCCAGCCCGCTACGTTGCAACAGGCTGCGGGCGAGTGCAGGGTTATCGCCGCGCGCGGCCAGCACGGCTTGCAGATAGAATACCCGCGCATCATCGGGCGCAATCTCTGCCAGCCTGCGAACCGCCCGCAGCATTGCCCGGTTGCGCCCGCTATCGCCAAGCGTCGCCGCGTATTCGGCCCATACGTCGGCATTATGCGGATCAGCTGCCAGCGCCGCCTCGAACCACACCAACGCCTTTGCTGGCCCATGCGCATCGCGCACCATCAGCGCGCGCATCAGCAGTGCAGGCGCGTGACGGGGGCCAAGTTCCAGCGCACGGTCTGCCGCTTCGAGTGCGGTGAAATGTTCGCCGCCACGAAACCGCAGCCGGGCAATCGCAACCCACAGATCAGGATCATCGGGCGCAAGCACGCGCGCTGCGTCAAGCCTGCTACCCGCTTCGGCCAACGCGCCCTGCGCCAGCGCCGCATCGGCATCACCCAGCAGGATCGCGACCGCCGGATCGCGCAGCGCGGCTGGGTCTGGCGCACCCGTATCGCCCTCCCCCGCACAGCCCGTCAGCGTCAAGATCAGAGCGGCCAGCGCCGCACGGGTTTCACGCCTGCAAATCATACTGCTTGAGCAGGTCATAAAGCGTCGGGCGGCTGACCCCGAGCAGCTTGGCGGTGCTTGAAATATTGCCTTCACTGCGCGCAAGAGCATGGCGGATCACCCGGCGATCCGCTGCCTCGCGCGCGGCTTTGAGGTTGAGGACATTGGCGTCCTCCTCCTCTGTGCCGAAATCGAGGTCATCGGCATTGATCAGCTTGCCATCGGCCATGATCACCGCCCGTTTCACCCGGTTTTCCAGCTCGCGGACATTGCCCGGCCAGTCATGCGCATCAATCGCGGCAAGGGCATCGGGGGCAAAGCCGGTGACGCCAGGGTTCATCTCGGCGGCGAAGCGTTTGAGGAACACTTTCGCCAACAGCACCGGATCGCCGTGGCGTTCGGCAAGGCCGGGAATGCGCACCACGATTTCCGCCAGCCGGTAAAACAGGTCTTCGCGAAAGGCCCCAGCCGTGATCATGCTTTCAAGATCCTGATGGGTGGCGCACACGATCCGGGTGTTGACCGCAATCGCCTTGCGCCCGCCGACGCGTTCGATGGTGCGTTCCTGCAGGAATCGCAGTAGCTTGACCTGTAGGGGGAGCGGAATGTCGCCGACCTCGTCCAGAAACAACGTGCCGCCATTGGCGCTTTCGATCTTGCCTTCGGTGGTCTTGATCGCCCCGGTGAACGCGCCCTTTTCATGCCCGAACAGCTCGCTTTCGAGCAGGTTTTCAGGGATAGCCGCGCAGTTAATCGCGACAAACGGCCCGTCAGCGCGGTCGCTGACATCGTGCAGGCCCTGGGCAAGCAATTCCTTGCCCGTTCCGCTGGCACCCAGCAACATCACCGAAACGCTGGTCTTGGCCACGCGTTCGATGGTGCGCGCGACCTTGACCATTTCGGGCGCGGCGGTGATCAGGCGGCCCAACACGGTCTTGTCGGCGCTGCTGCTGGCGATCAGCCTGCGGTTTTCCTGTTCGATTGCGCGCAGGTTGAACGCGCGCCGGACGATCAGGCCAAGCGCTGCAATATCAATCGGCTTCTGGTAAAAATCATAGGCCCCGCGCGCGATCGCTTCCAACGCGCTTTCACGCGCGCCGTGGCCGCTGGCGACGATCACCTTGGTATCGGGTTTCAGCGCCATGATCGCATCGAGCACGGCAAAGCCTTCGCTGGTGCCATCAGGATCGGGCGGCAGGCCGAGATCGAGCGTGACCACACCCGGCGCCTCCGCCCGCAAGGCCGCAAGCGCGCTGTCACGGTCACCCGCGATCACGACCTCGAAATCGTCATAGGCCCATTTCAGCTGGGCCTGCAGGCCGGGATCATCCTCGATCACCAACAGCACGGGTTTCTTGTCAGACATCAGGCGACCTCTTGTGATGGTGGTTCAGGCGCAGTTTGGCCGGCCAGCAGCCGCGCAGCCTCGGCAATCGGCAGCGTCACGGTGAAGCGCGTGCCCAACCCTTCGCGCGATTCCACCGCAACCCGCCCACCCATCGCCTTAACGAGTTCGCGGGCTTCAAACGCGCCGATGCCGAACCCGCCCTGTTTCGATGATGTGAAGGGTTTGAACAGGCCGGAGCGGACGAATTCGGGGGTCATGCCTTCGCCAGTATCAACCACTTCGATAATGCCATGCAGCCCATCACCAGCAACATCGAGGAACACCGGCGCGCCCGCTTCACTCGCATCAATCGCGTTCTGGACAAGGTGAATCAGCGCTTGTTCCAGACCTTCGCGGTTTCCCATCACCTCTACTGGCGTCTCTCGGGTCAGTATTACCGGGTGCACCGTGCGGAACCGCTCGGCAATCGCGCGAGCAAGCGCGGCAAGATCAATCGGCGCAAGATCGTGCACCTGCCCCGATCCATAGCGGCCCAGCCGAGCAAGCAAGGCCGAAAGCTTATCCGCCGAATTGCGCAGCGTAACCAGCATATCGGCGCGGAACGCAGGGTTATCGGCGTGCTTTTCGGCATTGGCGGCCAGCAGCGACAACTGGCTGACAAGATTCTTGATATCGTGCATCACAAACGCAATGCGGCGGTTGAATTCATCGAACCGGCTGGCATCCATCAAGGCCTGTTGCCCGGCCTGTTCGGCCAGATAGCTGGCAAGCTGCTGCCCTGCGACGCGCAGCAGATCGAAATCTTCCCAGTCAAGCTGGCGTTCAATCCGCGGCCGCGCCAGCACAATCGCACCCACCAAGCGATCAAAATGAAGCAGCGGCACCAGCGCCCATGCGTCCTCGGCCTCCATCAGCCACGCAGGCACCAGCGGCAGTTCCCCGTGATGATCGATACCCCGGCGCGCCTCATCGAAGGCGAGCACCAGGTTATGCTGTTCGATCAGGCCCGAAAACCCATAATCTGCCGCCGCAGCCGGAACCGCAATCGTCGGCCAGTTCCAGCGCGCGGTCAGTTCCAGCTGCGCTTCTTCGTTAGGCATCAACAACAGCCCTGCCGGGCTTTCGGTAATGTCAGCCAATGCCTTGATCGCACGTTCGTGCAAACTTGCGGTGCCTGCCCCGGCGTGGCCGATGGTGCGGGTGAAGCGCAGCCATTCTTCGCGGTAATCGTAACGGTGCTGGAACAGATGCTTGGTCGCCATGACCCGCAGCCATCCCCTGACCCGCGCCGATGGCAGCGCGATTCCCGCGCCGACAATCGCCAGCACCACAAACATGATCTGGCTCACCCGGGCGATATCTCCGCCGATCAGCGCCAGCGATTTGGTCACCAGCACCATCAGCGCGAAGTAACCGCCGATCAGCAACAACGAGAGCGTTCGAAAAGTCACCGCGCGCGACGGATTAAACTGCACCCGCGGCCCTGAGGCGTTCATGCCAAGAGCAAACAGCCCCGCCATGATCCCAGCAAACAATCCGCGCATATCCGTAAGCCCAGCCGGATTTTGCCCGCTGAGATAGCTGATCGTGCTGAGATTGAGATCATAAGCAAAAATGCCGGCCAGCGCGATTCCTGTCCAGCGCAGGATCGGGCGCAGGTTGTTTGCCGCCCCGGCATAGAGATTGTGAAGCAACATCAATGCCCCAATCGACACCAGCATATCGATGATGAGGCGCACTTCAAATGCCGCGCGGGCGATGCCGGGAACTTCGCTCGCCCGCCACTGGAACAACAGCACCACGGGTTGCAACAGTTGCACCAGCACCAGCGCAATGATCACCGGGCGGATAGGTTTGAGGCTGTCGGCTCGTCCATCAGCAGAAAACAGCCAGAATATCGCCGCGATCAGCGCCAGATTGCGGGCCATTGCCGCAGTGATTGCAGCACCGTGGTCTGGCCCAAGCCCGGCTGTCAGCGAACACCACACGGCGCTGCACCCAGCCGCCGCCAGCAACGCGCCGCGATCTGGCCGCGCACGCTCACCATGCTGCCACAACCACAGCATTGCGCCCGCGCTCAACACCGCGCCCGCCAGCCATGCCAGCGATGTCGCCAACGGCATGATGGTGCCGGCCATGATCACCGTGCACCCTCCGGCCACAGGACCACACGAATGGTCTGCAGCAGGATCACAAAATCGAGGAAGGGCGTGTAATTCTTGGCGTAATAAAGATCATATTCCAGCTTGCAGCGGCTGTCTTCAACCGATGCGCCATAGGGATAATTGATCTGCGCCCAGCCGGTGATGCCAGGCTTGACCATGTGGCGTTCGCCATAGAACGGGATTTCTTCTTCCAGACTTTCGACGAAAGACGGCACTTCGGGGCGCGGGCCGACGAAACTCATCTGGCCCTTAAGCACGCTCCACGTCTGCGGCAGTTCATCGATCCTGACCTTGCGGATAAACCGGCCCAGCCGGGTGATGCGCGGATCGTTTTCCTCGGCCCACTTGGCCCCGTCCTTCTCGGCATCGGTGCGCATTGACCGCAGTTTGATCAGCGTGAACGTCTGGCCAAACAGGCCGACGCGCTGCTGACGGAAAAACGCCGGGCCTTTGCTGTCAAGCTTCACCAGACCCGCAAACAGCGCGATAAGCGGGAGCGTCAGCGCGAGCAGGATGACACTCGCGGTGATATCGAACACACGCTTGACCGCGCTCGAAAACATCCGCCCGCTGGAAAACCCGTCAGAAAAAATCAGCCAACTGGGATTGATGGTGTCGAGATCGACGCGCCCCGTTTCGCGTTCGATAAAGCTCGAAAAATCATTGACGTGGACGCCCTTGGTCTTGATCCGCAGCAGGTCTTTCAGCGGCAGGGCATTACGCCGTTCTTGCAAGGCGAGCACCACTTCGCTCACGCCGAGGTTTTCGACGAACCGGCCCAGATCGTGGATCGCCGACCGCGGAATCGCTTCTTCGACAACACGCGTGTCGTCGCTCATCGCAATAAAGGCGACAATCGCGAAGCCGGTTTCAGGCTTTTCGGCCAACTCGCGCAGCCGCTGCGCCCGGTCGCCCGCGCCCAGCACCATCACTCGCCGACGAAAGGCGGAGGAGCCGAGGAAGCTGTTGAGCAACAAACGATCCGCCACCAGCACGAAGATGGCGAAGCCCATCGTGTAAAGCAGGGTTGAACGCCAGAACAGGTCGCTCGGGATGATAAAGTCGATCACCGCCAGCGTGATGATGCCCAGGCTGATCGCCACCAGCACCCGCGCGCCCGCAAAACGCAAACTGCGCAGCGCATTAGGGCCGTAAACACCGACCGAAATCATCGCGAGCCAGATCACCGCCGCAGTCCCGATCAACGCAATCCAGCGATCAGCAAGGCTGCCGACACCCATACCGATCTGATGCGCGCGCAATTGCCACGCCGCTTCGCTCGCCAATATCAGCAAGCCGAGATCAAGCAGACCGAGCAGCAGCACGGCGTGTGGGATATAATGCTTGAACAGGCGGATCATGACAGGGCAGGCCTTTGGTGCGTGGCTGTGCCCGGTTTTAACGCTGAGACCTTAAGTGTCGGTAAACTTTACACCGTCCTCTGACTCGCAGTTTTCTGCTGCATATGACGGTTAATACCGCGTCAGGAACCGGGGCGCAGTCGTGGCAACACGCTCGCCAAACGTGCCGGGGCGGGCGTCAGGCATTCCGTCCGCCCACAACGCAGGCAAGGCGTGCCCAGCGGCACCGCATCCGCGCGGTCCAGAGAAACACCGCGCGCGTGGGCCAGATCGCCCGCAAAGCGCGCTTCGATCCCCAGCACCACGGCGCTGCGGCCCGCGCACATGACCCCGTCGCCATCGACCGTGCGGGTGATGGTGAACCAGTGCCGCGCAGTGCCTTCGCCTTCTCCGAAAGTCACTGCCTGCGTCAACACCGTGCCGGGCCGTTCAAAAGCTGCGAACGGCACCCATGCTGGCCATAGCGCGCCTTCGAGCGGGTAAATCGCGCCGCTGCCGCCCGCCGTGAAGTGGGTCATCCGTCCAGCGCGATCAATCGTGGCGGTGAAGAACGGCAGCCCGCGCTCCCCCACCCGGCCCAATGTGGTCAGGCGCTGCGCCACCTGATCAAAGCTGACAGCAAAGCGGCGTTGCAGCACTGCCAGATCATATCCGGTCGCCTCGCAAGCCCGCATAAACCGGCGGTAAGGCAGCAGCAGCGCGCCCGCCAGATAATCGCTGATGTGCTCACGCAAAACGCCGCGTGCTTCGGTCGATGCGAGGTTCGCACCTGCCACCAGCGCTTCAATCGCCTCACGCATTTCGAGCGTGCCGACCTGTCGCGCAATCTGGAAACGGCGTGCCGCGCCGGGCAGCATCTCGGACAATTGCAATTGGCGCGCATGCAGGTCGAGCCGGTGCACCTGCCCCGGCATCACCTCCGCCGGAAGGATGCGCACCGAAAGCTGGTGCTTTTCACGGAGCCGCTCGCTTAATGCAGCGCTGATTTCTCCGCGCGACAGGCGCAGTTCGTCGGCCAGGGCTTCGGCGGAATGATCAAGATCGGCAAAATGGTTCTGCCAGCGTTCGATCACCCGGCGCGCGGCGGCGGTGGCATCTTCGGCCTCGGCCCGCCCACCGCTTCCGCTACTGTCGTAAAGACGGGCAAATGCCGCTGCAATCTGGGGAGCGGCGGACAGGAACTCCTGCACTTCCTCGCGGTCAATCCCCAGATCGGCAAAGCGTTTATCTGCCATCCGCCGGATCAGCCCGTCGATCCCGCCAATCGCATCGTCCTCACGCAGGGAACGCGGGTCGAAATCGAACCGTTCGATCACCCGCACCAGCACCTTGGCCGATAGCGGGCGCTGGTTGCGTTCGATCAGATTGAGATAGGACGGAGAGATTCCCAGCGCGGATGCCATCGCAGCTTGGGTAAAGCCTTCGCGCTTGCGCAAGCGGCGCAGCGCCGGGCCAGCGAGGAGATTGGTGTCGGACATGGCTACTTTGTAAATAATTTTACTGATTTACACAAGATCAGAGCCAAAAGTCCGCATAGCCACAAGATTGTCTGTAAGTTTTCCTGTTATGCTGCGCCGCACCATGCCACAGTCTGCTCATCCGAAGGTGCAAGTCCTACTAGGCTCGCACCACTGCCCAGAACGGACAGGAGAAGCATATGACCTACCACAACACCATCACCCACATGCGCGACATCGTTGCCGCCAATGGGCCAAGCTGGGCCGCAATCGATCCCGAAAGCGCCGCGCGCATGGCGACCCAGAACCGTTTCGCCACCGGGCTCGACATCGCCAAATACACCGCCAAGATCATGCGCGCCGATATGGCAGCCTATGATGCCAACCCGGCGCAATACACCCAGTCGCTCGGCTGCTGGCACGGTTTCATCGCGCAGCAGAAAATGATCGCGATCAAAAAGCATTTCGGCACCACAAAGCAGCGTTACCTGTATCTGTCGGGCTGGATGATCGCCGCGCTGCGCAGCGAATTCGGCCCGCTGCCCGATCAGTCGATGCACGAAAAAACCTCGGTGCCTGCGCTGATCGCCGAACTCTACACCTTCCTCAAGCAGGCCGACGCGCGCGAGCTCGGCGGGATGTTCCGTTCGCTCGACGCGGCCCGCGCGGCAGGTGACGCGGTCGAAGCCAAGCGGCTCGAAAACGCCATCGACAATTACGAAACCCACGTCGTGCCGATCATCGCCGATATCGACGCAGGCTTCGGCAATGCCGAGGCAACCTATCTGCTCGCCAAGAAGATGATCGAAGCAGGCGCCTGCGCGCTCCAGATCGAAAATCAGGTGTCGGACGAAAAGCAATGCGGCCACCAGGACGGCAAAGTCACCGTACCGCATGAGGATTTCCTTCAGAAAATCCGCGCCTGCCGCCATGCCTTTCTCGAACTGGGCGTGGACGACGGGATCATCGTTGCCCGTACCGATTCGCTCGGCGCTGGCCTGACAAAGCAGATCGCATTCTCCAAGGAACCCGGCGACCTGGGCGACCAGTACAACGCCTTCCTCGATGCCGATGAAGTTGACCCTGCCAACATCACCAATGGTCAGGTGTTCATCAGCCGCGATGGCAAACTGCTCGCTCCCAAGCGCCTGCCTTCGAACCTTTACCAGTTCCGCCCCGGAACGGGCGTGGACCGCGTGGTGCTCGACTGCATTACTTCGCTGCAAAACGGTGCCGATCTGCTGTGGATCGAGACTGAAAAGCCGCACGTCGAACAGATCGCCGAAATGGTTGATCGCATCCGCGAAGTCGTGCCGAACGCGAAGCTCGTCTACAACAACTCGCCGAGCTTCAACTGGACGCTCAACTTCCGTCAGCAGGTATTCGATGCCTGGGCCGAAGCAGGCAAGGACGTGTCGGCCTATGACCGCGCCAAGCTGATGAGTGTCGATTATGACACCACCGAGCTGGCCGCCGAAGCCGACGAGAAGATCCGCACCTTCCAACGCGATGGCGCTGCGCGGGCGGGGATTTTCCACCACCTTATTACCTTGCCGACCTATCACACGGCGGCGCTCAGCACCGACAATCTCGCCCGTGAGTATTTCGGCGAACAAGCGATGCTGGGCTACGTAAAGAACGTTCAGCGCGAGGAAATCCGTCAGGGCATTGCCTGTGTGAAGCACCAGAACATGTCGGGCAGCGACATCGGCGATGATCACAAGGAATACTTCGCCGGTGAGGCCGCCTTAAAGGCTGGCGGCGCGCACAATACGATGAACCAGTTCGAGGCAGCATAAACGCAGCCTCACCGCAGGTGGGATGCTGCATGGCTGCGGATGACGGTCAGCAGCAAGAGGATGCCACATGACAGCCAACCGGAAATCGCGCTTGCCGCCTTCCGGTTGGCTGCCGAAACGCCTAAGCGCGCAAGGGTGCAAGCCGCCCGAGGAGACTGATGATGAGCGATACTGATACCCCCAAGACCGAGCCCGCCCGCGCCCGCGCGCTGCTGTCGACCGCTGACATGAAGCTGCTGCGCCGCGCGCTGGAAAGCCACGCCCGCGCGACCGAAGACCGCGAGGAGCTGGCGAAGATCAACGCGCTGCACCACCGGCTCGGCACCTACGTGCCGGATTCGGAATAACCCCGTTCAACAATTCTCCTGGGGAGGAGAAACGGCCGCCGGAATGCTCCTTTACCGGGGCGATCCGGCGGCTGAATTTTTTCAGCGCGAGACCGGCTAACCAAACATCCGTTCGCCCTGAGCTTGTCGAAGGGCCGTCCTTTACTTCGAGCAACGTTCCTGACCGCCGAAGGAAAATGCAGTCCTTCGACAAGCTCAGGACGAACGGGGAATGGGCATGGCCCTCCGGCTCAGGCGACCTGCGTTCTATCCCCCAACCTTCGCCATCAGATCAAGCGTGGTCGCTGTCAGCGCCTCAGTTGCAGTCGCGATCACCACCGGGGCGTCGGGTGCCCAGAATGGTGAGTGGAGCGAGGGAAGTTCGATCTCGCCGCGTTCCGATTTCGCCCATTCGCTCGGCCGCACCCCGCCAACCCAGAAGATCAGCGATTGGACATTGTCAGGATCAGCGCGGCGGAACTGGCTGAAATCCTCACCCCCCATCACGCTCGGCGCTTCAAACACGCGGCCTTCGAACCGGGTTTTAAGCCCTGCCATGACCTGATCGGTGAATTCGGGGTTGTTGTATGTCGCCGGGGTATAGGGATCTGACACAGTCACCTTGGGCAGCTTGTCCTCGGGCATTCCGGCGGCCAGCGCCTCTCCTCTCGCAATCCGGGCGATCCCGTCGAGCAGCTGCTTGCGCGCCTCGTCGGTATAGCTGCGCACGGTGATTTGCAGCCGTGCTTCATCGGGAATGATGTTGTGCTTTGACCCGGCCTGAAAGCTACCGACTGTCACCACCCCCGGTTCAAGCGGGTTCAATTCGCGGCTCACCAGCGTTTGCAACCGGCTGACGATGCTGGCGGCGATCACGATCGGGTCTTTGGCGGTATGCGGATAGGCACCGTGTCCGCCGACGCCGGGAACCACCACATCGACGCTGTCGACATTCGCCAGAGCAAAGCCTTTCGAATAGGCGATCACCCCAGCAGGGGCCTGCGCCGCATCGTGGAACGCCAGCACGTAATCAGGCTTGGGGAAACGGGTGTAAAGCCCGTCTTCGATCATCGCCAGCGCGCCTTCGCCGATCTCCTCAGCCGGTTGCAGGATCATCACCAGCGTGCCCGACCATTGATCGCGGCGTTCGGAAAGCAATTGCGCGGTGCCGATCCAGGCCGCCATGTGGGTATCATGGCCGCAGGCGTGCATCACCCCGGTTTCAATCCCGGTGGCAGGCACCGCGCGGCGCGTTGAGGCATAAGGCAGCCCGGTCTGTTCGATCACCGGCAATCCGTCCATATCGGCACGCAGCATGACGGTGGGGCCTTCGCCGTTCTTCATCACCGCAACCACGCCGGTTTTGCCGACGCCTTCGGTCACTTCAAAGCCGAGCGCACGGGCGCGGGCGGCGAGTTTCTTGGCGGTTTCAAACTCCTGGAACGACAGTTCGGGGTTGGCGTGCAAATCCTGATAAAGCGTCACCAATTCGGGCAAATCAGCCGCCACCGCTTCGCGCAGATCATCGGCCTGCGCCGGTGCCGCAAACAGCGCCAGCGCGCTTGCCCCTGCTAGGATTGTCTTTAACCGCATAACGTTCCCCTCAATGGCAGGGCTCGAACGTGACCCTTGGCGAAGGCTACCCAATTTCGTGGGGCCTGCACAAGCGGTTTATGGGAAAGCGGCGGTGGTGCCCCTGGCCAGACTCGAACTGGCACTTCTTTCGAAACTCGATTTTGAGTGGGACGAGGTTATGTTAAGTTTTTTATTTAGAACGATAATTTTTCAAAAATCGAATTTTTGTGTAAGGTTTTGTGTAAGTGTGTAAGCCTTGTGTAAGGCTTTCCCACAAATAGTAGGGCGCGCCTAAGTCCATATTTCGCCTTTCGCAGAACGCCTCTCCTCTGTCCAGAAATGATCGCTGATTGATCTGCACCGAAGCCCGGTTGCCGATTGCTTCGATGCGTTCAGACACGGCTATACCATGTCGCCTTGCCGCTACCGTGCTGGACAAGGTGGTTGGCCGATACCAGCATCTGCAAATGTTTCTTCACGGTGTTGCGGTTTGCGCCGGTCACATCGACGACCTGGGCGTTGGTGATCCGCCCATGCGCTTTCGTCAGCTCAAGAATCTGGACTGCGAGTTCGGGCAATCGCTCGACCATCAACCGCTCGCGGGCGATCTTCGCCTCAAGGCGGGACTTTTGCTGCCGGAGTGACTGGAGAAAATAGACAATCCACGGCTCCCATGCCGGGGCTTCGCTGCGGATTGTCCCCTGCGTCCGGCGCAGCCCCAAATAATAGCCTTCCTTGCTCGCCTCGATCACGCTTTCGAGCGACGAATACGGCACATAGGCATAGCCGCTGCGCAGCAACAACAACGTCGTCAACACCCGCGACAGGCGGCCATTGCCATCCTGAAACGGATGGATTTCAAGAAAGACGACAATGAAGATCGCAGTTACAAGCAGCGGGTGAAGGTGCTTCTGATCGAGCGCCTCATTCACCCATCCGACCAGCTCCGCCATCAATCGCGGGGTATCAAACGGCGAAGCCGTCTCGAACACGACGCCAATTTCCTTACCCTCGGCGTCAAAGGCGCTGACATGGTTCGTGTTGGTCTTGTAGCCCCCGCGATGCCGCGCATCCTTGCTGCTGTGAACCAGCAAGTCGCGGTGCAGTTGCTTGATGTGGTTCTCGGTTGGCGCAATCGCGTCGAACGACGCGAAGATTGTTTCCATGACTTCGGCGTATCCCGCCACTTCCTGCTCGTCGCGGGTGGCAAAGTGCCGCACTTCAATGTTAGAAAGCAGCCGCTCGACATCACTGTCTGAGAGCTTGCTCCCCTCAATCCGGGTCGAAGAGCCGATGCTTTCAATCGCGGCCACGCGCCGCAGTGCCGACAGGCGATCAGGCGCAAGCGTTCCCAACGCGCGCCATGCGCCTTTGAACTCGTCAATCTCGGCGATGAGCGAAAGCATTTGCGGCGTGATCGCCAGCGAGGCGGTATGGATGGGCATATCCATATCTATACCCATAAATATCCATAAGCGCAACTGCACCCATAAACCGACCCATAAATACCCATAGCGTCGCGGATGGAGGCCTATATTAAATTTTGGGGAGGCGTGGGACAACCGTTGACGAGAGAATGATGGACGTATCCGCCGATGCAAATGGCTGAAAGCGATCAATCACGCTCTCAAGTTCCTGCACGTCGGAAACCATGACCTTCGCGAGGAAGCAATCCTCCCCGGTCACGCGATCAGCTTCGACGACCTCGGGCGTGTCTATCAGCATTTGCGCAACCCGCTTCACTTCACCGGGCATGGCGCGCATCCTGACATGAGCGGCAATGCCAAGGCCGAAGACTTTTGTATCGACCAAAACCGTATATCCCCGGATAGCGCCCGCATCTTCCAGCTTGTGAATACGTTCGGTCACGCTGGGACTGGACAAGCCGATCTGTTCCGCAAGCTCCCGAACGGTCATACGGCCATTCCCGGTCAATGCGGCGATAATAGCTCGATCCGTTGCATCGAGTGGCCGAGTTACATAACGGCTTCGGTTCATAGTGCGCCTCTAGCTGGTTGACACCGGCGAGGCCTTGGGATTGCGAAGGCAAATGTTCGATTTCGCCTTACTTATTCAAACTCAGATCAAGAATCGGCATGACTGCGAACCCACCCAGCGATGAACACATAGTCCGCAGGATCAAGATTGAAGGTCAAAGGCTGTCACAGGGTTCGATTGATAAGTCGAAAAGCCCGATGAGCCTTTTTCAATCTATAGCTGACTGGTCAGCCCGCCCGCTATCAATAGTCCCACAGTCAGACAGAGTATTCATGCCTGACAGAGAAATTTGGGAGGAGCGGCGCAGTGAGCAGCCAAGCGCACCTGAGATCAATTGGGGATAGGGTCTGATGACCTACTCTGCGGCTGCCATACTTGCTTTGGCGTCGCAATGCGCACCAACAGTCGCACCCGAAACGGTGTTAGCCATCGTTCAGACCGAAAGCAGCGGCGAGCAATTCGCCATCAATGTAAACGGCGGGAGGCAACCCGCCCGCCAAACCAGCGCCGCCGATGCAGCAGCAACAGCCCGGCGGTATGTAGCAGCCGGATATTCTGTCGATCTCGGACTTGGCCAAATCAACTCGCGCAACATGCGCTGGCTTGGCCTGACCTGGGAGACCGTATTCGACCCCTGCACCAATGTCGCGGCTTTGGCCCGCGTCCTCACCACGAACTACAATGCCGTGAAAGCCAGACGTGATCCGCAAACCGCCCTCCGGGTCGCACTCTCGATGTATAACACGGGCAGCCAGACGCGCGGTTTTCGGAATGGCTATGTTGCCAAGGTCATTGGCAACGCTGGCGTCGCGGACGCTGGCATAGCATTCGCTCAGGCCTTGCCGCCAGTTGTCGTTGCCCGCCCGGCAAGCGGCGATCTGCGCGAACTGCTGACCTCAGAAAACACAACGCCACTGGCACCAGCGCCACAGCCCCGCCCGGCACCGCCGCCCAAGTGGAACGTCTTTGAGCGGGCTGCTTACGACCGCGAAATTCAAATTCTCGCCGGAAACGAGAGGAGCAGTATATGAATATAATCCTGAAAGTTGGGCGTGGTGTCGAAAACTGGCGGGCTAGGATTGCAGCCAGATTCAATGCCATGTCCAAATCGCGACAAAGCGCAATATTGTGGGGCGTGGCATTAACGGCCGCCGCCATCATATCGTTTGCAAACCCCGATCCTGCCTACGCGCAGAATCTGGAGAGTTTCGCGAGCAAGGTGCGCGGCCTGCTCTCATCGACGCTGCTGCGCACGCTCGCGGTGATCGCCGTCATCGTCACGGGCTTGCTCTGGTTTACGGGTCGCGCTTCGACAGCGGTGCTGGTGACGGTGATCATCGGGATCGCGATTGTCTTCTCGGCAAACTCAATCGTCGGCATCATCGCGGGATAATGCGATGTCGGACGAAACCGAAATCCTGACCAAGAACGAGCTGTTTCTTGCAGTGACGCGCCCCGCACTCTGGGCGGGCATCCCGATCGAGGCGGCGGTGTTGTTGCTGATCTCAAGCGCGTCGGTGCTGATATGGAACAACAGCCCGGTCTATGCTGCGCTGGTGGTCGCTTTCGGCTATTCGATCTCACGGCTGATCGTCCGCCACGATGTCAACGCCTTCCGCCTTCTGTTCCTGTGGGGCCGCACCAAGCTCGGCAATCGCAACCGCACATTCTGGGGCGGAAGTAGCTATTCGCCGCTGCCGCTCGCCGGGCTTCGCCGCAAAGGTTTTGGCCGTCATGGCTAGGTTGCACGCTTCGACCAACGGGGTGCCACTCAAGGTGGCGCAGCGAGAGGCCGACCCAGCCAAATTCCTGCCTTACGCACGGCATTTGAATGAGGACATGGTTGCGCTCGATTCCGGTGACATCATGCTGACTTTCGAGTTGCAGGGCCGTGCATTCGAGACCGCCGATGTGCGCGACCTCAACGACTGGCACACCAAGCTCAACGGGTTGCTGCGCAACCTCCATGATGAACGGCTGTCGATCTGGACCCATCTGATCAGAATGCGGGTCGATCAATATCCCGGAGGCACCTTCAAATCGGGGTTCGCGGCCAATCTCGACCGCGCCTATTTCGGGCGGATCAACCGGGAGCGGATGTTCATCAACCGCTTCTTCGTCACATTGGTAATCCGCCCAGGTGCCACGGGCGGCGACAAGATCATCCAGTTGTTCAAACGTCGCGTTTCCAAAGAGGTGCGGCAAGGACCGATGATCGACGAGGCGCTTGTCGAACTGCTTGATGACAAAGCGCGCGATTTCGAGAAACTGATGGCGCGCTGCGAGCCGCGTCGCTGCAAAATCTACGAGCATCGCGGGCTGATGTTCTCCGAAACGATGGAAGTGGCCGACATGGTGATGACCGGACGTCACCGCCGTGTTCCTGTCGTGCGCGGTCATTTGGGCGGTGCGCTCTACCGCTCACGCACCATATTCGGCGCGGAAACAATCGAAGTGCGAGATGCCGATGCGTCTGCGTTCGGCGGGATCTTCGGTATCCGCGAATATCCCGCCCAAACCACGCCGCGCCAGTTCGAGGCGCTCCTATCGGTCGATTTCGGGTTCGTGCTGACGCAGAGTTTCACTTTCCTCGGGCGGGCCGCCGCGACCGAAAAATTCCGGCTGCGCATGACCCAGATGGAAAATGCGGGCGACAGGGCCGTGAGCCAGGCAGGTGCGCTGATCGACGCAGCCGATGATCTGATGTCGAACCGCTTTGTGCTGGGCGATCATCACTTCACGCTCGCGGTTTATGCCGACAGCATGAAGGGTTTGCGCGATCATATGTCGGTCGCGCGCGCGGCGCTGGCAGACACCGGCATGGTTGCCGCCCGCGAAGGCGCGGCGCTTGAAGCGGCCTATTGGTCGCAGCTCGTCGGTAATTTTGCATGGCGTGCCCGGCCCGCACCGATCACCTCGCTCAACTTCGCGGCCTTCTCCCCCTTCCATACATTCCCGGCAGGAAGTGCAAGCGGCAACCATTGGGGCGATGCAATTGCCTTGCTCAAAACCAACGCCCGCAGCCCCTATTTCTTCAATTTCCACAAGGGCGATCTCGGTCATACCCTCATCATTGAGCCATCGGGCGGCGGCAAGACCGTGCTCTTGAACTTCCTGATGGCGCAGACCGAAAAGACCGGCGCACGGCAGATATTCATCGACAAGGATCGCGGCGCGCAAATTTTCGTGCAGGCCAGCGGCGGCACATATCTCGCGCTCCATAACGGCGTCCCGACCGGCTTCTCCCCGCTCAAGGCGCTCGCCAATCGCGCAGAGGACAAGTGGACTTGTAACGGTTTTGCGCCGGTCACCTGAGCGTTTAGAGCTCGCAACAGGAGACCGACGAGATGATGAAGCATTCAGATGAGTTCAAGCAGGAGGCGGTGCGGATTGCGCTGACCAGTGGGCT